>Ga0207708_10003421_pt1 | contig 11688 bp, 9 predicted proteins | sample KBSK5101metaG_FD_184340 | JGI IMG/M metagenome (GOLD analysis project Ga0207708, IMG submission 184340) | Corn, switchgrass and miscanthus rhizosphere microbial communities from Kellogg Biological Station, Michigan, USA - KBS K5-10-1 metaG... | ecosystem: Host-associated > Plants > Roots >...
GTGGGTGGGCGTGATCATATATATCCATGAGAAGACGGTGACGTCCGTATCTCAATTACGAACAGGCTGTTGTCCAGGTAACCATGTCGGGCGAAATGTGGAGTCGGCCAGCCAACGAACTGGCGCGATCATAGAGTCGATCGAACGCGTCATGAATTGAAAATCGACTTTGCTTAGATCGTCGGACACACGATGGTAATCGGTGTGTAGACCGAAGCTTGAAACGGTGTGCGCAACGACTCCGCGCAATGCGAGCGTGTAATTGTCGGAGCGTTGGAAGAAGTTTTGTTCGGGGTGTGGGTCGGCAACTAGACGCGCGCCCTGGCGTGCAAGTTCAGGTCCCAACGTCGATCGTTCGTAGCCCGTGAGCCAAAGTGTGTTGGGTGGCACCTTTGCATCCGGACGTCCGAGCATCTCGAAAGTTACGTCAGCAACTATTTTTTCGAGTGGAACTGGCGAGTGGTCGATGAAATACCGTGCTCCATGTCCCCCTCGTTCCTCGCTTCCAAAGCAAATAAAATAGACCGTGCGTCGCGGTCGCTTTCCGGATGCAAGCGCTCGAGCCATTTCCAGAACAGCAACACAACCCGATGCGTCATCGTCAGCGCCATTAAAAATAATGTCGCCCGTTCCACCTTCATTGGTGCCGAGATGGTCCAGGTGAGCGCTTAGCATGATCGCTTCGCCGTTAGGATCGGAACCCCGCAAAACACCGATTACGTTCCATGTTGCTGCCGCAGGGTCTGCCTGCATTTCAGCAGCGAACTCGACACGCATTCCATTTCCCAGACCAGCGAGTTCGGCGAAGGCCTCCTTGCTAAATGAGAACACCGGCACCGTTTGAGTTACTTGTTCGCCAACTAAACGCGCCGCGACGGCAGGAAGTCTGGCACCCGCCTCACGTTGGCGTCGGGCACGGTCGGATTCGAGTAGCACAACAGCGGCCGCCTGCGAAGTGCGCGCTGCGCGAACGCGAGCTTGTTGCTGTTGAACGTCGGCAGTTTCCGGGAGTCTGATTAATGCCACGGAGCCTTTTGTAAGTGGTGTTTCACCCTCAACGATTTGTAGTTCGCCACTAAGACGCGGTACACGAATGCCTGTTACTAAAAAATCCTTTCCGTATTGCCACGACTTAGAGCCTGCGGTTACAGCGGGAGTGGAGACAAACCTGCCGGTTTCCAAGGCGACACGTTGCACAAACCCGGCACTGTTCGTGGCATCCATATCGCCGGCTGGTTCCAAGCCGAACTGGCGGAACATCGATCCAATGTACTCCGCTGCAATGCGTTCGTAGTTACTGGCGCTGAGTCGACCTTGCATCGAATCGCTCGCGAGAAAACCCAGTTCGGCGCGCACGTTTCGCTCGAGAACCTGACTCTCGCGTACGCGCACGTCTTTGCGCGACTGCGAGAAGGTTGAAACCGGCGTGGCGATTAGAGTGACGAGTAGGACAACGAGTAAGCGAGAGCGTTGGACCATGAAGTCTCCTGATTGGGGTGAAAGGTATTGAATACCCCCAACGGCAGTTAGGGTTCGTTCAAGTCCTACCTACAACTCAAGCGATAAACAAACCTGACGCGCCGCGCATTTCGCGGAGTGTTATTCCTCAAGTTCATTCGCGGCGCGTCGGAGCCACGAGGGGGGCCGCTAGTAGGCCGGACTTGAACGATCCCCCAACTGCCGTTGGGGGTATTCGCACAACTAGTGTAACGAACATCAGAACGTTATCGGGCGGTTGTTGAACTGCTCTGTGGAACGGCCTTCTTTACGTACTTCTCGTACCAGGCCAGGTATCGTTCGAGTCGATCCTTTTGATAGCTCGGGCGTTGAATACCGTGAAACTCATTTGGATAGATCACCAACTGCGTATCGATTCCGAGAGTCTTCAGCGCCTGATACATCTGCTGGCTTCCTTGAATGGGAACGTTGAAATCGCGCTCGCCGCCCATGAATAGCGTTGGTGTTTGAATACGGTCGGCGTGGAGGAACGGGTACGACAGCTTCACGTATGTCTCCCACGATTTAGGATTCCACGGTGGTCCAATCTCGTGATCGTATTGAATGATATATTGGTCGGTGCCGTAGAAAGCTACCGTAAACGCTGTGCCGGCGCCGCTCGTCGCTCCTTTGAAGCGATTGTCAGTGGCGATGAGGTAGTCAGTGAGAATGCCGCCGTAACTCCAGCCACCAACGCCGAGACGATCCGGATCAGCAACACCCATCTTGACTACATGATCGACACCCGCCAGCAGGTCCTGGACTTCGAAGTTTCCCCAGTCTGCAAAAATCGATCGTGAGAAATCGCGCCCGCGACCGGAGCTGCCGCGATAGTTCACTGCAAGCACAGCGTAACCATTGGCTGCAAAGAACTGGCGTTCAGAACTCAAGGAATGTTGGTCCTGGCCGTTTGGGCCGCCGTGTATTCTTAATAGCAGTGGAACTTTGGTGCCTTTAACGTACCCAACCGGATAGGTGAGTAGCCCGTGAACATCAGTACCATCTTTCGACTTGAACTCGACTTCCTCAGTTACGCCTAAGTCGAGTTCAGCAATTAGCGCATCGTTTTGATGAGTTAGCTGGCGCAGTCGATTCTGGTCGACAACATTGATCTCACTGGCTTTCGTGTCGCCTCCTGCCAGAACAACTATGGTGCTGCCGTTGCTATTGAAGCTGGATAAGACAATCGGTGGCTTCATCAGTTTCTCGACGGGTCCACCGGCAACCTTCGCTCGAGCTGGATATACGGAACGATCATCCGTTACGAAAAAGATTAACCATGTGCCGTCGGGACTGAACCTTGCCGATGAAACACCGCGATCAAGATCTTCGGAGGCTTTAAAGCGCGAAGGGGGAGCAGTACCATCAGACGCGACGAGGTTGAGATGCTCCATGCTATAAGCACCGTATTTTCTTTCGTCGCCGTCAAGAAAAGCGATCCATTTGCCGTTCGGACTCCACTCCGGTTTCGATCTGGCAGCTCGGACACTCGACGGTGTTAGTTGCTTTTCCGTCGTGGCGGGTTTTGCATCCGCCACATACACCTGGCCGGAGGGGTCTCTGTCGGGATCTTCAACGTGATTGCTTACAAAAGCGATGCGCGAACCGTCTGGCGACCACGAAGGCGATCCTTCATCCCATTTGCTGGTTGTGAGTCGATCGAGTTTCTTAGTCGCAACGTCGAAGAGATAAATGTAAGTGTGACGTCCGGAGAGAAGATAACCCTGAACATCCTGTTTGAAGCGATAGCGATCGATGACAATTGGCTTCGGCACGCGTGGTGTTGCGGGGGGCGCGCCGGCCGGCGGAGTAGGAGTCGGCTCCGATTCAGGATCTGGATCACCGATCGTTAACGCCAGCCGTTTAGAATCAGGTGACCACTCGTAACCCTGCAATCGGCCTTTAACATCCGTGAGTTGTGTCGCTTCACCGCCGCGACGATCCAGCACCCACACCTGACTACCGCGGGCTTTTCCCGGACGTGACGAAGTGAATGACAGATATTTCCCATCAGGACTCCAACGTGGCGAGCCTTCGCTCTCCTGACCGAATGTGATCTGTCGATCTTCCGTGCCGTCGATCTTGATCATCCAGATGTGGGCGCTCGATTTGTCTTCTTTAGTGTCGACAGTTGACACGACATACGCCACCCACTGACCGTCAGGAGAGACTTGCGGATCGCGTACGTCCTTGAAACGAAAGAGATCGTCGAGTTTGAGTGGGCGCCGAGCAGTTTGAGCGCACACAAATGATGCGATCGCAAGGATCAGGATTAACGAATAGCGTAGTTGTCTGGTCATCGGAGGCTCCTAACGTTTCCTAATAGATGTTGAAGGTCATCTCTATTTTTGTGGAGGCGGTGACAAATTGTCTGTTCTTTACCGCCGGCAGGAAGATTGTTTTGCGAGCAGCGTCTGCGGCAGCATCATTCAATCCTTGTGGCAGTCCCTGGATCACTTCAATCGTCCCCACGCTACCGTTTGCGAGGAGCTCGACTTGAAGCGTGACCGTGCCATTTATCTCACGCCTTCTCGCTTGCTCTGTGTAGGACGGTTCTGTTTTGAACAGGAAGACTGGTCGTGCGTCTGGGACTGGGGGTTTATAGGATTTCTTAATACCGTCACGAAGCAGATCGAGGAATTTCTTTTTCTCTTTTTCCCCTGGGTGACGGTGCGGATACTTTATGTTGTCAGAGGCGGCGCGCAGTTCTGTCCACCAGGACTGTTCTTCCGGAGTGCAAGGCAGACTGGCTTCGGGCACACCGTACGGCCGCCTTGGTTGTTGTGGCCACGTGACGCTTTGCGCGTTCGCGACACAGATCGAGCCGACGAGCAGTATTTGAGCAAAGCAGACTGCGAAGATGCGAGACACGAAGGCACTCCTTGTTGGTTAAGACAGGAAAGGAAACTTGCGGGGACAAAAATATTAGAAGCGCAGATTTCAGTCAATGATCGTTAAGCGAAAACCATCCCTGGATTACTCAGATTACCCAGATTAGGAGTGAATCAGGAACCTTGAGTCGTAAAAACGAAACGAGAAGCCTCTATTGGAAGAAGGCCTCTCGCTTCTGAAGAAGGCTGTCCGCTCTCTGCCAGCCCCTTCATTTTCTAGTTGCTAGTCCGTGTAATCTGCCTGATCAGTGGTTAGTTTATTTGCGCTTCACTCACTACGCGTAACCATCGCGTTACCTGGCGCGTAGTTAACGCGACGCAGCTCTCTTATTCGGCCCGAATCCACCCGACCCTCGACGATTTCATAACCAAGCAGCGCAAACATTCTTCCACGCAGGAACAACGGTCGGGCGTTTCCATACCAATCGACGCACGACGCACGACACTGATCATTCACCGCACGCTCAGGTTGTGAATTTAGTTCACCGATTTCATTCAACGACATCGATTGGTTTCGCAAGAAAAGAATCCCTGCTGATGAGTCGAATAGATGACGATAACCCGCGCGGGCCGGTGTACTGATCGGCAGCCCAAGAATGCCCGACTCCTCACCATCCGCTTTGTAGAAAAACCCGTGGCTGCGCAATTCACCCTGCGACGCTTCCTGCCTTGTGTAACGCGATGCAACTTCGGGCCAATCGCCAAGACGCACAGCGGTGAAGTGAAGGTTCCGGCCGTCTGTGCCCACGATGACGGCACCTTCACCCATTTGTTCGATTCGATCGACGCCGTGCGGCAGCGATAGCTGGTGTGAATCACCTCGCGCCCAACGAACCAGAAACAGATTCGATTGTTCCTTATGCTGCGGCCGACCCCAGCCGCTGCCAGTGCCGTAGATCAAATAGTCTCCGACGAACCTGTTTTGAAAGGTATAACCTTCAGGCTTTGTAAGCTTCCTATACTTCGACGACGGCACAAGCTCACTGCCATCGGAGAAATCCGCGATCGGTACGCGCAGCAGAGCGACGTCACCAGCCGAATATTCAGCAGCCCACATGCCGTCGCCACTGCCCTCAGCACGAACAAGCACATTCAGGTGCTGGTCATTGCTTTGCAGAAACGAAAACTGATCGACTGGACTGCCGGCAACTCCGAGCGCGCTTGGGCCTGAGCCATCCAGCGGCATGCGAAACAATTGCGAACGCGAGCGGGACTGATTATTCCGGTAAATCCAGCTAGTGGCCCATACATAGACCGCGTCAGGCGAAACGTAGAACACGTGTCCTGGAGGCGCGACTACTGCGGTGGCTTTGCAATCGAACCCGCCGTTAGCAAGATCACAAACCGTAACAGTATGAAGTGCGAGACCGTCGTCTGCATCCAATTGGCCCTCGGGCCTGTACACCTGTGTTGCTGAAACGATTCGGCGAAACTCCTGCGGCGTTGCTCCTTTGTGCCAGCGGCGAACGGCGGGGAATGAAGCGTATGGATCCTCCATGTAGGGTGACAGGTAAAGTGGCGAGTAGAAAATCAACTTACTGCCGATTAAACGACTCGCATAGTTTCTCGACGAGTAGTAGTCGTTTGAGCGCAGGTGATAGGTGGATCGATATGAGATCTGACCAGTTGGATCGATGTTGAATAAACCCACTTCCGTGCCACCACGCTGGTAGCTATATCCAATGACGACGACCGTATCGCCAGAAACGAGCATCTCGTCGTACCAAGTACCGTTAGGATCAATGTCTGGACCAAACGCGTTAACCGTCGAGATCGGCTTCAAAGCACCGTCGCCAATTGCGACAGTGAATAGTCGCCCTCTGCGAAGGACCACGAGGTGATCTCCATGAACCTTAACAATGCCGCCTTCATCGACACCCGCGTGTTGGACGTTTGTTACCGATTCGGCATCGTCCTTAGACTGGGGTTCATTGGCGACTGATGTTGCGGGAGTGGCAGCGGTTTCTGCTTGTTTGTTTACCAGGCCGCGTTCCCGTCGGCTTTTCTCAGCCAGCTCACGAAGAAAGCGCGTCAACTCCTGCTCGGAGCTGAAGTTGCGCATGGTCTTTTTCACTGGAACAGCACTTGTTAGGCCCAAGGGTGGGATTCCGTTTGCAGGCACTTCAGAACAGGCGAGCAGTCCGAAGATTGGCACTACGAGCGCGATTGACAGGGAAAGAAGAAGTTTCATTGTTGGGATAGCCTCATTTCTTAGTTAAGACACCAAACATCTCGACTAAGGAACGAGGGTGGTAGAGGGAACTTGCAGTGAGTTGTTCACTCCGATAGGAGTGGCATGTTTATAGTCGAGCGAGCCCCACAAACTTCGCGGTTCGGACGAGCGGACACGGAAGTTGACCGGAATATCGCAACTTGATTGTCCGCTCGTCCGAACCGCGCCGGAGGTGTGTGGCGGCTTGGGCTATAAACATGCCACTCCTATCGGAGTGACGAAAGGCAAAGAGTGCGCTGCTTCTGAATGAAGTGCTGAAGGAGATAGAAGGGTGACAAGCCCGAACAGAGTCGCGAACGCGCCGAACACGAGAAACACGACCTTGGCTACTTTGGCCATACCGTTCCTGTCTTAAAGGTTGTGAATTTACGCACTGGTCTAAGCCATTCGCGTTCGAGTAGCCCATAAAACAGTGCATCCTGAATCTCGCCGCCCACATGCCAACGCTCGCGTAAGAACCCTTCCTTTTGAAATCCAAGTCGTTCAAGCGTCTTGATAGAAGCTCCATTTCGCGGATCGACGTCCGCTTCGACTCGCCGCAGTTTCATCTCTTCAAACGCATACGTCAGCAACGACTGCAATGCCTCGTGTATGTAACCGTGACCCCAATAGGCACGGGCCTGAGCGTAGCCAATCTCTGCTCGACCCTGCGATGGCTCCAGATGGAAAAGAGTGACTGTGCCGATCATGATGTCGGTTTCTTTCAGGGCCACTCCCCACTTCAGCATGGTTCGTTGCTGGTTACCTGTTTGAATCTCTTCTAGCAGCGTGCGTGCTTCTTCGATCGATTCCAAAGGCAGCGTGCTCCAGTAACGCATCACCTTCGGATCGGCAAAGATTGCATAGAGCTGATCGAGATCTGATTCCTCAATCGAGCGCAGAGAAATTCGTTCCGCTTCGATAGTCGGTAGCAACTTCGTAGTCATAAAGTTATTACGAGGGTAACTGACATTCGATTAGAGTTTGTTTGATCAACTGAATAATCTCAGACACGACATCGTCCGGCAAATAATCGTGAGACAAACATTCGACAAGTGCAGTTAAGTCAATGACTCGCACGACTTGTCTCCAGTTATCAGGCAACATACCGCCGTGTTCGACAAAGCTCCGAGAGAAGAAAGGTTCCCGCAAAGGCTGGCTTGCGGAGTCGTAGCGCAAAAAGTTTCCCACGTCGAGAAGCGATGAACCTGAGAATGCAAATTCCCAATCAAGGACCGCTGCAACCTGCCATTGTCCATTTACTTCGTCAACCAGGATGTTGCGGTTGCCAAAATCGCTATGGACCAACTGACTCACGTTGGTGAGGTCTGGCAGTGAAGGGGCCCACGCCCGCATGAAGTCGTGCAAGCGTCGCGTTAACTCAACTCCTAGGCGCTGTTGCGCCAGATCCGATTCGAGAAACATATCGAGGATCTCGGGGACTGGATCCATGGTAGTGGTGAAAGGATCGCCGATCTCGAGTTGGTTCTTGTTGCTGACGACCAGGGAACCAGGTTTTACGAACGAATACCTTCCGATTGCAGCGAGTGTGGCGCCAACCGATGACGCCGCCTGACGGATAGCCTCGAGATTGCCCGTTCGCTTCAACTGTTGAAACGAGAGGCCTTCAACGAACTCGATGATGCTGAAAGGCCCAGAACCATCGAAGCCTTCAGAATCAACATACAAGATCTCGGGTACGGGAACGGTTGATTTGACCAGTTCGATTACCTTGGTTTCTTTCTTGCAAACTGCGGAACCTTTCTTATGAAGCCGCAGGACAGCGGGTGGTTCCCCGCTGCTGAAGGTTAACTTCAGATTTGTATTAATGCGTCCGCCGGTGAGATGTTCCGCATGAATGATTTGCCGCTGAGGAAAGGCGGCAGAGACCAGACGACGAACAAGTCCATTATCAGGAACAGGAGAGATCATTTCTCCTCGGTTTTACCTCAGTGTTGTGGCAATACAGTCAGTACCGAAACGCGGTAGCGTCGGGTCTGCGTTACCACGAGACCGACTAAGGGAACGCGAACCCGACGCTACCGCGTTTCGGTACTGACTGTGTTGCCACGTTAGGTATTGCTACGGCACCGCTACTTCATATTCCGGCTTCGCCACACCCATCAACCACTTGTCGAACCAGCCGACGATGTGCTGCAAGCGCTCGATACGATGCCACGGTTGACCTGAACGTGAGAGTTCGTGAGTCTCGTTTGGAAAACGCACCATCACTGTGGGTATCTTTCGATATTTTAGAGCCCGAAACATCGCCTCACCGCCAGGACCAGTCGGCGTGCGATAGTCTGCTTCGCCAAGGATCAACATCAGTGGAGTTTGCACTTTGTTGATGTAAGTTATTGGCGAGCGAGCTTTGAAATCTTCGGGATCTTCAAACGGTGCTCCCTTAAACCATGACGGCTGAAACAGCGTGAAATCAGCGGTGTACCACCAATCGGTCCAACTCGCGATGTCGCGCTGCGAAACGGCTGCTGCAAACCGCGTCGTCTGGCCGATGGTCCAATTCGTGAGAAGTCCACCACCACTGCCACCCGTCACACCCATCTTCTTCTCGTCGATGTAGCCGCGACGAATTAGTTCATCGACGCCGGCCATGAGGTCTTTGTAGTCGTCGCCGGGATACTTGTGTTGGATGATGTTTCCAAACTCCTGGCCGTAGGTCGTGCTCCCGCGCGGATTTGGATAGAGCACCACGTATCCCTTCGCGGCCATCCACTGGAATTCGTGATCGAAAACGAATCCATAAGCCGCGTGTGGCCCACCGTGAATATTTAGAATCAAGGGATATTTCTTGGTTGGATCGAAATTGGGTGGTTTTTGTACCCACGCCTGGATGTTGCGGCCGTCAAAACTCTTGTACCAGATCGTTTCCGGTTCAGTGAGATTGAGTTTCGAAAAAAGATCATCGTTTACATTGGTTATCTGTTGCGGCGTAACGATGGCTGCTTTGGTCGACGCGCTCAGTTGTCCATTGGAGTCCATCCAGAATAAGTCTCCAATACGCGTGGGCGTCGATATCACTAATACGAACTTGTCGGCCGAAGGAGTCGCTCGGAAAGTCTGCACGGCATGATCGCCCGTCGTTACGTCCGACTGACGACCTGTCGCGGCGTCGAACGATCCGACGTTCGCCTTTCCTTCTTTTGCGTAGAGGACCATGATGCTGCGACCGTCAGCCGACCACACCGGCAAACTTCCTCCGCCTGCGCGCGGAGGTGCATTGTCTCCCCCAACACCGGAGGCAATATCGTAATCGAAAGCTTCGGTTAGATTCCTGGGCTTTGCGTTAGGCGTCGCATCCATGACATACAGATCAGATTGCGAATAGGACCTAACTGGCTTGCTTAGCGATGCGACGAAAGCGAGCTGTTTTCCATCAGGACTAAATGCGTAGCCGCCCGAACCCATGTCGAACGAATTGACCTTCACCGGTTGGCCACCCGTGGCAGCCACCGAATATAAGTCTGTCGAAGGCAAGTCGTAGTAGGGCTCATCTTTTTGCGTTGAGGTGAAATAGATCGTCGAGCTGTCTTTGGTCCAGGTTACGTTGCCCTCGCCAAATCTACCGCTCGTTAATTGCTTTGGAGTGACTTTGTCTGCACTTGTGCGCGGTGCACTAACAACCCAAATGTGACCCGGTCGTTTAAAGTCGAGATAGCCACCGCCGTCGTTACGATAAACAGCGCGCGTGATCACGCGCACGTCTGATTCACGTGGAGGCTCCGGACTTCCACTGGGCGACGCTGATGGCGAAGCGGCAGGCGACGGGGAACTCTTTGGCGCGGCTTTGGCTATATCTTCCGGGTTTGCCGAGTTGCTGAAGGCGATCAGCTTACCGTCTGGCGACCACTGCGGGTTTCCCGCGCCTCGAGTGACGGTCGTGAACTGAAACGCTTCGCCTCCATCCATCGACAACATAAACAGCTGCGGTGGTTCGGGTCGTCCGTCTCTCTCAGGGGAGCGCACAAACACAAGATATTTACCGTCAGGGGACCAGCGCGGTTGCGAATCACGAATGCCGCTCGTGAGTTGTCGTGCCTCTCGATTAGCAGTGGAGACGGTCCAGATCGTTGTGTTGTAGCCGTCTTTGCGATCGTTGACGGTGACTTTAACGAACGCGATCCTCGAGCCATCAGGCGAAATTTGTGGATCCCCAATCCAAACGAAATTGAAGAGGTCCTTCTCGGTGATGTTTCGCTTTTGACCGTATGCAGGGCTGACAAAAGAGATGACAACTAGGACGAGAGACAAAGCTAAGCGCATGGGTTGTTCCTTTCGAGAGCGGGGTCAGATGGTCGCAGTATTTTACTCAAACAGACTGCACGTTAGGAAGGGTGCCGAAGTTAGGAAACATTCAATACAGGAGAACAAATGCAATGTGCGGAGTAACGGCACTCAATCTTTCCTGACACAGCTCAACATAAAATAATTGCAGGTTGGGAAGGGTGGTTTACCCCCGCTCAAGATCCATTTCCTTTCAACCTTGAGCTAAGCGGATCTTGAGCGGGGGTAAACCGCCCTTCCGAACTGCGATTAGGTTAGCTTGAGTTGTTCCAGTGAAGATGAGCGCTGACTGTTTGCTCGTCGAACTTAATGCTAGAGAATCGCACATGCGACAAGCCTCCAGGCGATCAGCGCGACTTGGAGATGTAGTAAACCACGCCAGCACGATCGTCGGTAATTAGAAACGCTTCATCGCTGAGTCGAAAAATATCTGCAGGCCGGCCATGAATAATTCCGTTCTGAATAAAGCCATTCAAAAAATCTTCCTGACGACCACTACGCGAGACACTTACGACCTTATAACCACGGTTCAGGCTCTTCGTTGTTGAGCCGTGCAGAGCCACGAGAAAAGAGTCGCGTAGCGGTGAGTTCCAGCTCGAGTTGAAGTACTCCAGTCCCAGCGGGGAACTGTGAGCGGGAAATGCTGCGAAGGCTTTTAATGCTCTCGAACAATCAAATTTAGAACTGTTGGCATTCAGTTTCGGATCGGTGAAAACTCGAGCGCCCGATTGAAAACAATAGGGCCATCCATAGTTTCCGTTAGCCTTAACTTCAGTCAGTGTGTCA
>Ga0207708_10003424_pt1 | contig 11687 bp, 1 predicted proteins | sample KBSK5101metaG_FD_184340 | JGI IMG/M metagenome (GOLD analysis project Ga0207708, IMG submission 184340) | Corn, switchgrass and miscanthus rhizosphere microbial communities from Kellogg Biological Station, Michigan, USA - KBS K5-10-1 metaG... | ecosystem: Host-associated > Plants > Roots >...
CCGCTTCTTGCCCTCCTTCTGCTTCTCCAGCAGCTTGCGCTTGCGGGTGATGTCACCGCCGTAGCACTTGGCGAGCACGTCCTTGCGGATCGCCCGGATGCTCTCCCGGGCGATCACCCGGGAGCCGATGGCGGCCTGGATCGGCACCTCGAACTGCTGGCGCGGGATCAGCTCGCGCAGCTTGGTCGTCATCATCACGCCGTAGGCGTAGGCCTTGTCCTTGTGCACGATCGCCGAGAACGCGTCCACCGCCTCGCCCTGCAGCAGGATGTCGACCTTGACCAGGTCCGCGTCCTGCTCGCCGGCCTCCTCGTAGTCGAGGCTGGCGTAACCGCGGGTGCGCGACTTCAGCGCGTCGAAGAAGTCGAAGATGATCTCGCCCAGCGGCAGGGTGTAGCGCAACTCCACCCGGGTCTCGGACAGGTAGTCCATGCCGAGCAGGGTGCCGCGCCGGCCCTGGCACAGCTCCATGATCGCGCCGATGTACTCGCTCGGCGCGATGATCATCGACTTGACGATCGGCTCGTACACCTCGGCGATCTTCTGACCGGACGGCCAGTCCGAGGGATTGGTGACCACGAACTCCCGGCCGTCCTCCAGGATCACCCGGTTCACCACGTTCGGCGCGGTGGAGATCAGGTCCAGGCCGAACTCCCGCTCAAGGCGGTCGCGAGTGATCTCCAGGTGCAGAAGACCCAGGAAACCACAGCGGAAACCGAAACCGAGGGCACCGGAGGACTCCGGCTCGTAGACCAATGCGGCGTCGTTGAGCCGCAACCGGTCGAGGGCGTCGCGCAGCAGCGGAAAGTCCGAGCCGTCGATCGGGAACAGGCCCGAGTACACCATCGGCTTGGGGTCGCGGTAGCCGCCGAGCGCCTCGCGGGCCGGCTTGGCGGCGTCGGTGACGGTGTCACCGACCCGGGACTGCCGGACGTCCTTCACCCCGGTGATCAGGTAGCCGACCTCGCCGACCCCCAGGCCCTTGCTGGCCACCGGTTCGGGTGAGATGACGCCTACCTCGAGCAGTTCGTGGGTGGCACCGGTGGACATCATCTTGATCCGCTGCCGGGGGCTGATGTGGCCGTCGATGACCCGGACGTAGGTGATCACGCCGCGGTAGATGTCATAGACCGAGTCGAAGATCATCGCGCGGGCCTGGGCGCCGGCATCGCCGACCGGCGGCGGCACGTCCCGGCAGATCACGTCGAGCAGGTCCTCGACGCCCTGGCCGGTCTTGGCACTCACCCGCAGCACGTCGTCGGCGTCGCAGCCGATGATGTGGGCGATCTCGGCGGCGTACAGGTCGGGCTGGGCGGCCGGCAGGTCGATCTTGTTGAGCACCGGGATGATCTGCAGGTCGTTCTCCAGCGCCAGGTACAGGTTGGCCAGCGTCTGCGCCTCGATGCCCTGGGCGGCGTCGACCAGCAGCACCGCGCCCTCGCAGGCCGCCAGGCTGCGCGACACCTCGTAGGTGAAGTCGACGTGGCCGGGGGTGTCGATCATGTGCAGCGTGTAGTCGGTCCCGTCGGCGTTCGACCGCCACGGCATCCGGACGTTCTGGGCCTTGATGGTGATGCCGCGCTCGCGCTCGATGTCCATCCGGTCCAGGTACTGGGCCTTGGCCTGGCGGGGGTCGAGCACGCCGGTGAGCCGCAGCATCTGATCGGCCAGCGTCGACTTGCCATGGTCGATGTGGGCGATGATCGAGAAGTTGCGGATGCGCTCGGGCGGGGTAGCGCCGGGTGGGCTGGGGATCGCGGGCACGGGCTGCTTTCTGTGCGGTTCGTTCGCTGCGGTTCGTCCGGCCCATTCTCCCATGGCCGCGCGGCCGGCCGGCACTCTCGCCCCGGCCCGAGATCTCCGGCGCGGTGGGTGCGTCGGTCCTTCCTACGCTGTGGCGCAACTGAGAGAGAAATGTGGACACGCCTCTTGCCGGATGGGCGACTGCACTGCTAGCGTCCTGCCACTCAATCGGTCATAACGGTGCTTCCGCGCAAAAACTTGCGATCGCACCGTTAGGCCTCGTCCCCCGGAAACGGCACGATTCCGCGCTTTCAGTGGCCCTGGCTGGACTGCCGGTTCGGCTGTCGTGGGGGCTGTCATGGGCGTGTCGCGTTCCTTCCTTTTTTCGCGTCGGACCAGATGGATCAGTGGGTCCACGGCTCTGGTCCTGCTGGTCTCGCTGTTCACGGTGGTGCCACCCATCGCGGCACCGGGCAGCCTTCCGACCGCGGCAGCTGTGGATCCGGGGTGCACCACCGGTTCGTTGCCGCCGCCGAGTGCGACCACGGCCGATCCGGGTGTGACGACGGTGATCCAGCAGGACGGCGGGACGGTGGAGGTGCCGCCGGCGGCGGTGACCTCGCCGACCACCATCGACGCGGAGTCGCTGTGCGCCTCGGACCTGCCGCCGCTGGATTCGGGCATGACGATCGTGACCGACGGCCCGCGGGACGGCTACCGGTTCACCCCGCACATGACCTTCGGCGATGATCTGCACATCACCGTGCCCTACGACGCCTCGTTGATCCCGGCCGGTCTGACCGAGCAGGACGTGCAGATCTACTACTACGACACCACCCAGTTGCAGTGGGTTCCGCTGCAGCGCGACACCCTGGACCAGACCGCCGACAAGGTGGAGAGCGTCTCGAACCACTTCACCGACATGGTCGCGGCCACCGTGACGGTGCCGGACCACCCGGAGAACGTGTCGTTCAACCCGACCAGCATCAAGGACCTCAAGGCCGCCGACCCGTCGGCCGGGGTGGGCCTGGTCGCGCCGCCGTCGGGTAATAGCGAGGGCGATGCGCGGCTGTCCTACCCGATCGACCTGCCCGATGGCCGGCAGGGCATGGCCCCCGACCTGGGCCTGAGCTATTCCTCGGCGGCGGGGAACGGCTGGCTCGGGGTGGGTTGGGACCTGTCGGTGCCCAGTGTGGGGATCGATACCCGGTGGGGCGTGCCGCGCTACGACGCGGGAAATGAGACGGAGACCTACGTGGTGGGCAGTGCTCAGCTGACCCCGGTGGCCAACCGGGGCACGCCACTGGCACGGACCGCGGAGAAGGCCTTCCATTCCCGGGTCGAGGGTGGTTTCAACGCGATCGTGCGGCACGGCAGCCTGCCCACCAACTACTGGTGGGAGGTGACCGACAAAGACGGCACCCGGTCCTTCTACGGCGGCGATCCGGAGACCGGCCCGGTGGCCGCTGCCCGGCTGGCCGACGACGCCGGCAATATCTTCCGGTGGGCGCTGCGTGAGAGCCGGGACCTGCACGGCAACGCGGTGCGCTACGACTACCAGACGGTGACCGACAACGGCGTGGCCGGCGGCACGGTGGCGGGCCGGCAGCTCTACCTGCGCACCATCGACTACACCCGCAAGGGGGCCACCGCTGGCCCATACACGGTGACGTTCTACCGGGACAGCGAGCAGTCCGGCTACACCCGCCGCTCCGATGTGGTGATCGACGCCCGCGGCGGGTTCAAGATGGTCACCGCCGAGCTGCTGTCCAAGATCCAGGTTGCCTTCCAAGGTCAGCCGGTGCGCTCCTACGATTTGGCCTACACCACCGGCGCGTTCGGCAAGAAGCTGCTGGCCTCGGTCACCCAGCGCGGCGCGAACAACACCGCTCTGGGTACGCACACGTTCAGCTACTACGACGACATCCGCGATTCGGCCGGTAACTACAACGCCTTCGCGCCCGCGGTGAACTGGACGGTCGGCGCCGACGGCGTCGACGCCGGGCTGCTCGGCCACGGCAAGGCCAGCGCACTGAGTGGGTCGCTGTCCACCAGCACCGGTGGCCACCTCTATGCCGGATTCAACCCGACCAAGCCGCTCAAGTACGGCAGCGCCGGCGGCAAGGTGGGCTTCACCCACACCAGCACCGACGGCCAACTCGCCCTGGTCGACCTCAACGGCGACGACCTGCCCGACAAGGTGTTCAAGAGCGGCAACGGGATCTCGGTCCGGTTCAACACCTCCGGCCCGGACGGCTCCACCGACTTCGGCTCGCCCGTCGCGACCCCGACCCTGCCGGGCATCGCCAAGGAGAAGGCCGACATGACCTCCTTCGGGCCGGAGGTCTACACCACCGTCAACGCCTTCACCAACCACTCCGAAACCTTCACCACCGACACCACCTACTTCAGCGACGTCAACGGCGACGGCCTGACCGACCTGGTCAACGACGGCACCGTGCTGTTCAACCACCTCGACGCCAACGGGGTGCCGACGTTCACCGCGAACAGCAGCGACACCCCGGTCCCGATCGGCGCGGGAGCGCTGGACACCACCGGGCTGGTGCAGGACTACTCCGCGGTCAAGGCCCAGCAGGACAGCAACAACCCACCCGTCGACGTGCTGCGCCGCTGGCAGGCGCCCTACGCCGGCACCGTGAAGGTCACCGGCACCGTCGCACTCGTTCAGGACACCAGTGCGGCTCGTGCCTCCTACACCGGCGCCGACGGCGTCCGGGTGGCCGTCCAGAAGAACACCGCCGAACTATGGTCGACCTCTATCGGCGCCACCGACTACACCGCCAAAACACCGGCCGGGGTAACTTCGATCACGGTCGCCAAGGGTGACCGGCTGTACTTCCGGGTCGGATCACGCTCCGACGGCGCCTACGACCAGGTGGCCTGGGACCCGCTCATCCAGTACGTGGATTCGACGGGAACGCCGATGTCAGCCTCCGATAGCAACGGCGTGAACGCTTACCGCTACCAGGCCTCAGAGGACTTCACCCTGGCCGAGCGACGCGATATGCCGGTGCAGATGCCGCTGAACGGCACGGTGCGGGTCACTGGCGCGTTACACAAACTCGGTGCCACGTCTGACGACATCACCCTGCAAGTGATCAAGAACGGGCAGGCGATCGTCAATCAACTGATGGCCGCGACCGCTACCGGCGACATCCCGCTGCAGACGGACTTCGCCGTCGCCAAGGGCGACACTGTCAGGCTGCACGTCAAGGTCGACTCGCAGATCGACCTGAGGCGGGTCGACTGGACGCCCAGCCTGTACTACCTCAGCTCACCGGACGTGAGCCGGGTGGCCGACAACGCCGGCAACCCGCTGATCCAGCTACACCCGCCTTTCGAAGTCGACAGCTACCCGACCGAATCCCTGGCCGCGGGGAACCCGCCTATGACAACCGTGACGGCGTCGACCACCGGCACCACCAGCGTGATCCCCACGATCACGGGTACGTCGGCAGCCAACGGCGCTGTCACTCTCACCGTGAAGACCTCAAGCGGCGTGCGTGTCGGCAAGGGAACTATCACCGTCACGAACGGCAGCAGCGGCAGCGGCAGCGTCTCCTTCCCGGCCACGGCCGGTACTCAGTACCTGATCGACTTCTGGGTGAACGACCCGACTCTTGGCAGCAACATCACCTCCGCGTCCGTACGCACGTTCAACTCACACGGGTTCGGCACCGCGCCGAGCACTCTGCACACGGTGTCGTATTCCAGCCACGGGGCAGCGCTCTACCGCAACTGGAGTTACGTCGGTTACAACGGTGCCGGTACCCGGGCTACTCAACCGATCGTCGAGACCGATCTCGACCAGTCCATGAACCAGAACTCGACCTATGACCCGCGGACCGCCAAGGAGATCCTGTTCTACCCAGCCCCAGACGAGAAGTCTGTGCGTGGCGCTGACCCCTCGGCCTGGGTCAAGGCGTCGACCATGAGCAGTTCTCGAGAGGGCTTGGATCAGCCCAGTACGCCGGTGGCGAGTGACGTGGCCGGTGCGCGGGCGGTAGCCAGGCTCAGCCACACCAGTCAGGACGCGGTCGGCGCGGGCGTGTCCTACCTGTCGGGCTCGACGTCGACCGGCAGTACCGCCAGCGACGTGGACTTCCTGGACCTCAACGGCGACCGGTTCCCTGACATCGTCAGCAAGGGCAAGGTGCAGTACACCACCGCCACCGGCGGCCTCGACGCCACCAGCAAGGCAGTGCCCGGGTTGGGTGCGCCGCGGGACACTGACGCCTCGGCGACCAACGTCAGCGTGGGAGGCAGCCCGGCGCACTTCGCGGCCAACGGCCGCGGCGAGGTGGACACCGCCGACCAGGCCCCGGTGCGGGGCAACAAGACCGGCAGCCAGATGGTGGAGCTCGGCCTGTCGGCATCGCTGGGCAAGGGCTCGTCCAAGCCCAACCATGACCTGATGGATGTCAACGGCGACGGATTGCCCGACGTGGTCAGCCGAAACGGCTCCACCTTGATGGTCGCTCTCAACCTCGGCTACGGCTTCGCGGCGGCCGAGCCATGGGGCAGCGCGACGATCAACAACGGAGCGAGCGAGGACGGCTCGATCGGCCCGACTCTCGGGTTCAACGACGGCATCTACGAATTCGGCGGCGGCCTGTCGCTGACCAAGAACAAGTCGCAGACCAGCGACACCCTGGAAGACGTCAACGGCGACGGCCTGGCCGACCGGGTGCTGCCCGGCGGCAGCAGCGGCATGCAGGTCGGCCTCAATACCGGCAACGGCTTCACCGCCCCGGTGGCCTGGAACGGTGCTATCGACGGGGCCTGCTCCGATGACACCAGCGTCGGGCTGGCCAACATCGACTGGAACCACGCCCGGCTCTGCTCCGGGACCACCGGATACGGCGCGGGCGCCTACTTCACCATCGGCATCGGTCCATTATGTGGAACCGGCTGCTTCGTGATCCTCAACCCCGGCGCCGACACCGACCAGACCATGGCCCGGGACGAGGCCAGCCTGCGCGACATCGACGGCGACGGCTACGCCGACCACCTGACCAGCTCCGACGACGGCACCCTCAACGTGGCCCGCAACCGGACCGGCCGTACCAACCTGCTCAAGTCGGTGTCCCGGCCGCTCGGCGCCTCGTTCGACCTGGACTACACCCGCGACGGCAACACCACCGCCAACCCCACCTCCCGCTGGACGCTGACCAAGGTCACCGTCAACGACGGTCACGCCGGTGACGGCGTGGACACCCAGTTGACCACCTACGCCTATTCGGGCGGTGTGTACAGCCGGCTGGAGCGCGAATTCTACGGCTATGCCCAGGTCACCGAAGAGCAGCGCAACACTGCTGCCACCGGCAACCCACTCTCGCGCAGCACGGTGCGCAACTACCTCACCGACAGCTACTACACCCACGGGCTATTGGCCAGGCAGCGGATGTACCGCGAGGACGGGTTGCCGATGACCGACACTGAAAACACCTACGTCCTCCGTGACGTCACGACCGGGTCCGAGCCAGCAGACGGCGCCAGCACCACGGCGACGATCTTCCCGATGCTGACCCGTGTCGACAAGCGGTTCCACGAGCACCAGGCCACGCCAGGCAAGACCACCGCAACGGTCAATCACTACGACACGTACGGCGACATCGACACCACCACCGACTATGGCGAGACCACCACCGCTGATGACGTACTAGCGCAGATCGCGTACAGCTCCTGCCCGGCCACCGGAGTCCGGACCGCGAACTCGATCAGAGTCACCGGCGGCGGCACCACCCTGATGCGCCGTCGTGAGTCGAACGTCGACTGCGCCACCGGCGATGTCACCCAGGTGCGCCAGTATCTGGCCGACGGCACCGCCGCCACCACCGACATCACCTACACCGGCGACGGCAACCTGCTCACGGTGACAGATCCGCCGAACGCCTCCGGGCAGCGATCCACCCTGGCCTACCAGTACGACCCTCCTACCGGCACCCAGGTGGAGAAGATCACCGACAACTTCGGGCTGACCTCGACCGCCACGCATGACCTGCGGTTCGGCACCGTGCTGACCCAGGTCGACACCAACAGCAATGTGGAAACCTCCACGTACGACGAGTTCGGTCGCCAGACGAGCCTGACCGGCCCGTACGAGCAGGGCACGAGCACTCCGACGATCCGGTTCGAGTACCACCCCGAGGCCGACGACCCGTGGGCGATCACCCGGCACCTGGACAAGTACCGCAGCGCCACCGACACGATCGACACCGTGACGTTCATCGACGGACTGGGCCGGGTCATCCAGACCAAGAAGGACGCCACCATCTACACCGGCGCCACCAGCACGTCTCAGGACGTGATGGTGGTCAGCGGGCAGATTACCCTTGACGCCCTCCGCCGCCAGAATCACGTGTCCTACCCGGTGACCGAGCCGTTGGGCACGCCGGGAACGTTCAACACCAGCATCGACACCGTGAATTACACGAACTACGACTTCGACTCCCTGGACCGCCCGACACGGGTGACCTTTCCGGATGGCACCGTCACCAGCTATTACTACGATTTCGGCGCCGAACGCTTCGGCACCAGGCAGTTCCAGGAGTACGTGACCGACCCCAAGGGGCGCGTGAAGGTCTACTACCACAACGTCCGCGATCAGCTGGTCAGCCTGAAGGAATTCCACACCCCGACCGGCGGCACGCAGCAGATCATCTGGACCAATTACACCTACGACCCCCTCGGTGAACTGATCACCGTGCGGGACTACAACAGCAACTACACCCGGCAGACCTTCGACAACCTCGGCCGGCGCACCGTGGTCGACAATCCCGACACCGGCAAGACCACCATGTCCTATGACCTGGCCTCGAACCTGGTCGCCAAGGTGACCGCGAACCTACGCGCCACCAGCCAGCAGATCAGCTACGGCTACGACGTCGATCGGCTGGTCACGATCAATTATCCGCGGTTCCCGGCCAACAACGTCAGCTACACCTACGGTGCTCCGGAGGCCAGCGACAACCGGGCCGGGCGGATCACCCATGTGGTCGACCAGGCCGGCAGCGAGGACCGCTACTACGGCAAGCTCGGTGAGACCACCAAGGAGGTCCGGACGGTCGTCGGGTTCACCGGCAGTTCGCCGAAGACCTACACCACCAGCTATGTCTTCGACACCTTCGGCCGGCAGCAGTCGATGGTCTACCCCGACGGGGAGACGCTGACCTACAGCTATGACTCCGGTGGCATGGTGCGTGCCGCCAGCGGGGTCAAGGGCGGCAACAGCTACAACTATGTCACCCGGTTGGAGTACGACAAGTTCGGTGAGAAGGCGTTCGTTCAGGACGGCAACGGGGTCAAGACCACCTACGCCTTCGACCCGGTGATGCGCCGGCTCAGCAACCAGACCGCCGGGCCGCTCCTGGCTCCCAACGGGACCAACCTGGGCAACTTCCAGAACGTTTCCTACGGCTACGACAACGTCGGAAACGTCACCTCGACGGCCAACAACGTTGCGGTGCCGCCGGCGTCGAGCAAGGGTGGGCCGACATCGCAGACGTTCAGCTATGACGACCTGGACCGGCTGGTCAGCGCCTCGGGCTCGTACCAGTTCGCGCCGGACAAGACCAACAACTACAGCTACGCGCTCGGCTACGACAACCTGCACAACATCACGGCCAAGAACCAGACCAACACCGTCGTGCAGGGCTCCGGCACGCCCGTCACCCAGGGCAAGACCAGCTACTCCTTCAGCTACGCCTATGCCGGGCCGCAGCCGCACGCCCCCACCCATATCGGCACCCAGACCTATACCTACGACCTCGACGGCAACCAGAACGGCTGGACCGACGACGGCAACGGGCAGCGGCGAACCATCGTCTGGGACGAGGAAAACCGGATCCAGTCCATCTCCGACAACGGCAACCAGCAGCAGTACAAGTACGACGACGCCGGCCAGCGGGTGATCAAGCGCAGCCCGAAGGAAGAAACCGACTACGTCAACCAGTACTTCACCGTCCGCAGCAACGGCCAGATCGGCACCAAGCACGTCTTCATCGGCACCGACCGGGTCGCCTCCAAGCTGGTCAAGAGCAACGCTTACGAGAAGGACAGTTACTACTTCCACACCGACCAGCTATCGAGCACCAACTACGTCACCGACTCCGGCGGCAAGCTCTACGAGCACCTGGAGTACTTCCCGTCCGGCGAGAGCTGGATCGAGGAGAAGAGCAACAGCCAGCAGAACCCCGGCTTCAACACCGCGTACCAGTTCACCGGCAAGGAACTGGACGAGGAAACCCAGCTCTACTACTTCGGCGCCCGCTACTACGACCCGCGCACCGCGGTATGGCAGAGCCCCGACCCGGCGCTGCCCGACAACCTCGCCAAGCTGCCGGAAAAGGACGACTCACCGGTACCCGACGTTGCCGCGCCGACCTTCCTCAACCTCTACGACTACGCCGACGCCAACCCTCTCACCAAAATCGACACAGACGGTCGCGAGTCAGTCGACATCGACCCCATCTATCGTGGCCGGATAGTACATGCGATGGATGTGTTAGTGAATAAGTACGGGTATCCAGTAAACAGCGCTGCAGGCTTAGTCGGTAACATGATGTCGGAATCGTACCTGCTGCCTAACATGATCGAGAATGGCACACCCCTTGCGGCCCTAACGGCGCCAGGCATGGACAATAAGTCTCATACGTTTACCTTCTGGGAGGTGAAGGACCGGTCCAAGATAAGGGGACCGCGCGAGCCTGGGGCCGGTCTCGCTCAATGGAGCTGGCCATCGCGACGCAAAGGCTTATTCGAATGGAAAGACTCACGGGGACAACCTTATGGCGCTTTGATCCTAATGAGTACCGACGCGCAATTAGACTACTTAGTGAATGGGGAGCTGCGCAAACTACCCTACTTTGAGCGAGTTGAAAAAAAGCTTATGTCGGGACGCCTCACGGCTCACGCGGCTTCCGACTTGGTTATGAAATGGGTTATGAGCCCCGACTCACAGATTGATAAGGAAAGGAACGAACGTCGAGCTAACGCAGATGTGGCCCTAAAGGAATACATCCAAGCGCAAAAATCCAAGACGAAATAATCGAACGGCACTCCGCAGGATTAGCATCAGCAGGCGAGTTGTCAACCCCTAAATAGCATGCTATTTAGAGGCCGGTACGGGCAAGGAGGCCACTGTGCGCAGCTTCCATAATTTGCGCTCAAGCCCTTCGACTGGCACGGAGGGGGAAGGTGTGGCGTGACTCAGCCCCGCCTGCCGGCGTCTACGCGTTCAGCCAGTACCGCATCTCGCCGCTACCCCGCTCGCGGTGACCTCGGAACGCGCCCGACGGTCAGGATGACTGCCAGCAGGTGCGGTCGGGTGCTCCATTGGCGAGCCGTGCGTTCCTGCCTTCCTAGTGCTCAACCCGTGACTGGCAGTTTGATTACCTCCTGCGTCGCGAAGCCACGCTCGCGGTCTCGGCTGCTCGCCACGCAGACTGGGCACCCCTCCGCGGGTGCGGCTTCCACGCCGTACTCCTAACCGACAATGTGACAGGGTTTCTTCCTGGCGCTCGATGTGAACCATAGAGGGGTGCGCTCGAGCCTGCTGCTGACCTCGCGCCGCCACATGACTTGGTTCGGGTGGCCGGCGCGACCTGTTGATCTTCCCTTCTCCAGATTTCTAGCCCACAGGGGCAATCTTGAAGGGAAACACTGGCTATGGCAGCGGGCAACGGACAGGGTCAGTGGGCGCTCGGCTACCGCGAGCCCCTCAACCCCAACGAACGAAGTAAGCGCGACAACGACGGCCTGCTGGTCAAGCAGCGCATCATCGACATCTACCAGCACACCGGCTTCGACGGCATCGATCCCGGTGACCTGCGCGGCCGGTTCCGCTGGTACGGCCTCTACACCCAGCGCGCCCAGGGCATCCCGGGCGGCCGGACCGCGATCCTGGAGCCCGAAGAGCTCGA
>Ga0207708_10003429_pt1 | contig 11685 bp, 10 predicted proteins | sample KBSK5101metaG_FD_184340 | JGI IMG/M metagenome (GOLD analysis project Ga0207708, IMG submission 184340) | Corn, switchgrass and miscanthus rhizosphere microbial communities from Kellogg Biological Station, Michigan, USA - KBS K5-10-1 metaG... | ecosystem: Host-associated > Plants > Roots >...
AGAAAAATTAATGAGTTTTGACCCTAGTGTCCGTTTCCAACGTTCGTATCATCTCGCAGCACCCAATTTTACGAACGTCGGAAACAAAGGAACACTAGCAAGTCATGATCCTAGTGTGGCTTTGCATTTGACGTTCCTATGAACGACTCGCGGCCAATACTGATAGGAACGTCAAATGCGCCACACTAGGCAACCACGCGCGTACCCGCGGAACTCTGCCGTACGCCCGAGATTGCGGCGTCTGGAAATGCATCCTTCAGCCGCGGGTAGACTTCACGGGCGAACATCTTGATCCCGCGCACGGTTTCGTCGTGCTCGAGAAATCCAGCCTGACCCATGATCAGGAGATGGCCAAAGCCGCCGACATGGTCGTGCAACTTCTTGATCTGGTGAAAGACCTGATCGGGCGTGCCGGCAAACATGATGCCGGACTCGACCGCCTTGTCCACGGTGGCGTTCGCCCTGTTGGCCGCGTGCTGATCGATGGCCGCGCCGCGCAGAATTTGCGCGTGCACCGGAGTCGGCACGTAGCCCGGCGGATAGCAAAAGTGCAGCGGCACCTTGTTCGCCGTCATGTACCAGAGCAGCTTCTCGGCACCGGCACGGGCCTCCGCGTCGCTCTCGCCGACATAGACCAGTGCCGCGTAGGCCAGCCGGTCGACGGGAACATCCGTCCCGCGGCCGGCCTCGCGCCAACCCTTGCGGTACGAATCGTAGATCGCGGCCGTGCCGCCGAAGCCGGTCAGGAACGTCGCCTGCACATAACCGCGCGCACCGACGCGGCCGGCGCCGCCCGGCGTGGTGCTGGACACCCAGATCGGCGGATGCGGCTGCTGATAGGGGCGCGGCCAGATGTTGATGTTGCGGTGATGGAAGAATCGCCCCTCGTGGCTTACCGGCCCGTCGTGGCTGGTCCAGGCCTTGACGATGAGATCCATGGCCTCCCATTGGCGCTCGTTCATGCGCACCGGATTGCTGTTGGCCGGCAATACTTCGTATGGGACGCCGCGCACGAAGCCGCATTCGAGCCTGCCCCTCGAGAGCACGTCCACCATCGCCATCTCCTCCGCGACGCGCACGGGCTGGCGGCGGTTGGCGACAGGGTTTCCCAGGATCAGCAGCCGCGCCTTCTTGGTCAGCCGTGCCAGCGCGGCGAGCACAAGGGGCGCTGCCGGGTCGACGCAGGTCGCGGTCTGGTGGTGCTCGTTGAGCATGATCTCGACGCCCTCGTCCTCCGCGATCAGCCATTCGTCGATGTAGCGATCGTAGAGCGCGGCACCCTTTTTGGGGTCGTAATTGCGGTTCGGCAGCGAGACCCGGATCGATTCGTATTCGTCCGCCGGCGGCAGATAGGGATAGGCATTCTCGCTGAAGTGCCATGCTTTCATCGGCGTGCTCCGGGTGTCTCGGCCGCTTGTTTGCCCTGCAGGAACTGCAGGACCGTCGCCGCGGTCGCGGCGGGCTGCTCGACCTGCGGAAGATGTCCGGCCTGCGCGAGGGTCTCGATCCGCGCCTGCGGGATGAGCGCGGCGTAACGCGCGAGATAGTCGGCCGAAACGATGCCGTCGCTCGCACCGCGCACAAATAGCGTCGGCACGTTCACCCGGTGGAGGCGATGCTTGAGCTTGGGATTGTGCATGTACGGCTCCCAGGTCAGCAGCGCCAATGTCTCGCTGTTGCGGGCAACGATATGGAGCTCCTCGTCGGGCAGCGTCGCCAGTTCGGGCGCATGCTGGCCGGGATCGTGGAAGCGGAGCTGGTCGAGCTTCTCGCGTGGCATGGCGAAGACATCGGGAACATCCAGCTTGTCGGACGTGCCGGTCTTCACCCCGACCGGGCCGATGAGCACCAGCCGACCGATCCGCTCCGGCACCTTGGTCGCGATCTCGGCTGCGATCCATCCGCCGATCGAGAGGCCGACGAGATCGGCGCGGGTCAAACCGACGCGATCCATCAGCTCAAGGTAGACGTGGGCAATGTCGTCCACGCTGTCGAGCCAGTCCGGCAGCGCCGATTTGCCGAAACCGGGATGCGACGGCGCGATCACGCGCCGGTCCCTCGCAAGCAAATCGATGAATGGGGCATCGCGTCCGATGCCGGCGCCGCCATGCAGATAGAGAATGGGCGCGCCTTGCCCGCGTTCGAGCACGTCAAGCTCGATCCCCGCAATTGAAATCATGTCAACACAGCCCCACCGAATTTGCGGAACGTTCGATATTCTGAAGCAGCGGAATGAGCAAACGTGTCACTGCGACTTCCGGCCATAGGGACCGAGCGCGGCGCTCGCTTCCTGCGCGAACGACATGTCGATCACATCGCCTGCCTTGATCCCTCCGCTCACCCAGCCCTGCTTGAGAAAGAAGTCGAGATCCTTCTGGATGCTGGCGGCGTTCACCGCGCCATTGACGTCCACGGCTTGGGAATGCATCTCGCGCACGAGCCCAGGGTTCATGCTGAAGCTCTTTGCCATGGTCGCGACGACCTCGTTGGCACCGGCACCGGCGATCTTTCCGCCCTTGATCGCATCGTTGTAGAAGCGCGCGCCCCGCAACCAGGCGCGCATGAATCGTCCCGCAACGTCCTTGCGCTGGAGCGCGAACTTTTCGCTGTAAAAGATCACTGAAATCTGCTGGTGGGGATAGAATTCGTTGGTATCCATGAAGCGCGCGCCATAACCGGCGTTCACCGCCACCGTTGCCTGCGGCTCGATCAACATGGTGCCGTCGAGCGCCTTGTTCTGCAGCGCCGCGATCTGCTGAGGAAACGAGAGATAGACCGGAGTTACGTCCTCGAACCTGATCCCCGCGAATTTCGTCGCTTCGTTGAGCAGGGAGAGCGCGGTTACGCCTTGAGCCGCAAAACCCATGCGCATTCCCTTGAGGTCCTTGAGGCTCTTGAACTGGCCGCTGTCGATCAGACCCTTGCGCATGAAAACGGTCTGGTAGAGATAGCCGGGCTCGGTGTGCCCGCGGTCGGCAACGATGCGAAATTTGACGCCGCGGATGAGAGCGTTCCAAAACCCGACCGATAGTGCGCCGCTGCCGACGTCGAGCTCGCCCGTGCCCAGCGGCGCGATGACCTTCGCGCCGGAATCGAGCACGATCAGGTCGACATCCAGGCCCTCGTCTTTGAAGAAACCCTTGTCGTAGGCGATGTAGAACGGCGCGTCGCTGGCCGATCCGCCGGTTCCGACCGCAACCTTGTCGGCTCCCGGCGCCGGGCTTGCCGTCGCCGCCGCAATCGCGCCCGCCAATGCGGCGCGCAGCACGGATCGCAAGCTCGGCGACATTGGCGTTCTCCCATTTTATTTTCTTTGGTCGTCACCTTAGCCGATCCCGCGAAGACCGGTAAAGCCGCGCGCCTGCATGGCTCCTGTGGTCAGAGCTTGAACAGGCCTTGCGCGTTCCGGTAGCAGATCTTCTCCTTGTCGGCCTTTGCGATATCGAGCGAGGCGATGACCTTCATGGTCTCGCGGATGTAGCTCGCCCCGCCTTCCGCGCCGAATGGCGCGTCGGAGGCAAACAGCACGTGATCGGCGCCATAGAACTCGAGCCCGCACACCGTTCCGATGCGGCCGCCGCACAGCGCCGTATCGGCGTAGAAGTCCCTGAAGCAGTCCATCAGCGGCTTGCCCAGCATTGGAAGCACGCCGCTGTAATCCTCGTCCGAGGTGCGGCTGCCGAGCGTCGCCCAGCCGGTGTCGAGACGCGCGTCGAAGAACGGGATCATCGCACCGAGGTGATGGATGAGAATCTTCAGGTCGGGGAGCCGCGTGGTCACGCCCGAGAAGATCAGCCTGGCCATGGTGCAACTGGTCTCATAGGGCCAGCCCAGGATCGCCCAGATCTCGTATTTCGATTTCTTCTCGGCGGGAAAGTCGGGGACATTGGGCGAGCGCGCGGGATGCAGCAACACCGGCTTTCCCGACTTGGCCGCGATCTCGAAGATCGGGAAGAACCGCGGCTCGTCGAGGCAGGCGCCGTTGACGTTGGTGTGAAGCTGGAGTCCGTTCGCGTTGCCGCGGAGGAGAATGCGCTCGGCTTCCTTGGCCGCGGCGTCGGGCGCGTTCATGGGCAGCGCACCGACATAGCCCGCGAAACGAGCGGGATATTTCGCGCACAGCTCGGCGAGGCCGTCATTGGCGACGCGCGCCAGATCCGGCGTGAGGTCCGGCCCCGCCAGGGCCTCGAGCGGAGGCAGCCCCAATGAGAGAACCTCGGAATAATCGTCGAACTCATCCATCATCTTAAGGCGCGCATCGAGGTCGTGGATGGTGCGAACGCCCTGCATCCGCTTGCCGATGTCCTGCGTGCCGCCCGCCGTTTGCGACATTTTCTCGAACAGGGCTTGCGGGAAAAAATGGCAGAAGGCATCGATATGGCGCATGTGCGGCTCTCCTGATGACGATGTCGTCGTCATTGCCGGATTTGACCGGCGACCCATTGCTTCTTCGCAAGAAGATAGATGCACTCGAACTCGGGTTTTATCCGAGTTCGGGCGCGTTTGTGTGCGTAAGTCGGATAAATCCGGCTTGCGTGGTCAAGCCCGCGCATGACGCCGCATGACAATCTCTCTCAATTCCACAACTGCTTGCTCGCCAGCCGTGCGCCTTCCACCAGCGCTTCGAACTTCGCCCACATCACCGTGGGGTGTACACGACGATAGAAGGTACCTTGGGCGAAGCCGCAGTCGGTGCCGGCGAGCACGTTCTCGCGCCCGAGCAGGTTGGCGAACCGCGTGATTCGCTCGGCGATCAGTTCCGGATGCTCGACCACGTTGGTCGCGTGGCTGATGACACCGGGAATGAGCACCTTGCCGTCCGGCAGCTTGACGTTCTTCCACACCTGCCATTCGTGTTCGTGACGGGGATTCGCCGACTCGATCACATAGGCGCCGGCCCGCACCTTGAGGATGAGATCGACGATGTCCTTAAGCGCGACGTCGCTTACATGCGGCCCCGGCCAGCTTCCCCAGCACACATGGTAGCGCACGCGATCCTCCGGGATCCCTTCGAGCGCGCAGTTGAGCGATTCGACGAATTTGGCGAGCCAGCGGCGATATTCCTCGAAAGTGCCGGGAGGAACCATGCGGTCGTACGCGGTGGCCGCACGCGCATCGTCGATCTGCAGGATGAAGCCGGCATCGACGATCGTCCGGTATTCCGTGCGCATCGCTGCAGTGACCGCGTCGAGCCACTCCGCCTCGCCCTTGTAGTATTCATCCTTGCGATCCGGCAGCACGCTCGACGGCGCGACCACCGGCATGAAGGCTTCTTCCACCTTCGCGCCCTTTAGCGCAGCTTTGAAATTGTCGATGTCGCGCCGCAGGATGTCCTGCCCGATATATTTCACCGGACCGACGCAGGCGACCATCTTGGCGTTGGCCATCGGCTCGCGCACATCGAGCTCGGCGTAGAACTCCTTGAAGCGGGTGCGGTCGGCGCCGGGCACGCCCGGGCGGTAGCCGGCCGGGATCGCACGCAGCTCGAAGCCGCTCAGGCGCTCGACGACATATTGGTTCCAGCTGATCGCCTTGCCGAATTCGCCGTCGCTGACGACGTCGACGCCGATCTCCGCCTGGTGACTGACCACATCGTCGATGGATTGCTTCAGGCATGTCTCGTAGGCGGCCTGATCGTAAGGCTGACCGGCCTGCTTGGCACGCAGGATGTCCTGCAGCGCCTGGGGGCGAATCAGGCTCCCGACGTGGGTGGTGAGGATTCTATCAGTGCTTCGTTTCATGATTTCCCTTTTGATGCATCTTCCGTGTCGCGTTCCAAGTCACGCCCGCCACGCAACCGGGCGATTTCGCTTTCGTCGTAGCCAAGCTCCGCGAGAATAGCGTCGGTGTGCTCCCCGAGCGTGGGCGCCGGCAAGGCTCGCTCGTTGCGCTCACCGTCGATCAGAACCGGGCGATGAATGGCGGTGATCTCGCCCTCGGTCGGATGGTGCTGCTTGTAGAAGGAGTTCAGGTGGCGCACCTGCGGATCGTCGAGCACGTCCTGGAGGCCCTGCACGGGCGCGAACGGCACGTCATTCGCTTCGAGGACGTTCATCCAGTGGATGCGCGGTTTTGTTTGCACGATTTCGGCAAGCTCACGGTTGAGCTCGCCGTAGTTCTTGATTCTCAAGTCACGCGTCGCGAACCGTTCGTCCAGCACGAGATCGGGCCGCTGAAACGCCGCGGCAATTGCCTCGAAGAACTTCGGCTGCGACGAGAGATGGACGGCGAGCAACTTTCCGTCGCCGCAACGAAAGGCGAAGGATTGTGATGCGGCCACCCTCGTGAGCCGATCGCTCTTGATGCCGGCGCGGGTGTAGTTCGCGAACGGATCGGGGATGAACGCGATTCCGGCCTCCAGCATGTTGACATCGACGCGGTGGCCGCGACCAGTGCGCTCGCGCTCGTACAGCGCGCCGAGGATCCCGTAACAGGCGAACATTCCGGTGGCATTGTCCGCGATCGTCGGTCCGCTTGACTGCGGATGCTCGGGATCGAGCTGAAGGCTCAGGATGCCGCTCAGCGCGACCGCAACATTGTCGTAGGCCGGCCGTGCGCTATAGGGCCCCGAGGCGCCGAAGCCCGTGATCGAGCAATGGATGAGTCTTGGATTGGCGGCGGTGAGGACATCGGCCGTCAGGCCGAACCTCTCCATGATGCCGGGCCGATAATTTTCGAGCAGGATGTCGGCGCCCGCGAGAAGCTTCAGCATGACGCCTCGGCCCGCTTCGGTACGCAGGTCGAGCTGGATGCTGCGCTTGCCGCGATTGTAGGCGACGAAGTTCGGGCTGTATTGCCCGCCCCGGAAACTCCGGAAAGGATCGCCTTGCGGGGGTTCGACCTTGATCACCTCGGCGCCGAGATCGGCCAGCATCAGGCCCGTGAGTGGCGCCGTAATCACCGTACTGAGCTCGACGACACGCACGCCTTTCAAAACATCCGTCACTGCAAGCAACTCCGCCCCTGTTGTCGCTATTCCGCCGCCTGCGTCCGCATGCCCGCATATTCCTTGTCGGTGAGCGACTGCAGGGCAGGCATCACCTCGCTGGCAAACAACCGGATGTTTTTCTCGGTCAGATCGCGCGGCAGGGTGGCGAACTGCAGCAACGCGAGGAAGTTCTGAAAGCCGAGCAGCCGGTGACTGTCCATCAGCCGTCTGCGCACGGTGTCGGGGCTGCCGCACAGGATGATGCCCTGCTCGATCAGGGTATCCACGGTGTGCTCTTGGCCTGCAACCGATCGCTTATGCGTCAGCATGTTCTTCAACGATTTGGCGCTGAGATATCCGGGAGGAAACAGCATCTGGAACGGCAGCCGCAGGAACTTGTTGAACAGCGCCTCGACGTGGCGACCCGCTTCCTCACGCGCCCTGGCGTCGGTGTCGGAAATGTAGACCGGTGCAGCCCAGCCAATCCGATCCGAGCTCGCGGTGTAGCCGTGGACGCGCTGCGCGGCCTCCCGATAATAGTTGAGAAAGCGCGCAACCGATTCGACCGGGCTGTAGGTCTGCAAGTAGACGTATTTGCGCGAGGGATGCGCGGCCCATTCGATGGTCTCGGTGGAGCCGGTAGAGGGCGCCCAGATCGGCGGATGCGGCTGCTGATAAGGCCGCGGCCAAACGTTCACGTATTCGAAGTGATAGAACTTGCCCTCGAAAGCGAACGGACCGGGGCGGGTCCAGCTTTGCACAACGAGATCATGCGCCTCCTGGAAACGCGCATGGGAGAAGGCCGGATTGACGCCCATCGAGTAGTATTCGGCGCCGATGCCGCGCACCATGCCGCTGATCAACCGCCCGCCGGTGATGCAGTCGAGCATAGCGTGCTCTTCCGCCAGCGTGAGCGGATGCTCTCGCAGGCAGAAGGCGTTACCGAGGATGGCGATCTTGGCGTGCTTGGTCCGGCGCGCGAGCGCGGAGGCCATGACGACCGGCGACGGCATCAGCCCATAGGCGTTTTGATGGTGTTCGTTGACGGAGATGCCGTCGAAGCCGAGCTCGGCGGCCAGTTCGAGTTCGTCGAGATAGCGGTTGTAGAGCTCGTGTCCCTTTTTCGGATCGAAGTAGGTATTCGGCAGCACCACCCAGGCAGCGCGATATTTATCGGCGTAGCCCATATCCAGATGGGCGTAGGGCATGAGGTGAAACATGAAGACTTTCATCGCGTCGCCTCGCCGATTGTTTCTTGCTTGTCGGCGATTGTACGTCGCCTGCCGTCTTTTACCAGTCACGCGGGCGCGCGGGCGTAGGAACGGCAGAGCAGAGACTCGCAGTTGCGAGGACGTCACAATCCCAGGTAGGAGCGCGCCACCGCGCTATCGCGCGCCAGCATCTTCGCTTCGCCTTCGCCGACGACGCGGCCAAGCGCGAGCAGGTACGCGCGGTTAGCGGTCGCCAGCGCCCGGCGGGCATTCTGCTCGACCATCAGCACACTCACGTCGTGGGAAATGCGCGCGAGCACGGCAAACAGTTCGCCCGAGAGACGCGGAGAAAGCCCGAGCGATGGCTCATCGAGCAGAAGCAGTTTGGGCTGTGTCATCAGCGCTCGCCCAATTGCCACCATCTGCCGCTCGCCGCCGCTCATGGTACGCACGGCCTGGCGGCGCCGTTCGGCGAGGCGGGGAAAAAGTTCGAATATGCGTTCCAGCGTCGCGGCGGCGCCTCCGCGCGCGCGGTCGACATACGCGCCCAAGTTGAGATTCTCCATCACCGACATCGGCTCGAACAACCGCCGGTTCTCAGGCACCGTGGCAATTCCCATCTCGACAATGCGATGAGGCGAGAGGCCCACCAGTTCATGGCCTTCGAAGCGGATCGAGCCGCTCGCGGGACGCAAGAGCCCGGCGATCGCATTGATGAGCGTCGTCTTGCCGGCGCCATTGGCGCCGAGGATGGCGACCGCTTCTCCGGCGCGCAGGCGAATGCTGACTTCGTCGAGCGCCTGGTGACGGCCGTAGGCGTGGCTCAGCCCGAAGACTTCAAGCATGGCGCATGTCACGCATTTCGAGTTTAGACATGGCGGAGCTCAGGCATCGTCGTCACCGAGATAGGCGCGGATCACCTCGGCATCGCGCAACACCTCACCCGGTGGCCCCTCCGCAATCTTGACGCCTGCATTCATGACCACCACGCGCGAACATAGCGCCCGCACCGCCGTCATCACGTGTTCGACCAGGATCACGGCGATGCCCTGAGCCGCCAGGCTCCAGACCACGGACATGCCGCCGTCGAGTTCACCCGGGCTCAGCCCCGAGAGCCATTCGTCCAGCAGAAGCACACGTGGCCTGGTGGCAAGCGCACGCGCCAGCTCGACCCGCTTCTGCTCGATATAGGTAAGCTGATCGAGCCGGTAGCCGGCTTTGAGCAGCAGATTGAGTTCGCCGAGGATGCCGGCGGCCTCGTACTCCGCGTCCTTGTACCGCTTCGGCTCGGCCCCGTACATCACGCCCGCCATGACGCCGACAATCGCCGGCAGGTTTGGCGGCATGCGTACGAGCTGAAAGGTGCGGTTGATGCGCTTGCGCACGCGCAGATGATTGGGAAGGCGGGTGACGTCCTCGCCGCCGATGCGAATCGTCCCGGCGTCCGAACGGATGGTGCCCGCGATCAGGTTGAGCAGCGTGGTCTTGCCCGATCCGTTCGGGCCGATCAGGCCCAGAACCTCGCCGGGCGAAACCGAAAGCGACATGTCGTTCACGGCGACGAGGCCGCCGAACGCCTTGGTCAGCCCGTCGACTTCGAGCAGCGCCACCATCAGCGCCCTCCGGTCGGTTGGCGGCGAACGAGCCGGGCCCAGGTGTCTTCGATGATCCCCGCGATGCCACGCGGCAACGATATCGGTCGCGACAGTGAGCCCCAGACGTCGATCAGCGGTCCGGTGACCCCACGCGGCAGCGAGATCGGTCGGCACAGCACCCGCCAAGCGTCCTCCACCAGGCCGGTGATCCCGCGCGGAAGGAAATACACGATGATCATGAACACGAGGCCGAGAAAGACGCTGTACCAGAACGGAAACCGCACCTGCAGCAACTCCGACAGCAGCATCAACGGCACCACGCCGAGCACCGGACCCCACAGCCGCTGCATGCCGCCGAGCAGCGCCATGATCACGACCTGGAACGAGATCAGCGGATTGAACGCGAAATTGGGCGTGAGATAGCCGAAGCGCGGCGCCATCACCGCGCCCACCACCGTCATGAACACCGAGGACACGACGAAGATCGCGACTTTCGCGAGCGGCACGTTGATGCCGGCCTGGCGCGCCATGGTCTCGTCGTCGCCGATCACCAGCAGCGCGATGCCGAGCCGCGTGCGCCGCAGCAGCCAGCCGACCAGGAACACCAGCACCGCGAGACCGAGCAGGTGCCAGTAGATCAGCGTCGTGTCGAACGGCACAAAGACGTAGCGCCCGAGCGTCTTGGTCTGGTTGATCTCCCACCAGATCAGGACTTCGCGTATCAGCTCCGACAACCCGAAGCCGAAGACCACGAAGAACATGCCGGAGATGCGCAAGGTCACCAGGCCGACCAGCAGTGCCATCACCGTACCGAGCACCAGCGCGATTCCGAAGGTCGCATAGATCGGCATCTCCTTGACGAGCATCGCTACGGTATAGGCGCCGAGTCCGAAGAACGCCGCGGTGGCGAGCGACACGTAGCGGGTCGTGCCGGAAAACAGCGTCCAGGCAATGGTCAGCACCAGATAGCACATCAGGTTGACCATGAAGCCCAGGCCGTAATCGGACACGAGCCACGGCACGGCTGCGAGCAGCGCCACCAGCATGGCGAGCGCAACGGCGGCGATCTTGCTCCCTGTGGTCATGGAGTTCCGAACAGGCCGCGCGGGCGGACAAGGAGGACGATCAGGAACAGGAAATAGGCGACCGCGAGCGTGAGACCGGAATCGACGAGGTACGAGCAGAGTGCTTCGGCGACTCCGAGCAGAATGCCCGCGAGCAGACTGCCAACCATGTTGCCGATTCCGCCCATCATCACGACGACCAGCGCCTTCATGGTAAACTCGACGCCGATCGACGGATTGAACGTCAGGAACGTGCTCACGAGCGTGCCGGCCACCGCCACCAGTGCTCCCCCGCTCGCAAACGCGATCGCGGACATCGCGGTGGTATCGACGCCGACCAGACGCGCGCCTGTCGGTTCGATCGCGAGCGCCCGCATCGCGGCGCCGAAGCGCGTGCGTTTGAGGATCAGCCAGATCGCGAGCCCGAACGCACAGGCGACGCCGAAGGCCAGTACGCGATTGGCCGCGAAGGTGAAGCCTATGATGCGCACTGGCGTGTTGAGGTAATCGTAGAAACGATTGTCCGGCGTGAACGCGAGCTGCGCCGCGCCCTTGAGCACGAACAGCAGTCCGAAGGTCGCCAAGATAGTGTCGCCCTCGAGGTCGTCGCGGGTGCGCGAGCGCCGTACCAGCGGCAGCATGAGAAAGCGATAGATCAGCCAATTGGCGCCGAACGTCACCGGCACGGACAGCAGCATGCCAAGGATCGGATCGATGGATGCGAGCGTGAACATCCAGAATGCGGCAAACGCCGCGGCCATGAGAAATTCGCCGTAGGCGAGATTGAAGATGCGGGCGACGCCGTATTGCAAATTGAAGCCGATCGCGATCAGGGCGTAGAGGCCACCAAGGATCACGCCGCTCAGAACGACTTCGATCAGTGACAT
>Ga0207708_10003430_pt1 | contig 11683 bp, 6 predicted proteins | sample KBSK5101metaG_FD_184340 | JGI IMG/M metagenome (GOLD analysis project Ga0207708, IMG submission 184340) | Corn, switchgrass and miscanthus rhizosphere microbial communities from Kellogg Biological Station, Michigan, USA - KBS K5-10-1 metaG... | ecosystem: Host-associated > Plants > Roots >...
GCGAGTTCACCGCCTGAGGAAGAGGCGTCAGCTACCAGCTGTTACGAAGCTCGCGCAGCTTCACGAACACGGTACGCGCGTCGGGTTTCTCACCGATCTCCGGAAAACGCTCACGCAGCCGCGCAATGACTTCGGGGTTTTGCAATCGCAGAAACGCATTCACGCGCTTCTCTTCGCCCAGCGTGGTGATGCGGGCGTCTTCAGGCTTCAGTGCTTTCGCCGTCGCCAGCGCTTTCGCGGCGTCGGAGTTGCCGGGTTCGCGATCCAGCGTGAACGCCAGATTGCGAGCCATGTATTCATGGCCGGGAAAAACCCGCGTGGCGTCCGGTAGATGTGCAAGCTGATTTACGAAAGTCTCATAGAGCAATTCGGGGTCGCCACCGTTGTGGCAGTTGCCGGCGCCGGCATTGAACAGCGTATCGCCGCAGAACAACGCCGGTGAATCGCCGTGCGCAAACAGGCACACGTGCGAGCGCGTGTGGCCTGGCGTATCGAGGACTTCGAGTTCCACCGTGCGCCCGATTTTGATCACATCGCCGCGCGCGAGGCCTCTATCTACACCGCCGATGATGCCCGCGGCGCCGGCATGCGCCAGCACCTTCGCACGGGTTGCGGCCACGACACCGGCATTGCCATCGGTGTGATCACGATGCTCGTGGGTGTTGAGGATCTGCGTAATGCTGAATCCGCGATCGCGCGCGGCCGTGAGACATTGACTGGCATTCAGCGGGTCCACGATCAGTGCCTCGCCGGTTTCGGAGCAGGCGATGAGATAGTGGAAATTCCGCAGCGAATTCGCCGCCCAGATGCGTTCGGTGAGCATGGCGTAGTTCTACGCCCGCAGAGCCTCGTCGAACAGCCCATGCTGGGTCTTGAGCGGCACGCGGATGCGAACCGTGGTGCCTTCGCCCACGATGGAGTGGATGTCGATGCTGCCGCCCATGAGTTTCAGGCGTTCACGGATATTGAAGAGCCCGAATCCACCGTGGCGCGTGGGCAAGCGGCTGATGGCATTCACCTCGAAGCCCACGCCCGGATCGATGACATCCAGCGCCAGTTGGTCGTTATTCACCGCGCAACGCACCGTGGCGCGCTTCGACCGCGCGTGTTTGACGACGTTCTGCAACAGCTCGCGCACGGTCTGGAACAGCAGCACCGTGACCTGGTCCTCGAGCGGCTTTTGAAGACCGTCGTCTTCCACGCTCACGATGAGGCGCTGCTGATTGGCGACGCGCTCGGCCAGCCAGCGCAGCGCTTCGAGCAGGCCGCTCTCGTGCAGTCCCGGGGGCGCGAGCTCGAGCATCAGGGTGCGCGTCTGCAGCGTGGCATCGGCCAGCACCTGTTCGCATTCATCGATGCGCTTCAATTGTTCCCGATCGTCGAGCCCACGCTTCAGGGCGGCGAGATGCATGCTCAGGCCGACGAGATTCTGCGCGGGCCCGTCGTGCAGTTCGCTCGCGAGCTTGCGGCGTGCGCGCTCTTCGGCCAGCGTGATCTCCGTGGCGAGCGCGCGCAGTTGCAAATCGTGTTGCGCGAGCGCGGCCTCTGCTTCGCGCATGGCCGTCACATCGCGGCCGCTGCCCCAGAAGCGCAATACGTGGCCGTTTTCGACGATGCCGATCATCGAGATCAGCAACACGCGATCGAGTCCGTACGGTCCATGCACGACGTGCTCGATGTTGCGCACCTGGTAACCGTTGCGAATCGCCTCGCGGATGCGTTCGATGTAGATCTTGGACCACGTGGGATGGTCACCGAGACGCGTGCCGACCACCGCGCTGTGCAAGTCCTTGATGCCGAGCGCGACCATGAACGCGTTGTTGCACTCGGCGACATAGCCATGTTTGCGCACCCACGCAACCTGATCGTCGGGCGGCAGGGTGATGGGCATGGGCTCGGCCAGCTCGGTGCGGAAGATAGCCTCCGAGCTGTTGGCGACGAAGGCGCGATATCGCTCATCGCTGGCGCGCGCCATGTCGATGGCCAGTTCGCGCTCGGCCATCACGGCCTGCAGCAGCAACACCGGCAATACGCACAGCGCGAGGAAGGTCTGCAGTTGATAAGGACTGTCGAAGGGACCCAAGCCGCGCGTGGTGGCAAGCGAGGCCACCGCCACCGTGATGCCGGCGGCTAGGGCCGTGCGCCGCGGACCGCTGATCATGGCGATCCAGAACAGCACCGGGTAGACGATGTAAGGAACTTCCAGCGGCGAAGTGCTGGTGCCATGGCTGCGCAGGAATACCGCCGTGAGCAATACCGCCAATACCGCGAAGGCGGAGTAGGTAGCGACGCGGCCGCCGCGTTTGCTGGTCGAGAAAGAGACGCCGTGGATGCCGATCGTGAGCAACAGCGGCGTCACCACCAGCGCGCCGAGGAAGTCGCCGATCCACCAGCTTTGCACGGAAAGCCAGAAGGCCTGGCTGTCCATTTCGATTCCGGACCTGACACTGACCGCGATGAACGCGCACACCAGCGTCGACACCACGGCCGCCACTGCGAAGACCAGCACGTGGCGCAGCCGCGCGAAGGAAATCGGACCGCGCACGCCGGCATTGACCAGCCACGTTCCCAGCACGGCCGCCGCGAGCTTCACGAAAAACAACAGGCTGGCGGTTGTATAGGAATTCTGAGGCGCGAACATCACGTTCGCGGCCAGTTCGGCGGCGAACGTGAACCCCAGGAGCGCGGGCCAGTAGCGAACGGGATAGAGCAACAGAAAGGCGAACAGGGAACCTGTGGCAGGCCAGAACACACCCACCCCCTGGGGGGCGATGAGCAACGTGAGACCAATGCCAACAGCAAAAAAATGGATCGGAAAGTAGACGGCCCCTGCCTGCAGGGGACCTAACTTCAGTCCGAACGGTCGAAGCAGACGATTCATGACTGGCACCATCATAGAACGAGACTTGAGCCGTAGCTCGGTGGCGACTCTTTGTTGTTTGCTTGTCTCGGTGCATATTGCGGGCCAGGTCTCGCTTGACGAGGGTGTGAAGAGTGAAAAGCGGCTATAAATTCAGGGCCTTGCTGTTTCCGGTGTTCGGCGCGCTGGCGTCCTGCGGCGGGGGCGACGGAGGCTCCTCATCAGGCGGCGGCGGAGGCGGCACGGGCTGGAAAGCCGGGGTTTTCCTGCCTTCGTCGACTTATGACGCCATGTGCGCGGCGCCTCGGCCCGGCACCAGCGATCGCCGCGGTACCGTTACCGACCAAAACAACTGGCTGCGTTCCTGGACCAACGAGCTGTACCTCTGGTACGGCGAGGTCACGGACGTCGATCCATCGCAATACACCACCGAAAACTACTTTCCGCTGCTCAAGACGGCGGCTACCACCACGTCGGGACAGCCCAAAGACAAATTCCATTTCATCTACGACACCGAAGTTTGGCTGCAACTCTCGCAAGGCGGCGTTTCGGCCGGCTACGGCGCGGAATTCGCCATTCTCAAAGGCAGGGCGCCAGACCGTCGCATCGTGGTCGCATATACCGAAGCGGGGTCGGCGGCGGCGACCCAACTCCTGCGCGGCGACGAGATCCTGCAGGTCGATGGGGTTGACGCCGTCAACGGCGACACCCAGGCGATCGTCGACACGCTCAACGCCGGTCTGTTTCCGGACAGCACGGGTGAGAATCACACGTTCGTGGTGCGCAGCGCCGCGGGCGCAACGCGGACCGTGAGCATGACCTCCGCCAATATCACGCACGTGCCGGTGCCGATCGCTACGACACTCAGCACGCCCTCCGGGCAGGTGGGCTACATCCAGTTCAACGATCACATCGCAACCTCCGAGATACCGCTCAAGAATGCGTTCACGTTGCTCGACAACGCCAATGTCACGGACCTGATCCTCGACATCCGCTACAACGGCGGCGGCTATCTGGACATAGCCAGCGAGGTCGCCTACATGATTGCCAACCCCACGCTGACCAGTGGCCGCACGTTCGAGAAGATTGTTTTCAACGACAAGAATCCAAGCCGCAATCCGGTGACCGGCGACAGCCTGACACCCACGCCTTTCTATTCGACCACGCAGGGCTTTGCAGGATCAGGCACGGGTAACCAGCGGCTGCCCACGCTCGGCCTCAACAGCGTGTACATCATCACCGGGCCCGGTACCTGCTCGGCCAGCGAATCGATCATCAATTCGCTGCGCGGCGTGAACGTGAACGTTTATCTCATCGGCTCGACGACCTGCGGCAAACCCTATGGGTTTTACCCAACCGACAACTGCGGGACCACCTACTTCACCATCCAGTTCCGCGGCGAGAACGCTGCCAACTTCGGTGACTACACCGATGGATTCTCGCCGGCGAACACCCAGGGTGTCCGCGGAACCGCGGTTCCGGGCTGTTCCGTTGCCGACGATTTCACGCATGCGCTCGGCGATCCGACCGAGGCCCGCATCGCTGCCGCGCTGAGTTTCCGCGCCAGCAACAACCAGAGTTGCCCCGCGGCTTCAGGCATCTCGGAGCCGCGCGTGTCCAAATCCTCGTTCTGGAACAGCGACGACGCGGGCCTCGTCGTATCCAAACCGGCGGCACGTCTCAACCGTATCGTTCGCAACTAACAACCGGCGCGTCACCCGACGCGCGTGAACGGTTCCTTCGAAAAAGGCGCTTCGGCGCCTTTTTCTTTTCCCCCTGCTCTGAAACCACGCCCGCAGCGTGCGCTACTCATCACCGACAGAGTAACCACGGATTTTCGGAGCAGCCATGAATTCAGGGATGTTGCACACCGGTCCGCGCAAGATGCGCGTCTTCAAGGGATTGCTGATGCAGGCGGCGACCGCCGCGCTGGTCACCGCTTGCGGTGGTGGCGGCGGATACGGAGATGACGGTGGCAATGCGCCACCGCCGCCCCCTCCTCCGCCAGCCGCGGTGGTCCGCGATGCGCAATTCGTCGAAGACACCGTGTCGGGACTGCGCTTCAACGCCACTGGGGTGGGCGAAGGCGTCACCAGCGATGTCGGCAAGTTCCAGTTCGCCGAAGGGAAGAAGATAGATTTCCTGCTCGGCAGTGCCGCGAATCGCATCGTGGTCGGCAGCGCGACGCCCGGTTACACCGCAACCGGGCTGATCCCGTTCAGTCTGCAGAACCTCGACGAGGTGCGAGCAACGAACGGTGACCTCTATCTATCCAATCTGCTTCGCCTCCTGGCGCTGCTCGACGCCAACAACGACACGAGCGATGGCTTCCAGATAGATGCCGCCGCGAACAACGCCATCGTTGCTGCCGTCACCGGCACGCGTACGCTGGATTTCGCAGCGAGCGTTGCCGCGTTCGCCAGCGACGCCACGGTGGTTGCACTGGCCACGGCCCTCAATCGAACCCTGATCAGTGCCGATGAAGCCGTGGCGCGTTACCAGCTGCTCTTCCGCCAGTCGCGTTCCAGCAGCATCGCGCTCACCAGCGATGACAATCGCGCCGTGGTCGTGAACCGCCAGAAGGCCAGCGTTTCCGTGATTCGCGTGCGAAACACCGACGGCAGCGACGCTGCGCAGTTGCTTGCGGAAATCCCTGTGGGCCGCGAGCCGCGCTTCGTCGCCATCGCGCCCAACGACAGCCGCGCCTACGTGACCAGTGCCGTCGATGGCACCATGAGCGTCATCGACCTCACCGCCAGCACGCCGGTGGCGCTGGGCAGTGCCATCGATGTGGGCGTCGAGCCGCGCGGCATCGCCATCACGCCCAACGGCACCTATGCATTCATCGCCGGCCACACCACGGGCGACGTCGCCGTGGTGCGGCTCTCGAACTACGAAGTGGTGAGCCGCATTCACACCGGCGGAAATCCTTACGCGATCGCCATCAGCAACGACGGCGACTCGATCGACAGCGACGAGCGCGTGTACGTCACCCAGCTCTTCGGAGAGGTGATCGACCCGGCGCGGCCGGATGGCTTCGACGACGCCAAGCAAGGCGTCGTGAGCTCGTTCCGTGTAGGTGAAGCAATCACCAATGCGGGCGCCGGCGCCACGGTCACACGCCTTCTGCTCAAGCCCATGCAGTCGGGATTCAATGCCGACCGCCGCAACTTCTGCCCGCAGACGCGCGATGCGCTGCAGACCGCGGGCACGGTCAAGTATTTCAACAGCGGTCCGGACGGCACGCTCAACGGGGCCGCGGCGCTCGCCAAGACGACGTTCTGCCCGGATGTCGCCTCGGCCAACATCGATGTCGCCGGTCCCATCGGCCGCGTGGCACAGAAGACTTACCCCAACATGCTGTTCGGCGCGCTGCTGCGCGGGCCATCACTCTATGTGCCCAACGTCGGCGCGCAGCCTGAGCCGCCGGTGAACTTCAACAGCAACGTGCAGGCGCTCGTCGGAGTGCTGAGCCCGGTGACCAATACCGAGACGCCGCTCTCGGTGAACCTCAACACCTACGTGCTGAAAGAGCCGGCTCCCGCCACGCCGACGGCTTCGCTGGACAAACTATTCCTCAACGACATCGTCGCGATCGATGCCGATCGCCGCGGCAAGGACTTCCTGGTTGTGAGCCGCGGCGGCAACTACGTGATCCGCGCTTCCATCGGCACGGATGGCAAGCTCACCACGCTCGATGCCAACAACACCGCGCGCCGATTCCAGACCGGCAACCTGCCGAGCGGCGTGGTGATGGCACGATCCGGTCTGCGCGCCTACGTCAACAACGAGCTCAACACGTCCATGTCGGCGCTGAATCTCGCCGACAACACCGTGATCACGCGCGACATCGAATCGAGCGCGCCGCCGGCGCCAGGCACCCAGGCGCATCGCAACCTGGTCGGCAAGCTGGCGTTCTTCACCGCGCTCGGTATTCCCGACAAGCTCGACAATACCGGTGACGGGCAGTTCGACGTCGCGCTGCGCGACATCAATCCGCTGGCCAATCGCGGCAAGGCGTCGAACAACGCTTGGTCGGGCTGCGCTTCATGCCACGACGATGGCCACTCCGACAACGTCACGTGGATCTTCGAGACTGGCCCGCGCCAGACCATTCCGCTCGAAGGCACTTTCGCGCGCAACAACCTCGGCGATCAGCGCATCCTCAACTGGAGCGCAGTGCGCGGTTCGAACACGGACTTCAACAACAACGCACGCGGCATCCAGGGCGGTACCGGCTTCGCGACCAATGTCGACGGCGTCGACAAGACCGCGCAGGTGTTCAATCACGGGCCGACGCGTGGCATCAGCGATTCGCTCGACGCCATGAGCGAGTGGGTGGCCACGGTTCGCGCGCCCATCATGCCGGCCGTTGCCGCGAATACCGAAGCCAACGGGCGCGCGGTGTTCACCACCCACTGCGCGAGCTGCCACGGTGGCGCGAAGTGGACCAAGAGCCGAACCGGTGGCCTGTACCAGGACAATCCGCTGCTGCAGGCGGATCCGGTCGGCCCGGCGTTCTTCACCGGTGGTCCGCCCAAGAACGACGCGGGCGTGGCACTGGCCGGTCCGCAGGTAGTTAGCGTGACGCGCGCCGGCAAACCGACGCTGCTCATGCTCGACAATGTGGGTACGTTCAATCCGGCGAGTCCGATCGAGATCCGCGGCGCCGCCGCGGTGGCTGGGCAGACCACGCAGGGCTTCGCGCCCTTCGGCCTCGGCGGCTTCAACAGCCCGTCGCTGCTGGGAGTGGCCTACTCAGGGCCCTACTTCCACGATGGCTCGTCGCACACGCTCGAGGACGTGGCCGCGCGCCACCGGCTCGGGGTCGCGCCGGCCACGATCGCCAGCAGTTTGAGCGCGCAGGATCTCTCGGACTTGCTGAGCTTCGTTCGCAGCATCGACGACGCAACCGTGACGATGCCCAACGCGACGGATCTGTTTATTCAATAACAAATTGCCAGGTCAGGCAGACGGCCTCACCGGGTGAGGCCGTCTCCATGACCGGAATCCGGATCCCAATCGGGGTCCACCCATTTGTGAACGCGATACGCCAGGCGATGCCACAGCCCGTGCAGGTGTTCGTCCACTTGCGCTTGCGCCGACTGCATCGCGCCGAGTCCGAAGGGATTTTCGTCAGACTCGGACTCAGGCAGTGCCTGGGTCTCCTTTAACCACTCGCGGAGATCATCTGTCACGAGACCCATAAGCCATACTCCTTGGGCGGTTCCCGATGGACGATGATTGCGCCAAAGAAGTTCCCGGGACTATCGGACCTTGGCTTACATGAATTTCGCACGCTCGGCGCGTGCTGCAGCGCAAGCAAATTCACGAGGCAAAAAAAACCGCCGCTCCACCTTACGGTGAAACGGCGGCCAGTTCTGTCAGATGGCGGTCGTTAGAACTTCATTCCCACCGTCAGGTACGCGCGACGGCCCAGAACGTCGTACGTGCTCGGATCGGTATTCGACTGAATACCTACCTGCGCGTCCGTCGTGTAGGTCGGCGGCGCCTTGTCGGCGATGTTGTTGACGGCGAGCTGCACTTCCCACGTATCGTTGGGCGTCCAGCGCGCCGTGATGTCGTGATAGAAGTAGTTTGGTACGTGAGGCTTGAGACCCACGGTCGGCGTGCTCAGGATCGCGTCGTTGTTGACGGCGCGCATCGCATCGATCCAGCGCAGGTTATAGCGGAACAGGAACTGCTTCATGCTGAAGCTGGTCGCGAGAACCGCTTTCCATTCCGGGAACGCGCTGGCGACGGTCTGTCCGATCGTGCCTTTGCGTGAGAAGAACGGATCCGTCGACGTTTCCTGCTGGTCGACCTCGATCGTGTTGGTGGCGAGCAGCTTGAAGCCGAGCTGATTGCCGTCTTCACCCAGCGGGATCTTCCAGTCGACCGACAGGTCTATGCCGGTCAAGCCCAGCGCGGCCAGGTTCAGAGTCGTGGTCTGCACGCCCTGGATACCGAAGTTGTTCGCATTGCGGCCGAACAACTGGCAGAACTGGTTGTTCGGATCGAACGTCGGGTTCGCACCCAGCTGGTTGAAGCAGCGGCCGATGATCGAGCTCGACGCCAGCGAGGAGATCACGTCCGTGATCTCGTAGTCGAAGTAGTCGACAGAGACCTGCAGGTTGCTGGCCCAGTCACTTTCCAGGGGTGAGGTCCACACAATGCCGGCGGTGATCGTGTCGGCAACTTCCGGATCGAGATTCGGATTGCCACCCACGATCGCCTGTGCCTGCGCGTTCGGCTGCGCGAAGCCGCCGATGCTGCCGGCCGGGATGCCCTGCGCCTGGCACAGCGCCACGACCTGCGCCGCGCTCGCGCCCGCACGGAACGAGCTGTTGGCGTTGCAAGGATCGGAGTACTGCGGGAAGTTTTCCTGCTGCGGCAGGAACAGCTCGTTGATGTTCGGCGCACGGATCGCACGGTTGTACGAGCCGCGTACCGAGAGAGACTCGATCGGATCCCACTTCAAGGCCGCCTTGTAAGTGTCCGCGCTCTCGGACAGGTTGTAGTCCGAGAAGCGGTAGCCGAGTTCGAGGTCCAGCGCATTGATCGCCGTGATGTCCTTGAGCAGCGGCACCGCCAATTCCGCGAAGTATTCGGTGCTTCTGATCGAGCCCTTCACCGCCGCCGCAGCGTTGAAGCCCACCACGTCACCGCTCGACAGGTACGAGTCCGGACGGAAGTCGGCCCGGTTCTCGCGATACTCACCACCCAGCGCGAACTGCAAGGCGCCCGCCGGCATGTCGAACAGATCACCCGTGAGCGAACCGACGATGTTCGACTGCTCGGTCGTGAGCAGGTTCGTGGTCTTGATCAAGACGGCGTTTCCACAGGCCGCAGACAGGTTGCCTTCACCAAATGGATTGAACAGCGGGCAGCCCTGCGCGGCATAAACCGCGGCGTTGTTGAGCGCGGCCTGCAGGCGCTGGCGCGAGACGTTGCCGCCTTGCAGCTGCAATCCCTTGCCCTGGCCCCAGCTTCCATACACGTCCCAGTGCCAGTCATTCGGCATCGATCCACGGAAGCCCAGGATGCCCTGCGTGACGTCGTAGCTGTTTTCCTGAACGCGCATCCCGACATCGTTCATGCGCTTCGTGAAGCCGAAGTTGGCGAGCGGCGTGGCACGCGAGGCCAGAAGCGTACGCAGGTTGGCAGGCAGTGCTGCGTTCGTCACCGGAACCGAACAACCCAAGGCCGTACCCGCGCAGGTCACCGGCGTTGCCGCCAGCTGCTGATCGGAGTTGTACGTGGTGAAGCTCAACCGCGCGTACATCTCGGCGAGTTCCGGGACCATGTCGTAGCGCGCGGAACCGGAGATCTGTTTGCGCGTGATCGGCAGCTGCAGGTAGTTGAGGGGACCGAAGTTGTAGGTATAGCCGTTCGGGTTGTAGCCCGGATCGTCCGTGTTGCCATCGAAGTTCTGCACCTGGAGGCCACCGCCACCCAGTGAGAACAGCGAGCCGTCGGCATTGAAGCCGATCGGACGTGTTCCGGTGACTGCGCCCGCAGCGACGCCATAGCCAGCGAACACCGTGTTGAGTGCTACCTGGCTGGGTGTGTTGGCACCCCAGTCGACGCGTCCTTCAGGGATCGTGCCCGAGCCCGAAGGCGTGAGCAGTGGGCCCTTCGCATAGATGCCGAACTCACGCTCGCCGGCGAGTATCTGGTCGCGGGTATCGTAGGAGAACGACACCACGGCGTTGCCGCGGTCATCGGCGAAGTTGCCGCCCATGATGCCGTCGAACACGGTGGACTTGCCGTCACCTTCGCCCGTCAAGCCCTGCTGGGCGCGAAGTTCGATGCCGTTGAAGTTGCGCTTGAGTTTGATGTTCACGACACCGGCGATGGCGTCGGAACCGTAGGTCGCCGACGAGCCGCCCGTGAGAATCTCAACACTTTCGATCAGCGCGGCCGGAATCGTGTTCAGGTCGACGACGCCACTCACGTTTGAAGGAGTCACACGCGCGCCGTCGACGAGGACCAGCGTGCGCACCGTGCCGAGGCCGCGAAGGTCGACGTTCGCCTGGCCACCGTTCGAGGGGTTGTTAGACGTGGTCGTGATCGAAGGGACCAGCTGCGGCAGCGTGTTGAGCACGGTTTCGATTTGCGGCTCGCCGGACAGCTTGAACGTGTCCTCGCTCACCGTGACGACGGGGCTGGTCGCCTCATAGTCCTTTCGAATGATGCGGGTACCAACGACGGTGACTTCTTCCATTTCCGGTGATGGTGTTGCCGCTTCCTGTGCGAATACCGGTAAAGCGGTTGATGAGGCAGCCACTGCAATTGCATAGCGGACGGCCTGCCTGATGAGACAGTTTCGATTCATCGATTTCTCCTGCAAGAGAGACTTGTTGTGTGATTTGAGAACGCAGCCTTGCGGCGTTGCTCCCATGCAACGAGTAACCACGTACGAAGCGATTGGCTCGCACATTCCGGTCTTGGCCGGTTTCCCTAGTGCGAACGCCCCGTCACGGGTGTCGTTTCATGCCCTCAGGCTACTGCGATCGGAGTTGTCCTACAACAAGAATGTCGTACCGAGACAACGCGAAATTCTCACGACGGGCTAGAAACGATTCATCAGATCGTTTTGTTTCGTCCGGGCAACAACCAGCGTCAGCTGAATATGAAGCCCGACTGCAGGACTTTCTGGGTGGTGGGCACGTAGTGATCGGCAAGCAGCGCCGCGAACAGCCACATCAGGTACGTGATCGAGAAGCGGAAGAGTTTCATGGGCAGGTGCGCGCGCTCGGTCAGCTTCATCTGGAGGGCGTAGAAGATGAACATGGCGTTGAGCACCAGCGCCGCGACCAG
>Ga0207708_10003435_pt1 | contig 11669 bp, 5 predicted proteins | sample KBSK5101metaG_FD_184340 | JGI IMG/M metagenome (GOLD analysis project Ga0207708, IMG submission 184340) | Corn, switchgrass and miscanthus rhizosphere microbial communities from Kellogg Biological Station, Michigan, USA - KBS K5-10-1 metaG... | ecosystem: Host-associated > Plants > Roots >...
GCCCGCCTTCGACGCGGCCGGCAGCACGCGCTGCTCGAAGCTGTCGTAGTGCGCGTCCATCACGTTGACCGGCATCTGCACGGTGTCGTACGCGAACCGATGCGCCGCCGCGGCCTCGAGCATCTTCAGATGAATCTTCGGGCTCTTGTGACCGGTGAAGCCGATGAAGCGGACCTTGCCGGCCTGCTTCGCCGCCGCCAGCGCCTCCATGGCCCCGTCGGGACCAAACACGCGCTCGGGATCGCTGTCGCGGATCACCTCGTGAACCTGCATCAGATCGATCGTGTCGACGCCGAGATCGCGGAGCGACTGATCGATCTGTGCCGCCGCCGCCTTGCGCGTCCGGCCGTCGATCTTCGTCATCAGGAAGACGCGCTTGCGGTAGCCGTCGCGCAGCGCGCGTCCCATCCAGACGTGGCTCTTGCCGTTGTTGTAATCCCAGCAGTTGTCCATGAAGTTCACGCCGTGATCGATCGCGGCGCGGATGATACGCACCGCGGTCTGCTCGTCGGCGGCCTGGCCGATGTGATAGCCGCCGAGGCCCACCAGCGAGACCTCGACGCCGGTCCGGCCCAGCCGCCGCATCGGCATCTTTCCCTCGGGAAGCTTGTCGCTGTTCGGCGCGGCGCCCGCCCGTCCAACCTGCGCGGCGAGACCGGCCGCCGCGCCACCCAAGCCCCATTGCAGGAATCGCCGCCGCCCCGGGCTCGCCATGGCGCCAAGCTGGCTACCCATCCAGCCGCGTCAATACACGCCGGCCGTGAGCCGCGGGTGACGGCTGCGAACACCGTTCGGATACCGAACGGTGACCCGGAGGCAGCCGATGGCCCCCTTCCGATCCGGACAAGCTGTGCGTGCGTTTTGGTTGGTCTCTCTCGCCGTCGTGGCGGGCTGCGCCGGGGTTTCCCCCGTGGCCAGCACCGGCAAGGGTGGCAACGGCGGCAGCGGCACCGTCACCGACGCGGCCGCCGGCACGGGCGGCCCGACGGGCGGCAGCGCTGGCAACGATGCCGGCGCCGATCACCCGGTGATCGTCACCGACGCCGGCGGCGACGGCGGCTGCACCCCCAGCGCCACCTGCACGCCGCCCAACGGACGCTATTGCGGCATGATCGGCAATGGCTGCTTCGCCACGCTCGATTGCGGCGCCTGCCCGACCGGCCAGATGTGCGAGGGCGGCATCTGCGTCGTCTCGAACTGCACACCCCTCGCCTGCCAGCTGCCGGCGGGCAAGTACTGCGGCAGCGTCGGCGACGGCTGCGGGCGCGCGATGGACTGCGGGACGTGCGGCGCGACGCAGACGTGCAGCGGGTCGGGCCTGTGCGTGGCGACGAACTGTACGCCGATGACCTGCAACGTCGGCACGTCGCGCTTCTGCGGCACGATCGGCGACGGCTGCGGCGGGATGCTCGACTGCGGTGGATGTCAGGCGCCGGCGACGTGCGCGGGCCGCGGCGTCACCGGCGTGTGCGGCGATCCCAACTGCAAGCCGATCACCTGCACGCCGACGGGCGGCGGCCGCTATTGCGGCGTGATCGGCGACGGCTGCGGCGGCACGCTCGACTGCGGCACCGCCTGTCCGGGCGGCATGGCGTGCGGCGCCGCCCCGCCCGGCGGCATGGCGATCCCGAACGTCTGTCCCGGGACCGGCGGCGGTGGCCCGTGCACCGGCATCGCGTGCATGGTGCAGACGTGCACCGGAACCGCGACGACGAGGGTCAGCGGCATCGTCCGCGATCCCGCCGGCAAGGTGCCGCTCTACAACGTCACCGTCTACGTTCCGAACGCCGCCGTCGACGCGATCCCGGAGGGCGCGTCGTGTGACAAGTGCAGCGTCCAGCTGTCGGGCAAACCGATCGCGACCGCGCTGACCGACGCGAACGGCCGGTTCGTTCTGGACAACGTCCCCGTCGTGGCGAACCTGCCGATCGTCATCCAGGTCGGCAAGTGGCGCCGCGAGATCAAGGTTCCGACCGTCACCGCCTGCGTCGACAATCCGATCACCGACGCGAACCTCACGCGCCTGCCGCGCACCAAGGCGGAAGGCCACATCCCGAAGATCGCGCTGACGACAGGCGGCTCGGACGCGCTCGAGTGCCTGCTGCGCAAGATCGGCATCGCGGACGCCGAGTTCACGACCGACACGGGCACGGGGCGCGTGAACCTCTACATCGGCGGCAGGCCGGACGCGTCGAGCAGCCTCGGAACCGACCGGTTCGCGACGACGCTGAACGGCGGAGCCGTGTTTCCCCAGGCGACCACGCTGTGGGGGAACACGACCAAGATGCTCGGCTACGACATCGTGGCGCTGTCGTGCGAGGGCAGCCAGTACGCGGATGTGAAGATGCCCTTCTACGCCAACATGAAACGCTACGCCGATTCGGGCGGTCGCATCTTCGCCAGCCACCTGCACTTCAACTGGTTGTGGAAGGGCCCGGCGCCGTGGCCGATGACGGCGGCCTACACCGGCGGCTCGCAGGAGGCGCAGGATCCGCCGAACCCATCGACCGCCACGATCGACACCACGTTCCCGAAGGGAGCGGCGCTGGCAGACTGGCTGGCGGCGAACGGCGCGTCCCCGACGCGTGGCCAGATACAGATTTACGACTCGGCGCACTCCGTGTCGGCGGTGACGCCACCGACGCAGCGCTGGATCTACCTGCCGACGAACCCGAACTGGACCAGCCAGGGGACCTCGACGCAGTACATGACGTTCAACACGCCGGTCGAGGCGGCCGCGGACGCGCAGTGCGGCCGGGTCGTGCACACCGACCTGCACGTGAAGGCGGCGCCCGCGGCGGCGGGCGAGAGCAAGGACAAATCCGATCCGGGGGCGAACGGGACGCCGTTCCCGACCGGCTGCACGTCGGTGACGCTGAGCGCGCAGGAGAAGGCGCTCGAATTCCTGTTCTTCGATCTTTCGGCGTGCTTGCAGCCCGACAAGGACATGCCGGTGCCGCCGCCCGTCCCGCCGCCCGGCACGCCGTCGACGCCGCCGACGGTGACGCCGGTGCCGCCGCCGGTTCCGCCCCCCCCGCCGCCGCCGCCCCCGCCGCCCATTCAATAACCGGCGCCGGTGGTACGATGCGCTCCTTAGCGTAAGGAGTGCCTATGCGGTCGTTGCGGTCATTCGCAGTGTTGCTCGCGTTTGCCGCCGCAGCCTGCAATCGTCCGCTGCCCAGCAAGAACGACGGCGGCGGCGGCATCGGCGGAGGCGGCGCCGGCGGAGGCGCGGCGGGCGCCGTCGCGGGGTCGAACGCCGGCGCGAGCGCGGGAGCGGCGGGCGCGGCGCTCGGCGGCGCTGGCGGCGGCCCCACCGCGGGAAGCGCCGGAACCGGGGGCAGCGCGGGCAGCGCGGGAACCGAGGGCAGCGCGGGAAGCGTGGGTAGCGCGGGCAGCGCGGGAAGCGCGGCCAGCGGCGGAGGGGGCGCGGCCGGCGCGGCCGCGGGCGCCGGGGGCGGCGACCTGGGACCGATCCGTCTCCTGATCTTCTACACGCGCTCGGGCACCACCTATCCCGAGTGGTGGCCGACGGGAAGCGAACGCGACTTCGTTCTGCACCAGGTCCTGCAGCCGCTCGAGCCCTTCAAGAGCGATCTGATCGTGGTGAGCGGCCTCAGCAACGCGGCCCTCTACATGGAAGACGGCGGTACGGTGGTCCACGCCGCGAGCTACATCGACCTGCAGCACGATGCGATGACGACGCTGCTGACGGGACGGCCGACGGCGGGCGGTAGGATCGCGCAGGGCCCGTCGCTCGACACCGCCGTCGGTGATTGCGGGGGCTCGGCGGGGCCGCCGCTGCGTCTGACGGTCGGAAAGTTCGAGCTGGATGACTCGATCCCCGGCGTGTCGTTTGGCGCGGACGGCAGCGCGATCCGCGGTGAGCGCGATCCCAACGCGGCCGCGATGCGCGTGCTCGGTCACGGCGTCTCGTCACCCGCGCCCGACGGTGTCCTCGAAAGCATCTATCCGGCCCTTGGCGCGGCGCACATCGACGTCGCCGTGGAAGCCCTCGCCCGCGGCAAGAGCTGCGCGGTCACGCTGATGTGGGGCGACTACGTGCAGCCGGTCTGGCTGGGCGAGTCCGGCCTGCTCCATGACCTGAGCCACCTCGCCAACCAAACATTTTCCGTCGTCACGACCTCGAACCCACCGCGGACAGCCGACGACGGCTTCATGAAGGTGCAGATCTGGTACGCGCAGCAGTTCGCCGCGTTGCTCGATCGCCTGCGTTCGACGCCCGTCGGCTCCGGAACGCTGCTCGACCGCAGCGTGGTGGTGTGGATCAGCGAGTCGGGCTCCGGCGGGGATCACAGTGGGTATTTCATCCCGGTCGTGATCGCGGGCCGCGGCGGCGGCCGCCTGGACACCGGCCGGTTCGTCGAGGTCACGCCTCGTCCGGTCCCGTGGACGGAGATCAACACGTTGAAGCGCACGCAGGGCGATCTGCTCGCGGCGCTGGCGAAGATCTGGGGCATCTCGAGCTTCGGCGATCCGTTGATCGCGCGCGAGCCGATGACCGAGCTGCTGAAGCCGTGATGCGCTCCTTCGTACGGTCGTTCGCGGTGTTGCTGGCGCTGGGCGCCGTCGGCTGCGGCAAGCGGGCGCTCGACGATCGGGACGGGGCCGCGGGCGGTGCGCCGATGGGCACCGGCGGATCCGCGGGCAGCAACGCGGGAGCGGGAGCGGTCGGCGCCGCAGGCGCCCGCGGAAGTGCCGGCAGCAATGGTGGAAACGGCGTCGCCGGATCGACGGGCGGCGCCGTCGCCGGATCGACGGGCGGCGCGGTCGCGGGCACCGGCGGTGCGAGCGCGGGTACTGGCGGCGCTGTCGCGGGCACCGGCGGCGCTGCGACCGCAGGCACCGGCGGCGCTGCAACCGCGGGCACCGGCGGAGGCGCGACGTCCGGCACCGGTCCCCTGCGGCTGCTGATCTTCTACACGCGCTGGGGCACCAGCTATCCGGAGTGGTGGCCGACCGGCAGCGACCGCAGCTTCACGATGAGCACGATGATGCAGGCGCTGGAACCCTACAAGGACGAGCTGATCGTCGTCAGCGGTCTGACCAACGCGAACCTGGCGTCGGCCCAGCTCGTCGCGGCCAACGCCAGCGAGACGGGCGACGGGATGTTCACGCTGCTCACCGCGCGTCCGGCCGGCCAGGGTGGTCCCGCGACCGGTCCGTCGCTCGACACCGTCGTCGGAGATTGCGGCGGCGCCGCCGGCCCGCCGCTGCGGCTCGCTGTCGGCCAGTACGGCTTCAACGACAGTCCAGGCGTCTCGTTCGCCGACGACGGCTCCCCGATCCGCGGCGAGCACGATCCCCACGCCGTCGCGATGCGCGTGCTCGGCCACGACGTCACCGCGCCGGATCCGACCGGCGACATCAATGCCATTTACCCGGCGATCGGCACCGCGCACATGGCCGTCGCCGTCGAAGCGCTCGCGACGGCGAAGACCTGCGCGGTGACGTTGATGTGGGGCGATCACTTCAACCCGGCGGTGCTGGGAATCACCGGCTCCGATCTCCACGAGCTGAGCCACGACACCATCGGCCTGTTCGAATCCGTCAACGGAGGAACCCCGCGCCCCGACAACCGCTTCGCGAAGATGCAGCGCTGGTACGCGCAGCAGTTCGCGTCGCTGCTCGATCGCCTGCGCGCGACGCCGCTGGGCTCCGGCACGCTGCTGGACCAGAGCGTGGTCGTCTGGATCAGCGAGTCGGGCACCGGCGTCGATCACCAGGGCTTCTACATTCCGGTCGTGATCGCGGGCGGCGGCGGCGGCGGGCGACTGGACGTCGGCCAGTTCCTCGAGATCAGGCCGCACCAGCGCTCGGACGGTGGTTTCGTGGAGACCACGACGATCGAACGAACGCAGGGCGATCTGCTGCAAGCGCTCGCGAACCTGTGGGGCATGCCCTCCTTCGGCGACGTGCGCATCGCGCGCCAGACGCTGAAGGAGATCTTGAAGCCCTGACGCCTCTCGCGCACACGGCGCCCGTAAGCGGCTTGCCCTCACCCCGACCCTCTCCCGCGCGCACGGCGCCCGTAAGCGGCTTGCCCTCACCCCGACCCTCTCCCGCAAGGCGGGAGAGGGAGGTGAGACGTTAGACGGTCGCGGCTTTGAAGGCGTTGTTGCCGAGCAGGTGGGCGCGGATGTAGTCGACGGTGTCGCGCAGGGTGTCGGCGGGATCGCGCGGCGTGAAACCCAGATCGCGGGCCGCCTTGCCCGCGTCGAGGTACCAGTAGTACTGCGCCATGTCGACGCTCTCCGGTTCGACCGCGACCTTGCGACCCAGCTTCTTGAAGATCTCCGCCTGCACGCGCGCCGCCATGAACGGGAACTCGCCCGCGAACTTCAGCTTGGGCCCGGAGATCTTCGTCAGCCGCTCCAGCCGGCCGAAGAACTCGGCGAACGTCCAGTTGACGGCGCCCAGAAGGTAACGCGCGCCCGGCGTACCGCGCGCCATCACGACCGGCAGCAGCGCCGCGACGTCGCGCGCGTCGACGACGTTCAGACCGCCCGCCGGCATCAGCAGGATCTCGCGCGCCAGGAACTGCACGATCGGCCGCGTCGAGCTCAGGCGATCGTCGCCCGGCCCCAGCAGCAGGCTCGGGTTGACGGTGACCACCTCGACCTTGTCGCCGCAGGCGCGCCGCGCCGCCTCTTCCTGATACAGCTTGCTCGCGTAATACGCCCAGCGCGAGATGATGTCGACGGGCGCCGGCGTCTCCTCGTCGGCCACGTCCTCGGCCCGGCGCGAGCACGCCACCGTGCCGCTTGTCGAGACATTCACGATGCGCGTCACCCCGGCGCGCACCGCGGCCTCGCACACCAGGCGCGTGCCGTCGACGTGGACCGCGTACATGCGATGCGCGTCGGCGGCCTTATGCGAGACCATTCCGGCCAGGTGATAGATCTGCTCGACGCCCGCCACCGCGCGCGCGACGTCGTCGGGCGCCGTCACGGTGCCCGACATGATCTCGACCTCCGGCGCGCGATCCTTCAACCAGGCGGGCGGCGCGCTGTGAACCAGCACGCGCAGGCGCGCCTTGTTCTGGCTGCCCAGCATGCGCACCAGGTGCGCCCCGAGAAAACCGGTGCCGCCGGTGACGAGCACCAGCGGCCGCGCTTCCTTCTTCATGGCACCGACCTCAGCACGCGCCGCCGCCGGACGGGACGGACCGCGATGGGACCCAGCGCCTTACCGTCCCACGCCGTGCGTGCCGCGTCGGCGTCCAGCGTCGTCGCCACGCCGTCGCGCAGGTTCTCGACGACCCGCTGGGTGAAGGCCGCCACCAGCCGCCAGGCTTCCTGCGCCGCCAGACCGTCGGTCAGCGTCCCCAGCCACTCGCGCGACAGGAACGGTCCGAAGGAGACGGTCAGCTCGCGCGCGCGCGGCACCGCCGTGCCCTTGGGCAGCGCTTCGAAGCTGCCCGCGATGTGCGCGGGCAGCACGCCCACCTCGGCGCGCAGCGCCAGATAGCCGAGGCTGGGCAGGAAGTCCGCCAGGTCGCCGGTGACGGATCGCGTCCCCTCGGGAAACACGACCATGCTGCGTCCCTGGCGCAGCACGCCCTCGGCCGTGTCCATCGACTTGCGGATCGATCCCGACCGCTCCATCGGCACCAGGTTGGTGAAGTGCTTGAAGTAGGCGCGCCGGTAGCGGTTGCGGAAGAAGTAGTCGGCCGCGGCCAGCGACGTCAGACCACGGCCGGCATCGCCCAGCGCCACCTTGATCGCGCCCATGTCCAGGTGCGAGCAGTGGTTGGCGGCGACGATGAAGCTGGTGTGCTGGGGAATGTGCCCCTCCCCCTTCACGCGCGTATCGAGCACATTCTTGTAGAAGGCGCGCTGCGCCCACGCCAGGCCCCGCTTCCCTGCGGCGGACACGGCGCCGGGCACGCGAATCTCGGCGGCGCCGTCGCCGTGCGAACGCTTGGCCGCCAGCTCGCGCGCGGCGGCGGCGGGCCCGCGCGCCAGCAACTCCTGCAGCTCGGCGAGCGTCCCCAGCGTGGTGACGTCCGCGCTCTCGGGCAGCACGATGCCCGCGTTGTCGAGCGCGCTCGACAGCTCGGCGTACATCAGGCTGTCGAACCCCAGCTCGCCGAAGCGGCTGCCCAGTTGCACGTCTGCGCGGCGGCGCCCTGACACCGTCGCGACCGTGTCGAGCAGCCACGCCACCTGGCCCCCCTCGACCGCGGCCGCGAGCGCGCCCTTGCTCTCCTCGGTCTTTCGCCGCAGGCGCGCGATCTCGGCGGAGACGTCGCGCCGCTTGATCGATCGCTTCGCGGTCTTGGGCAGGTCGCCCTCCCAGAAGTGCACGGCGCGGACGCGCTTCCAGATGGGCAGGTCGGTCGAGATCTTGCGGAAGTGCTCCTCCACCTTGGCCGTCACCTCGGCGGCGGACAGCGACGGATCGTGCTCGAGATCGATGACGACGGCGCAGGCCACCTGCTCGCCGATGCCGTCGGGAACGCCGACCACCGACAGCTCCTTGATGAACGGGTTCTCGCGATACAGGTCCTCGATCTCGTCGGGATAGACGTTCTTCCCGTCGGCGTTGACGATCACGTCCTTCGATCGCCCCACCAGGTGCAGGTTGCCGTCGTCGTCGAACTTCCCGAGATCGCCGGTGTGGAACCAGCCGTCGCGGATCGCCTGCGCGGTCGCGTCCTCGTCCTGCCAGTAGCCAGCCATCACGTTGCGGCCGCGCGCGATCACCTCGCCGACGCCGGTGTTCGGATCGGGGTCATCGATCTTCACCTCGATGCCCGGCAGCGGCTGTCCCACCGATCCCGCGATCGGTTTCTTCTTGGGCGAGGTCACGGTCAGCACGGGCGCGGTCTCGGTCAGGCCGTAGCCCTCGAAGAACGAGAAGCCCATCCCGGTGAACGCCTCCAGCACCTCCGCGGGCAGCGCCGAGCCGCCGCTGATCAGGTAGCGGATGCGACCGCCGAAGCCCTCGTGCACGGGCAGGAACAGCAGCTGCCCCACGTCGAAGCCGGCGCGGTTGCGCAGCTCGTAGTTCGCCTTGGCGAGCAGGCGCATGAACCCGCCCAGCACCGGCGACTTGTCGTCGAAGCGCTGGAACAACCGCCGCCGCAGCAGATCCCACAGCGCCGGAACGCCGACGATGGCGGTGACGTGCCCGCGCTTCAGCGCGGCCGAGATCGCGTCGCCGGTCAGCTCGGGCAGGTAGGTGATCTGCGCGCCGTGCGCCAGCGGCACCAGCAGGCCGGTCGCGAACTCGAACGTGTGATACAGCGGCAGCACCGACAGCATCCCGTCGGTGACGCCGAACTCGAAGATCTTCGACAGCTCCGACACCATGAAGGTGAAGTTGCGGTGGGTCAGCATGACCCCCTTCGGCTTGCCCGTCGTTCCCGAGGTGAAGATCAGCGACGCGAGCGCGTCCGGGCTCTGCCGGCGCACCAGCGCGGCGGCGTGCGTCTTCTCGACCTCGAGGTCGGGCAACGTGAACGCCTCGCTGAACGACCACAGCTTCGTCGCGAGGCCCGCCTCGGCGAGCGCGTGGCGCAGCTCGTCCTCGTTCTTCTCGTACAGGTCGTCGCCCACGAGCATGCCGACGGCGTCCGACGCGCGCGCGATGTTGACCAGCTCGGCGACGGTCGATTCGTGTCCGACGGGCACGGACGTCGCGCCCGACTTCAGCGTCCCGAAGTACGCCATCGACCACTCGGGTGCGTTCTTCGCGAACAGCATCACGCGCTGGCCGGCGGCGACGCCGCGCACGGCCAGGAACACGCCCACGCGCGTCGCCAGCTCCTGGACGTCGGCGTAGCTGTAGGTCTCCTCGCGGCCGCCCCGCTCGATGCGCAGCGCCGGGCGCGTCGCGTGCAGCTTCGACGTCGTGTCGAACAGCTCGAGCAGGTCGTGATAGCTGTAGACCTGCTTCGGCCGCGCCGCGTAGGTCTCGTCCAGCTCGGGCAGCACCCAGCGTTCCAGGCCCGGGAAGTGGATATTCATCCAGTAGTCGTAGATGTCGACGTTCTCGGGGCCCCACACCAGCCGCGCCTGATCGTCGGGCGGCATGCGATCGCGGAGCGCGCGGATGTTGTCGGCGCGGAAGATGTAGCTGTTCTCGAAGATGAACGGCCGGAACAGCTCGATGTTCACCGCCGCCTCGCTGGTGACGCGATCGATCTCGTCGAAGCCCTTGATGAAGCGATCGATCACCTGCGTCAACCGACCGCCGCCCCAGCGGGGCCGGACGCGCCCCAGCGTCTCCGACGCCTTGCGCGCGATGCTCTGGAGCTTCGGGATCGAGTAGCGGTTGTACTCGGCCTCCGCGACGGGGCGGAACTCCATGCGGGCCGCCAGCTCGTTCAGGAAGCGGTTGCCGGTCTCCTTGTCGCGGAAGCGCTTCCGCTTGTAGAGGCCGGTCAGGGTGACGACACGGTCCATGTGCAGCGGGTTCAGATCGCCGCTACACAGCTGGAACACCAGCTTGGGCTGCTCGACGATCGCCTGCGCCGCGACCATCAGCATCCCCGAGGCGACGTGGTCGACCGGGACGACGTCGAGGATCAGCTTCGGTGACACGGGCAGCACGTTCTGGCCCTTCAGCGCCAGGTAAACCAGCGGCGCCGACGTGGTGAAGCCCTCGTTCCAGCCACGGAACGGAAAGGCGACCGCGCTCTCGACGATCGCGGGACGCACGATGGCGCGCACGATCCCGGTCTCGGCCGCCACCAGCTGGTCGCCCATGCTCTTCGTGTACGTGTAGATGTTGGGCCAGCCCCACTTGGCGGCGCGGTCGATGCCCTGCTTGGTCATCTCCGACCGGATCCACTCCTTGCGCGAACGGGCGACGGCCAGTTTCAGCGCCTGCTCGTCGTCGGGATCGCGGTTCTCCTCGCGCAGGCGGTCGCGCGCCTGCTGCCGCAGCTCGGCCAGCACCTGCGCGTCGTCAGCGAGCTGGCGGATCCGCTCGGCGCCGGCGGCGCTGTTGGCGGTCTCCTGCTCGACGGAGAAGCGCGTCCCCGGCATCTCCTTCTTGCGCGGGAAGTACCCGACAAGCTCCTCGTCCTCCCACACCTCGCCGGATCGGTTGCCCGCGACGAAGCAGGTGCTGGTGTGAATCAGCGCGGGCCGCCGCATGCGCTTGGCGAAGGTGATGACGTTCTTGGTCCCCTCGACGTTGGTGCGCATCGCCGACTCGAGCGGCGGGTTGAACGTCACCCGCCCCGACGAGTTGATCAGCACGTCGATGTCCTTGGCGACCCGCTCGGCGACCTCCTCCGACATCCCCAGGTTCGGTTCGGTGATGTCGCCGTCGACGACCACCACCTTCTCGCGCAGGAACGCCTCCAGCGCGGCCTTGCCGCCGTGCTTGTCGCGCAGGGGATCGAACGCCGGCGAGGTGACCACGCTCTGCCAGAAGCGCGCCTCGCTGTCGGTGCCGGAGCCGCGCCGCACCATCACGTACGCGCGGCCGATCTGGGGATACCGGTCCAGCAGCATGCTGAGCAGCACCTTCCCGACGAAGCCCGTGCTGCCCAGGATCAGCACCTTCCGGCCGCGGAAAATCTCGGATGGCGACAGCGCTTGCGCGCCGTTCGAGGGTTGCTCCATCGGGCCCGTTTTCTATCGCGCCGGGCCCTGAATTTCCAGCGTTGGGACCGACTTCAGTCGGTGCCG
>Ga0207708_10003438_pt1 | contig 11668 bp, 10 predicted proteins | sample KBSK5101metaG_FD_184340 | JGI IMG/M metagenome (GOLD analysis project Ga0207708, IMG submission 184340) | Corn, switchgrass and miscanthus rhizosphere microbial communities from Kellogg Biological Station, Michigan, USA - KBS K5-10-1 metaG... | ecosystem: Host-associated > Plants > Roots >...
CGAAGTCGCTGCTCTACACCGCCGCCGACAAGAAGCTCTATGGCTACAGCGTCGCCGACGGGAAGACGTCGACCCTGACGTCGAGCGACGTCGCGCGTATCGGCTCCGTCTCGGTCTCGCCCGACTGGCCCGGCTTGCGCTGCGAGCCGCCCGGGTTCTGAGAGCCGCCCTGGCCTTCGCGCGGGTTCTCTTTGTCGGTTCCCTCGCGTCCACCCTGGCCGCCCTGCGGATTCTGACCCTGCCGGCCGCCCGTCGACTTGTCGTCGCGCTGCCCCTGGCCGGGCTCATTCTTCTTGTCGTATTCGCTCGACATGATTTCCTCCCTGGATACGCCTTGATTACGGGCCCAATTGCCCGCGACGAGAGAACCTGCAGGATGCGTGCCCGCGTCGGTGCTCGACGTCGGAGTGGCAGGCAAATTGCTCGTTCTCGTTTGAGAGGTGAAGTCATGAACTGTGCTCACAACGGCTGCCGCTGCAACGACGCGACCATCGAGCGCGACGGCAAGAACTACTGCAGCGAGCGCTGCGCGGACGCGACTCTCCAGGGCCCGGCCTCCGCGAAGGGTTGCCTCTGCGGGCATCCCGACTGCGCGGCCGTCTAGGCCGATCTCCGGCGGAGAAAATTCAATGCGACCCATCTGGAACGGACACATCACGTTCGGCCTCATCTCGATTCCGGTCGCGCTGCATTCGGCGGTCGAGGCCTCGGAGCGGGTGTCGTTCCGAATGCTCCACCGCAAGGACCGGGCGCCCATCGTCTACAAGAAGTTCTGCAGCAAGGAAGACAAGGAAGTCCCGAACGACGAGATCGTGAAGGGCTATGAGCTCGACGATGACGAATACACGCTGGTCGAGAAGGAAGACATCGAGAAGGCCGAGAAGGAGGCGGGGGGAAGCGACGACATGGAGGTGCTCCAGTTCGTCGACTTCGGGGCCGTGAATCCCCTCACGTTCGATCACCCGTACTACATCTCGCCGCGCAAGGGCGGGGAGAAAGCCTACGGCGTGCTCCGCGACGCTCTGCTCGAAGCGAAGCAGGTCGGCATCATCCGGTTCCGCCTTCGCAGGAAACCGACTCTCGGCGCGCTTCTGCCGGGCCCCAAAGCGATCGCCCTCGAGAGCCTGCGGCCGTTCGAAGAGCTGCGGGACCCTTCGCGCGTCGGCGTGCCGGCTCACACCAGGAAGTCGGCCGAGGTGAAGATGGCCAGGATGTTGATCGACCAGATGTCGGGCCAGGGATGGGATCCGGCCGAGCATCCGAACGAGTACCGCAAGTCGCTCAAGAAGCTGCTCGCCTCCAAGAAACGGTTCGCGCTGGAGGAAAAAGCGGAAGGTCAGGGCAAGGAGCGCGCGGCCGAGAACGTGGTCGACCTCATGGAGGCTCTGAAGAAGAGCCTCGGTCAGCCGCGACGGGAGCCTCGCCGGGCCGCGGGCCGCCGCCGGGCCGGCGCGGCCTAGACCGACAGCCCGGTTCGCGGGTTAACGGGTCAACGGGTTAGCGGATCGTCTCGATCTCCACCCGGCCGCGGCGGCGCGTCACTTCCACGTCCACCTCGGTTCCTTTGCGTGTCAGGCGGAGATCCACGACGGTCGGCCCGACGCGCAGGTCCTCGATCGCGAGCGATTCGAGAATGGGCGGAAGCACCGGCCTGTCGAAAACGATGCGCCGCTCCGAAGCCAGGACCGAGATCCCGAGGCTGGCCTGGAGCATCATGAAAACCGATCCGGCGGCCCAGGCCTGCGGCGCGCAGGCCAGCGGATAAAGCGTCGGACCCTCCCCCGCCCGCCTCTCGAAGCCGCAGATCAGCTCCGGCAGCCGCGCGAGCTCGACGGCGCGCGAGAGGTCGAAGAACGCGTGCAGGATGCGCGCGGCCTCCTGCCGGAGGCCGTAGCGTCCGAGCCCGGCGGCGATCACAGCGTTGTCGTGCGGCCAGACCGATCCATTGTGGTACGACATGGGGTTGAAACGCGCCTGGCCCGAGGCCAGAGTGCGCACGCCCCAGCCGGCGAAAGAATCGGCGGCGAGAAGCGTGCGCGAGAGCCGGCCGACCCTCTTCAACGGCACGATCCCCGTCCAGAGAGCATGGCCCGCGTTCGAGGTCTTCACGCGACAGGGCTTCCCGGCGCCGTCGAGAGCGAGAGCGTAGGTTCCCAGCTCCTCGTCCCAGAAACTCGTTTCGAAGGCTTCCTGCAGGCGCGCCGCATCGCTTTCGAACCGGCGGCCGAGCTCGGCGCGGCCCAGGGCGGCTGCGAGGCGGGAGGCGGCGAGCCTGGCGGCGTAGGCGTACCCCTGGACTTCGCAGAGGGCCACGGGACCGTCCACGGGCGAGCCATCGGCGTGGAAGACGGAGTCGTGCGAGTCCTTCCAGCCCTGGTGGACGAGGCCCCGCGAGGAGTGACCGGAATACTCGAGGAAGCCGTCCCCATCGGGATCGCCCCAGCGGTCCATCCACTCGAGCGCGCGCTCGACGTGCGGCCACATCTCCCGCGCGAACGCGACATCTCCCGTCCGATCGAGGTGCGCTCCGGCGAGGATGATGAAGAGCGGCGTGGCATCGACGCTCCCGTAGTACCGGCCGAAGGGCACCTCTCCGAGGTTCGCCATCTCGCCGCGGCGGGCCTCGTGAAGAATCTTGCCGGGCTCGGCGTCGCGGAACGGATCCACCGCGCGCGCCTGATGTGCCGCCAGAAAGCGCAGAACGCCGCGAGCCGGAGCCGGGTCCAGCCACAGGAGCTCGAGGGCGGTCAGGATGCCGTCGCGGCCGAAAGGCGCGCTGAACCAGGGCACGCCGGCGAAGGGATAGGTGCCCCAGGCGGTGCGCGTCATCATCATCCGGAGATCCGCGGCGGACCGGCGGATCCAGGCGTCGAACCTCTCGCTGGAGGCGCGCACCCGGGGCGAATCGCGCAGGGCTCCGTTGCGGGCGCCCGTTCGGGCGGTCGCGGATTTCCCGACGCGACAAACCGCCTGCCAGCTCAGCGTCTGCTCTTCCCCCGCCGAGAGTGCGACGTCGAATTCGAGATTCCCGCCGGAAACGCGGGTCGCCGCGGGGGTCGCATCCACGCGCAGACGGCGGACGATCCCGTCGAGCCCTCCGTAGGTCAGCAGGAACGACCCGTCCCGCCACCGCGGAGGGAACAGCCGTCCGCGCGCCGGGCGCGGCGTCCCGCGCACTTCGAAGATGTCGGCGAAGTCGGACTCGATCTGGAGCGTCAGCCGCAGCCGGAGGGGCTCGGCCGCGTAGCTCCGCAGCAGGACCCGGACATCGAGCGTCGAGGGACCGAGGCGGCATTCCCGCACGAGATGCACGCTGCCGCGCGCCAGCGATGCACCGTTCCGAAGGATGTCGGGGTTCGTCAGGTTCGCCACGAAGGCGGCGTTGTCCTCGCGGACCTCGGACGAGAGCAGAAACGGCCGGCCGCCCTCCAGGTGAAGCGCGAAGCGAGACAGAAAACGCGTGCCGGCGTGGTAGAGGCCCAGCTCGTTCGCGCCACCGGGGGAGATGTCGCCGGAACGATCCAGGACGACGAACGTTTCGTCGGCCTTGAGGATTCGACTGCCGACGTCGATCCGTGAGGAGGCCGCGCGAATCGAGAACGGACTCTCGGCCTCTTCGGCGCCGTCGAGCGGTGGGTCGGCTTCCATGCTCAGGCGGCGGATCCTCCCGCGAGAACCAGAGCGTGCGAGCGCGAGATGAGGTCCTCGTAGATCGCGACGTAGTCGGCGGCCATCCGGCCGACGGTAAAGCGCTCCTCGAATGCCCGCCGGCACGCGGCCCGGTCGATCGACGGAAGGCGGCCGACCGCCGCGACGGCCTCGGTCACGCTCTGGACCAGGAATCCCGTCACGCCGTCGTCGAGGATTTCACGCACCGAGCCCTCGTCGTAGGCGACGATCGGCGTACCGGCGGCGAGGGACTCGATCAGGACGAGGCCGAAGGGCTCGGGCCAGTCGATCGGAAACAGCAACGCGGTCGCTCCTCCGAGAAAGTCGCTCTTCTCGTCCTCCGTGATCTCGCCGATGAACTCGACGTGCGGGAGAGTCAGGAGGGGACGGATCTGGCGCTCGAAGTATTCGATGTCCGCGCGATCCACCTTGGCGGCGATGCGCAGCCGCTTGCCGGCCCGGCGAGCGATCTCGATCGCCCGGTCGACACGCTTCTCCGGAGAGATGCGGCCGAGAAACGCGAGGTAGCCCCCGTCTCCGGCGCCCTCTCGAACGAGCCGAGGCGGAAGCCCGTGGTGGACGGTACGCACCCACGCCGCCTCCAGGAACGACTGCTGCGAGTCCGAAATCGATACGACGGGCACGTCGCGGAACTCGCGGTACACGGCCGCGAGGTCCGGCAGATCCAGGCGCCCGTGGAGCGTCGTCACGTGCGGGATCCCGGCCCGGCGCGAGAGCGGAAAGTGCATGTAGTCGACGTGGAAGTGGATGACGTCGAACTCGGCGGCCCGCTGCAGGACTTTCTCGAGGAGCAGCACGTGGTGCGCCAGAGGGTCCATGCAGGAGCGATCGAGGCGCAGGGCCCGCGGCGAGCCCGGCACCAGACGCGCGGAGGTCGCGGAGTCTCCGCTGGCGAAGAGCGTGACGTCGTGGCCCTGCGCCACGAGCTCCTCCGTCAGGTACGAGACGACGCGCTCGGTCCCGCCGTAGAGCCGCGGCGGTACCGGCTCGTAGAGAGGGGCGACCTGGGCGATCCTGATCGAGCGGGAGGCACACGGAGATCCCATAGAGACTTCGTTAGCAGGATCTGTGCCGGCACGGGGTGGCCGCCCGCGCGCGCGGCACTTTCCTTGCACATTCCCAAGCCGCGTCCGGCATGTGGCCGGCGCTGCGCCGAGGAAAAAGGAGGAGCTTATGCATCGAACTCGATCTCGAATCTTCACGGTCACCCTGGTCGCGGCGGGACTCGCTCTCGCGGGCCTCGCTCTTGGTCAGAACGCGGATCCGAATTCCGCGGGTCCGACGAAGAACGACTACCGCCTGCGCGTCGTCGAGCCGGCGGAAGGCGCCATGATCAAGGGCGACTCGCTCCAGGTCGTCGTCGATCTGCGTCCGTTCCCCGAAGTCGGCGCCGAGCGTCGCGACGTCAACTCGATGCCGCGTCCCCGCGTGGAGGTTTTCCTCGACAACGACAGCAAGGGCACTCTCCAGGAGGGTCAGAACGTCATGACTCTCGACGCCGTCGCCACCGGCGCCCACAAGCTGGTGATTCTCGCCAAGAACATGAGCGGCGAGGTGATCGACCGCAAGGAGATCAACTTCACGGCCGAGCCGCGCACCACCGTGGCGCAGTCGAGCGTCGAGACGCACCGCGCCGCGGCCACCACCGACACCCAGGCTTCGGTTCCTCCCGCGCCCGCGCCGGCGCCCGAGCCCCCGGCCCGCGTGCAGGCCCCGCCGCCGCCCCCGGCGCCCGCGCCTGCCCCGGCAGTGTCGATGCCGCGCGAAGACACGACGACGAACTCAGCCCGGGTGCGGACACTCCCCGAGACCGCGAGCTCGACGCCGTTGCTCGGCGCCGCAGGCATCGGATTGATTCTCACCGGGTTCGCGATTCGCCGGCGTGGCTAGCATGTGAGTATCTCGGATCGGATTTGCAGCCGCCCACCCGGGCGGCTTTCTTTTTGCTTTTTGATCGCTTCCGGGGATGCTTCCATCCACGTGGATCGGCCCGGTTTCCCCGGGTCGTATGGAGACTTCGCCGGCCACTGCGAATACGAAGCGGGCCCGCATCGAAGCGGGCCCGCCTCCACCTGGCCGCAATCGGTGGTGGCTAACCGGTCTGAACCTCCACCCCTTCAAAAGGGCGAGGCGCCCTTCAGACGACCTTACGCCCCTGGATCAGGTTGATGATCAGAACGACGACTGCGAGAACGAGAAGGATGTGGATGAACCCGGAAAGCGTGTATCCCGACACGAGACCCAGGAGCCAGAGAACGAGAAGGATGACGAAGATGGTCCACAACATGGCTGTCCCTTTCCGGGGCGTGCTCGGGCCCCTGGCAGCCCCTAGAGCGAATCTCGTGCCAGAGTTTGGGGGCGCCGGAGGCCGGTCAGCGCTTGCGAGTGCGCTTCGCCGTCGACGAAGGCGAGGTGCGCGTCGTCGGAGTGCCCCGCGAGCTCGTCGCCGCGGCCGGCCGGGGGACGTCGGGAAGCAGCTCCTCGAGCACCTCGGGAAGGATCGTGTCGCCCTCCGTCATGACGTGGGCGCGGTGCACGACGTTGCGCAGCTCCCGCACGTTGCCGGGCCACGGGTAGGCCTCGAGATTGCGCAGCGCCGCGGGATCCCAGGCCTGCACGCCGGAGCGCTCCTGGTCCTCGATCTGCTTGCGGAAGTGCTCGGCGAGAACCGCGATGTCCTCGCGCCGCTCCGCCAGGGGGGGCAAGGCGATCGGGAAGACGTTCAGTCGGTAGTAGAGATCTTCCCGAAGCTTATTCTCCTTGATCGCGTCGAGAGGATCGCGGTTTGTGGCGGAAATGAGCCGCACGTCGACCCGCAGATCCTGCACTCCGCCGACGCGGCGGAGCGTCTTGGCCTCGAGCACGCGGAGGAGCTTGACCTGGAGCTCGGGTCCCATCTCCGTGATCTCATCGAGCAGCAGAGAGCCGCCGTTGGCCTCCTCGAAATAGCCGATGCGGCGCTTGTCCGCTCCGGTGAACGAGCCGCGCTCGTGACCGAAAAGCTCGCTCTCGATGAGCGTCGGCGAGATCGCCGCGCAATTGAACGCGACGAAGGGTGCGGACGCGCGCCGGGAGAGGCGATGGATCGTCCTCGCCACGACCTCCTTACCGGTACCGCTCTGGCCCGTGACGAGGACCGGGGCGTTCGAGACGGCGACGCGACGGATGGCCTCGAAGACTTTGACCATCGCCGGCGACTTGCCGATGAGCTCGCCCAGCTTCCCGGTCTCCTGGAGCTCGGCCCGCAGCGTGTCCACCTCGGACTCGAGCGAGCGCCGAGCCGAGAGTCTCTGGAATACGACCTCCAGCTGCGCCGGCCGCAACGGTTTGAGCAGATAGTCCGATACTCCCGCGCGCAAGGCCTCCACCGCGCTGTCGAGCGAAGCCTGGCCCGTCAGCACGATGCCGTCGCGATCCGGTTTCACCTCGCGCGCCGCGCGGAACACCTCGATCCCGTCACCGTCCGGCAGGTTCAGGTCGACGATCAGGACCTGCGGGTCGAACTCTTCGAGGACGCGCGCCGCCTCCCCCGCCGTGCCCACGGCTTTGGGCGTCGCGCCGAGGTCGCGGAGCGCGCTCTCGAGCCCCCGCCGGATCGCGACGTCGTCCTCGACGACGAGGACCCTCATAGCTTCAATAACTCGGCGCGGCCCTGCTCGAAGAGCTCGAACGCCCGATGCAGCTCGCGCCGGGCCGTCGCGAGGGCTTCTTCGGGATCCTCGCCGCGCGCAACGAGGCGCGAAGCGCGTTCGAGGTGGAGCGATGCGCCCGAGAGCGGCGTCGCCAGATCGTGGAAAAAGCGGCGCAGATCGAACGCGGGATCGGGCGATTCGGACTTCACAGGGTTACTCACTCCGGGCACTCTTTGTGCATACAATCAGCCGTGACTCCAGCCGCGATCGTATGACAGATCCCGTGTCCCCAGCAGGCACTCCTCTTCCACCGATCCGGACGCGGGCGACCAGCCGTACCGTGCGGAGCTCTCTGCGCACGCGAATCCGCATTTATGCGGTCGTCGGGCTCCTGGTCGTCGGCGGCTGGCTCTACTACACGATCCAGGCGGTCCTGAGCCTCTACGACGCGACCCTCCAGACCACGCTCTACACCGACCTCCGCCAGAGGGTCACCGACGCGATGTCCGAGGTCCAGGAGGCTTCCGACAGCCTGGATCGCTACCTCCGAGAGGGGCAAGGCTACGACTTGTCGCAGCATTACGCGAGCCGCACGGAGCTGAAAGGCTCCCTCGGCGCGATCCGGCGTCAACCGCTCCCGGTCGTGATCGGCGGAACGTTTCGCCGCGCCGAGGCCGCCGCCGAGGTGTACGACACCGCCTCGGAACGCTCGGTCTCCACGCGATCCGCGCTCGAACCCGGGCGGAGACTCGAGATCCGGGACAACCAGGCTCTCCCGGCCGCCCGGAATCTTCGCGAGATGCTGGCCCAGCTCGAGCGGGAGTTCGCGCGGCGGCAGGACTTCGGAGAGCTCCAGCTGAAAGGCAGCCGCAACGCGGCGACGGCCGCGCTCGTCATCCTCGCCGGCCTCATCCTCGCCGGGCTCGCCCTGCTGCTCGCCGACGTGAACCGGCGCATCCTGACGCCCTGCGCGGACGCGGCGCGCGCGCTCCAGGATCTCGTCGCCGGTCGCCCGCCCCCGCGGCTCACCGAATCTTCCAACGACGAGATCGGCGCGCTCGGCAGCAACTTCAATGCGGCCTCCCGCGTGTACTTCGAGCGCGGCCGGGCGCTGGACGCCCGCGACATCGAGTCGTCGGTGAACGCGGTGCTCGTCGCCGCGGCGACCGTCAACGACCTCGCGGGTTTCGGAACGAAAGTCCTGGGGCGGGTCACCGAGGTCACCGGCGCCTCGAGCGCGGTGCTCTATCTCGCCGATGGCCGGGGCGACCTGCAACCCGCAGTCTCCGTCGGCGGGGCCGAAGCGTCGAGCGGCGCCGGACGGGACGAGGCGCGAAGGGCCATGAGGGAGCAGAAGCCGTTTCTCGTCTCGGTCGACGCGCAGACGCCCACGGTCGATCTCTTCGACGGCCGCATCCTCCCGCGAGAGAGCCTCCACGTTCCCCTGCTCTACTTCGGGGAAGTCGTCGGCGTCCTTGGTCTCGGCGCGGTGTCGCCCTTTACGGACCGCGCACGCAACACCCTGACCGCGATCGCACCCAGCCTCGCGGTCGCTCTCGCGAACGCCTCGGCCAACGAGCGTCTCTCCGAACAGTCGCGACGTCTCGGCGAGCAGAACGAGCTTCTCGAGGAGCAGCGGAGCCGCATCGCCCGGACCGCGGGCGAGCTCCAGCGCGCCTCGGCTCTCAAAGACCGTTTCCTCGCGGCCGTGTCGCACGAACTCCGGACGCCCATGACGGTCATCCTGGGCTTCACGGGCACCCTCCTGCGCGGCACGCAGGGGCCGCTGACCGACGCCCAGCGGGAGAGCCTCGAGAGAGTGCAGCGCAACGCCCGCCTGCTGCTGGGGCTCATCAATGACGTCCTCGACATCTCGAAGATCGAGTCGGGCAAGGCCGAAATCAAGCGGGAGGTCGTCTCCGTGGCGACGCTGCTGCAAATGGTCGAAACGGATTTCGCGGATACGGCCCGGCGCAAGGGTCTCTCGCTGAAAACCGCGGTCTCGGGCGAGCTCGACACGATCGTCACCGACGGCGCGAAGCTCACGCAGATCCTGGCGAACCTGGTGGGGAACGCGCTCAAGTTCACCGACAAGGGTTTCGTCGAGGTGCGCGCGGAGCCGCGCGGCCGGAACCGGTGGGCGCTGGTCGTCACCGATTCGGGCATCGGGATCCCGAAGGACGAGCACTCCGCGATCTTCGAGGAGTTTCGCCAGGGAGAGTCTCAGAGTCATCAGGGTCACGGCGGAACCGGACTCGGTCTCGCCATCGTTCGCAAGCTCGCGACGCTGCTCGGGGGCACGGTCACGGTCCAGAGCTCGGCGGGCGAGGGCGCCACGTTCTCCGTCAACCTTCCGCGGGAGCTCTCGATCGAAGCTCCGGCCACGCTGGCGTCGGCGGCGACTGAAGCGACGAGTCGTTCCGCGGTCGGCCGCCGGGTCCTCGTCGTCGACGACGACGAAAGCACCCGCCGGCTGCTGCGCTTCGAGCTCGAGCCCTACGGCCTGGAGGTCCTGGAGGCGGCGGACGGGCCCCGGGCCCTCGCCATCGCCGGCGCGCAGAGGATCGATGCCATCATCCTGGACGTGGTCATGCCCCGCGTGGATGGGTGGTCGACACTGCGCGCCCTGAAAAGCGCCGAGGCCACGCGCGACATCCCCGTGCTCGTCCATTCGGTCGTGGAGAACCGCGCGTTCGGTTTCGCCCTCGGCGCCTTCGAGCACCTCGTCAAGCCGGTATCGGGTCAGGCCATCGTCGACGCGCTACGCCGTGCCGGCCTTTTCGGCGGCGGGGCCGAGGTGCTCGTGGCGGACGACGACCCCGATATCCGGACTCTGCTCGAGAGAGAGCTCGCCTCCGCCGGATTCCGCGTCCGGACGGCGCGCGACGGAGCCGAGGCGCTCGACGCGCTGTCCCGTCACAAGCCCGCGGCCGTCGTCCTCGATCTGCTCATGCCCGAGCCCGACGGGTTCGAAGTGCTCTATCGCATGCGCGACGACGCGGCTCTGCGCTCCCTGCCCGTCGTCGTGCTCACCGGCAAGGACCTGACGCCGGCGGACTACGCCCGCCTGAACGGCTCGGCCCAGCGCATCCTGCGCAAGGGCGCCGACATGGGAAGACTGGTCCGCGACGTGCTCGCGAGCCTGGGAGAATCGGCTCCGGCGGCGTAGCGCCCGGGAGATCCGCGACACGCGATGGCCCGCATCCTGATCGCCGAAGACTCGCCCGACATTCGGGCGCTCGTCGAGCTCCTGCTCGAGGCGGAAGGGCACCAGATCTCGTCGGTGACCGACGGACGGGCCGCCGTCGAGGCCACCCGGCGCACGCGGCCCGACCTCGTGCTCATGGACCTCTCGCTGCCGCTGCTCTCGGGCTGGGAGGCGGCGCGTCAGATCCGCGCCGACCCGGCCACGGCGGAGATTCCGATCCTCGCGGTCACCGCCCACGCGATGCACGGGGATCGGGAACGGGCCCTCGCCGCGGGCTGCAACGGTTTCATTGCCAAGCCGATCAACGAGGAAACCTTCGCGTCGGACGTCTCGGGATTCCTGAACGACCGTCCGGCTCTGCGAACCGGGCCGTCGTCCCGCTTCGACCCCAAGGCGAGCGAGCCGGGCCGGATTCTCGTCGTCGACGACCAGCCGGACGTGGCGGCGCTGCTCCGGGAGGATCTGTCGGCGGACGGCCACAAGGTCGTCGTGGCCACGACCGCGGCCGCCGCCGAGAAGCTCGTGGAAAAGGAGCAGTTCGAGCTCGCGATCGTCGACGTCATGCTCGGAGCGGATTCCGGCTATTCGCTGACGGCGTCGCTCACGAGCTTGAGCGAGGACTACCTGCCCGTGCTCCTCCTGACCGGAGGGACCATCGATCGCGAGCGCGGGTTCCATGCCGGCGCCGACGATTTCATCGGGAAGCCGATCGAATCCGTGGAGTTGCGCGCCCGCGCGCGTTCTCTCATCCGCATCGGACGGGCGATCCGCGAGCAGAACCGCGTGGGGCGCGAGAGGTCGGAGGCCTACCGCAAGCTCGAGGAGCTCGACCGGCTCAAGTCCGGCTTCCTCTCGACGGTGTCGCACGAGCTCCGGACGCCGCTCAACACGATCATCCTGCTCGCCCACCGCCTCGAGAAGGTTCCGGCGAATGCCGAGGATTCCGAACGGCAGGCGCGCGACGTTCGGTTTCTGCGCGAGGCTGCCGAAGCCCTCCGGCAGATGATCAACAACATTCTCGATCTCGCCAAGCTCGACGCCGGCCAGCCTGACCTGCACCCCCAGGAGGTCGACGTCGCGGCGCTATTACAGGAGAGCGCGAACCTCCTCGAGCCCCAGGCGTTCGAGAAGAGCCTCG
>Ga0207708_10003443_pt1 | contig 11659 bp, 10 predicted proteins | sample KBSK5101metaG_FD_184340 | JGI IMG/M metagenome (GOLD analysis project Ga0207708, IMG submission 184340) | Corn, switchgrass and miscanthus rhizosphere microbial communities from Kellogg Biological Station, Michigan, USA - KBS K5-10-1 metaG... | ecosystem: Host-associated > Plants > Roots >...
CGGTACCGAACGCCGATCGACGGGCTGTACCTGTGCGGGGCCGGCACGCATCCCGGCGGCGGCGTGACCGGCGCGCCCGGCTACGTCTCGTCGCGCGCGGTCCTGAAGGACCTGAAGCGGCGGCGGTCGTGACGCTCGAGATCGCCTGTCCGACCTGCGGCCCTCGGCCGCACACCGAGTTCGCGTACGGCGGCGAGGAACTCCCGCACGTGGCACCCGACGCGGAGGCCGACTTCGCTCGCGTGTTCCACCCCGGCAACGCCGAGGGTCCGCAGCGCGAACGCTGGTTCCACGCGCTCGGCTGCCGGAGCTGGTTCGTGCTCACCCGCGACACGCGGACCAACCGGATCGGATGACGCCGGGCCGGTTGCGGTTCGAGGGGCGGGACGTCCCGGTGCTCGAGGGCGACACGGTGGCTTCGGCGCTGTTCCGTGCCGGCGTTCGGACGTTCTCGCGCTCGTTGAAGGGTCATCGCCGGCGCGGCCTGTACTGCGGAACCGGCGAGTGCCCGAACTGCGCGGTCACGGTCGACGGTGTTCCGGGCGTCCGATCGTGCATCACCCCAGCGACCGGCGACCTGCGGATCGAACGCCCACGGGGTTGGCCGTCGGCCGACCACGACCTGCTCCACGTCGCGGATCTCGCGCACCCGCTGATGCCGGTCGGGTTCTACCTGAAGACCTTCATCCGGCCACGGTTCGCGTGGCGGACGGCCGAGCGGATGATCCGGCGGGCAACGGGTTCGGGACCGCTGCCCATGGACGCGCCGGCCACGCGCACCGTCTCGAGGCACGTCCGCTGCGACACGATCGTGGTCGGCGCGGGGGTCGCCGGCCTGACCGCGGCGCTCGAGCCCGCCGTGGACGGCGAACGCGTGCTGCTGTGCGACGGGTTCGCGATCGGCTCCCGCGTCGCACCGGGCCCGACGCTCGACGCGATCCGGACGCTCGAGGCTCGCGTCCGGGCGAACCCCGCGATCGAGATCATGGAGGGCTACGCCGCGCTCGGCCTGTTCGACGGGCCGAGCGTGCCGCTCGCGGGTGCGGGCGAGCTCGTGCAGGTGCGCGCCGAGCGCGTCGTGGTGGCGACCGGCGCCACCGAGGCGCACCAGCTCTTCCCCGGCAACGACCTGCCCGGAGTGTGGCTCGGGCGCGCGGCGTCCGCGATGGCGGCGCTGCACGGCGTCCCGCCGGGCCGGCGCGTGGTGGTCGTGGCATCCACCGCGGAAGGCGTGGAGCACCTGCGGGCGCTCGTCGCGGCCGGGACCCCGGTCGTGGCCGCCCTCGTGCCGTCGGCGTTCGTGGACGAGGTGCCACGCGAGACCGAGGCCATCGTCGACGGGGAGCTCGTGGAGGCGCGCGGACACGGGCGTCTGCGCTCGGTGGTCGTCCGCGAACGTGGCGAGCGGCGCCGGATCAGGTGCGACGCGCTCGTGCTCTCGATGGGTCTCGCACCGCGCGACGAGCTCGCACGGATGGCGGTGGGCGAACCCGTTCGGCTCGTGGGCGACGCGGCGCTCGACGCCGGCGAACCCCGGCTTGGTGGCGGCTACCTCTGCCTGTGCGAGGACGTTGCGCTGCACGACGTCGAGCAGGCCTGGACCGAGGGGTTCCGCTCCGCCGAGATCCTCAAGCGGTACACGACCGCGACGATGGGGCCCTGCAAGGGCGCGATGTGCGGGCGCGCGCTGGCGTGCTTCGCGCGCGACCACGCGGACGCGGCCGACCAGCGTTCGGGTGCGCGGACGACGGCGCGCCCGCCCCTGCGGCCGGTCGCCCTGGAGACGCTCGCGGCGCCGGTCCACGAGGTCGTCGAGAAGCGGACCGGCCTGCACGAGGTCCACCTGGCGGCGGGCGCGAACCTCGGGTGGTCGAGCGGGTGGAAGCGCGCGCTCTCGTACGGCGACCTGGCCGGGGAGTATCGCGCGGTGCGCGAACGCGTCGGCATGATGGATGTCGGGACGCTCGGCCGGTTCCTGATCGCCGGACGGGACGCAGCCAGGCTCGCCGGCTCCGTCTTCGCGGGACGGATCGAGGACCTCGCGCCCGGCCGTTCGCGCTACGTGCTCGCGCTCGACGAGGGTGGGTACGTGGTCGACGACGGGCTGCTGTGCGCGGTCGAAGACGGCTCGTACCTGCTGACGTCCACCTCCGGCGGCGCCGAACGCATGGACGCCCGCCTGCGTGAGTGGGCCGATCGCCTCCAACTCCACCTGCATCTGCTCGATCGGACCTCGGAGCTCGGGGCGATCCTGGTCGCCGGTCCCCGGGCCCGCGACCTCCTCGAGCGTCTGACCGGGGATCCGATGGAAGCCGCGGCGCTCCCGTACCCGGGCCACCGCGAGCTGACGCTCGCGGGCGTCCCGTGCAGGGCGATCCGGAGCGGGTTCGTCGGCGAGCTGGCGTTCGAGCTGCACCACCCGCGTTCGAGGGGACCTGAGCTGTGGGACGCCCTCCTGCGGGAGGGAAAGGCGCTCGAGATCTCGCCGTTCGGGCTCGACGCGCTCGAGGTGCTCCGGCTGGAGAAGGGTCATCTCTACCTCGGTCAGGACACGCTGCCCGACGACACGCCGGCCAAGCTCGGTCTGAACTGGGCCGTGGACATGTCCAAGCCGTGGTTCGTCGGGAAGGCGGCGCTCGAACGGCTCGCCGAGCTCCCCCCGACCCGAAGGCTCGCGGGGCTGGAGTTCGAGGGCGCCCCCGCGGAGGGCGCCGAGCTCCGGGGCGCGCCGCTGACGGTCGGTGGCGCGGTCGTGGGTCGGGTCACGTCGGCGGCCAACTCCGCCTCGCTCGAGCGCGCGATCGGGCTCGGATGGATCCGGCGAGGCGAGGACGGGTTCCCGAACGAGCTCGGCGCGGGCTCGGTCGTCGCCCGCGTCGTGTCCACGCCGTTCTACGACCCCCTAGGCGCGAGGGTCCGTGGCTGAGCTCCGAACGTCGACGCCGAGCGTGACCAGCGTGCTGGCTTCGGCCGAGGCGTGCGACCGGGTGAGCGAGCTCCCCGGCGCGTGCCGCGTCTCGCCGGGCGAGGTCGCGCTCATGGGCGACGTCTCCGAGGCGGCCGTTCGCGCGGCGGTCGTTCGGCTCGACCCCGATGCCGTGGTACTCGACGTCTCGGACGGCTGGATCGTGCACTCGCTCGACGGACCGGGCTCGCGCGAGGCGTTCGCTCGACTGTCCGAGCTCGAGCTCCCGGCTGCGGGCTCCCTCGTCGGTGAGCTGGCCGGGGTGGGCGTTCGGATCCTCGTCGACGGGGACCGGATCGATCTGCTCGTGCCCTCGATGATCGCCGCCCACGTGCGCGAACGCATCGAGGTCGACGCCGCGGAGCTCCTCCGATGACCGGGCTGCTGCGGACCGTTAGGTTCCTCGAGCAGCGCGAGCTCCGTCCGAGCTATGACGTGGTGATCGTCGGCGGCGGCGTGAACGGCCTCTCGCTCGCCTACCACCTGGCCGAGGTCCACGGCATCCGCGACGTCGCGGTGCTCGAACGCTCCTACCTGGGTTCGGGCTCGTCAGGGCGCAACACGCAGGTGCTCCGCGCCAACTACAACACGCCCGAGACGGTCCCCCTGTACGAGGCGAGCCTGCGGATGTACCGGACGCTCTCGCAGGAGCTGGACTTCAACGTGCTGTTCACCGACCAGGGCGAGCTCGACCTGTGTCACACGCCAGACTCGCTCCAGGTCGAACGCGAGAAGTCCCTGCTGAATCGCGCGCTCGGCGTGCAGACCGACATCCTCACGCCCGAGGAAGCCCTCGCGGTGTGCCCATTGATCGACCTCTCCGGCGGCGGCGTGCTGCCGGTCCTCGGGGCGTCGTACCACCCGCCGGGTGCGTTCGCGCGGCACGACGCGGTCGTGTGGGGTTACGCCGCCGCCGCGCAGCGCCGAGGGGTGTCGGTCCACGAGGGCGTCGCCGTGACCGAGATCGACGTCCGCGACGGCCGATGCGTCGGCGTGCGGACCGATGCGGGCCCGATCGGGGCCGGCCACGTCGTCTCGGCGGTCGCCGGGCACACGAGCGTCGTGGCGGCCATGGCCGGTGTCCGCGTCCCGGTCTCGACCTACGCGCTGCAGGCCTTCGTGACCGAGCCGTACCGACCGGTGCTCCGCGGCCTCGTCTCGTCGATGGACCTGTACGTCTACGTCTCGCAGACCGCGCGCGGCGAGCTGCTCGTCGGCGCCGAGGTCCTGCCGTACCCGACGTACTCGACGCGGTCGACGTTCGGGTTCCTGTGCGAGGCGGCCAAGCGCACGATCCAGATCCTCCCGTTCGCGAGGACCGCTCGAGCGATGCGCCAGTGGACGGGCCTGTGCGACATGACCCCGGACTCCTCACCGATCCTGGGCGCGACCGAGGTCGAGCGTTTCTGGCTGATGGCGGGGATGGGGACCTGGGGCTTCAAAGGGGCGCCGATCTTCGGCAGGACGATGGCCGAGCTGATCGCGACGGGCCGGACTCCCGACCTGATCGCGCCGTTCGACGCGACGCGGTTCCGACAGGACCGGATGGTGCCCGACGCCGCCTCGGCCGGCACCCACTGACGACGGTAGCTAGGTGGGTTCGCCGGCTCCCGCTGCGTCGGCGGTCTCGCGCTCGGCGCCGTCCTCGTCTCCGCCGGACTCGCCGGGTTCGCCCTTGAGGACGCCGAGGATCGCCTCCATCTCGGTGTCGCCAAGCGTCGCGTCCCGCCCCGTGCCCTTGGCCGCCGCGAGCAGCGTCCGCAGGTTGGTCTCGGCCATCTCGGCGCGAGCCTCGAGCTCCTTCACCTTGACCGAGAGCTGCTGGGCGCGGCGATCGGACTCCTCGCGCGCCTCCCGGGACTCCCGGGCCTCCTCGCGGGCCGCGCGCAGCTGGCCGCGCAGCGTCCCAACCTCGCGCCCGAGCTCGATCGTACGCTCGACGACCTCGCGCCCGATCTCGGAGTAGGTGGCCCGACCCGGCTGCTCCTGCCGGCTCGCCCGCGGCTGCCTGCGAGCCGACCGTCGGGGCCGCGGGACCTGCTCGCGTTCGCCGGCCTCGATCGGGGTGACGTCCAACAGGCGGTACCTGCCGTCGACGGCCTCGAGCCTGCGCCGCGCGAGCAGAGCTCGAACCGCCCGGGCGGCCGCGAGCGGTTCCACCACACCGATCTCCTTGCCGAGCTCGGCCGGCGAGAGGTCGACGAGCTCGCCGACCGTCGCCCGGGCGGCGACGGCGGCCAGGAACGCGTTGGCGCGCTGGAGGCTTTCCTCGTTCACGCTGGTCATCGTGTCCGATTCCGGCTCGGTTCGCCACCCCGAGCCTCGGGCGCGCCGACCGCCCGGCCGCTCGGCCCGTCGAGCCGCGGCAAAGAGAGTGACAAAACCGGTCGGGCGATTTGACCGCCGAACGCGGATGGGTGTACAAATGCTTTGGTGCCGCTGGAGCCTTCGGGCTTCGGCGGCGCCACTCTTTTCCAGCCCCCATCGCGAGGAGCTCCTTGCCACCGGACGAGGACGTCCCGACCGCGCTCCCGCTCGCGGGGATCCGGGTCGCGGACTTCTCCCGGGTGCTCGCGGGCCCCCTGGCGACGATGTTGCTGGGCGACCTCGGTGCGGACGTGGTCAAGGTCGAGCGCCCGGGGACCGGCGACGACACACGGGGGTGGGGGCCGCCGTTCGTCGGCGACGACGCTGCCTACTTCCTGTCCCTGAACCGCAACAAGCGTTCGGTCGCGCTGGACCTGGGGACCGAGGACGGCCGAACGGCCGCCCGCCGGCTCGCCCTCGCCTCCGATGTGGTCGTCGAGAACTTCCGGCCCGGGCTGATGGAAGGGTTCGGGCTCGATCACGCCTCGCTCTCGGCGGAGCACCCCGGGCTCGTGTACTGCTCGCTCACGGCGTTCGGCGAGGTCGACGCCACGGCTCGGCCGGGCTACGACATCATCGTGCAGGCCCTCTCGGGCCTGATGAGCTTCACCGGTCACCCGGGTGGCGAACCCACGAAGGTCGGGGTCGCGCTGCTCGACGTGATCTGCGGCCTCTACGCGAGCAACGCGATCCAGGCGGCGCTGCTCGGCCGCAACGCGACCGGGCGCGGAGCGCGGGTGACCGTGTCGCTGTTCGATGCGAGCGTCGCCGCGCTCGTCAACCAGGCCGCGAACTACCTGCTCGGTGGGCTCGTGCCGCAGCCGCTCGGCAACGCGCACCCGAACATCGTCCCGTACCAACTGTTCGAGACCGCCGACCGGCCGTTCATCCTGGCCGCGGGCAACGACCGGCTGTTCGAGCGGACCTGCGCCGTGATCGGGCGGCCCGAGCTCGCCACCGACGAGCGGTTCGCGACCAATGCGGCCCGCGTGCGTCACCGCGACGAGCTGATCCCTCTCCTGGCCGAGGTGCTCGCGCGGCGACCCGTGGCCGAGTGGCTCGCGGCGTTCGAGGATGCCTCGGTCCCCTGCGCGCCGGTCCGAACGCTCGACGAGGTCTTCGCGTCGCCCGAGGGCGCCGCCGCGATCCAGGCGATCGACGACCCCGAGCGCGGGTCGCTCCGGCTGGTCGCCGATCCGATCCGCGTCGACGGCCGCGTCCCACCCGCCCGGATGCCGCCGCCGCGGCTCGGCGAGCACACGGACGAGGTGCGCTCGGAGCTCGAGGGGTGAGTGCGCTCGAACGCTGGCGGGCCGAGCTCGCTGGCTGGGCGATCCCCGACGAGATCTTGGCCGCGGCGCCCGAGTCGCCCTGGGGTTTCCCGGCCGAGCTGTTCCGGACCCGTGCCGAACGGCGGCCCGCCGAGCCGAGCGCGACGACCCGGATCGCGCTCGGGGCGCTCGGGACGGAGGGCGACGTGCTGGACGTCGGGGTCGGGGGCGGGGCGACGTCCCTGCCACTGGCGACCGTCGCGACCAGGATCACCGGGGTCGACGAGTCCGCCGGCATGCTCGCGGGGTTCCTCGCGTCGGCACGCGAGGCCGGCGTCGAGGCCGGCACGGTCGAAGGCCGGTGGCCCGACGTGAGCCCCGACGCGACGACGGCCGACGTCGTGGTGTGCGGGCACGTTCTGTACAACGTCGGCGACCTCGAGCCCTTCGTCCGAGCGCTCGACGCGCACGCCAGGCGGCGCGTCGTCGTCGAGATCACCTCGAGCCATCCCCTCGTCTGGATGGGCGACCTGTGGCGGCGCTTCCACGAGCTCGAACGCCCGATCGGCCCGAACGCGGACCTCGCGGTCGACGCGATCGGCGAGCTCGGCATCCAGGTCCGCCGCGAGGACGAGGCCCGCGCTCCGCGCTCGGGCGGGTTCGAACGCCGAGAGGACGCGGTCGCGTTCATCCGGCGCCGGCTCTGCCTGCCCGCGGATCGCGACGCCGAGGTCGCCGAGGCGCTCGGCGACGGACTCGCGGAGAGGAACGGGCTGTGGACCGCCAGCCCCGTCGACCACCCGATCGTCACGCTGTGGTGGGACCGCCCCGAGAGGTGAGGGCGGGTCGGCGCCGGAGCGAGCGCGCTAGGAGGCTCGCCGGCGGACGAAGTCGCGGAGCACGAACGACCCGAGCTCGCGGTCGTCCATCAGGAAGACCCGCCCCGCGGTGAGCTCGGCCAGTCGCTCCATGAACCCGATCAGCCCCGGCGAGTCCTCGAGCATGAACACGTTCAGGGTCACGCCGGATCTCGAGAGCTTGGTCGCCTCCGCGAGCGTGAGGCGGATCGTCTTGGGGACCGGGGGCCACGCGAAACGCGCCTTCTCGCCGTCCAGGTGCGCGGTCGGCTCGCCGTCGGTCACCATGATCACCTGGCGCGTCGCGCGGGGGTGCTGGGCGAGCAGGCGACCCGCGAGGTGGAACGCGTGATGCATGTTCGTCCCGTACACGCGCTCCCACCCGGCGGCCGCGAGCTCCCTCGGCTGCATCTGGCGCGCGTAGTCGCTGAACCCGATCAGGTACAGCGTGTCGTGGGGATAGCGCCCCTCGATCAGCGCGTGCAGCGCGAGCGCCATCCGCTTCGCGTGGACGTCGTGCCCGCGCAGCGGCATCGAGAACGAGAGGTCGAGCAGCAGCGCGGTCGCGGCCTCGGTGCGCTGTTCGGCCTCGAGCAGCTCGAGGTCGTCGGGCTCGAGCCGCACCTGCGCGCCCGGGCCGCCTCGGACGACGGCGTTGAACACGCTGCGCTGGACCGCGATCTGCCCGGCGTCGCCGAACCGCCACGGCCGGGTCGCGCCGGTGGGTTCGGCGAGCCCGCCGGCCTCGCGCGCCTCGTGCACGCCCTCGCGATCGCGACGGAGCTGCTCGAACACCCGGACCAGCGCCCGCTCCCCCATCGAGCGCGCGCCCTTCGGGGTGACCTCCAGCCGGCCCCGTTCGCGCGAGACCAGGCCGGCGCGCTCCAACGCGCGCTCGATCTCCTTGAGCCGCCGGAGGTCGCGCACGGCGTCCTCGCCAAGCGCCTGCCGCAGCGCGTCCTCGTCGACGTCGTCGATCGAAGCACCCGGATAATCGCCCTGCAGCGACCGATCGAGCTCCTCGAGCTCGTGCAGGCGTTCCATCGCGTCGATCGTGGCCGAGAGCGGCATCGGCTCGTCGCCGCCGGCGAGCGCCGGCTCCCCCCACCCCAGGTCGGGGAACGCCGAGGACAGGTTCGAGCCGAGCCGGTCCACCTCGAACGCGAGATCCATGTCCTGGAGGACCTGCTCGGAGAGGGCCTGGAGCTCGGCGCGCTCCTCGGGCGACATCGAGGCCAGCAGACGCGACATCGCCGCCATCCGGGCGGCCGTCTGCTCGAGCAGCTCGTCGAGCGTCCTCGGGTTGCCGGGGAAGAACTCGCCGTGGCGCTGCATGAACCCCTCGAAGTCGTACGGCTCACCGCGCTCGCGCTGCTCGATCATCTGGTTCAACTCGGCGAGCATGTCGCGGAAGCGGGCGAGGTCCTCGGGCGACATCGAACGGAGGCCCTCGGCCATGCTGCGGAAATACGCCCCCATCACCTGCTCGCGGATGTGCTCCATCAGCTCGTCGAAGGCCGCCTGCGCCTCGGGGTCGACGAACCGGTAGTCGCTCAGCTCCCCGATGCGGCCGGGGACGTCGGGCGGCAGCGCGTCGAGGAACGCCTCGCGCATCCGGGCGTCGTCCTCGGCCTTGAACGACAGCGTCGATCGTTCGCGATCGACGATGTCGTCGAGGCGTTCGCGGAGTTCCTCGAGCGGGCCCGAGAGGTCGAGGTTCGCCTGCTCGCGTGCGCGGCGTTCGCGGAGCCGGGCGCGGAGCGCGTCCAGGCCCTCGAAGCTCCCCTGCATCCCGCGGCGCATCAGCCGCGAGAGCGCTCCCTCGATCCCCAGGCCCGACAACGCGTCGTCGGACAGCTCCTCGAGCAGCTCGCCGGCGGACAGCTCGGGGCCGAACGGATCCTGCGTGTCGTCCCAGCGCGAGTAGCGGGCCTGCACCCGACCAGCCTACGCCGGGCCTGGCGGAACGATGCCCCTAGCCGATGCCCAGGCCGGTGGTGAGCGCCCGCAAGGCCAGGCCGAACGAGATGAACGAGGCCAGCGCGAACGGCGCCCACGGCTTGGTACGGAATGCCTCTTCGCGCGCGAGCAGATGCCCGATCGCGAAAACCACGAGCGGCCCGAACCCGTACACGTAATGCAGCGTCGTGGTGGGGCGTTTGCCCGCGATCAGTAGGATCACGCCGATCAGCGCTTGGACGATGGCGACGACCTGCGCCGCGACGAGCCATCGCCAGAACCAGTCCCCCGCCTCACGGCGGGAGATCCACAGGACCAGGCCGAACAGCCACCCGATCGTGAAGATCGCGACGACGACGAACCCGACGTAGCGGTGGATCTCGGTCACGGCGGCCGAATCCTACGGGGTCGCGAGGCGCCCGGCGTCGTTACGCGTCGGGCTCGGTGGAGCGGTACCGGCTGGCGCCCGCCCGGGACTCCAGGTCCTTGTTGAGCCGTCGGGATAGGTGCAACCCTTCCAGCGCGAACTCGAGCGCGGAGGCGGCCACGCCGGGCGACTCCTCCTCGACGCCGAGGCGCTGCAGCAGCTTGGACAGCCCCGGCAGCTCGCCGAACTGCGCCAGCAGCTCGCTCGCCGGCAGCAGGTCCGAGGTCTCGGCCTCGAACCCCTGCGCGAACCGGGACAGGATCGGCTGGAAGTCGAAGCCCGACAGCCGGCGGCGGAACACCTGGAGCTCGGCCGTCTTGAGGGCGCGGGACAGGATCTCCTCCTCTCGACCCTCCTCGATCGTGTCGAACTCGACCCGCCCCAGCCCGGCTTCGACGACGGCGGGCAGGTCGCACACCCGCGGGACGGCCTCCGGCTCGCCCGTGCGCGCCGCCCGTCTGATGGCGGCCGCAGAGAGCGTCTCGAGGTTCCCGATCGAGTAGCGCACGCTGACGCCGCTGCGGTGGTTCACGTGGGGCGAACGCCGGAGCTCGGCCGTGAACGCCGCGAGGATCTCCTCGAGGTACACGGGCACGCGGACGGGGACGTCGCTCTCCCACACGCGCGACTCCTGCTCCATGATCTCGATCTCGTCCTCGAGCGACTCCGGGTAGTGCGTGCGCACCTGCGTCCCGAACCGGTCCTTCAGCGGCGAGACGATCCGGCCGCGGTGCGTGTAGTCGTCGGGGTTCGCGGTGGCCACGAGCAGGAGGTCGAGCGGGAGCCGGATCCGGTAGCCGCGGATCTGGACGTCGCGCTCCTCGAGGATGTTGAACAGGGCGACCTGGATGCGTTCGGGCAGGTCGGGGAGCTCGTTGATCGCGACGATGCCCCGATTGGTCCGGGGGATCATCCCGTAGTGGATCGTGAGCTCGTCGGCCAGGTACCGGCCCTCGGCGACCCGGATGGGGTCGACGTCGCCGATCAGGTCGGCCACGCTCGTGTCCGGTGTCGCGAGCTTCTCCGCGTACCGGTCCTCGCGGCCGATCCAGCGGATCGGCGCCGCATCCCCGTCCTCGGCGACGAGGGCGCGGCAGGCGGCGCAGATCGGGTGGTACGGGTGGTCGTTCACCTCGCACCCGGCGATCGCGGGCGTCTGCTCGTCCAGGAGCTCGACGATCTGCCGGATCAGGCGGGTCTTTGCCTGCCCCCGCTCGCCGAGCATCACGAGATCGTGGCCGGCGAGCAGCCCGCGTTCGAGCACCGGGAGCACCGAGTCGCCGAACCCCACGACCTGCGGGAACAGCGGCGCGCCGCTGCCGAGCCGTTCGAGCAGGTTCGCGCGGAGCTCTTCCTTGACGCTCCGATCCGGGAACCCGGTCGCTCGGAGCTCGGCGATCGTCGCGGGCAGCGGCACGACCCCAGCCTAGCGGCTCCGCGGGATAGGGCGGTCAGACCAGGCCGCGCGCCGTGTACTCGCGCCCGAACCGGCGCTCGGCCAGACGGCGGCCGATCTCGGCCGAGAGCACGAGCAGCATCGACGCGATGAACACCACCGAGGACACGGCGATCAGCTGAGGGAGCAGGCTCGGCACCCGCAGCTGGGCGAACAGGTAGACAGGCCAGGTCTGCTGCGTGCCGGCCAGGAAGGAGGCGATCGCGAACTCGTCGAACGACAGAGTGAACGCGACGAGGAACGCCGAGATCAGCGCGGGCCTCAACAGGGGCAGGGTCACGCGACGGAAGGTCTGGCGCGGGCTCGCGCCGAGGTCCTTCGCGGCCTCGTCGAGCGACAAGCTGAGACGCTCGAGGA
>Ga0207708_10003444_pt1 | contig 11657 bp, 10 predicted proteins | sample KBSK5101metaG_FD_184340 | JGI IMG/M metagenome (GOLD analysis project Ga0207708, IMG submission 184340) | Corn, switchgrass and miscanthus rhizosphere microbial communities from Kellogg Biological Station, Michigan, USA - KBS K5-10-1 metaG... | ecosystem: Host-associated > Plants > Roots >...
CCGCCTTTCTGGAGGGTATTTCGCCCGATCCGTCCCAGTCAGGGGTATGTTAAATCACTCCCATTTTGACTATTTCACAACACTTGCTGTACCATTGAGCGTCCAAGTCTCTCCAGTACGTGAACTGACCCAACTACTACCACTTACCCAATCTTTTGGATCCATATCGAAGATTTTGTTTCCTGTAGCTTCAGTAAGACTGGTATAACCAGCAACACGATAGATTCTTCCGTTAAATGGAGAGCTAGCACCACCGTTGAAACTACCAACTTCAAGATTCGCAGTATTACCAGCGCCAAGTACTCCTGCTGTTCCTGCTCTGTTCAATTGTAAAGTCGTCCAAGTAATCGTTTCTGGTTCCTTGAATTCTTGATCAAAGGAATAGAACATATCAACCAAACCTGTTGCAGTCTCGTATTCATGCTTCATCCAGATACCCTCATTAGCTCCAACCCCGGTAAGTGATTCAACAGTTACAGTACCTGAAGCTTGATCGGCAACACCACCAATTGAATGAGCAAAACCAGCCATACCAAGTGGTGAGTTGTCAATAAGCATACGCCACGCACCATTAGCTGCTGACACATACTTGCTAGCGATAGTTTGTTCTGCGGATGGTGTCCAGTCTGGTGAGACTATATAAGCAATTACTGTAAAGTCTCCAGCTGGATTAAGTCCAGCAGCATGTGGAGTAGACGCATAGTTACCAGCCGTACCTGGCAATGACAGATATGGACTATTACGATACTGTTCTGCTGAACCTTGTGTGAGTAATGCTAGTCCTGGTGCACCTTGACATAACAATGCTTGCCCGCCACCGCTTCCTTGTACTAGTAATTTACTCATGTTAAGCCGTCTTGTTAACCATAAGGGAAGAACCAACTTCCACGGATGTAACGGTTGCTGTTTCCGAGCTATGGTACAATTCCAAGTTACCTGCGACAGTAACAATGATAATACCCTGTACGATCATCAACGTATCAGTAGCCGTAGTCTTAACACCCACGGTTGTACCCATCGCAGGAGCAGTTGTAGATTTAGTGCTATCAGCCATACCTGCAATGAATCCAAAGCTCTTACTCCCTTGGTTAGACATACCATAAGTTTCATCGGTCAATGCCGCAGTGTTGTCAGCCCAATATGCAATCTGTCGTGGGTTGCCGGTACCTGTGAAGTTGACACCAACCATTGGACCAACAGTTGAGGTTGCTGACCTTACCAAAAGCGTATATGTAAATAAGAATGTACCTATTTCCAAAGCAATAGTAAGGTCAGGAACTACTGTACCGGTGGTCGAGCTGATTGAGTGTTGCGTACTAACTCTTTTAACTCGAGGATATGCGCTGAGTAACTGAAGACCGTTGGCAATTGTTTGTGCGGTGATCTTCTTAGTAGTGCCGTTACCATCACCGGTAGTGTCAGATACGTCAACTACTAGAAAAATATCTCCTGTCTGCAAATCCGTTTGAGCTGTTAGATCGAATATTTCAACACCTTGTTCTGGGCTGAGATCAGCCAAACGGGGTACAGTCATTATGCCACCTTAGTTACAAGCGCCCTCAATGCGTTAGAGGCCACAGACGATGAGAACAACAGAGTCACTGAGTTCACGGAAGTATGTTGAACTTCACAAATAACCTGACGCTTCGAGCCACCATTCTCGTAAACATAGACACTGACGTCCAATGAGTTGAGGTTGTGAGTAATCACATAACTGGTTGCCGAACCATCACCAAACGATGACGCAAATCCCTTGTGCACAAATGGCGAAGTCTTCAACTTCAAAGGCGTAACCATGCGAGCATCATCTGTACCAGCATCGGTCTCTGCCTGTGTAGCAATTTCAGCAATACCAGCAACGGTTTCACTAGCTGCTGCAGCACCTGTACCAAATGCTACGAATGATGGTGAGCCGGTGCCCAACACAAAGTTGACAGTCTGCTGACGCCAAGTCGTATTGGCAGAAGTACCTTCTTCAACCGTGGTAACTGCTTGCTCAAGCTCACTGGAGGTACTTGCATCTGCTGCTCGTGTAGCCGGAGTTGCGGCACCATTCCAAACATAAATACCATTTTCCGTGGTTGTAGTTTGGTTGTTAAGCAACATCCTATCGCCGGTAGTCATAGTGATACCGTCAATGGTTGCACCAGGTGCGGAGATGGTTACGTTGCTCGGAGCCTTGACTCGGACACTGTCTTTCCATGCCAAACCTTCAACAAGGGTATCGACGTATGCCTTAGTGGCTGCGTCTTGTGCACCTGTTGGATCAACAAGGTTGATAATCTTCGATACTGAGTTATAGTCGTGATCTGCACGAACCAGAACTGTAGCCATTGTTAGCTCCTTTTAGACTAATCTTGCAAAGCCATCAACGGCTTCATTGAACGAAACTTGAACCTGATTTACCGAAATATGAAGCACCTCACCAATCATTTCCATTCCACCACTTGACATCAATTCAACACCCGGACGATATCCAAGGTTGTGATTGATAATCCATGTGGATGCTGGTGTACTTTGGGTGAAGTTAAAACCCGCTGAGCCGGGTCCAGGAGCCCCTGGAGGGCCTGGAACACCGCCCATAACAGAAACCTGTGCCATTTGTGTACCGCCGATTACAACGGTTCCAAAATCAATGTCTGACACCTGCATGATGATGTCTTCGTTGTTGATTGTGACTGAATATAGATCGCTCATCGTGTCGCCATCAACTTTACGTTAAGCGTAAATTGACAAAGCGTATCTCCTAGTTCTGGATGTCCAGTAGGATATACTTTCAAGCTTGCCAAATACTTCTTTGGTAGAAGTGAGGCTGTCGCATCTCCATCCATGAAGAAATCGACCCACCCATCATTAGGTACTCGAGGAGTACACGTGATCACCGCATCAGGCGTGACATCAGTCTTTGGTTTATCCTTGACGTCTGCTTCCAGAATCATCCCAGCGAAATCAAAATCAGCGAACGTATCCGGATCTTGACTGACCAGATGTCGAAAGCGAATAGCGAACTTCCACTGAGACCCAATTACTACTTCTTTGACATTGAAGATGGGTGCTTCATTGTCAATATCAATAATTTGTGCCACGATCAATCCTCCTTTCAGGCGATTATCAGTGACGGGAAGCCTTGCAGCCCGCTTTGGTCGAGTGTAAGTGTGTGTTCGGCAACTCGCATACGCTGAGCGACATCGAATTCGCCAAATACTGTTACAAGATCCCCTACATCGTAGTCAATCTTGAACTTAGGAATCGCTGTCGGAGCAATTGTGGCCGACATCAAATTAATGTAAGGATGTTGATCTAGTTCTTGTTGACCTCTAGTGTCAAGAACGTCACCAGTAGCAGGTGTGCTGTAATCGCCATCAAGATTCTGATCCTCGACATACATTATTCTTTTGGCTAATCCAGTTGGAGTACCAGCAATGCGACGAGATTTAATTGGACGAGCCCAATACTTTCCAGCAACCCAAGCATGCGTTTTGTATTCTTTGATTGATTCGTAGTATTGAGCGTCGTCGAGATCTTCGTATTGTGCATAGAATACTACGCTTCCGCTCAAGTCTGCTCCATCGTGTACATATATACGCAAACCATTGGCAGCATAAGCAGGACGCACATTTTTGATACCAACATCATTAAGCTTGAGTAATTCCTGTACTGCAGAATATACTTCGCCACGTTTGATGGCATAAGTCAACAATGCATCTGTAGTACGCATGTCTTGTGACACGTATACATTCGGAATATCCTCACCGAAATCGGCAATTTCTGTTTGCAACGCATACAATAGAATATGTTCAACAACTCCTGCCGATGTTGCTGGACCATACATTTCGCCAAGAGCATCATCAGTAGCAGTCATCACTGCTTGCTTAGATGCATTAGTAACTCTTTGCTCGGTAAAGGTTTCAAAGCTTCTACCTGTGATTGTTACAGTAAGAACTTTGTCCTTGTTTCGTTCAACATGATGATCTTCAACGATCATTACCTCACTGGTATCTGTATGAGAGATTAACGTACCAGTAGGAAGTGCTGTTCGGATGGTAATATCATCCTTTACCACCAATTGAAATTCGCCAGCTTCTTGATACCGTTCAACCCAGGCTAGTTCTGCCGTTTCGTTTATCGTAACGGTTGGACCAGGATGAAAATCTGATTGAAGTTTGAACAGTTCCATACTTACACTCCCCAGTATCTAGGAATATAACTAGCTGCTGTGAAATGACCCCAGCTGGAGGCGAATGTCCACGAAAATGAATTGACCCCACTGTAAAGTTTTGGCCAAACAGCTCCGGGGTTAATATAGCCGGCGAGATCTAGATCAACGCCACTACGAGTACGAATGATTCGCTTGTTTCGTGGATGTGTTGAAATCGTAATGATGTCGCCATTCAAAAACGTGTAAGAAACTATAAATTGGTTGTTAACATCTGCATCACCGACGTGCCAAAATTCACCATGATTGGAAATTGTGAATCCTGAATGTGTTGCGGTTACTGCATACGTCAAATCCAAGCCGGTTGGCGCAGTTCCCTTTTCATAAATGATTACTGGGGTCAACGTGTTTAACGTTGCTAAAGGAATATCAAATGCGTCTGGACCTTTCAAATCGCCTTCAGTACATTCAATATCAAGGACGATTTCTGGCTTGTTGGTAAACATATCAGGAACCACGTTCTTGATAAAACCAGTGGTTTGAGCAATGATTTCTGCACCATTCATGAATCGAATAAATATACTTCTCGAGACCATTTTGTACAACTGATCACGAAGATCCCCATACACTTGGCCAAGATGAGGAGTTATACTTATCTTCAAACCGATTTGTCGTTTTTGTGGAACGTTGTCGAAAATTGGTATGCCTGTGCTATCGAATCCAGTAACAACTTTGCTCAACGTGGGTGGACCCAATCCGGATGATTTGTTCAAAGTGTATCCATTATCCCCAGCCGATGAATCAAGATTAAGATCGACTATGGGAAGTGGATATGGACGAAGAGGACCTACCATTGGATGCTCTTCTTCAAGACGAAGTTTGGTAATTATCATTTGTTAGCCAACTCCTCCTTGTGTAGAGCGATTAGGTTGTGGGTTTGACGGAATATCTCAGCTGAAGACAACGCCTCTGGTGAGTAGTTGTTCTGAATATAAGTTACTTCAGCAAGTCTATTCGCAGTATTGACGTCTGCCTGAGTCGGCTCCTTCAAAGTGGTTGTAGTCGATGCGGATATAGCATTCGCCTGACCTGTAGAAATATCAGCTTGGAATGGAACTGTACTTGCAAGCAAAGCACTAATGGTCTTAGCCTTAGTTTGAATATCGCCCAAATCAAGCACTGGCCTGATCGTTGGATCGGTAGTTATCATATCAGAAAGAGCAAGGTTTGCCTGACTCAAAGCATTCTGCAAAGAATTGGAAAGTCGATTACTAAAGTTCTCTCCACTACGTTCTGCCGTAGTGTCATTGTCCAATCCTACAGAAAAACCTTGGGCAATCCAGCCACCCATCTTGATAGCCACTTTTGATGGTGAACCCCAGAGCCAACCTTTACCAAGTATTCTCTGTGGCACATCAACCAGAACGTCTTTAACTGAAGCGGCGACTTCTTTAGCTTTACCTGCCAATCCAAGAGTTAGACCATTAACAATTGCACCAGCCAACTTAAGTCCTTCGTCTCTCAATTCAGGCATATGCTCATCGATACTTTGACGAATACCCTTGATCAAGCTGATAATGAACTCGAAGCCAGCATCCACTAGTTTCTTGATGTTCTGAGCAAGACCAATAAGGAAATTCTCAACAACAGTAACGCCGGTGTTAATGATTCGCCACAGGTTATCACTAATACTAGTAATGAAGTGAATAATCACATCAGTTGCAGCAGTCACAACAGTACCAATATTATTGGCGATACCCTCAAGCAAACTTGCAAGAATTTCAGCACCAGCAGCGATTACCTCACCAAGATGATCGGCAATGCCTTGCAAGAACGTTGTAAGAAGCTCAACGCCCTTAGCGATGATATCAGGCAACTTATCAGTGACAGCCTGCAGGAAATTCTCAACAATTTCAACAACCGTTACTACAACTTCTTGAATATGATCTCTGATTCCTCGTAGGAAATCGACCAACATCTGAAGGCCGGCGGCAATAATATCTGGAGTCAATTCTGTGACAGTGTCAAGCAATCCTCGCACGAATGCAATTGCTGCTTCTACAAAGCCAGGAATATTGTCAATGACCAACTGGATCAATGCTTGAATTGCTACATTCAGTTTAGCAATCAACCCAGGAGCCGCTTCCAATATCTTGTTACCAAGTTCAATCAATCCTTCAGCCAGTGAAGCAATGATCGCAGGAAGCTTTTCGATTAACAAGTCTAGAGCAGATGCCAAAGTAGCAATACCCTGTGTTCCTGCAGTGGCAATAATAGCGAATGCAGTTGCTACAAGATTTGCGCCCAAGCCGAACAATGCCATACCAGCACCAACAACAAGAAGTGCAGCGCCAAGAATAAGCAATGCTCCGGCAGCGGGCTCCATAAGCAAAGCAGCTACGGCAAGAGTACCAAGAATAAGGGCGATTCCACCCAAACCCTTAAGCAACTCACCCCAACTGATACCACCCAAGACTTTAATTACTTCAGCAAGCATACCAAGTGCCTTTGCTGCAATCAATACAGCTAGTGCCCCTGGAATTGCTTCGGTCATTCCAGACAAACCAAGCGCAAGGACAACCAAAGCCCCTGCAATGCCGACAAGACCCTTGCCGATAACACTCCAAGACAAAGAGCCCATTGCTTTCATAGCTTTAGCAATCGCTATAAGACCAATGCCGACAAGAAGAAGACCTGCACCAATAATAGGCAAGTCAAGTGACATGTGCTTCATTGACAAAGCGAGAATTATGAGCCCGCCAGCGACACCAGCAAGTCCTTTACCAATTTCTTCCCAACTCATTGTGGCAAATATCTTCATGGCAATGGCAATGGCGTTCAATGCGATGCCAACAAGAAGTAGACCTGCACCAATGTTTACAGCAGTTAGTTTGGGCATCATCTGCATAGTCTTAGCAATAACAGCCAAACCTACACCTACTGATACTAAACCCTTAGCGATTTCTTCCCAGCTCATTGTGGCAAATATCTTCATTGCCGCAGCAAGAATGTTCATCGCCACAGCGATAGCAAGAATACCAACGCCAGCACGAATCATACCACCAGGCTCTAGGAATTTTGACGCAGCGGTTAATGCGGTTAGCATGCCTGCTACGGCAGTAAGACCCTTTCCAAGTTCTTCCCAATTCATTGTTGCAAATATCTTTGCTGCAACAGCCATTACAAGCATTGCTCCTGCCAATACAAGCAAACCCGCAGACAAGATTGTCAATTGAGCAGCTTGCATAGGACCATTTACAACCTTGTCCAAGAGGGCCATAGCAGTTACAAGTTGTCCAAAGCCGATAGCCATGGCTGTCATTGATCGAGTCAATGCATCAGAGTCCATAAGCGACAAGACAACAAGCGATGCAGTTAAGATCGCAAGCGCTCCAGCAATCTTTAGCAGAATATCCGCTTTGATGTTGGTTTGCATTGTCTGCAACGTACCAGTTAAAGTGTCAAACGACTTCGAGATGTTCTTCATGATCCCGCCGCCGAAGTCCAAGTTACCATTAATGAACTTGCGAATCAAAAGCACCAAGCCACCAAACAAACCAGTGTTAACGGTGTCCAATGCTTGATCATAACTAACACCAGCAAATGCGTCTGCAATCTTTTGGGGAATTCCTCCGAGATGTTCCCGAATAAAGTCACCAATGTTACTAAGTGCGCTCACAAAACTTGGGAACTTATCAATTAGTGCTTGGAATCCATCCCAAGCAGCCCCCAGAATTTTTCCTAGGAAACCGAAACGTTCACCAAGTCTATCAATCGCTCTATCAACTGCACCAGTACCCTTACTAAATGTATTAGTAGCGCCACCACCTGTGAAGAAATCAACGATAGTATCTCGGACTTCAATCACTTTGTCAATGAATGGTTGCATATATTGCACCGCATTAGTTACAGCATTATGCACTACATCAGCAAGATATGTGAACCAATCATAAATACCATTACTACGCTCTAATACGGTGTGTAGTTCGACAATTTTGTCTGCAATTCTTGCAATGAATCCAACTATTCCAGTGTTGGGATCGCTGTCACTGAATAGATCGATCAATCTCTTTACGAAATGGAACAAGCCTTTAACAATATCAATACCAATGTCGAATGCCGCAAACAACCCTCTGAATATACGAGTTATGAGAACGACAACCGCTGGAGATGGTTTGATTGAAGCCATGAACTCTTCAAATCGCTTAGTAAGAGCAAACAATGTTGCAAAAGTTTGCGCTGGGAAAATATCCCTGAATGCGGCCTTGATAGGAGCAAGAATTGCAAGGACTCCTTCGAATCCTTCCATCAACCCTTTGAAAAGGAGATCTCGACCTCCAACTTCAGACCAACTCTTAAGCAATTTATTACGAGCGTCTGCTGACTTCTTAACCATTTCACCAATCGTGTCGTTGATCAGTGTGAAAGTGGTTCTAGCTTGTTCAAAGTCACCAAATATAGTTCGGAAAGTCTGTGACCATCCTGAACCAATACTTTCCTTGATTGTGCTGATGAGCTGAGTCATCGTCTTGACTTTGGTGGCTGCATCTTGTGCAGTGGCACCCATTTCTTGAATCTGTTGAATTTGTTCGGCAGTGAACCCCTTTGCAGCGAGTTGCGCATCGGTCATGTCACCGGTAAAACCCTCGAGGGTGGTGGTCAACACATCTGCTGTAATCCAGCCACTTTCAAGAGAGTTACGGAAACTACCTACGTCTTTAGTCCAATCCTCAAACGTTGCTCCAATAGGAAGATCTTTAATTGTTCCTAAAGTCTTGCCAGTATCAAACAACGCTCTTTGGAATACTTCACCACCCATACCAGCATTTACAACCGAGTTCCAGTCCATAAGCTTTACTGTGCCAGAGGCAAGAGCTTGGGAAAGCTGATACATTGCGGTCGAAGCTTGGTCTGCACTTGAACCAGAGACAGCAGCAAGGTTTGCAATACCTTTAATAGCCTGCGTTGAAGTATCAAGACTGACACCTGCCGCAGTAAAGGTACCAATGTTTCTAGCCATTTGCGAGAAGTTGTAAATGGTTTTGTCCGAATACTCGTTCAATGTGTCAAGCGCTTTGTTGACATCATCCAACGTAGTGCCATCTCGCTTGGTGTTAGCAAGAACTGTCTGAATCGAGTTCATGTTGGTTTCGTATTCCTGGAAACCGCTAATAACTTGATCCAATGACAAAGACTTACCAAGTTGAATACCTGCAGTAACTGCACGATTAACAACGCTATTGATAACGCTGAAAGCAATTGCACCCATTGCAGTGAACTTACCTGAAATACCTTCGACAGCGCTGGCAATACCTTCAAGGCTGAAATTACGGCTAGCTAGGGTTAGATCGTTCATGCCTTTGTTTGCATTTGCAAAGTCAAGACTGCCTTTCAGCTTGTCCAAACTTGCAATCGTAGAGGCTACTTTTTCCTGAAACGAAGCATTGTCGAATTTCATCGCTACAATGCGATCATCTACGCTAGCCATTCTTCACCTCGTTCCATACTGCATCGGCGATCATGTCAAAGACAGGTCGAATTGCTGGGTTGATGTAGTCGTAACCTCGAACGTATCCACCAGTACCTGTGCCGTGTCCATACTGAAGAATGATGGCAATAGGTACACCGTTGTGTACATTACTGTTCAACCACGTGAGAATTGTAGATCCTCGTTCTTGTGAGATCTTGTAGGTCCAAGATGCGGCAGTCAATCCACTTCGAACAGGGGTTGCGCTTGCTAAAGCATCAACTCCGACTTGACCATAATGATCAAGAATTTCTCGAAATCTGATTTGGGACATGTTGTGTAAGAACTTGTCCATCTTGTCGAAGGAACCGGTTGTATCTACGGTGATCACGATTCCTCCTTTTTACTCCCATTTTGACGTTAGATAGCGACCTTGATCATCTTACAGAAGACAATGTAAGGTTGGACCAAACTCATTGCTACTCCAGAACCCATGTTGCCAGAATTGAACTGAGCGATGTCAACAGACAAAGTTCCCGCAGGATGAGTGTGTACTACTGATTCAATACCAGTAGTTGGGCTGGTCAATACAGACCCCTCTGGGAACAACAAGTTATAGCTGCTACCTGCCTGGAATCCGAGGTGAGTACCATCACCGTATAGTAAACCATCACCACCAGGAATAGTTAAACCGTGAGTATGATTAACACTTTCGGTTCCAGTATTGCCAGTCACAGCTGTAGCTGGAGGATTAACTGTGACACCAACAGCAGGAAGTTCTGCTTGGGTCAAAACATGTGTTTTAGCACCACCAGTTTCAGCAATCGTGTCGAAATCGGTATCACCGGAGTTGTAACCGATGGAAACCCTACCCCTTGTATCGGGCATAAGTGCGTTGGATCCAGACTTTTGCGCTGCTGGAAGAACAGCCCACCAATCTGGATAAGTTGTTTGCGCATTGGTTACTGTTTGTCCCGTCATTGCTAACCATTTAGCATTAGGTGGCGTGGTTCCGTTATACTCAATGATAGAGTTCACCGGAAGAAGATCATTCAATTGTGCTGCAGTTGCACCTGGTGACCCGGTAGGTCCAATAACAGGTCCTGCATCAATAGTACTAGCATCGTATTTTGTAAGAATTAGATGCCCACTACCATTAACAACACCACCAACTACGACGTTGTCACGAATCGCAATCATCGCTTCGGCAGTCATGCCGTTTACTGTAGTCATAACTTCTCCTTAACGAGAAAGATCGCTGATCGTGTAATTATCCGGATCCGTAAACACAGCATTCGCTTGAAGAATTTGAAACGTCTCTGGTCCGATCATCTGAATAAGATTGTCTGGTCCTTCGGCGGTCCAAGTACCATCAAGATTATCTGTGATACGAATAAGCACCCATTCACTGATGAATGTAACAAAAATGTTAATCGGAGGAAGACTAGGCGCCGTAATGTCGTCGCCATAAAGAGTCTGTTCAATATCCGCTAACAACAAAGGACTCATCTTTCTTGTATCAAATATAAGATGAGCTGTGGGTTTGTATCCTGGAGCATCACTTGGTATCGCTGTGATATTCCATTCAAATTCTATTGGTGATTCTGAATCAGAAATCGTTTCGTGTGATTTCGCTGACGGAAAAGCAAGAAGATTGTACAAAACATGAATTTTGTATCCTGCATCTCCAGTTTCATCGTTTCCAACTTTTGTACGGTATGACAAACCAAATCTGCTAGGAGTTTGATTTGTAACAAACATGCCGTTGTTTACTTCCAAGGTTCCTTCAAAAGGAAGGAACTCATCAGGATAAGTGTATGCTTTCAATGAAGCTGCAAAATCTCCTGGTACAACAACATCTGAATACTTGATCCCATCAAAATATAGTGGATCTTGACTGTTTCCAGTAACTTGTTCATCAACTGAAATGAGTCCATTCCAAGCAACACCTAATCCGCCTGGAAGATACAAAACTCCACGATCTACGCCACTTTCATAAACTCTTGTACCTGGATCATCCCATGTTAGAACGGT
>Ga0207708_10003445_pt1 | contig 11656 bp, 8 predicted proteins | sample KBSK5101metaG_FD_184340 | JGI IMG/M metagenome (GOLD analysis project Ga0207708, IMG submission 184340) | Corn, switchgrass and miscanthus rhizosphere microbial communities from Kellogg Biological Station, Michigan, USA - KBS K5-10-1 metaG... | ecosystem: Host-associated > Plants > Roots >...
AGCAGCAGCAGGCGGCGGCGCTATTCGACCACATTCTCGGATACCAGGCAGTCTGGATCATTGACATCGGTCTGAAGGCCGGGTTGTTCCGCGCCATCGCCGACGTTGGCACGGTCGGGTTGGATGCAGCCGCACTCGCACGGGTGACCGGCTGTGCGGAGCGCTATGTCGAGGTGTGGTGCCAAGCGGCTTTCGCTGCAGGCGCTGACCCTGGCCGAGTTTCTGCAGCGCCACGCGCCCGGCTGGGAGCCGCCGCGGCTCGAGCGCAAGGCGATCGTCCACGTCCACTGCCACCAGGAAGCGACCGCGGGAAGCGGGGCGGAGGAGGCACTCTACGAGCGGATGGGCCTCGACTTCGAGGTCCTCGACTCCGGCTGCTGCGGGCTGGCGGGCTCGTTCGGGTTCGAGGCCGAGCACCACGACGTATCGGTCGCGATCGCCGAGAGCCGGCTGTTGCCGATGGTCCGCGCCGCCGCCGCCGACACGCTCGTGATCGGTGACGGGTTCTCCTGCAAGACCCAGGTCGAGCAGCTCTCCGACCGCCGCCCGCTCCACACCGCCCAGGTGCTGAAGATGGCGCTCGAGCACGGGCCCGAGGGCGTGCCCGGGCCGCTGCCCGAGCGCGCTGCAGGGACGCGACCGCCATCCGTTGCGGGGAACGTCGGCGCGGATCGTCCGCCGCACCGAGGCGGGCGGTTTCGAGCGCGCCCGGGCCTCCGCCGCAAGCGAGGACTGACGCCTACCGTCACGGCAGCGACGGGGGAAGAATGTCTATCCCACCGCGGATTCCGCGGTCGATTTGCCATTCCTGCGACGCGCCTCCGGTCGGTGGTCGTTGGCGGGACTGGGCTGAGGGGGATGTAGTTGGCGGTGGCGCTCTCGGGCACCCGGCTCAAATGCCGTCCGAGCTGCCAGCGGGCGTGATTCCTCCACCATTCGGGGGTAGTTCCGCCCACTGTCGATCGGCCGCCGCGTTTGGCCGCCCGCTCCGAGCACACGGCGGTGGCGGCTCAGGAACCACTGCAGCGAGCGACCGTGGGCCTCGTCGTCGAAGCTGCCGTGCGCGCCGGGGTCGCTGCCGTGGGGCTCGTCGAGGTTGCCGTCGGCGTCCTTCGCGGTGGGCGGCTCGTCGCCCTGCTGCCCCTCGACGGCGATCCGGGCGAGGTACCACTCGGCGATCCAGGGGGCGATCTTGTTGCCGACGATCGTGTAGGCGGTCGGGACGCCGACCCAGACCTCGCGGCGGCGGTGACGGGCCGCCCGGTGGACCGCGTCGGCGGCGATCTGGGCTGGTAGACGGGCGCGACCGGACGCGGGTGCTTCGGCATCTTCGAGCGGCGATGGTCGAACTGCGGGGTGGGCCTCGACGCAGCCGCGCTCCTGTTCGCCGGGTCGCGGTTCCGCGAGGGCCGCGAGGAGCGGCTGCGCTCCACCGCCCGGGCGATCGCCGGCGAGCTCGGCGCCGGCGGCCCGCTGCTCTACCGCTACAGCGGGGCCGACGCCGAGGAGGGGGCGTTCGTCGCCTGCTCGTTCTGGATGGTCGAGTCGCTCGCCCAGCTCGGCGCGCGCGAACGGGCGGCGGAGCTGATGACGCGATGATCGCCCACGGCAGCGACCTCGGCCTGTTCTCGGAGGAGATCGACCCGGCCGGCGGTGAGTTCCTCGGCAACCTCCCGCAGGGGCTCAGCCACCTCAGCCTGATCAATGCAGCGTTCGCGCTGGCGGACGAGCCTTGAGATCGGCTCGAGCAGTGAGCTAGGTTCGGGTCGTGGCCGACCGCCGTGATCTCGACTTCACCTACTCGCTGATCGACCGGCTCTTCCGGCTCAGCCTCGGCGAGCAGGCGGACTTCAGCGGTGCCAAGTTCGACGGCGACTTCTCGCTGACGCTCGAGCAGGCGCAGCGGCGCAAGCACGAGTATGTCGCCGAGCGGATCGGGATCGGGCCGGGCCGGCGGCTGGTCGATCTCGGCTGCGGCTGGGGGCCGCTGCTCGCCTTCGCCCGCGAGCGCGGGGGAACCGGCACCGGGGTGACGCTGTCGAGCGCGCAGCTGCGGGCCTGCCGCCGACACGGGCTCGACGTCCACCTGCTCGACGCCCGCGACGTCGACCGCGACACGTTCGGCCCGGTCGACGCCGTCGCGAGCCTCGGAGCCTTCGAGCACTTCTGCTCGCCTGCCGACCACGAGGCCGGCCGCCAGGAGGAGATCTACGGCTCCCTGTTCGCCAACATCGCCGGGATGCTGCCGCCCGGGGGCCGGCTCTACCTGCAGACGATGACCTTCGGGCCGAACGCCGGCGACCCGGTCAGCGGCGACGTCGAGGCGCCGCCGGACTCGGACGCCTACTACCTAGGGCTGATGGCCCACCAGTTCCCGGGATCGTTCCTGCCCTTCGGCAAGGAGCAGATCGTCCGCACCGCAGCGCCGCACCTCGAGCTGGTCGAAAGCTCGAGCGGTCGCCTCGACTACATCGAGACGATCGCCCGCTGGCGGCAGCGGTTCGCCGAGCCGAGCCTGCGGAAGACGCTCGTCAAGGCGCGGCTGGTGCCGCGCTGGCTGTTCAGTCGCGAGTTCCGGCTCGCGTTCACGTCGGGGGTCAGCGCCAACACCGTCTGCTTCGAGCGCGAGCTCCTCGAGCACTACCGGCTCGTCTTCGAACGACCGGGTGGATGACCGATCCCGCGGACTCGACCGGCTGACCGGCCGAACCGTCGAGCGCCGCAGCCCTCAGACCAGGCCGAGCGCGAGCATCGCATCCGCGACTCGCACGAACCCCGCCATGTTCGCGCCGGCGACGTAGTCGCCCGGCGCGCCGTAGCGCTCCGCGGTGTCGTGGCAGAGCGCATGGATCTCGCTCATGATCTCGACCAGGCGGCGCTCGGTGTACTCGAAGCTCCACGAGTCCCGGGACGCGTTCTGCTGCATCTCCAGCGCGCTCGTGGCGACGCCGCCCGCGTTCGCGGCCTTGCCGGGTCCGAAGGCGACGCCGGCCGCGCGGAAAGCGCTGATCGCGTCGGGCGTGCAGGGCATGTTCGCGCCCTCGGCGACGGCGACGACGCCGCCCTCGATCAGACGCTGGGCGTCGGCGCCGGTGAGCTCGTTCTGGGTGGCGCAGGGGAGCGCCACCCGGCAGGGGACGGCCCAGATCCCCGCTCCGGGCACGTAGCGCGCACGGTTGCCACGTCGGTCGGCGTACTCGGAGATCCGCCCCCGCTCGATCTCCTTGACCTCGCGAAGGAGATCGACGTCGATCCCGTCGGGATCGTGCACGAAGCCCGCCGAGTCCGAGCAGGCGATCACGCGTCCGCCGAGCTGCTGCACCTTCTCGGTCGCGTTGAGCGCGACGTTCCCGGCGCCGGAGACGACGACGTCCTGCCCGTCCAGTGAGGTACCGCGTGCCGCGAGCATCTCGGCGACGAAGTACGCGCAGCCGTAGCCGGTGGCCTCGCTTCGCACCCGGGCGCCTCCCCAGGTCAGCCCCTTGCCGGTGAGCACCCCGGACTCGTAGCGGTTCGTGATCCGCTTGTACTGACCGAACAGGTAGCCGATCTCGCGCCGGCCGACCCCGATGTCACCGGCGGGCACATCGGTGTGCTCGCCGACGTGGCGGTGAAGCTCGGTCATGAACGACTGGCAGAAGCGCATCACCTCCCCGTCGGAGCGGCCCTTGGGATCGAAGTCGGCTCCGCCCTTGGCGCCGCCGATCGGCATCCCGGTGAGCGCGTTCTTGAAGACCTGCTCGAAGCCGAGGAACTTGACGATGCTGGCGTTGACAGAGGGGTCGAATCGAAGCCCTCCCTTGTAGGGGCCGAGGGCGCTGTTGAACTCGACCCGGTAGCCGCGGTTGACCTGGACCTCGCCGCGATCGTCGCTCCAGGGAACCCTGAAGATGATCTGGCGCTCGGGCTCGCAGATCCGCTCGAGCAGCTTCGCTTCGACGTACTCGGGGTGCTTGGCGACGATCGGCCCGACCGTCTCGAGGACCTCGCGGACGGCCTGGTGGAACTCGTGTTCGCCGGGGTTGCGCCGCAGCACGGTCTCGTAGACGCCCTCGAGCTTCTCGTCCATCCGTCCCGCGCCCCACGCGGGGGCGGAAAGTGCCCGCTCACTGCGGATCGCGTGCCCGTCTGCTGCGTTGCCCATCGGCTCGGTCGTTCCTCGCATGGAGGTTTACACACCGGGATAGTGTGAATGGATGGACATCCGGCGCAAGCGCGCGAACGCCCGGGCGGAACCAGCGGACGGCTATTGGGTGCTGATCGAACGTCGGCGCGCCGTACCGGCCCGAGCTGTTGACGGATGCGCAACAATGCGAGCGATGACTTGGGAGAGGCTCGTTCCGGGGGGATCGATCGTGACCGCGTGCGCGGTCGTCCTGCTGGCGTTGATCGGCGCCGCGCCTGCGAGCGCGGGGGAGCCGATCCTCCATCCGGCGAGCTATCCGGGGATGACGACCTACTCGTGTCATACCGACGCGATCGACATCCACCCGGGCCAGAACATCAACGACTACCGGGTCACGAAGACCTGCCCGCACGCCGAGGTCGTCACCGGCCCCGGCAGCGCCTCGGTCTTCGACGCCGGCTCCGACGCCGAGGGCTTCGTCACCCGCTTCAAGCCGAGCATGGTCGAGATCAAACCGAGCGGCAAGCTGGTCACCCCGTCGGTCTGGGACCTCCATCTCCATCACGTCGTCTGGCTCGCTCCGGGCGGCGGGCCGACCTTCGCCTCGGGCGAGGAGAAGACGATCGCGATGATGCCGCAGGGCTACGGGTTCCCGGTCAAGGCGACCGCGGACTGGGGCGTCAACCAGATGCTCCACAACCTCGGGCAGTCCGACAACCGGCAGGTCTACCTGACCTGGGAGATCGACTGGGTACCCCAGACGACGCCGGCCCGCACCGACATCATGGGCACGAGAGTCCGCTGGATGGACGTCGCCGGGTTCCCGCAGGTCTACCCGGTCTTCGACGCCGAGAAGGGCTTCGATCTCAACGGCGACGGCAAGTACGTGTTCCCCGACGAGGTCCCCGACGACCCCTCGCTTCCCGGCTACGAGGAGCGCAAGAAGATCAGCAACTCGCGGATGTGGACGGTGCCGGCCTCGGGCGCGACGCTCGTCTTCACGGCCGGCCACCTCCATCCGGGCGGCAAGAACGTGAAGATGACGGTCGCCCGTGACGGCCCCGATCCGGGCACGATCGACGGCGACGATCCGTCCGAGGTCCGCAACCTCTTCAAGTCGACGACCAAGTACTACGAGCCGGCGGGCGCGGTCTCCTGGGACGTCGCGATGCGGGCGACCCCGCGTGACTGGCGGGTCAGCCTCCAGCCGGGCGACACCGTCTCGATCAACGTCACCTACGACGTCAAGAAGGCGTCCTGGTACGAGTCGATGGGGATCATGCCCCTCTCGTGGGTCCCCGGCCATCCCGACCCGGCTGCGAAGGACCCGTTCGCCGACGCCGCGGCGGTCAAGGCGATGTACGACGAGGGCGGCACGCTCACCCATCGCCGCCTGCCCGAGAACATCGACTCGAAGGCCCGTAAGGACCTCGGGCTGCCGAACCCGAAGAAGCTCAAGTCGAACGGCAAGGTCCCGCCGTCCGGCATCGACATCCGCGGGTTCAGCTACCTGCAGGGCGGCTTCACCGCCACCGGCGGGTTCCCGACCAGCCTGATGCGGCCGCCGGTGATCAAGTCCGGCCAATCGGTGACGTTCACCAATCTCGACGCGCTGCCGGAGCAGACGAACGAGGAGCAGGCCTGGCACTCGATCACCTCCTGCCGGCTCCCCTGCAACAAGGGCTCCGGGATCGGCTATCCGCTCGCCAACGGCCCGGTCAAGTTCGACTCCGGCCAGCTCGGCTACGGCCGTGGCCTGAGCTCGGGGGTGACGACCGGTTCGAACACCTGGACCACACCGCCGCTCCCGTTCCGTGCCGGGAAGAACAAGAGCAAGAAGACGACTACCTACACGTACTTCTGCCGCATCCATCCGCTGATGCGCGGCTCGATCCGGGTCCGCAAGTAGGCGATGGCCGTCCGCGTCGGGAGCGGGGCGTGGGCGACGATCGTCGCCGCCCTCGCGGCCGCGGCGCTGCTGCTCCTCCTCGCGCCCGACGCTCGGGCCGGCAGCTCGGCGCTCGTCGCGCGGGGCAGCGCCGAGCAGGTCCAGGTGACGGGGGCGACCCCCGGCGCGAAGGTGAAGCTGCTCCAGGGCGGCGCGACCGTCCAGCGCAAGCACGCCGGCGAGCTCGGCGGCGTCGTCTTCCGGCGGGTCGATCCAGGATCCGGCTACACGGTCGCCTCGAACGGGACGGTGACGGCTCCGATCCGTGTCCTCAGCAATCGCGGCAAGCCGCCGAGCACCGGGATCTACAACCAGACGATCGCTGACGGCTACGGCTATCTGACCACCCGCGACGGGACCAAGCTCGCCGTCAACGTCCACCTGCCGGGCCCGCCCGAGGACGGTCCCTACCCGACGATGATCGAGTACTCCGGGTACGCCTACGCGCAACCGGGGTCGCCGCAGAGCGGGATCCAGCCGATCGCGGAGCTGCTCGGCTACGCGGTCGTCGACGTCAACATGCGCGGCACCGGCTGCTCCGGAGGCGCCTTCGACTTCTTCGAGCCGCTGCAGGCGCTCGACGGCTACGACGTGATCGAGACGATCGCCCGCCAGCCCTGGGCCGCGAACGGCAAGGTCGGGATGATCGGGATCTCCTACGGCGGCATCAGCCAGCTGTTCGTCGCCGCGAAGCAGCCCCCGCACCTCGCCGGGATCACGCCGCTGTCGGTGATCGACAACACCGAGACGACCCTCTATCCCGGCGGCATCCTCAACACGGGCTTCGCGCTCCAGTGGGGACAGGATCGCGTCGACGACTCACAGCCCGCCGGGCCGAGCTCGGGGCAGCCGTGGGCGTGGGAGCGGATCCAGGGCGGCGATGACGTCTGCGCGGCCAACCAGGACCTTCATCCCGAGGCCGCGAACCTGATCAACAAGATTCGCCGCAACCGCTACTACCGGCCGCGGATCGCCGATCCGCTCTCGCCGGTCAAGTTCGTCGACAAGATCAAGGCGCCGGTGTTCATGGCCTGCCAGTGGACCGACGAGCAGACCGGCGGCCATTGCCCGACCCTCAGCGAGGCGATGACCGGGACGAAGCGGAAGTGGTTCACGTTCACGAACGGCGTCCACACCGATTCGCTCGACCCGGATACGTTCAACCGCTGGTACGACTTCCTGCAGATATACGTGGCCAAGGAGAAGCCCGAGCCGAACGTCGGCGGAGTCGGCGCGCTGGCGCCGGTCCTCTACCAGACCGTGATGGGCGTCCCCGGGGTGACGATCCCCGACGACCCGATCCAGCACGAGCCCGACCTCGCCGCTGCGAAGGCCGCGTTCGAGGCCCAGCCGCCGGTCCGGATCCTCTTCGACAACGGTGCCGGTGGCGCACCGCTCAAGCCGGTGCCCGGCTTCGAGCGCTCCTTCAAGCGCTTCCCGCCGCCGGCCGCGAAGCCTCGCTCCTGGTACCTCGGCGCCGGCGGCAAGCTCGCCCGCAAGTCCGGCGGCGCCGCCGATCAGTTCACCTGGGACGCGAGCGCGCGGCCTCCGACCAACTTCACCGGCAATACCGGTGGCGGGACGAACGGTCTCTGGACCGACTCCCCGCATTACGACTGGACGCAGAACCCGGATGGGACGGCGCTCTCCTACGTAAGCAAGCCATTGAAGGAAGACACGACCGTCCTCGGCAACGGCGAGCTTCAGCTGATGGTCCGCTCCGAGGCCCGCAACGTCGACCTGCAGGCGACCGTCACCGAGGTCCGCCCGGACGGCAAGGAGACGTTCGTGCAGGGCGGCTGGCTGCGGACCGAAGCGCGCAAGATCGACAAGGCGGAGAGCAGCCTCGGCGATCCCCATCCGAGCTTCCGCAAGCGTGATGCGATGACCCTGCCGGACGGCCGCTGGGTCAAGGTCCGGATCCCGCTCTACTACCAGGGCCACGTCTACCGGGAGGGCTCGCGCCTGCGGGTGATCGTCTCGGCGCCCGGCGGCGATCAGCCGACCTGGGCGTTCGGCGAGACGACCACCGACCCGCCCGGCACGCCCTGGGTCGCCGTCGCGCACGACCGCAAGCTGCCCTCGCGACTGGTCCTGCCGGTCGTTCCGAAGCTCGGAGCGCCGACGCCGCTTCCGGCCTGCCCGGCGCTCCGCGGCGAGCCCTGCCGCGACTACGAGCCGCTCGCGAACGAGAAGTTCCAGGGCGGCTGAGCGCGCAGCGTCCGTCTCGCCCGCCCTGCGTCGGGCGTGGCAGCCGTCCGCTCGTTCCGGGAAGATGCTTCGCCGCGGAACGAGCAGACCTGAATCGGAGGGAAGGCGAGCGACGATGACCCGGGAGTGCGCGCAGTGAGCCTGCTGCTCTACCGGCTCAGTCATCTCTGCATGCGCCACCGGCGCACGGTTGTCGCGATCTGGGTGGCCCTGCTGGTCGGGCTCGTCGCCCTCGTCGCAAGCGTCGGCGCCGAGACCTCCGACAACCTGACCCTCCCCGGGACCGGCTCGACCGAGGCCACCGACCTGCTCGACCGCTATCTGCCGGAGGAGGCGAACGGGACCAATCCGATCGTCCTCGAGGTCACGAGCGGCAAGCTGACCGACGGAGCGAACAAGAAGGCGATCGACTCCGTGGTGAAGGCCTACCAGCACGAGCCGGGGATCGAGCAGGTCGTCAGCCCGCTCTCGAGCCGCGGCAAGGACGCGCTGTCGAAGGACAAGCAGATCGGCTACATCTCGCTGACCCTCCGCGACGGTCCCGACACGCTGACGACCGATCACGCGTGGAACGTCATTCACGTGGCGGACCCGGCCGAGCAGGCCGGCATCGAGGTCTCGGCCGGTGGCTATCTCGGCCAGCAGGTGTCGAAGCCGGCGACGCACTCGAGCGAGGTCGTCGGCATCGCCGCGGCGATCGTGATCCTCCTGTTCACGTTCGGGACCGCCGTCGCGATGGCGATGCCGATCACGACGGCGATCCTCGGGTTGATCATCGGGCTCTGCGCGATCGCCCTGTTCGGGCACGCGATCGAGATACCGACCGTTGCGCCGACGCTCGGGACGATGATCGGCCTCGGCGTCGGGATCGACTACGCGCTGTTCATCGTCACCCGTCATCGCCGCGGCCTCCACGACGGGATCGAGCCCGACGAGTCGGTCGCGCGCGCCTGCGCGACGTCGGGCAGCGCCGTCGCCTTCGCCGGCAGCACGGTCGTGATCGCGCTGCTCTCGCTGACCCTCGCGGACATCCCAATCGTCAGCGCCCTCGGCTACAGCGCCGCGATCGTCGTCGTCGTCGCCGTCTGCTGCGCGCTGACCCTGCTGCCGACGCTGCTCTCACTTCTCGGCCACCGGATCGAGTCCCTGGCGATCCCGAAGCTCCACAAGCCCGAGGATCGCGACCACAAGTCGGAGTTCTTCGAGCGGATGGCGCGCTTCGTCGGCCGCCATCCCTGGCCGTCGGCCGCGGTCGCCGTGATCCTGCTCCTCGCGATCGCACTGCCGGCGCTCGACATGCGGCTCGGCCAGCAGGACTACGGGCAGTTCCCGAAGTCGACTGAGGCGCGGCAGGCCTACGACACCCTGACGAAGGGCTTCGGGCCCGGTGCCAACGGCCCGTTCCTGATCGCCGTCGCCTTCGATCCGCCCGCGCACAACGACCAGAAGCAGCTCAACCAACTCGAGCAGCAGAAGAAGCAGCAGCAGCAGAAGGCCGAGCAGCAGGCGAACCAGATCGCCCAGCAACTCGTCGCCGAGGGGGTCCCGCCCGACCAGGCCCAGCAGCAGGCCGAGGCCGAGGTCCAGCCCAGCAACAAGCAGGAGCAGAAGCAGGACCAGCAGTACGACCAGCAGAAGAAGTACCTGCAGTCGGACGCGAGCGATCCCGACCTCGTCCACCTCGAGAAGCAGATCGGCAAGGCGGAGGGGGTCAAGTCGGTCTCGCAGGCGAAGGTCGACAAGTCCGGCAAGGCGGCGGTGTTCACGGTGATCCCGAAGACCGGGCCGTCGGCCGAGGCGACGTCGGACCTGGTCACCCGGCTTCGCGGCGACGTCATCCCGCCGGCTACGAAGGGGACTGCGCTGACCGCCTACGTCGGCGGCAGCACCGCGGCCTACGTCGACCTGGCCGGCGTGATCAGCGACAAGCTCCCGCAGGTGATCATCACCGTCGTCGCGCTGAGCTTCCTCCTGCTGATGGTCGCCTTCCGCTCGCTGCTCGTCCCGCTTACGGCGGCGGCGATGAACATGCTCTCGGTCGCCGCGGCCTACGGGGTGCTGACAGCCGTGTTCGAGAAGGGCTGGGGAGTCGAGCTGATCGGCCTCGACCACCCGATCCCGATCGTCAGCTTCGTGCCGCTGCTGATGTTCGCGATCCTCTTCGGTCTGTCGATGGACTACCAGGTGTTCCTTGTCTCGCGGATCGGCGAGCGCTACCACGAGCTCGATGACAACCACGAGGCGGTCGTCGAGGGCCTCGCCACCAGCGCCCGCGTGATCACGTCGGCGGCGCTGATCATGGTCTTCGTCTTCTCCAGCTTCATCCTCAACGGCAACCCGACCGTCAAGCAGTTCGGGATCGGCATGGCCGCCGCGATCGCGATCGACGCGACGATCGTCCGCTGCCTCCTCGTCCCGTCGGTGATGATGCTGCTCGGCCGGGCGAACTGGTGGCTGCCCGGCTGGATGGAGCGGATCCTTCCGCGCGTCGGCCTCGAGACCGAGGACTCGCTGCCGCCGCTCGTCGACGGCAAGGCCGCGTCGCGCTGAGCGGCGGCCAGCCCAAACGACCGATTATTCGGGCGCCTCCCGGTGGTCCCTATGCTCGAATGGAAGCGACGAAGGAGGACGAGATGCTCACGCAGGAGAAGGCATTCAGCAGCTTCGCGGTCGACGACATCGAGGCGGCCCGGAAGTTCTACGGCGAGACGCTTGGGATCGAGGTCGAGGAGGTGCCGCCGCACGGGTTGCTGGGACTCAAGGTCGGCGAGGGCCCCGGCGTCATGGTCTACCCGAAGGAGGACCACGAGCCGGCGGTGTTCACCGTGCTCAACTTCCCGGTCGCCGACGTCGAGGCGGCGGTCGCCGAGCTCGAGGGTCGCGGGGTTCGCTTCGAGCGTTACGCGGGAACGCCGATGGAGACGGACGAGACGGGCGTCTTCCGCGGCGGCGGTCCGCTGATCGCCTGGTTCAAGGACCCGGCGGGCAACGTCGTGTCGGTCGTCGAGAGCGGCTGAGCCTCAGCCGGCGCCGGCGGCGGGAGCGACGCCGATGCCGCCGACGAGCATCCCCGAGCCGAGGTGGGCCCCGAGCACCGGCCCGACCTCGGTGCAGAAGAGCGGCGGCTTGCCGAGGATCGCGGTGCCGCGCTCGGTCAGGTGCTCGGCATCGGCGGGCGACTGCGCGTGCTGGACGATCCAGTCGGTCGCGCCGCGGGCGCCGAGCTCCTCGAGGTAGGCCTCCATCCGCTGCAGCGCCCGCCCTTTAGTCCGGACCTTGCCGACCGGCGAGATCTCGGTGCCGAAGGTGAGGATCGGCTTGATCTTCAGGGCCGAGCCGAGCAGAGCCTGGGCCGCACCGATCCGGCCGCC
>Ga0207708_10003446_pt1 | contig 11655 bp, 10 predicted proteins | sample KBSK5101metaG_FD_184340 | JGI IMG/M metagenome (GOLD analysis project Ga0207708, IMG submission 184340) | Corn, switchgrass and miscanthus rhizosphere microbial communities from Kellogg Biological Station, Michigan, USA - KBS K5-10-1 metaG... | ecosystem: Host-associated > Plants > Roots >...
CACCTTCTTGGACCGGCCGGACTGGTACCCGCGGGCGGTGGCGCTGTACAAGCGGGCGATGTTCCGCGCTGCGCTGGCCAAGCGCCCGGCGGCGGTGGTGTGCGTCTCGGCGCATTCGCGCTCGCGCTTCGAGGCCCACGCGCCCCGCTTCCCGCGCGAGCGGGTGCGGGTGATCCACCCGGGGCTGGCTCCGCCGCCGGACCTCGGCCCCGACGGGCAGCCCGCCGGCGCCCCCTACCTGCTCACCGTCGGCGCGCTCGAGCCCCGCCGCAACCACGTGACCCTGCTGAACGCGTTCGCGCGTGCCCGCGCCCACGGGCTGGCGCTGCGCTGGGTCGTGGTCGGGCGGCCGCACTACCGGGGCGAGCCCATCCTCGAGCGGCTGCGGGCCGCCCCCGGCGTCGAGGTGCGCGGCTGGGTCAGCGACGACGAGCTCGAGCGCCTGTACCGCGGCGCGCGCCTGGTGGCGCTGCCGTCGCACTACGAGGGGTTCGGCTTCGTCCCGCTGGAGGCCATGGCCCGCGGCGTGCCCGCCGTCGTGGCCACCGGCAGCGCGCTGGACGAGAGCGCGGGCGACGCGGCCCTGCGGGTCGCGCCCGGCGACGTGGCGGGCTGGGCGGAGGCGCTGACGCGGCTGGACGGGGACGAGGTCCTGCGCGCCGACCTCGTGGCGCGGGGCCGCGAGCGCGCCGCCGCCTTTACGTGGGAACGCGCCGCGCAGGCGCACGTGGACCTGTTTCGCTCCGCGACCAAGTGAGTAGGCTGCGGCGCGTGAGCGAGCCTCTCGAGACGCTCCGCGCGCGCATCGCGGAGCTGGTAACCGAGTACCACGACGCGGCCTTCGCGCCCGAGCCGTTCGTGCCCGGGGAGACGCCCGTGCGCTGCGCCGGGCGCGTGTTCGACGCCGACGACATGCGCCACCTCATGGAGGCCACGCTGGACTTCTGGCTCACGTCGGGGCGCTTCGCCGAGCAGTTCCAGCGCGAGTTCGCCCGCTGGTGGGGCCGGCGCCACTGCGTGCTCGTCAACTCGGGCTCCAGCGCGAACCTCGTCGCGATCAGCGCGCTGACCAGCCCCAAGCTCGGCGCGCGCGCCCTCCGGCCGGGCGACGAGGTCATCACCACCGCCACCTCGTTCCCGACCACGATCAACCCGCTGGTGCAGAACGGCCTCGTGCCCGTCCTGCTCGACGTCGACGTACCCACCTACAACATCGACGTCCGCCGCCTCGAAGAGGCGCTGTCGCCGCGCACGCGGGCCGTCGTGGTCGCGCACACGCTGGGCAACCCGTTCGACCTCGACGCGATCACCGCCTTCTGCGCCGAGCACGACCTGCTCCTGGTCGAGGACTGCTGCGACGCCGTGGGCTCGCTCTACCGCGGCCGCAAGGTCGGCACCTTCGGCGACCTCGCCACCGTGAGCTTCTACCCCGCCCACCACATCACCATGGGCGAGGGCGGTGCGGTGCTGCTGCAGAAGGGCGCGCTGAAGGTGCTCGTCGAGTCGTTTCGCGACTGGGGCCGCGACTGCTACTGCGAGCCCGGCGACGAGAACACCTGCGGCAAGCGCTTCGACTGGAAGATCGGCGACCTCCCGCGCGGCTACGACCACAAGTACATCTACTCGCACCGCGGCTACAACCTGAAGGTCACCGACATGCAGGCGGCGGTGGGCGTGGCGCAGCTGCGCAAGCTCGACGGCTTCGTGGCCGCGCGGCGGCGCAACTACGACCGGCTGCGGGCGGGGTTGGAGGACCTCGGCGAGCTCTTCGTGCTGCCCGAGGCCACCGCCGGCGCGGAGCCGAGCTGGTTCGGCTTCCCGCTTGCCCTGCGGCGCGACGCGCCCTTCGGGCGCCGCGAACTGCTCCGCCACCTCGACGAGCGCAAGATCGGCACCCGCCTGCTGTTCGCCGGGAACCTGGTCCGCCAGCCCGCCTACACCGACGTGCCCCATCGCGCCGTCGGCACGCTCGAGCAGGCCGACTTCGTCACCGAGCAGCTCTTCTGGCTCGGCGTCTATCCGGGGCTGTCGGACGCCGCCCTCGACTACGTGCTCGAGGTCCTGCACGACGTCGCCGACCGCGGGCTGGCCGGCGGTGACCACCGCGGCCATCGCTGGCGCGCGGGCGCGCCGGTCAGCTGATCCGGTCCACCACCGCGCGGGCGATGGCCAGCGACGAGGTCGCCGCCGGCGAGGGCGCGTTGCGCACGTGCAGCACCCGGTCGCGCGCCGAGAGGACGAAGTCGTCGAGCAGGGCGCCGTCGCGCCCGAGCGCCTGGGCCCGCACGCCGGTGAACGCCGGGCGCACGTCGCCGTGGCGCAGGGCGGGGACGTAGCGCGCGGCCTCGGCCGCGTAGGCACGGGTGCCCGCGGCGTAGCGCAGCTCGGCGACGCCGGTGCGCCACCAGCGCCGCACCAGCCGCCACGTGCCCGGCCAGGCCAGCGACCGGAGGCGGGGCACGAGCAGCGCCGTGGGGCCGAGGTAGACCTCGCCGTCGACGTGGCGGGTGAAGTGCACGCCGAGGAAGGGCAGGCCGGGGTCGGGAACCGGGTAGATGAGCGCGCGCACGAGCTGGCGGCGCTCGGGCACGAGCTTCAGGTAGGCGCCCCGGAACGGCACCGTGCGCGGGTCGGCCGGGGCGCCGCTGGTCTGGGCCAGGCGATCGGCGTCGCCACCCGCGCAGGCGACGACCGCACGCGCAGCGATGGCGCCGCGGTCGTGCTCGACCACGCCCGGCCGGACGGCGCGCACGCCGCAGCCGAGCACGACCTCGCCGCCGGCCGCGCGCACGTCGTCGGCGTAGGCGCGGGCCACCGCGGCGAAGTCGACGATGCCGGTGTGGGGCGAGTGCAGCGCCGCGATCCCCGCCGCGGCCGGCTCCAGCGCCCGCAGCCCGTCGCCGTCCACCCGCCGCAGCCCGGGCACGCCGTTGGCGCGGCCGCGGCGCTCGAGCTCGTCCAGGGCGGGCAGCTCGCGCTCGTCCAGCGCCACGATGACCTTGCCGCAGCGCTCGTGGGCGATGCCGCGCTCCTCGCAGTAGGCGTAGAGCTCGCGCGCGCCCTCCACGCACAGGCGCGCCTTCAGCGATCCGGGCGCGTAGTAGATCCCGGCGTGGATGACGCCGCTGTTGCGCATGGTCTGCTCGGCGCCGACCTGTGCGTGGCGCTCGAGCACGGTCACGCGTGCGCCCGGCCGGCGGCGCAGCGCCTCGCGCGCGACCGCCAGGCCCAGGATCCCGGCCCCGACGACGACGAGGTCGGCGTCGCTCATTGCAGGCCGGCGGCCTCGAGCACCTCGGCCGCGGGGCGGTCGGGGTCGTCGAGCACGCCGTCGAGCTGGTCGCCGGCCAGCTCGTGGACCTTGTGCGCGAGCTGCTCGGCGTTCATCGGCCGCTGCGGAGAACCGAGGGCGACCTCGACTCGCGCCACCTCGGCGTCGCCCGCGTGCAGCACTGCCTCCTGCTCGCCCAGATTGGCGTCCACGGCCACGGCGATCCGCGACGAGCGCACCGGGGCCACCGCGGCGAAGTCGTCGACGTTGGGCGCGCCGCGCTCGAGCGCGAAGGCGACCAGGTAGGGGAGCGAGAACTTGGCCTCGAGGCCGTTCTGCGGCAGGTCGACGGCGGCCGCGGCGCGCGCGAGCGGATGCACCGTGAGCGTCACCGGGCGCTCGATCGGGCGGGCGATGAGCGCGGCCTCGATCGAAGTGTGGGTCTGCAGGCAGCACGGATAGGCCTTGATCCAGTTGCGGCGCACGGCGGGCTCGGCCCCCGGCGTGGCCCAGCGTGCGCCCAGCGGCGTGGCGAAGCGGTCCAGCGCATCCTCGGGCACGCGCGCCCCGCCGGCCGCGAGCAGAGCCGCCTGCACGCCGGTCGACGCGGCCATGCCCACCTGCAGCGACTTGCCGTCCGTGCCGAAGGCCGCGAGCTGCCCGCCCGCGCCCAGCAGCGCGAGCGCGGCGGCGGTGTCCGCGATCTCCTCGCCGAATCCGAGCACGGTCGCGGCGGCCACGGCGGCGCCGACGGCGCCGGACACCGCGGTGGGGTGGCGCCCCGCGTCGTAGAGCGACGGGTGGCTGGCGCGGGCGAGCGCGGCCATGGCCTCGAAGCCGGTCGCGTAGGCGCGCAGCGCCACGCCGACGGTCAGGCCCGCGTCGGCGGCGAGCACGAGCGCCGCGGGCGCGGTGGGCGCGCTCAGGTGCGCGAGGCCCGGGGTCCACGTGTCGTCGAAGTCGAGGACATGGCCGGCGGTGGCGGCGGCCGCGACGCGGTCGAGCAGCCCGTCGCCGGCGCGGGCGGCGGCCACCGCCGCGCGCTCCGAGCGCCCGCGCGTCGCGCAGGCCAGCCAGTCGAGCATCGCGACCCGGTAGCGCTCCTCGTCGTGCACGCCCCCAGGATGCAGCATCCTTTGGCTCGTGCGACCGCTCGTCGTCCTCGCCGCGCTCGCGCTCGCCCTGCTCGCCGCGCCGGCCGCGACCGCCAAGCCCCGCCTCCTCGCCTTCACCAAGACCGCCGGCTTCCACCACGACTCGATCCCTGCGGCGGTCGACGCCCTGCGCGCCCAGCGCCGCTACGCCGTCGACGTCACCGACGACGCCAGCGCGTTCACCGGACGCAACCTGCGCCGGTACGCCGCCGTCGTCTTCCTGCTTACCACCGGCGACGTGCTCGACTCCGGCCAGCAGCGTGCGTTCGAGGGCTACATCCACCGCGGTGGCGGCTACGCCGGCTTCCACTCCGCCACCGACACCGAGTACGACTGGCCCTTCTACGGCCGCCTGGTCGGCGCCTACTTCAAGCAGCACCCGGCCGTGCAGCCGGCGACGGTCGACGTCACCGCGCCGTTCGCCCGGGCCGCCCGCCTGCCCCGCGCCTGGACACGCACGGACGAGTGGTACGACTTCCGCACCAACCCACGCCCACACGTTCACGTGCTGGCCAGGCTGGACGAGTCCACGTACGCCGGCGGCACCATGGGCGCCGACCACCCGCTGGTCTGGTGCCACCGCAGCGGCGGCGGCCGCGCCTGGTATTCGGAGATGGGCCACACGCCCGAGTCGTGGACCGACCCGGCCTTCCGTCGCCACGTGCTGGCCGGCCTGCGCTTCGCGGCGCAGGGCTGGCGCGGCGGATGCCCGGCCGTCTAGGGTCGACCGATGAGCGACAACGAGGGCCTCGCCCGGCGCTTCTTCGGCGCCTTCGGCCGCGCCGACAGCACCGACGTCATGCGCGACGCCATGACCGAGGACGCGGTGACCTGGATCACCAACGCCGAGGGCGGGTCGGACCGCGTCGAGGGGCGCGAGGGCTGGATCGCGCGCGTGCCCAGCCTCGAGGGCGCCGAGGGACACGTGGACGTGGTGCAGGTCGTGCCCATCGCGGCCGACCGCATGCTGACCATGATCGAGGTCCACGCCGCCCGCAAGGGGCGGACGCTGCACAACTTCGCCGCGTTCCTCACCCGCGTCGACGACGGCCGCATCGCCGAGCTGTGGATGGTCGACGCCAAGCCGGCGGAGAGCGACGCGTTCTGGGGCGCCTAGCCCGTCAGCGCGCGGTAGTCGGTGTCGACCATCAGCCGGATCATCTGGTCGAACGTCGTGCGCGGCGCCCACCCGAGCCGCTCGCGCGCCTTGCTCGCGTCGCCGATGAGGTGGTCGACCTCGGCCGGGCGTAGGAAGCGCTCGTCGAGGACCACGTGCTCGGCGGGATCGAGGCCGACGTGGTCGAAGGCGATCTCGACGCACTCGCGCACCGAATGGGCTTCGCCGGTCGCGACGACGTAGTCGCTGGGCTCGTCCTCCTGCAGCATCAGCCACATCGCCTCGACGTAGTCCTTGGCGTAGCCCCAGTCGCGCTCGGCGTCGAGGTTGCCGAGCGCGAGCTGCTCGGCCCTGCCCGCCTTGATGGCCGCGGCGTGCCAGGTGATCTTGCGGGTCACGAACTCGCGCCCGCGGCGCTCGCTCTCGTGGTTGAAGAGGATCCCGCTGCTCGCGTGCAGGTCGTAGGACTCGCGATAGTTGACCGTGATGAAGTGGCCGTAGACCTTGGCCACGCCGTAGGGCGAGCGCGGGTGGAACGGGGTCAGCTCGGTTTGCGGGACCTCGCGCACCTTCCCGAACATCTCGCTCGACGAGGCCTGGTAGAAGCGCGCCTCGGGGGCGACCTCGCGCACGGTCTCGAGCAGTCGGGCCACGCCGACGCCGCTGAACTCCGCGGTCAGCACGGGCTGGGTCCACGACAGCGCGACGAACGACATGGCGGCCAGGTTGTAGATCTCCTCCGGCTGTGCCGCCTTGAGGGTGTCGGTCAGCGAGCGGTGGTCGAGCAGGTCGCCCTGGTGCAGCTCGATGCGCTCGCGCAGGTGCTCGATGCGGTCGAATTTCTCCGTCGAGGCGCGGCGGACCATGCCGTGGACGTCGTAGCCCTTCTCGAGCAGGAGCTCGGCGAGATAGGACCCGTCCTGGCCGGTGATGCCGGTGATGAGGGCGCGCGGGGCGGCCATGCGGGGGCGGAAGGCTAGCCGGGCTCGGCGACCGCGGCGCGGTCTCGCAGCGCCGCCGCCGTGGCCGGCAGCCCGTCCCGTGCGGCCACGCGCGCCTTCCAGCCCAGCAGCCGGCGGGCCTTCTCCACGCTGGGTGCGCGCCGGCGCGCACGGTCGTTGGGCGGCTCGAGCGAGCCCAGGTCGTCGCACAGCGCCGCGATCTCGGCCAGGCTGAGCTCCTCGCCGGCGGCGAGGTTGAAGTCCTCGCCCAGGCCCGCCTCGGACGCCATCGCCACCACGATGCCGTCGGCGACGTCGTCGACGTGGGTGGGCGTGCGCGTCCAGCCCCCCGGCTCGGCCGCAGCGGCCCGCAGCACCTCGCTGGGCTCGGCGGGGCCGTAGGGGTCGAACGGGCGGCAGATGGTGAAGCGCAGCCCGTGCTCGGCGTGGGCGGCGCGGCAGTAGCGCTCGCCGGTCAGCTTGGAGAAGCCGTCGGCCGAGTCGGGTGCCGGGCAGCTCTCCAGCGCCTCCTCGGGCGTGGGGAACACGTCGGCGCGCTCGAACACGGCCGGCGAGGAGACGAACACGAAGCGCTCGACGTCGTGATCGAGCGCGGCGCGGACGACGGCGTTGTAGAGCGCGTTGTTGACCTCGAGCAGCCGGTAGTCGGGGCCGCCGGTGACGGCGGCGAGGTGGATGACGTGCGTGCAGCCCTCCATGGCCTCGCGGGCCCGTGTGCGCGAGCGCAGGTCGCCGGTGTTGACCTCGCAGCCCTCGCGCATCCAGTCCGGCGCCGGGCGCTGATCGGAGACGCGGACCTCCCATGAGGGGTCGCGCAGGAGCCGGCGCACGACGGCTGCGCCGATCATGCCGGCTCCCCCGGTGACGAGGACGCGGTTCAAGGCCGGGGAACGCTACCGGCGGGCGGCGCGGGCGCTCAGGCGATGGCGCGCGAACTGCCGCGCGAAGCCGGCGACGAAGCGCGGGTTGTAGCGGGCGTAGCGCGGCCACAGCCGCCGCGGCTCCTGGGCCAGCCGGTAGACCCACTCGAGCCCGTAGTCCTGCATCCACGCCGGCGCCTGGGGCACGAGGCCGGCGTGGAAGTCGAACGCGGCGCCGACGCCCACGAGCACGGGCGCCTCCAGGCGATCGCGCATGTTCGCCATCCACAGCTCCTGCTTGGGCTGGCCGATGCCGACCCACACGACGTCGGCCTGCGAGCGGTTGACGTCGTCGATCACCCACTGCTCCTCGTCCTCGGTGAGGGGGCGGAAGGGGGTCGGGCGCGTGGGCGAGCCCTCGGAGACGTGCGGGGGCGAGTAGCCGCCGACGATGCGCACGCCCGGGTACCGGCGGCGCAGGCTGAGCGCGAGCTCGACGAGCGCGCCCTGGCTGCGCCCGCCGTAGAGGTAGTGGCGCGCGCCGCTTGTGACTGAGCGCTCGAAGTAGCGGGCCATGAGGTCGGGGCCGTAGACGCGCGAGGCATCACGGTGGCCGAGCGCACGCTGGGCCCACACGAGCGGAACGCCGTCGGGCAGTACGAGGTCGTGGCGCATGACCGCCTCGCGGACCGCGGGGTCCTCCCGGGCGACCATGACCAGGTGAACGGCGGCGGCGCACAGGAAGACGCGGTCGCGCGCCATCACGCGGTCGTCCATCCAGTCCATCGTCTCGTCGTACGAGGTCAGCGCCAGCGGGATGCCGAGGACCGCCATCGTGGCGGGCGAGGCCTGGCGCGCGGGCGCGCCGACGGCGGGAAGTGACGACTGCGACGGCATGGAATCCGGTGTGGGGGAGGCCGCTGGAAGCGGTCTGCGAGGGTCAACGTTGCAGCCGGGAAAGGGTTTCGGCCTTTGCCGCTTGATCCCTCGCTCGCGTGCGAGCCCTTGGCCTTCCCGGTCGCGACGCCATAGTAACGCCCTCCCTGGGCGGAAATCCGGTATGAACGTTGCGCCGGGACCCGGCCGTACCATCCCGCCGTGGCCAGCGCCTCCGAGCAGCGCGACGTGATCGTCGAGCCGACGCACGGCGCCGACATCCTCGACACCAGCGAGGCCGGCCCCGCCGCCATCCGCGGCGGCACGCTGCGGGCCGGTGCCTACGCGCTCGGGATCCTGCTCTCGCTCGTCTCGGCGCCGCTGCTCATCCGCCACCTCGGGGTCACCGGATACGGCCAGTTCGTGACCATCTCCTCGCTGCTGTTCATCGTCACCGGCATCGTCGAGGGCGGCCTGACCAACGTCGGCGTGCGCGAGTACACGTTGCTCGAGGGCGAGGCGCGCACGACGTTCATGCGCAACCTGCTCGGGATGCGCCTGCTCATCCCGGCGTTGGGCGGCGTGCTGGCGGTCGCCTTCGCCGCCGTGGCCGGCTACGGCTCGACGCTCGTGGTGGGGACGGCGGTGGGCGCGGTCGGCGTGGTGCTCCTGCTGGCCGGCGGCAGCTTCACCGTCCCGCTGATCTCCAAGCTGCGCGCGGGCACGGTGGCCGGGCTCGAACTGCTGCGCCAGGTCATCACCGTTGCCGGCCTCATCGCGCTCGTGATCGTGGGCGCGTCGCTGCTGCCGTTCTTCGCCGTGCCCATCGTGGCCAACATCCCGGTGATCGTCGTCGGCTTCCTGCTGGTGCGCGGCCAGATGCCGATGCGGCCGACGCTGGACGTGCGCGAGTGGCGCCCGATCCTGCGCGACACGCTGCCCTTCGCCGCCGCCACCGCGCTCGGCTTCGTCTACTTCCGGGTCACGGTCATCGTCATGTCGCTGGTCTCCACCGCGGTGGAGACCGGGTACTTCTCGGCCTCGTTCCGCATCGTCGAGGTGCTGATCGCCGTGCCGGCCATGATGGTGACCGCGGCCTTCCCGATCCTCGCCCGCGCGGCACGCGACGACGCCGCCCGCCTGCGCTACGCGCTGCAGAAGCTGTTCGAGGTCTCGATCCTGTGCGGGATCGGGGTGGCGCTGCTCCTGATCGTCGTCGCGCCGTTCGCCATCAAGGTGATCGCCGGGGACAAGTTCGACCCATCGGTGCCGGTGCTGCGCATCCAGGCCCTTGCGCTGATCGGCACCTTCCTCGTCGCGACGTGGGGCTTCGCGCTGCTCGCGCTGCGCCAGCACCGCGTCCTCATCTACACGAACGTCGCGGCGATGATCATCGCCGCCGTGGCCACGATCGTGCTCGGCCCGGCGCTGGGCGCGAAGGGCGGCGCGCTGGCCACGACGATCACCGAGTGGGTGCTGCCGATCCTCTACCTCATCGCGATGCTGCGGGTGCGGCCCGACCTGCGTCCGAAGCTGGCGGTGGTGCCGAAGGCGCTGGTGGCCGGCGGCGTCGCCGCGGCGGTCGCGCTCGTGCCCGGGCTCCCCAGCGCGCTCGGCACCGTAGTCGCCGCGATCGTCTACCTCGGCCTGCTGTTCGCGCTGCGCGCCGTCCCCGCTGAAGTGGTCCACGCCATCCCGCGGCCCGCGCGGATGCGCTGAGCCCGTGCACGTCGGGCTGAACCTCGTCTTCCTCGTGCCCGGGGAGACCGGCGGCATGGAGGTCTACGCCCGCGAGCTCATCCCCGCGCTGCTGTCCGCGGGCGACGGCGACGTGCGCTTCACCGCGTTCGTGTCGCGCGAGGCTGCGGCGACCGATGGGCCGTGGCGCGAGATGCCGTCGGTGACCGTGCCCGTGCGCTCGGCCAACCGGGCCGAGTGGGTGCGCGGCGAGCAGGCGCTGCTGCCACGGCTCGCGGCTGCGCACGGCGTCGACCTCGTGCACTCGCTCGCCACCACCGCCCCGGGCTGGGGGCGGTTCCGGCGCGTGACGACGATCCACGACCTGCACTACCGCACGATTCCCGAGGCGCACTTCGGCGTGCGGGCGCTGGGCATGCGCGTGCTGGTGCCGCTGTCGGCGCGGCGCTCGCACCGCGTCATCGCCGACTCGCAGGCCACCCGCGACGACGTGGTCGAGTTCCTGCGCGTACCGCCGGCCCGCGTCGACGTCGTCCACCTCGGTCTCGGGCGCCGGGCGCGCGCCGAGCCCGAGCCGTTCTCCGCCGGCGGGCGCCGCGTGCTCATGACCGCGGCGGCCAAGCGGCCGCACAAGAACCTGGCCGCGCTGCTGGACGCGCTGGCCCTGCTCCCCGCCGAGGGCCGCCCGCTGCTGGTCCTGCCCGGCTACCCGACGCCGCACGAGGAGGAGCTCAAGGCGCGCGCGGCGGCGCTCGGCATCGAGGGCGACGTGCGCTTCCTGGGCTGGGTCGGCGACGGGCAGATGGAGGGCCTGTACGCGGCCGCCGACGCTTTCGTGTTCCCGTCGTTGTCGGAGGGCTTCGGCCTGCCCGTGCTCGAGGCGATGGCCCGCGGCGTGCCCGTCGCCTGCTCGAACCGGCCGCCGCTGACCGAGGTCGCGGGCGACGCCGCCCTGCTCTTCGACCCCACGAGCCCGCGCGCGATCGCCGGCGCCCTCGCGGCGCTCCTCGGCGACGACGCCCTGCGCGCCCGGCTGCGGACGGCGGGGCCGGAGCGCGCGGCGCGGTTCACCTGGGCGGCCACCGCGCAGGCGACGCTGCGCAGCTACCGGCGCACCACAGACCTCTAGGACCGCGCGGCGGCGAGCTCGGGCTCGGTGGGCTCGTCCGCGGCCTTGCCCGCGGCCGTCGGCTCGTCGACGGGCTCGTCGCCCCGCAGCGCTGCTGCCGCGGCCAGGTGTCCGGCGGCGAACGCGGACAGGAGCGCGACGCTCGTCGTCGTGCGGTCGACGGTCACGTTGAGGTAGATGGCCACGTCGGGCCACGACCCGGTCCAGTAGATCCACAGCAGCGCGAGGACCATCAGCGTCGAGCCGATCAGGTAGAAGGCGGCCAGGGGCCGCAGCCGCCGCGCCACCAGGCAGGCCAGCGCCACCCCGACCAGCACCGGCGTGGCCCAGGCCCAGGCGTTGATGTCCTGCAGTTGGCCGAGCACGCCGTCGGTGGCGATCCCGAGCCGGAACAGGCGTCCGGTCAGGTAGCCGTTGGACAACAGCGTGTGCAACGGCACGGTGTCGTTGGAGGGCAGCGAGTTCAGCGCCACGTAGGCCAACCAGGGCACGATGAGGGCGATCGCGCCGAGGCCGGCGAGCACGAACTGGCGCAGGGGGCGCCAGGCTCGCTGGGCGAGCAGCACGAGGAGCACCGCGACCGCGATC
>Ga0207708_10003457_pt1 | contig 11641 bp, 13 predicted proteins | sample KBSK5101metaG_FD_184340 | JGI IMG/M metagenome (GOLD analysis project Ga0207708, IMG submission 184340) | Corn, switchgrass and miscanthus rhizosphere microbial communities from Kellogg Biological Station, Michigan, USA - KBS K5-10-1 metaG... | ecosystem: Host-associated > Plants > Roots >...
GCTGGGGCCAGGATCCCGAGTTCCCGAACCAGGAGGGCGCGTTCTTCGGCAACGTGTTCACGCTGGGCGCGCACGGGACCGACCCGGCCAAGGCGCCCCAGTACTACTGCACGGGTGCGAATTACAACGTCAACCCGCCGAAAGGCCGCATCGGCTCGACGCAGACCAGCCCGCCCTACGTGAACCCGTTCGGCAGCACCTACGCGGCGTGCGCGACCAACTACCGCTGCGCGAGCGCCGACTACCCCTACGGGGCGGATGGCTTCAAGGCGTGCAACGGCTGGAACAGGGTCGTCACGGTCTGGCGCCAGAACATCGTCACCACGACGTCGACCCGCGAGAGCGGCAGCAAGGGCCACGGCTTCCACTGGAAGTAGGCCTCGCAGCGACGTGCTAGCTTCGCGGCGTGCCAACGCTGCCGCTGTTCCAGGTCGACGCGTTCACCGATCGTCCGTTCGCGGGTAATCCGGCCGCGGTCTGTCCGCTGGCGGCGCCGATTCCCGAGGCGCTGATGCAGGACATCGCCGCCGAGAACAACCTCTCGGAGACGGCGTTCTTCCACCCGCAGGGCGACGTCTTCAGCCTGCGCTGGTTCACGCCCACCACCGAGGTCGAGCTGTGCGGCCACGCGACGCTGGCGTCGGCGTTCGTGCTGATGACGGAACTGGAACCGGGCCGCAGCGAGGTGACGTTCCGGACCCGCAGCGGCCTGATGCCCGTGTTCCGGCGCGACGACGAGCTGGTGCTGGACTTTCCCGCCTACCCCGCCGTCCCCGCCGACCCGAAGACGGCGGCGCGCGTCGAGGAGGCGCTGCGCGCGCGCCCCACCGAGGTCGTGAGCGCGCGCTCGCTGTTCGCCGTGTTCGACGACGCGGCCGTCGTCCGCGCGCTGGCGCCCGACATGCGCGCGCTGGCCACCCTGCACACGGGCGTCGGCGTCACCGCGCCCGGCGCCGGCGAGGCGCGTCCCGTCGATTTCGTGTCGCGCTACTTCGCGCCGGGGTTCGGGATCGACGAGGATCCCGTGACGGGTTCGGCGCACTGCACGCTGGCGCCCTACTGGGCCGCGCGGCTGGGCAAGCAGGCGCTGCGCGCGCGCCAGGTCAGCCGGCGCGGCGGCGAGCTGTCCTGCGCGCTCGCCGGCGACCGGGTGCACATCGGCGGCAAGGCGCGCCTGGTGATCACAGGTACACTGGCGTACTGAGGAGGCGGCGATGGACGACTTGCACTGCTCGTTCTGCGGCAAGCGCAAACGTGAGGTGAAGCGGCTGATGTCGGGTCCGCGCGTCTACATCTGCAACGAGTGCGTCGTTCTGTGCCGCGAGATCATCGGCCCGCGCCCGCCGTACGTCGACCGGCCCGGCCCGGAACGCACGACGGAAGACCTGCCGGCGCAGCCGATGCTGCTGCTGGACGAAGAAGACGACGTGACCGCCGAGCGCAAGCCGCCCGACGAGGGGCACTGCTCCTTCTGCAGCAAGGAGAAGCACCGGGTGACCCGGCTGGTCGCCGGTCCGTCCGTCTACATCTGCAACGAGTGCGTCGAGCTGGCCGAGGACATCGTCGCGGCGGACGATTAAAATGGGAACCCTCAAAGTGTTCCCAAACCCTCCCGCGATGTTACGCGGCGAGCAGAGCTCGCCGGCTCCACACGCGATCGCCCGCGCTACGCTTCGGCGGGCTTTGCGGGCGCGTCGGGGTTCTGGTGGAACGGCGCCATGATCGTCGCCAGCAGCGACAGGCCCGCCGCGAGCATGACGATGATGAAGAACCACTGATACCCGACCGCCTTCTGGATATAGCCGCTCACCCATCCGGTCAGCAGCATGCACAGCGCCATGAAGCCGGTCGCGAACGCGTAGTGCGCGGTCTTGTACGGCCCCGGCGCGATCTGCTGCATCATGTAGATCATGTGACCGACGGCGCCGAAGCCCCAGCCGAACTTCTCGATCATCACGACCGCGGAGATGATGTAGATGTTGTCGGTCAGCGTCTGGTTGAGGAACAGGAACGTCGCGTTCGGGACGTTCACGCAAAGGCAGAGAACCAGCAGCGACTTCTTCAGGCCCATTCGAGACACGAACAGTCCGCCCAGGATGGACGCGACCAGAAACGCGAGGGTGCCGAGGCCGTTGACGACGCTCAGCCCCTGGTTGCTGAGACCGAGGCCGCCGTTGGCGCGCGAATCGATGATGAACAGCGGGCCCATCTTGTCGAGCAGGCCCAGGCCGATGCGATAGAAGAACGCGAACGCGATCATCAACACGATCCCCTTCTTGTGGAAGAAGGTGATGATCGCCCGCCAGGTCGTGCGCATCGCGTCGGCGGCGCTCTTGGGCGCGTCCAGCGCCTTGGCGCCGGACGGCAGCATCTTCGCGTGATACAGGCCGGCCAAGAAGGTGACGCCCGCGACGATCAGCAGCACGACCGTCCACGCCGTCGACCAGTTCCCCGTGCTGTCGTGGAGCACACCGGCGAGACCGACGAACGGGCTGCTCGCCAGCAGGAAGCCCATGTTCCAGCACATGCTCTGCACGCCCAGGTATTTCGCCTGGCTCTTCGAATCCAGCGTGGTGACGTAGACGCCGTCCGAGACGATGTCCTGCGTCGCGCCCGCGAACGCCATCAACAGCAGCAGCACGATGGTTGGCGTGATCCACCCCGTCCCGGGCATCTTGATCGCGAACGCCGTCACCGCGACGATCGCCGCGATCACGAACTGCATCAGCACGACGAAGAACTTCTTCGTCTTGTAGAGCTCCAGCAGCGGCGCCCACAGCGGCTTGAACACGTAGGCCCAACCGAGGTTCGACGACCACTTCGTCGCCTGCTCGTTGTCCATGCCCATGTTCTTGAACATGATGTTCGCGACCGTCGTGGCGGTGACGTAGATCAGCCCCATCGTCAGGTAGCTGCTCGGAACCCAGAGGAACGGGTTCTTGTACGCGGGCGCGGAGACGGCGGGCGCGGCGATCGCGCCTTCGCCAATCGAAGCTGTAGAGGAGGCCATGGGCGGCATCCTATTCACAGCGCCCAAAAGAGGGGGAAGAAAAAAGCGCGCGCGCCCGGAGCGACCTTCCGGTTAAGGTTCGCCTCCATGGTGATGACGGCCAGCAAAAGTCGACACGCGGACGCGAACAGCGCGGTTGAGCTACGCGAAGTGGCGCGCTACCGCGTGATTTACGGCGACACCGACAAGATGGGTTTCGTCTATTACGGAAACTACCTGCGTTACTTCGAGATCGCGCGCAACGAGTTCCTGCGCCAGGCGGGCGCCCGCTATCACGCGTTCGAGGAGCAGCACGGCCTGATGCTGCCCGTGGTCGAGGCGCAGATCCGCTACCGCCGCCCCGCGCGTTACGACGACGAGCTGGCGATCTTCGCCGCGATTCCCGAGGTGCGGGGCGCGTCGGCGCGCTTCGCGTACGAGATCCGCCGCCTGCCCGACGGCGAAGTGCTGGTCGACGGCTACACCGTTCACGCGTGCATCGACGGCGAGGGGCGCGTCGCGCGCATCCCCAGCGAATTGCGTTCCGCCCTCAGCGGGTCAATCGTACAGCCGCTACCGCTTCGAGCACCCGGAACGTGAACGATTCGGTCAGGAACAACTCGACGATGTGCGGATCGTGGGCGGCGTATCCGATCGACAGATCCTGACCGACCGTCAGCTCGTAGTCGCCGCCGCGCACGGACAGCAAGACGCCGCCCTCGATCCCGGGCGCGCGCACCAGCGGCCCGTCGATCACCTGCCCGATCAGGCGCTTGGCCAGCGGGTAACCGTCCTCGCTCGCGCCCAGCACCTGCGCCGTGTACGCCGCGTCCAGCACCAGCGCGTACGGACCGTCGACGCCGGCTTGCCGCAACGTCTCGCTCGCGGTCAGCAGCGCCCGCGGCAGGTGCGTGACATCGGGCGGCAGCTTGTGCGCGTGATGCGGGCTGGCCGGGATGATGCCGACGATGCCGGCTGCGGCCAGGCCATTGAAGATCGCGCTGTCCTCGACCTGCGCGACCTTCTCGGCGGCCGCGACGACCGGACGCAGGTCCGGATCGGGCGCGCCGCGCGCGATCGAATCCAGCTCCGCGATCGGCAGCCGGATCGGCACGCGCAGCTCGATCAGCGGCTGCGCCTGGCGGATGCCGACGTGAACCTGCGGGTCCAGCTCGTCCTTCAGCTTCACCAGCCGCCCCGTGTTGACGGCGGCCAGCGGCCAGCCGTGCGGGCCACGAAAGTCGACGATCCGCCGTCCGGCGAGATTCAGCTTCAGTACGCGGGCTGCCTCCGCGTCGACGGCGGCGAGCGCCGCCGGCAAGATCGGCGCGTGCTCGCGCTTCAGCAGATCGAGCGCCATCACGTCCCGCGCAGGCTGCGAATTCCCAGCGACCCGTCGGCCGAAGTCGCGGCCGGCGCGCCCTCTCCCTCGCCTTTCGCCTCCGCCTCGTCCGCGGCGTCCTCGATGGCGGTGATGTCGGCGTCGGTAAATAGATAGCGGCGGGTGAACCTGTCGAAGGTGGCGTCGTTCCGCCGCAACCATTCCAGGGTCATCATGCCGTGCTCGACCTCTTCGTTGCGGTTGTGGAGCAGCACAGCCTTGAGCGCCGGGTCCGTGCACGCGTCGGCGCGCTGCTGATACCAGTCGATCGCCTCCAGTTCCTCGATCAGCGAGATCAGAGCGCGGTGCAGGTTCCTGGTCCCGTCCGTGAGCAGCTCGGCCGGCTCGTGGAGGCCTTCGTGGCTCATGCGTGGGCGAATATAAGCAGCGGGTTTGCGCCCACCAGATCCGTGACCAATTTGTGTTGGTGGCTCGAATGACTGAATCCCTCGACGATGGCCGCGTCAGTTTCGGGAACCGCGACGAGATAGAGCTCGCAACCGCGACCGATCCGGTGTGCGGCCGCGAGCTGAGGCGCGCCGACGCCGCGGCCGCTATCGATGTGCACGGGACCGTCTACTTCTTCGAATCGCTGGCCTGCCGCGACGCGTTCGCGGCCGATCCGGACCGTTACACCGGCGCCGGGTCGGAGTAAAAGCGCACCTTTCTAAGCAACCCTAGCCGCCCCTAGGTCATCCCAACGATGGGGGTAGAAAATGCTAGGCGTGTTTTTCGCCGTTGCGCTGCCGTTGCTCGCCGCGGATGTCGGGGCGGACCCCGCTCCCACGCCGCCCGGCGCGCCGACGCCCGCCGCCCCGGCGCTGATTCCCCAGCCGGGCGACCGTTTCGCCGATCGGGTCGACAAGATCGACCTTCGCGAGGCGAAGGACGGCAGCGGCGACCTGGTCTACGAAGCGACCAGCTTCAGCGCGCGCATCGCGCGCGACGGAACCGTCACGTTCGCGGAGAAGCGCCTCACCGGGCTCAGCGCGTGGCCGATCCTGCCCTCGCGCACGACGTACGCCGTGCCGTCGCTGCAGTCATCCTTGAAGATGCTGCTGCAGGGCAAGAAGGCGAAGGCCCCGCCGGTCGATGACCGGCGGCCGCCGCCCGAGACGACGTCGGTCATCCCGCAGGTGTCGCGTTACCTGGCCGATCCGCGCGAGGGATGTCGGAATTGCTCGCAGGACTATCCGCCGGCGCTGGTCTCCGCGTTTGGGCGCTTCGACGTCGCCGACGAGATGGAACGGTTCTCGGGCAAGGATCCGAACCGCTATCAGAAGGCGGTCTTCCTGGCGTCGACGCACGACAGGCGCATGGAGATGGCGGTGAGGACGCACGTGGATTACGTCAGGCGCGCCTCCGCCGAGTTGCCCGCCCGGCTGCAGCTCATCGCGTGCGACCCGCGGCTGACGCCCGGCGAACGGCGCGCGATCCTGGTCGCGCTGGGCCGCGAGATGGATACGGCCACGCCCGAAGGCGCGGCCGCGGCGGCGCGCATCAAGACGTTCGTCAGCCGCTACGAGGCGGGCGAGATCAGCTGCACCGCGGCCACGAAGCTGCCGTAGCTACTTCTTCGGGACCTGGCACAGCGACGCGGAGTTGATGCAATAGCGCTGGCCCGTCGGGCCTGGGCCGTCGTCGAACACATGCCCCAGGTGGCCGCCGCAGCGCCGGCAGTGCACCTCGGCGCGCGTCATCCCGTGCGACCGATCGACCTCCACCTCCACCGTGTCGCCCGGCATCGGCGCCGTGAAGCTGGGCCAGCCCGTCCCCGAATCGAACTTCGTGTCGGACGAGAACAGCTCGGCACCGCACCCGGCGCACGTATACATGGCCTTGTCGTGGGCGTTCCAGAAGGCGCCCGTGAACGCCCGCTCGGTCCCCTTGCCCCGCAGCACCGCGTACTGCTCGGGCGTCAGCGACGCTTTCCACTCGGCGTCCGTCTTCGTCGTCTTCTCATCAGCCATCCCGGGAGCTTAACCACCGGGTTACCAGGAGTCAGCTCTGATAGACTGCCCACCGCCGTGGCCGCCGACCGTGTCCTCATCACCGTCACGGGGCCAGACCGCACGGGCGTCACGGCGACGCTGACCGGCATCCTGTCGCAGCAGGGCGCGTCGCTGCACGACATCGAGCAGGTCGTCGTGCAGGGGCAGCTGACGCTGTGCCTGCTGGTGGACGTGCCCGAGACGCGCGACGTGCTGAAGGAGCTGCTGTTCGCGGCGAAGCAGCTGGGCATGGACCTGGACTTCAAGCCGGTGGCGACCAGCGAAGCGCGGCCTGTCCCGACGCTGAACGAAGCGCGCCGTTACGTCATCACCGCCATCGGACCCACGCTGGGCGCGGCCCACCTGCACGCGATCGCATCCACGCTGGCCGCCGAAGGCGCCAACATCGAGAAGATCGGGCGGCTCTCGGAGAACACGCTGGCGTCCGTCGAGATCCACGCGCTGCTGCCGCCGGGCGGCGACAGCGACGCGCTGAAACGCACGCTGCTGGCGGTCGCGACCAGCGCCGGGTTCGACGTCTCGCTACAGCGCGAGAGCCTGTACCGCCGGTCCAAGCGGCTGGTCGTGCTGGACATGGACTCGACGCTGATCCGCATCGAGGTGATCGACGAGCTGGCGCGCGCGGCCGGCGTCGGCGCCGAGGTCGCGCGCATCACCGAACGCGCGATGCAGGGCGAGATGGACTACGATCAGTCGCTGCGCCAGCGCGTCGCGCTGCTGGCCGGGTTGAACGTCGCCGTGCTGGACAACCTGGCGCAGAACCTGCCGCTCACCGACGGCGCCGAGACGCTGGTCCGCGTGCTCAAGCGCCTCGGCTACAAGATCGCCGTCATCAGCGGCGGCTTCTCGCGCGCGGCGGAGGCGCTGAAGCGCCGGCTGGGCGTCGACTACGCGTACTCCAACAATCTCGAGGTTCAGGGCGGCAAGCTCACGGGCAAGGTGGTCGGGCCGATCGTCAACGCGCAGCGGAAAGCCGAGCTGCTCGAGACGATCGCGCAGGCCGAGGGTGTGCTGCTGGATCAGGTGATCGCCGTCGGCGACGGCGCGAACGACGCGCTCATGCTCGAACGCGCCGGCCTGGGGATCGCGTTCCACGCCAAGCCCAAGCTGCGCGAGGCGGCCGACACCAGCATCACCGCGGCCGGACTCGACGCGATCCTGTACCTGCTGGGTTTCTCGGCGCGGGAGCTGCAAGAGGTGGAGTGAGCGCGCCCGCCACACTGGCGCGCGCGCTGGCGGCCGCGGCCCTGGCCCTGGCCCTGGCGACACCGGCCTACGGCGCAGACGGCTCGGCCGATTCCGCGCGCGTCCGCCCGGGCGTTCACCTGTCGTGGGTGCGTGGCGACGGCGCCGGCATCTGTCCCGACGCGGCGGCGATCGAAGCGGAGGTGGCCGAGCGCCTGGGCAGCAACCCGTTCGCGCGCGCGCCGACACAGTTCGTCGAGGCGATCGTCACGCAGAAGCCGGCGGGGTTCGAGGTCGGCATCTCCATGCGCGCCAGCGACGGGAAGCTGCTGGGCAACCGATCGCTCACCAGCAGCCCGGGCGACTGCCGATCGATCGCCACCGCGGCGGCGCTGACGATCGCGATCCTGATCGATCCCGACGCGCTGGCGCGCGCGCCCGCGCCGAAGCCACCGCCGCCGCCTGCGCCAGCACCGCCGGTCGCGAGCGCGCGCTTTCCCGCGGGGCGCGTCACCGCCATCGGCAGCGCGGGCTGGGGCCTGGTGCCCGGGGTCGCGCCCGGGGCCGGCCTGGCCGCCACCTTCGATGTCTGGCGCCCGATCGCGCTCGGCCTGACGACCGTGTTCTATCCCGAGAGCCACACCGACCCGCCCGACGACGGGTTCGCGTTCGGCCTCACCTACGCCGAGCTGGTCGGCTGCTACCTGCCGCTCGCCGACGCCAGCGCGGTGCGCCTCGAGGTCTGCCTGGGCGGCACGGCGGGCGTGCTGCACGCCGCCGTCTTCACCGGAACGCCGACGGAACCCGGCGAGCGCTGGACGTTCGCGGCCGCCCAGCTGACGCGCGTCATCATTCCCATCTACCGGGCGGTGGTGGCCGAAGTCGGCCTCGAGGTGACCAAACCCTTGCCCCGGCGGGCGTTTTTCGTTGAAGGGCGACCGGCCGGGATGGACACTGTATTCACCCAGCCGGTGGTAACGTTGGCGGGCTGGGCGGGTATCGGGCTGCGTTGGCGATAAAGTAAAGAGTCTTTAAAATGGGATCGCCCCCGCGCTTCGCGTCGGCGACTACGAGCTTGGAGACGTGATGAAACAGGCTTATGCCCAACTTCGATCGGCGTTCGAACCCGTCGCCGTCGTACCCGCGCCGGCGCCTGCACCCGGGCTGGACGTTCGCACGATCTATCGCGAGAACGGGCGCTTCGTCTGGCTAAGCCTGCAGCGGCTCGGCATCCATCCGTCCGACCTGGACGACATCGCGCAGGACGTGTTCATGGTCGTGCACCGGCGCCTCGACACGTTCGATCGCCGCGCCCGCGTCTCGACCTGGCTTTTCGGCATCTGCATGCGGGTCGCCGCGAACTACCGGCGCCGCCGCCGCTGGACGCGCGAGGTGCTGTCGGGCGGCAGCGAGGACGAACGGCCCTCGGCGCTGGCCGCGGCCGACGACATCCTGGTGCGCCGCGAGCAGCGCGAGCTGGCCGAACGCGCGCTGAACCGGCTGGAGGTCGCGAAGCGCGCGACCTTCGTGATGTTCGAGCTGGAATCGCTGTCGTGCAACGAGATCGCCGAGCTGATGAACGTCCCGGTCGGGACGGTGTACTCGCGCCTGCACAGCGCGCGTCGCCAGCTGGAGAAGAACCTCGCGCGCGATCTCGCGCGCCGCGGCCTGGGGAACAGCTGAGGGCGGTGACGAAGAGGCCATGAGCGATCCCACGCGCTTGCGCGACAAACCGAGCGTGCCGACGGAGATCCTGCTCCGCGGCGCGCGCCGGCCGCAGCCGCCCGCGGCACACGAGCTGGAACGTCTGGGCGCCGCGGTCGACGTGATCGCGCGCGGTCCCACCGGCGCGCCCGTGTCGTGGCTGCGCCTCGGCGTCGCCGCGGTGTTCGCGTTCGCGATCGTCGGAGGCGGCACGTTCGTCTGGGCGCTGCACCAGCGCAACGCCGAGCGCGCGGCCGCGGATGCGGCGCGCGGCGAATTCCAGCGGAGCCCGACGCCGGCGGCGGCCTCGAAGCCGCTCGCGGCCGCCGAGGTCAAGCGCACTCCACCGGCGCCCGCGCGGCCGTCCCGGCGGCACGTCGCCGAGACGCGGGTCGCGGCGGCGCCGATGCCCCCGCCCGCCGAGGCGCCCAAGCCGAACGATTCGCTGGCGCGCGAGGTGCCGCTGATCGATGCGGGCCGCGCCGAGCTGGCGACCGCGCCCTCACGCGCGCTGGCATTGCTGGAGACCCACCGCCGCGAATTCCCGCACGGCCAGCTGGCCGCCGAGCGCGAGTTCCTGGCCGTGCAGGCGCTGCTGCAGATGAATCACATGGCGGAGGCGAAGAAGCGCGCCACCGAGCTCGAAAACCACTACCCGACCAGCTCGTACGCGGCGCGCGCCGTGCGGTTGATCGACGACGCCGAGGCGCAGCGCGCAGCCGTCCCCAGCAAGGACGGATCGCGCGGAAACGTCCGGCCCGGCTTGCAGCGCGATCAAGACCGCCTGTAGCGGCCGCGAGGCGAGAACGTGCCGCGGCGCCTTTGGATGTCGGTCTTGTGCGTGTCGCTGGCGGCCTGCGGGATCCGCCGCGAGCAGCTGGCCAGCGAAGGACCAGGCTCGGTTCCGTTCTCGTTCCCGTATGTCGATCCCGCCATCCCCACCGCGCCCGGACAGTTCGGCGGCGTCGCGGGCGATTCGACCGGCGCGCCGCGCATCGTTTACCCGCTGGACGGGGCGATGCACCCTGTGAACATCGGCGCCATCAAGTTCCAGTGGGCGCGCGGCGCCGCCGCCAATCGCGTCTTCCGCATCCGCCTCGACGACGGGCAAACGCACTACGACTTCTACGTTCCCTGCACGCTGGCGAACTGCCTCTACGACATGCCCGCGCGCGGCTGGCTGTCGATCGCGTACGCCCATCCCGACGGAACATTGCAGGCGACCATCGAGGGCACGGACGGCGCGGGCGGCGCGGTGTTCCGATCGCCGCCCATCGACGTGCGCTTTTCGCCCAAGGCCGTGACCGGCGGCCTCTACTACTGGACCGCGACCAGCACGGGCGGAACGACGTACCGGCTGCCGTTCGGCGCGTCGCAGGCGTCGCCCTTCATCGTGCCGTCGTCGCCGACGAACCCGCTCGTGTGCGGCGGCTGCCACAGCGTCAGCCGCGACGGCCGCATGATCTCGTTCACGTCGACCGCCGATCTCGGGTCGCAGGTGGCGTTCCTGGCGACGGCGCCCACGACCGCGCCGGCTGCGCCCAGCATCGTCCCCAGCACGGCGACCGACACGCCGACCGGCACCGCGTCGCGCTTCACCGCGCTGAACACCGACGGCAGCCGCGTGCTGGTCACGACCTTCGGCCACATCCACATGTTCGACACCGCCACCGGCGCGCCCATCGACATCGGCGACACCGACGCGCTGCTGCCGCCCGGCAAGCTGGTCACGCACCCGGAGTGGTCGCCGAGCGGCGAACGCGTGGCGTTCACGCTGTACTCCAGCGAGGTGACCAGCGGCAGCAGCACGCGCAGCGTGACCGACAGCCGTCCCGAGGACGGCGAGATCGTGACGCTGGAGCTCGACAAGACGACCGGTCGCGCGACGGCGCTGCGCCACATCGTCGGCACCACCACCGCCGACGGCCTGTCCCACTTCTATCCGAGCTGGTCGCCCGACGGGCATTGGCTGGTGATGGCCGCGGCGCCCGTCGGCACGTCCGCGTACACGGCGACGACCGCACGCTTGCGGCTGGCGTCCGCCGACGTCGACGGGCAGACCTGCCCCGGCCCGACCTGCTTCGACCTGACGCGCGCGTCGCAGGGGACGGCTGTGTCGTCGACGTGGCCGAAGCTGAGCCCTGTCTCGCAGGCGAATGATCAGCTGCTGTTCGTGACGTTCAGCTCGAAGATCGACTACGGCTTCGCGCTGGTGAACACGGGCCCGTCGGGCGTGCACCGGGCGCAGCTGTGGATGGCGGCGATCGATCTCCGCGCCGTCGATGCGGGCGGCGATCCGTCGCTGCCGCCGTTCTGGCTGCCGTTCCAGGACATCACCGAGACCAATCACCTGCCCTTCTGGACCCAGCA
>Ga0207708_10003460_pt1 | contig 11636 bp, 13 predicted proteins | sample KBSK5101metaG_FD_184340 | JGI IMG/M metagenome (GOLD analysis project Ga0207708, IMG submission 184340) | Corn, switchgrass and miscanthus rhizosphere microbial communities from Kellogg Biological Station, Michigan, USA - KBS K5-10-1 metaG... | ecosystem: Host-associated > Plants > Roots >...
CCTCTTCATGATCACGCTCGCGCTGTACCTGGTCGCGACGACCTTCACCGCCTTCACGCACAGCTTCGGGGAGTACGCGGCCGCCCGGTTCTTCACCGGCGCGGGCATCGGCGGTGAGTACTCGGCGATCAACTCCGCGATCGACGAGCTCATCCCGGCTCGCGTCCGGGGGTTCGTCGATCTCGCGATCAACGGGTCGTACTGGATCGGCACGGCCGTCGGCGCGGCGGCCTCGGTCGTGCTTCTCAACCCGGCGTACTTCGCCGTCGACGTGGGCTGGCGGGTCGGGTTCGGGCTGGGTGCGACGCTGGCCGTGGGCGTTCTCCTGCTGCGGCAGTTCCTCCCCGAGAGCCCGCGCTGGCTCATGACGCACGGCCGCGCCGACGAGGCCGACGAGGTCGTCGAGAACATCGAGGAGGACGTGCGCGAAGACACCGGCGAGCGGCTCTCGAAGCCCGGCGACACGATCGAGGTCGAGCAGCGTCGCCACATCGGGTTCGGCCCGGTCGTGAAGGCGGTCTTCGGCGACCACCGGCGGCGGTCGTTCCTGGCCTTCATGCTGATGGTCACGCAGGCGTTCCTCTACAACGCCATCTTCTTCACCTACGCCCTCGTCCTCACCAACTTCTACGACATCTCGGCGGACGCGATCGGGTGGTACCTCCTGCCCTTCGCCGCCGGGAACTTCCTCGGGCCGCTCCTCCTGGGCCGGTTCTTCGACACGGTCGGCCGGCGCGTCATGATCACGCTCTCCTACGTCGTCGCGGGGATCGGCCTCATCGTCGTCGGCGCCCTCTTCCAGCAGGACACGATCTCGGCGACCCAGCTCACGATCGGCTGGTCCGCGATCTTCTTCTTCGCATCGGCCGGCGCGAGCTCCGCCTACCTCACCGTCAGCGAGATCTTCCCGATGGAGACCCGGGCCATGGCGATCGCGTTCTTCTACGCCGTGGCGACCGGCATCGGCGGCATCATCGGGCCCGCGCTCTACGGCCACAACATCGCCAGCGGGAGCCGGACGACGGTCTTCCTCGGGTACCTGCTGGGCGCGGTGCTCATGATCCTCGGTGGCCTGACCGAGGCGTGGCTCGGCGTCGACGCGGAGCAGCGGCAGCTCGAGGACGTGGCCGAGCCGCTCACCGCAGACTCGTAGGCGATGGTGCGCCGGATCGACGGCGTGGCCCGGGAAGGCGCGGATCGGGGCGCCGAGGGCGAGAGCCGGCGCACGATCCTCGTCGCGCTCGCCGCGAACGCCGTGATCGCCGTCGCCAAGCTCCTGGCCGGGCTCGCCAGCGGCTCCGCGGCGATGCTGGCGGAGGCGGCGCACTCCACGGCGGACACCGTCGATCAGCTCGTTCTGCTCGCGTCGCTTCGCCTCGGCCGCCGCCCGGCCGACGACGAGCACCAGTTCGGGCACGGCAAGGAGCGGTTCTTCTGGGCCTTCGTCGCCGCCGTGTGGATCTTCTTCGCCGGGGCGATCTTCTCGATCGTCCAGGGTGTCATGGCGCTACGCGATGGGCACTCGCTCGGCAACCCGGCGGCGTCGTTCGTCGTCCTCGCCGTTGCGCTCGTGGCCGAAGGCGCGTCGCTGATCCGTGCAGCCCGGCAGCTGCGCCAGGGGGCGGCACGATCGCGAACGTCATTTCGGCGCTTCGTCGACGAGGTGCGCGACCCGGTGCCGCGCGTTGTGCTGCTCGAGGACGCCGCGGCCGTGGCCGGCGTGCTCGTCGCGGCGGCGGGGCTCGCGGCGAGCGCGATCACGGGCAGCGAAGTCTTCGATGCGCTCGCGTCGATCGCCGTCGGGCTCATCCTCGCGGCGGCCGCCGTCGGCGTCGGCACCCACGCGAAGGCGCTGCTCCTCGGCGAAGCGGCGTGGCCCGAGATGCGCGTGCTGCTGGAACGGAGGATCGAGAGCCACCCCGAGGTCGTGTCCGTCCCCGACCTGCGGACGATGCACGTCGGCCCCGACGACGTCCTCGTCGCCGGCCGAGTGGAGTTCCGCGACGACCTCACGGTGCCCGAGGTCGAGGAGCTCACCGAGCGGATCATCGAGGACCTGCGCCGGCGAGATCCGGCCGTCGGAGAGGTCTTCCTTGTGCCGGCGACGAGCGATCACGGCTGACGCTCGTCTTGTGACTGCGGGTACCCCCGGGCCCGGCCCCCGAAGAAGCCTGCGACGGGCGTTCGGCCGGTTGGCGCCGGCGCCGGGCCGGGAGTCTCCCTGTCGTACAGGCCGGTTTCTACCCCTCGCGGTACGGGCCGAAACGAGGGTTGCAGAGCGGCATTGCCGGGTAGGAGAGGAGCATGATCGCCACCACCCCCATTCTCATCGTGATCGTGCTTCTGCTCGCCCTCGTTTCGATCGTGGCCGTGCCCGGAGCGGCGCTTCTCGCGATCCCGCTCGTGGTGATACTGGCCATCGCGCTCGTCGGCATGGCCATGCGCGGTGCTGCGGCCAGCCGCGGCGGCCGCCGGGTCGAGAACGGCGAGCCTGGAGAGGCGATTGGCGACGCGCTCGCGCCGCCCGACACCGACGATCGTGACACGGTCGCGGCGTCGCGCGACCGGACCCAGGGATGACGCGGCCGAAGGGGCGGGACGAGCGGTCCCACGGCGAGGGGTATCCGGGCCCGTCGGACCCGGACGCCAAGACCGAGGAGGACCGCTACGGCCTGAAGCCGGACCGGGACCGCCCCCGCGACTCGGGCGGCGACAAGGACGCGCCGCCGCCGTCTTCGGATCGGCGCCGGGCCCCCTAGACGACCTCAGGAGCTCGAGGCGTCCGTCAGGAAGCTGATGGCGCCGCTCGTCTCGAGGACGGCGTAGTGCACGTCGCCGAGGTCGGCGATGTTGTTCATGCGGGCCTGGGCGGCGAGCTCCTTCAGCGTGATCCGCTCCCGGCGCAGGTTCGAGTGCAGCGGCCGCCCGCGCTCGACGAGGATCACGGGCTCGCCGTCGATCACCGTGCTGAAGCGGGATGAGCGGTAGGCCAGGTACGCCGTCAACATCGAGAGCAGCGTCATCGTCACGATGACGATCGCGGCACCGGTCACCGAGTAGTCGTTCTGGGTGACCCCCTGCTGGAGCAGGTCGCCCAGCACCACCAGGAGCACGATGTCGAACGGCTCGAGCGAGTGGAGCTGGCGCCGGTTCACGACCCGCACGAGCACGACGACCAGCGGGAAGAGGATGAGGCAGCGAAGGACGAGATCCATGACTAGGGGAAGACCGTCACGTGCCGCGTCATGGAGACGAGCGGCGAGGTTGCGTCGGCCAGCACGACCTGCTCTGGGCGGTTCCAGGCGAGGTTCGTCGGGTTGGCGGACCATTCCAGCCAGACGGTCATCCGCGCCCCGCGCCCCAGCGCGGGATACGTGAGCGTCACCGCCGCGCCGCGGGCCTCCTGATCCGCGGGCCCCGGCTGAATCGAGTTCAGGGTCATGCCGTCGAACCACCCGCCGCCCAGGATGAGCGTGGGATGCGAGATCGCGCTCGCGGCGGTGACGTCGATCCGCGTCTGGAAGATCAGCCCGCCCCGAACGGTCGCCGGCGTCGACACCGCGAGCGTCGCCGCCGGGCCGGAGGCCCGCGCGCTCGACGGCCGCTGGCCGAACACGTTCGCCGCCGCGAGCAGGATGAAGGCCGCGAAGATCACCGTGAGGATCCGGCGGCCCCAGGTCTCGCGGTTCCTGCCGACGAGGTCGCGGTGACGCTCGAGCCGGAGCTCCGCCAGCGGCTCGTCGTCGCGCGCCTCGTCGTCGCGAGCACCCACGGGTGGAAGTATCGGAGCCGCCCCGGACGGTTAGGCCCGGCGTCCGGCCGGGTATCCGCGCTCCGTAACGTCAATCGACCTCGGAGCACACAAATGCCCACCACCTGGACCGAGAAACAGGAGCGCAAGTACGAGCACATCCGCGACTCCGAGCGCGACCAGGGCGCATCGCCACGGCGCGCGAAGGAGATCGCCGCGAGGACGGTCAACAAGGAGCGGGCCCAGCGGGGCCAGGCCAAGACCTCCTCACGGTCATCGACGAACGACATGTCGTCGTCGCGTCGCGGAGGACTCCGGTCCGGCACGAACCGGCCGAAGGGGCGGACGAAGGCCCAGCTCTACAACGAGGCCAAGCAGCGCGGCATCGAGGGCCGGTCGAAGATGACCAAGGCCCAGCTGCAGCGCGCAGTCGACGCCAAGAAGCGCTAGGAGGACATCCCATGGCACCCGATCTCAACGGACAGACGATCGCGTTTCTCGTCGCAGACGAAGGCGTGGAGGAGGTCGAGATGGTCGAGCCCTGGAAGGCGGTCGAGAACGCCGGCGGCACGCCCGAGCTCGTCTCGCCGAAGGGCGGGAAGGTGCAGGCCTTCAATCATCTCGACAAGTCGAAGACCTACGACGCCGACCAGAGTCTGGAGGACGCCGACCCGGCTCGCTACGACGGGCTCGTCCTGCCCGGGGGCGTCGCGAACCCCGACATGCTGCGCACCGATCCGCGGGCGGTGGAGTTCGTGAAGGCCTTCTTCTCGGACGAGCGGCCGGTCGCGGTGATCTGCCACGGCCCGTGGACGCTGGTCGAGGCGGGCGTCGTCGACGGGCGCACGATCACGTCCTGGCCGTCGCTTCAGACCGACATCCGAAACGCCGGCGGCACCTGGGTCGACGAGACCGTCCACGTCGACGGCGTGCTCGTCAGCAGCCGAAAGCCCGACGACCTGCCGGCGTTCTGCGAGCAGATGCTCGCCCAGTTCGCCGCCCACGGCTCGCGCACGGCGCACTCGGGATCGCTCTCCGATGGCTGAGACCGTCGCCGGCTTCCTGATCTCGCGCCTGCGCGAGTGGGGCGTTCGCCGGGTGTACGGCTATCCCGGCGACGGGATCAACGCCATCATGGGCGCCTTCGACAAGGCCGGCGGCGACCCCGAGTTCATCCAGGCGCGGCACGAGGAGATGGCCGCGTTCATGGCCTGCGCCCACGCCAAGTTCACAGGCGAGCTCGGCGTCTGCCTGGCGACATCGGGCCCCGGCGCGATCCACCTCCTGAACGGCCTCTACGACGCGAAGCTCGACCACCAGCCGGTGCTCGCGATCGTGGGCCAGCAGGCGATGCCCGCCCTGGGCGGCTCATATCAGCAGGAGGTCGACCTCACGTCCCTGTTCAAGGACGTCGCCCACGAGTACGTCCACATGGCGACCGACCCGTCGCAGATGCGCCACCTGGTCGACCGGGCCGCGCGGGTCGCGCTCGACCAGCGCACCGTGACGTGCATCGTCGTGCCCAACGACCTCGCCGGGCGTCCCGCCGAGGAGCCGGCCCGCGCGCACGGCACGATCCACTCGTCGGTCGGGTACTCGCGGCCCGTCGTCGTGCCGGAGCGGGCCGACCTGGAACGGGCCGCCGAGGTGCTGAACGCGGGGGAGAAGGTCGCGATCCTCGTCGGGCAGGGCGCGCTCGGGGCCAGCAACGAGGTGGTCAGGACCGCCGAGACGCTCGGCGCGGGCGTCGCCAAAGCGCTCCTCGGGAAGGCCGCCGTTCCGGACGACCTGCCGTTCGTCACCGGGTCCATCGGCCTCCTCGGCACCCGGCCGAGCTGGGAGCTCATGGACGGGTGCGACACGCTGCTCATGGTCGGGTCGAGCTTCCCGTACTCGGAGTTCCTCCCGGAGGAGGGCAAGGCGCGCGGAGTCCAGATCGACATCGACGGGCGCATGCTCGGCATCCGCTACCCGATGGAGGTGCCGCTCGTCGGCGACGCCCGTGCCACCCTCGCCGCGCTGCTGCCGATGCTCGCGCCGAAGGCCGACACGTCGTGGCGCGAGGGGATCGAGCGGTCGGTGACCGACTGGCGGCACGTGCTGGAGGAGCGGGCGCTCTCGCCCGCCGACCCCGTGAACCCGCAGCGGGTCTTCCACGAGCTCGGCCTTCGGCTCCCCGACGGCGCGATCCTGACGTCGGACTCCGGCTCGGCGGCCAATTGGTTCGCGCGCGACGTGCCATTGCGCGACGGCATGATGGCGTCGCTCTCGGGCAACCTGGCCACCATGGGCGCGGGCGTGCCGTACGCGATCGGGGCCAAGTTCGCGCATCCCGACCGACCGGTGATCGCGCTCGTGGGCGACGGCGCCATGCAGATGAACGGCATGGCCGAGCTGCTCACGATCGCGAAGTATCACGACCGCTGGAGCGACCAGCGCCTGGTCGTGCTGGTCCTGAACAACCGCGACCTGAACCAGGTGACCTGGGAGCAGCGCGTCATGCAGGGCGACCCCAAGTACGAGGCCTCGCAGGAGATCCCCGACTTCCCGTACGCCCGGTTCGCCGAGATGATCGGCCTGGCCGGCATCCGGGTCGACGATCCGGACGCCGTCGGCGCCGCATGGGACGAGGCGCTCGGCGCCGGCCGGCCGGCGGTGCTCGAGGCCGTCACGGATCCCGAGGTGCCGCCGCTGCCTCCGCACATCACGCTGGAGCAGGCCCGGCACTTCGCCGAGGCCGTCGTTCGCGGCGATCCCGACCGGGGCGGCATGGTGCGGCAGTCGCTGCGGCAGATGGTCGCCGGGATCCTGCCGGAGCGGTGAGCCAGGCACTCGCCGCCGGGACCGATGTGGCGATCGCGAGCCTCGGCGCGCGGGCGTTCGAGATCCCGCTGGACGCGCCGGAGTCGGACGGGACCGCGGAGTGGGACTCGACGGTCATGGTGGTCGTCGAGGCGCATGCGGGCGGCGAGACGGGCCTGGGGTACACCTACGGCTCGCGCGCCTGCCGCGTCCTCGTGGACGAGCTGCTGGCGCCGGCGGTGGTGCATCGTGACGCCTTCGCCGTCTCGGCGGCCTGGGACGCGATGGTCGCGGCCTGCCGGAACGCCGGCGCCGTGGGCGCCGCGTCGATGGCGATCGCCGCGGTCGACCTCGCGCTCTGGGATCTGAAGGCCCGGCTGCTCGGCCTCCCGCTCGTCACGCTGCTCGACCCCGCCCGGGACGAGGTGCCGGTGTACGGCAGCGGCGGCTTCACGTCGATGACCGCCGCCGAGCTCGAGCGCCAGCTGGGCGGCTGGGTCGAGATGGGTATCCCCCGCGTCAAGATGAAGGTCGGGCGCGACCCGGCCGCCGATCCCAGGCGCGTCGGGCTCGCCCGGAGCGCGATCGGCCCCGGAGCGGAGCTCATGGCCGATGCCAACGGCGCGCTCTCGCGCAAGGCGGCGCTGGCGTTCGCCGAGGACGTGCTGGTGCACGCCGGCGCGGTCTGGTTCGAAGAGCCCGTGCCGTCCGACGATCTCGAGGGGCTGCGGCTCCTGCGCGACCGCGGGCCGGCCGGGATCGACGTGGCCGCCGGCGAGTACGGCTTCGCGGCGGTCGACTTCGCGCGCCTGCTCGAGAGCGGGGCGGTCGACTGCCTCCAGGCGGACGTGACCCGCTGCCGCGGGATCACCGGCTTCCTGCGCGTCGCCGCCCTGTGCGATGCGCACGGCGTCGACCTCTCGGCCCACTGCGCGCCCGCGGCGCACGTGCATCCCTGCTGCGCGGCCGCGCGGCTCCGCCACCTCGAGTACTTCCACGACCACGTTCGCGCCGAGGCGCTCCTCCTGGACGGGCCGGGCGAGCCCGAGGACGGGCTCCTGCGCCCCGACCTCACGCGCCCCGGCGCCGGCTACGACCTGAAGCACGCCGATGCCGAGCGGTACGCCATCCGATGAGAGGAGTCCGATGAGAAGGGTGCTCGCAAACCTCCGCGCCGGGCGGATGCAGAAGACGCTCGGCCTCGCAGCGGCCGCGGCCGCGCCGCCGCTCGCGTTCGAGATCTACCTCGAGCACGAGAAGGGGTCGTTCTCGGATCCGTGGATGTGGACGCCCATCGTGCTTGCGCCGCCGCTCACGGTCGTGGGGGTCGCGGCGGCCTTCTCGCCGCGCGTCGCGCGCACCGCGCTACCTGCGGTGTCCGCGCTCTTCGTCCTTGACGGGGTCGCGGGCCTCGTCACGCACGTCCGCGGCATCCACCGCCGCCCCGGCGGGTTCCGGGAGACCGCCTACAACCTCGTGATGGGGCCGCCGCTCCTGGCACCCGGAGCGCTCCTGGCGATCGGCGCGCTCGGCCTCCTGGCGCCGCTCATGGAACGGGAGCGATGAGCGCTGCCGATCCGGCCGGCCTCCCCCGGCAGCGGCGCGGGACGACGCCCCAGATGCACGGCCGCTATCCCGACTTCGACGTGCTGGAGGAGCTCGACCACTGGGACGAGCGGACACGCGAGCTGATCGTGGCCCGCGTCGAGTCGGTGCCGAGGCGGCGGTTCTTCTCGCGGGAGGAGTTTGCCACGCTGGCGGCGTTCGCGGACGTCGTGCTCGCGCAGGACCGCGAGCCGCGCGTGCCCGTTATGTCGCTCGTCGACGCCAAGCTTGGGCGCAGCACGGGCGACGGCTTCCGCTACGACGATATGCCCGAGGACGCGGAGACGTGGAGGGTCGCGGCGCGTGGGCTCGACGAGGCCGCCGGCGGCTCGTTCGCGGACGCCCCGCCCGAGCTTCGCGAGCGGATCGTCGACGATGTCGCCTCGGGCGCCGTGGCCGGCGCCGCGTGGTCGGAGGTGAACGTCAAGCGGGCGTTCGCGGTCGTCATGCGCGGCCTCCTGGAGGCGTTCTACTCCCATCCCTGGGCGTGGAACGAGATCGGGTTCGGCGGTCCGGCGTACCCGCGCGGCTACCAGGCGCTCGGCGTCGACCGGCACGAGCCGTGGGAGGCGCGCGAGGACTTCGACGTCGACCCGGTGCGCGACGTCCGGGAGCGCGGGCTGAAATGAACCGCTCGCACCTGCTCCTCGATCCGCACCGGCGCGGGGTGCCCGGCGTCGCGCGCATGCGCCGCTACCGGGACGACGACCCGGTCGACATGGCGATCGTGGGCTGCGGCGCGGGCGGCGGCGTGCTCGCCCAGCGCCTGGCCCGGGCCGGATGGCGCGTGGTCGTCCTCGAGCGCGGCCCGTTCTGGGATCCCGACCGCGACTGGGTGTCGGACGAGGCCGGGTCGGACCACCTCTACTGGAACGACACGCGCATCATCGCGGGCGAGGACCCGGTCGAGATGGGCAAGAACAACTGCGGCCTCGGCGTGGGCGGGTCGATGGTGCACTTCGCCGGCTACACGCCGCGGTTTCACCCGTCGGACTTCACCACCCGCTCGGTGGACGGCGTCGGCGCGGACTGGCCGATCGCGTACGCCGACCTGCGGGCCCACTACGCCCTCCTCGAGCAGGAGCTGCCCGTCGCGGGCCAGCGCTGGCCGTGGGGCGACCCGCACGGCTACCCGCACGGACCGCACCCGATCTGCGGCGCCGCCGAGCGGGCGTGGGAGGGGGCGCGCGCCTGTGACATCACGATGCGGGTCGGCCCCGTCGCGATCGCGAACGGCCGGTTCGGGAACCGGCCCCACTGCATCTACCGCGGCTTCTGCCTCCAGGGGTGCAAGGTGAACGCGAAGGCGAGCCCGCTCGTGACGCACGTGCCCGATGCCATCGAGCAGGGCGCCGAGGTGCGGGCCGACTCGATGGTCGTCGGGCTGGAGGTGGACGGCGGTGGTGCCATCTCGGGCGTCCGCTACCAGCGTGACGGCGCCGAGCGGGTGCAGCGCGCCCACGCCGTGGCGGTGTGCGGCTACGCGATCGAGACACCCCGGCTCCTGCTTCACTCGGGCGTCGGAAACGACCACGACCAGGTCGGCCGCTACGTGATGGTGCAGGGCGCTCCCCAGATCGCCGGCCGCTTCCCCGAGCTCCTGCGGATGTACAAGGCGCCGCCGCCCGAGGTGTCCTCCGAGCAGTTCTACGAGACGGATCGCGAGCGCGGCTTCGCCCGCGGGTTCTCGATCCAGACCGTCAGCCCGCTGCCGATCGGATGGGCCGAGCATGTGTTCGCCGATGGACACCGGGGTACGGCCCTGCGCGAGTACATGCGCGACTACAACCACTGGGCCGTGCTCGGGGCGCTCTGCGAGCTCCTGCCCCGCGCCGAGAACCGCGTGACGCTGGCCGACGAGGCGGATCAGTTCGGGATGCCGCGCGCCCGGTTCAGCTACACGCAGTGCGAGAACGACCGTGCCAACATCGCCTACGCCAAGCGGGTGATCAACCGCATCTGGGAGGCGGCGGGCGCGGAGGACATCCTCACGATCGACCGGTACGCGCACCTCGTCGGCGGCTGCCGGATGGGCACCGACCCGGAGACGAGCGTCGTCGATGCCGACCATCGCGTGTGGGGCGTCCCCAACCTGTTCGTCTGCGACGGCAGCGTCATGCCGACGCAGGGCAGCGCGAACCCCGCCCTCACCATCATGGCGCTCGCCTCCCGCTTGGCCGAGGAGCTGGCCGCACGGCGGATCGACTCCACCCGGAGGAGGGCGGCATGAGCGCGTCACCGCCGCCGCGGGTGGTCGTCGTCACGGGCGCCTCGGCCGGTGTCGGGCGGGCCGTCGCCCATGCCTTCGCCCGCCGCGGCGCCACCATCGGCCTCGTCGCCCGCGGCCGGGCGGGGCTGGAGGCAGCGGCGGAGGAGGTGCGGCAGCTGGGCGGGTCCGCGCTCGTCCTGCCGGCCGATGTGGCCGACCACGACCAGGTCGACGCCGCCGCGCAGGCGGTCGAGCGCCGGGCCGGGCCGATCGAGGTCTGGGTGAACGACGCCATGGCGACCGTGTTCGCGCCGCTCTCGGAGACGGCGCCCGACGAGTTCCGGCGCGCGACCGAGGTGACCTACCTGGGGACCGTCCACGGCACGATGGCCGCGCTCCGGCGGATGGTCCCGCGCGACAGCGGCGTCGTGGTGCAGGTCGGCTCGGCGCTCGCATACCGGTCGATCCCGCTCCAGGCCGCCTACTGCGGGGCGAAGTTCGCGGTGCGCGGGTTCACCGACTCCGTGCGGACGGAGCTCCTCCACGACGGCAGCAACGTCCACATCACGATGGTGCAGCTCCCGGCCGTGAACACGCCCCAGTTCTCGTGGTGCCGCACCCGGCTCCCCGACCATCCCCAGCCGGTGGCGCCGATCTTCGACCCCGACGTGCCGGCCGAGGCGGTCTACTGGGCGGCCACCCACCGGCGCCGCGAGCTGATCGTCGGCGGCAGCGCGCTCAAGGCCATCGTCGCCTCGATGGTGGCGCCGGGGCTGGCCGACCGCTACCTCGCCCGCACCGGCTACGACTCCCAGCAGGTGAAGGGCGACCCCGTCGGCCCCGACCGCCCCGACAACCTGTTCGAGCCCGTCCGGGGCGTCGCGGCGACCCGAGGGCGCTTCGGCGCCGGATCGCGCACGGCGAGCGCCCAGCTCTGGGCGGCGACCCACCGGGGGCCGCTCCTGGCGGCGGCGGGCGGCGCGCTGCTCGCCCTGCGGTCGCTGCGGCGGTGACCCGGCCGCACGTCCTTCGCGACTACGCCTTCATCGCCGACGGCGAGCGCGGCGGCCTCGTCGGCCCGGAGGGCGACATCGCGTGGCTGTGCTTCCCGCGATGGGACTCGGACGCCGTCTTCTCCGAGCTGATCGGCGGCGGCGGCACCTACGCCGTGCGGCCGCGGGGGCGGTGCGTGTGTGGCGGCTACTACGAGCGCGGGTCGCTCATCTGGCGCAGCCGCTGGGTGACCGAGGACGGCATCGTCGAGTGCCG
>Ga0207708_10003465_pt1 | contig 11628 bp, 4 predicted proteins | sample KBSK5101metaG_FD_184340 | JGI IMG/M metagenome (GOLD analysis project Ga0207708, IMG submission 184340) | Corn, switchgrass and miscanthus rhizosphere microbial communities from Kellogg Biological Station, Michigan, USA - KBS K5-10-1 metaG... | ecosystem: Host-associated > Plants > Roots >...
CGCCGGCGGTTCTCGAAAGGTCTGCAATTCCAGGTCGACTACACCTGGAGCAAGGCGATGGGTGACGCTGTCGATGCACAAGGAAACAACCAGAGCGATCTGGTTCCACGACTCACGCTCCGCGGCGACAAGAATTTGGATTATCGCCGGTCGACTCAGGATCAAACGCAACGGTTTGTTGCAAATGGCATCTACGACCTTCCCTTCGGCAGGGGCCGTACCTGGTTGAGTGGTGCTAACAATATTGTCGACCGGATTGTCGGAGGTTGGACCATAGGAGTCATTAACGTATGGTCAACCAGTCCTCCATTCTATATCTCTGCCGGCCGCTCGACATTCAACTGCACCGCGCCACAGGCCAACGGCGTCTGTCCTACGCCTAATAATGGCGCTCAATTGGTCGGGTTGAGTTTTGAAGACTTCAAGAAGAATGTAGGCCTGTTCTTTGACAAGGGTGGCGTGTTTTTCATCAACCCGGCGATACTGGACATCACCTACAACTCGGCCGGTAAGGTTGCTACTTCAAAGCTGAAGCCAGGCCTAATGACAGCTCCGGCTCCGGGTACGTTTGGTAATTTCCCGGTGAACAGCCTTAATGGTCCAAACTACTTCAACCTCGACATTAGTGTCACTAAGAGGATTCCGATTAGTGAACGAGTGAAGTTTGAAATCAAGGCTACGGCCATCAACGTCCTGAACCACGCCAATTTCGCGTTCCCGGGTGTCAATGTGAGTAATCAGAATTTTGACTCAACCACATTTGGCCTGGTCACAACTCAGCGCGGTACGGCCCGCAATATCAATTTCATCGGCCAACTGCGGTTCTAGCCTTCGAAGTTAATGACTATTGGATCTAGCTCCGAAGTTCGATCCATTCATGGGCGTTGTCGGAGATTCCGGCAACGCCCTTTGTTATTATTGGGGCCAGCCGATTCGAGGTAGAAGCGATGCCCGCATCAAGATTAGCCTTCGTAGTTCTCTTTGCCTGCTGTGTTATTCCAGCCAGCGCGCAGATGAGTCCGCCCGGAGCAGGTGACACGGGTCTGGGCGGAGTGAACACCATTAACGGGTCCGTGATTGCGGGCGGGCAGCGACTACAGCGTCGAATTACAGTTCGTATTCAAAGCATGACCAGGGGCGATCGGGTTGTGATGACGGATGACTACGGAAACTTCACCTTTCGCGGCCTTGTATCTGGTGACTACACGATACTCATCGACAAAGAAAAAGACTTCAGACCGTTCTCACAAGTAGTTAGCATTATTCAGCCGCGAGGTTTTCCACCCCAAACCTACACTCTCAGTGTTCGTCTGGAGTGGAAGGAACCAAAAGACGCGAAGCCTGCAGTTCTTAATGTCGAGTTTGCGAATGTTCCAAAACCTGCTCTGGTCCATTACGACAACGCCCTCGAACAAGCTAAAAGGAATGATCACTCAGCAGCCATCGAGGAACTCAAATTGGCTATAAAGGAATATCCGTCCTTTAGCCAGGCATTTAATGAGCTCGGGGTCCAGTATTTGAAACTGAATGAATTGGAAAAAGCCGACGAGTCATTCCAGGAAGCAGTAAAGATTAACCCCGACGCTGTTTCGTCTCTCATCAACCGCGGTATCACAAACGTCCTCATGAAACGGTACGGCGAGGCGGTACCGATTCTTCGCAAAAGCCTTCTGAAGAATAAGCAGTCAGCAGTTGCGCATTATTTTCTTGGCCAGGCTCTGGCAAACCTCGGGCTGTTTGACGATGCAGAAAAAGAACTTTTGGCTTCGTTGGAACTCGGAAAAGAAGAAATGAAAGAGGCCCACAGAATCCTGGCGATCATATACGCATCTCGAGGCGCCAGGCAGCAGGCCGCGGACCAATTGGACGCTTATCTTAAATTGGCCCCCGACGCACCTGACGCTCAGAAGCTAAAAGACAAGGTTCGACAACTGCGAGAATCGAATTAAGACTTTGCTCCGAGGGCTGTATACTCACAGATGCGTATCTCAAGGACTTAACTTAGGTAACATTTGTTTGCAGGTGGTGGCGAGATTCCATATTATAGCTGCGAGTAAAACTGTTAACTCAGAGATGCTCTAATCTCATTCCTCAGAAGGAGACTCACTATTAACTCCGAGATGTCGCCCTCATCTCATTCCTCAAAGGAGACTCACGATGCGACTGCGGTTAATTGTATCCCTTACCCTCATTATTCTGCCGCTATTGCTGCTGACCCTGATTGGAATCAACAGAAGTAGTGCGCAAAACGCCAAACAAACGAAAAGGGTCAAGCTTTCGGTTTTGCAATCGTTCGAAACCCTGATTAACAGCGATGCTGGTCAAAAGACCGCACTCGCCCTGTCTAAAGACGGCCAGCGAATGTATTCCCTTAATAGTATGACTGGGGATGTGTTCGTTTATGACATGAAGAGCAAGCGGCTAAAGAAAGCTTCTGATTCTCTCCCGAACGTCGAAGCTTTTGCGGTGGGTCCTAAAAATGAACTATACCTGGCCCAAAAGGATTCGTCGGTGCGGATAGTAAGTTCGGACGGACGTCGCCTTAACTTCTTTCATACTGTCTTCCCGAAGTCAATTGCGGTTCTTGGCAATGGAAATGTAGTCGTTGCTTCACCATTCAACGGGAAGAACCTGCATCTGTACAACGGTCAAGGCGTTTTGCTTGCCAGCTTCGGCGACATAAGGCCCTTTGATCCCAGCCACACGGAAAACGAGTTTCTAAATGAGGGACGAGTAGTCGCCGGCCGAGATGACCAAATCTATTATGTGTCGACGTATGCCCCCGAGCCTTATGTTTTGAGATTCAGTTCTGAAGGCCAACTGTTGGGAGAGTTCCAGATCGAAGGCGAAGCCGTTGATCTTCAAACTGGCTTCACAAGGGAATTCCTCAACCGAAGAAAGTTCTGCAACGGTGGCGTTACAATTATAACTTCCGCTAGTGTTAATCCAGAGACAGGACATCTTTGGTTGGGGATGAATAGCATGTCTACTCAGGGAACGGTTTATGAGTACGATCAAACCGGAACCAAAGTCCGCGAGTTCGCTTTCTTGCTTAACTCGAACAACAAAATACAAAACGTCACTCACGTAAAGGATGTAGTGGTTAGCGGCGACTCGTTGTCCATTCTAACCACGGGGGGCGCCTACGCCTTTAAGCTCAGCGAGGTTCTGATCGCCGACGCCTGGAAGGTTCCCATGAAGACTTCAGAAACGATAAAGCCAACTTGGGCCAATCCACTTGCAAGAATAGCTGCGTTTTGGGCGCCGGCGCCGGTTAGTCGACCAGGCATTCCACAGCCAGTACAGTCTGCGTGCAGCGCGGCTCAAGACGTTTCGTGTACAGCTAACTGTCCTCAGAATACTGCGCCAAACCCGGCGGATTGCGGAGCACAGATCGTGGCTCTTTTCCCTACAAATCAAACAAAACGTGTGACCGAGAAAAGTTGTACGTCCAAGCCGATAGATTCGACGCCCGGTTCCGCAACCCCGGGAGGATGCACTGAGTCTGTTACGTGGTGCGATACTGCAAGTCCCAATGTCACTGGAAGCACCACCGTGAATGTCAATTGCACAGCAGTGCCAACGCCGACCCCAACCCCAACACCGACACCAGCTCCGCAATCCACTCCGACGCCGGGGTACTGTCTTGGAGTGCAAGACTTACTAAACTTCCCGTCGTCCGGATGCATCACCGGGCTTTTCTTTCAGGGTCCCTGCACTCGGAGCTCGGCCTTCCGAAGCCGATGCGCAGATCCCACCGGATATGAAGAGTGGAGTTGTAGCTGTCCCGACGGAACCACGATGTCGCCAATCGTGATCGATGTAGACCACAGCGGTTTCTCAATGAGCGATGCAGGTAGCGGCGTGATTTTCAATATGCTCAACGATGGTGTGCCTCTGGCTATCTCGTGGACTGCGGCAGGCTCCACCAATGCTCTTCTGGTTCTCGATCGCAATGGCAATGGAACCATCGACAACGGAACAGAACTCTTTGGCGACCTTACACCTCAACCAGCGTCATCTGAGGCAAACGGATTCCTGGCGTTGGCGGAGTACGATAAGTCCAGCAACGGCGGTAACGGAAACAGCAGGATTGACAGTGGCGATGCGATCTTCTCGCAACTAAGACTCTGGCAGGATGCAAATCACAACGGTATCTCTGAGGCAAACGAGTTGCAGACCCTGGGGGCCTTCGGGATTACCGGAATTGATCTGAGTTACAAAGCGTCGAAACGTACAGATGCATTTGGCAATAAGTTTCGCTACCGGGCCAAGATATATGATAAGGACGGAGTGCATTCCGGTCGTTGGGCCTGGGATGTGTTCGTGATGGTCCAGTAAGAATCAGGCATCAAGAATTTTAGCCGCGGATTTTCGCAGATAAACGATGATTAGATCTGCGTTCATCCGCGGCTAACAATATTCTGAAAAAACAGTTGACAGCCGCCCGAATCTATACTAAAAACTTCGTTCGCTGAGACAACAAACTAGGTTCTGCGACTTAGTTGTCAGCATTTGCACGCCGTTTTATCCGCTTTTCAGCTTTTAGAGGACCGAGAAAATGAGAAAGCCTTCTGTGCAGCTACTGCTGCTCACACTGCTGATCGTATCTTCCGCCATCTCCACTCTTGCCCAGAACAATAAAGGCGCAATCGTCGGGACCGTCAAAGATCCCAACGACGCTCTCGTTGCCAAAGCACAGGTCAAAGTCACGAGCACCAAGACCGGTGAGGTCCGCACTACCGACACGAGTGATGACGGCACCTACACCGTCACGAACCTCGAGCCTGGGCCATACAACGTGACTGTCGAGGCGAGCGGGTTTCAAACCGTAACGTTCGAGGCTGTGCAGGTAGAGACGAATGCGCGTCTCCCACTCGACGTGAAGTTTGCCAGCGTCGCGACAAGCACTTCTTCAGTGACGATCACGGCGGAGTCAGCGCCACTCGTGGAAAGTGAAACGAGCGTGCGCGGCGATCTCATCACGGGAAAGGAAGTCACCGATCTTCCAATACCGCAACGAAACTTTACACTCCTCGCGCAACTGTCACCCGGCGTCGTTAGACCAAACCTCGGTTTACTCGGTGGCGGCGGCAACTTCGTCGAGGGCGGCGGTGGTCGCAACAATACTGAATCGACGCGCTTTCGCGAGTCGGGTGGCTCGGTGATGGTCGTGAACGGCGCGCGCCCGACGAACAACAACTTCACGCTCGATGGCGTCGACAACAACGAATCGCAGTTTGGCCAGATCGCGATCTATCCGAATCCTGACGCGATCGCCGAGTTTAAGATCGAGACGAGCGTTCCGTCGGCTGAATCTGGACGCGCCGGCGGCGGCATCGTCTCCACGACTTTCAAATCCGGTGGTAACGACTTTCACGGGACGGCAGGTGAGATTTATCAGGGCCGCTTCCTGAGCGCTGCGGCGGCGAAGTTTGATGATCCGACGTCACAGCCCGTACCGAACTACGTAACGCATAACTTTTACGGCACGGTTGGTGGTCCAATCTTCCTGCCGAAGTTTGGTGAAGGTGGTAAGGCCTGGTATAACGGTCGCAATCGTTCGTTCTTCTTCTTCTCGTTGAACGGCCAGCGAAACAGCACGCCGATCTTTGGCGGCGCAGGCGATCCGCTCGGCGTGCCTGTGCCAACAGCAAGAATGCGGCTTGGCGATTTCGGCGAGCTGTTGCAACCTGGAACTACTCGTAGTTACAGGCTCGCCAGCGGTGGCTCAGTCAACGCACCGATCGGCACGATCTTCGCTCCCAACGGCACTCCGATTCCCGGCAACGACCTGCGTAATTGTCCGAGCTGCGGAGGGTTCTCGCCCTTTGCGCGAAACTACCTGAATGCTTTCCCGCTGCCGAATCTTGCGGGTATCGGTCGAAACTTCGAGACCAATCGCAAGGAACACGCGGTCGTCGACAGCTACGACATCCGCATCGATCATCGCATTACACAAAGTAACAGCTTCTTCGCGCGTTACAGTAAATCAAATACGGCACGCCAGCGCGATAACTTCTTCCCGCTGGGTACCTCGCCAACCGGTAATGATCTGCCGGCTGGTCCATCCGCGGGCGACGAGTTTGGTGACAGCAAGGGATTTACGATGGGCGATACGCATGTGTTATCGCCGTCCGTGGTCAACGACGCGCGCTTCGGCTACACCCGAGTGTCGATCGGCATCTTCAACACAGGTGTTAACGGCACGGGCGGATTCAGTCCGACGATCTCCGCAAACCTGGGCGCTCCTAATATCAATATTAGTCCAAATACCAGCGGCATCGTCCTCGTGGGAATCGTCGACGAATTAAACGGAACGGATCGCGCTGCTGAGTTCACCGGAGACGGTGGTCCGTTTTACTTTCTTTCGAATAACTTCCACGTCGCGGATGCAGTCACTCTTGTCAAAGGTAATTCGACCTACAAGTTCGGTGGCGATTATCGCGTGCGCCAGACCAGCGTCTACGACGGCGGTCGCAACAATGGCACTAAGGGTAATTACCAGTACGGCACCACTAATAGCGGTTTCGTTAACGGCAACTATAACGGTATTGGACCAAATGATACCGGTTCGGCACTCGCTAACTTTCTGCTCGGTTATCAGCCAGGTTTTGTAGGACGCGGCGATCCAGGTGGTCCACACTACCAGTCAAGCAAAGAGATGGCGTTCTTCGTGCAGGACGACTGGAAGGTCAACACGGATCTGACTTTGAACCTCGGTCTGCGTTACGACATCTTTACTGCACCGACAGAGCGTTTTGACCTGCAGAGCAATTTCGATCCCGCCACTAAGACAATGGTGGTGGCTGGCGATAACGCACCCGGTGGCCGGGATCTCTCAAACACCGATAAGAACAACTTTGGACCACGCATCGGGTTTGCTTACAGCGGCTTGAAAGCGGATAAGACTCTGGTGCTGCGCGGTGGTTACGGCTTGTTATACGCGGTGGATACAAACCTCAATCAGCCGCTGACTGCAAACCCGGGTACTGGAGCCGGGATCTATGGCTGCACGCCGATAACTGCTCCGTCGGGATGTCCGTCCTTTTTCCTGTCGCGCAATCCTTTCGATAGAGGAGTTCCCACAGCGCCGTTTACGGTGGCAGCGCCGGGCACGATTTTCCCTGCGCCGACCGGTGGCACCATTCTTTTCACCGATCCGAATCGCAAGGACGAAATGTATAACCAGTTCAATTTCACTATCCAGGATGAGTTCCGACCGGGTTGGCTCGGTGAAGTTGCTTACGTCGGTTCGATTGGTCGAAACCTGTTGGTACTTCAGAATATTGGCACTGGAAACGACCAGGGTGGGCCAGGCTCTCGTGAAGTCGTGCTCGTTAATGTCGCCACCCCGAACGCAGTCGTAGCGACGCGGTTCCGCGGTCACTCGAACTACAATGCCTTACAAAGCAAGCTCGAGAAACGCTTCGCAAAGGGTCTGTCGATGCTGACGTCCTACACCTGGTCACACTCGATCGACGACTCTCCGGGTGGTGTATGCGCAAATGGCGCCGGACCTCGCGACTGTGGTCCGGATGATCCTTTGCGGCCTGAGCTCGACCGAGGCAATTCCGATACTGACGTCAGACACCGCTTCACTTTTTCAAATGTTTGGGATCTGCCGATCGGTCGTAACCGTCGGTATGGTGCGGACATGAACAAGGGCCTCGATGCGGTTGTCGGGGGCTGGCAATTCAACAACATCATCACCTGGCAGAGTGGTCCGGTGTTCAATGTCACGTGTAATGGCGGGCGCGTGGATCTCATTGGCGATCCAAATCCGACACAGGCGCAAGAGGATCAGGGCCTTGAGCTTAATCGCAATGCGTTTAGATGTGCGACCACGAGAGTTTTTGCGGGGGACCCAAATGAGTTCCCCGGCGGCGCGGCGTCTCCGAAGATCGGCACGCTGGGCCGGAACGTCTTCCGCGGCCGGCCACAGTTTTACTGGGACTCGTCGCTGTACAAAAACTTCCCCGTCACGGCGATCAGTGAAGCTTTCAATATTCAGTTTCGTTTCTCGGCTTATAACGTGCTGAACCGTGTGAATCGTTCGTTCCCGAATGGAGACTTCAATAACGGTGACTTTGCGCGTGATACCAGCGAGCAGCGACGGCGGCAGATGGAGTTCTCCCTCAGATTTATTTTCTAACGTTACTTTTGGTCTGGTTGTCGAGTGGCGCGTATCATTACGTGCCACTCGATTATCATTTAAGCCCGCGAAGAGGCGACGGTACATTTAAGCCCGCGAGGCAGCGACGCTACATTGAAGCCCGCGAAGCGGGCGACAGCATAAAGCCTGGGGCGCAAGCCCCAGGATCAGGGCGCAATAAATAATTCGAGCCCGCGAAGCGGGCGACAGCTTCACCCATCGTTCTCGTTATGTATTCGCTTTCGCCCGCTAAAGCGGGCTCGGAAATGTTTTTCCTTGGTAACCTGGGGCTTGCGCCCCAGGCTTTATGCTTACGCCCGCTTCGCGGGCTACTTCTGCTTACGTTGGCGCTCACGGCTTTTGGCGCGCCGCAGCGTACTGCGGGGAATGCCGATACGCTGTTGAGCGAGGCGGGGGCGCTGGTCCAGGCGGGGAAGCTCGCCGAAGCGGAAGCCGCGACGCGCAAGATCCTCACGAGTAATCCACGAAATGCTGAAGCACATAGTTTGTTAGGTGTGATTCTCGATCAGCGTGGTGCGACGGCTGATGCTGAGAAAGAGTACGGCGTCGCTTTGCGTTTGCAGCCGAAGCTCGTGAGCGCGTTGTCAAATCTCGGTGTGTTGCTGGCGAAGACGAATCGCACGACTGAGGCGATCGCGAAGTTTGAAGAAGTGCTGCAGATCGATCCGAAACACGAGGGCGCGATCTTCAACCTCGGAGCATTGTACGCCGCTCGTGGAGACTACAAGCGCGCGGCCCCTCTCCTGGAAAAAGCCGCCGGGCAGGATCCAAGGATGCTTTTCACTGTCGCGCTGCGCCTCGCGGAAGCGCACCAGTACGCTGAAGCCGTGCGACTGTTCCAGCGAACGAATGAGCTGCGGCCGCAGACTTACGAAGTCCTCTACAATCTTGGCATCGCGCTTTACAACCTCGATCGCCTCGACGAAGCAAAACAAGCATTGCAGTCAGCCTCGGGTTTAAAGCCCGGCGAAGCGGAGCCGTACTATCGTCTCGGCTTGATTGCGTCTGCGCAGGACGACACGAAGACGGCTTTGACGCATTGGTCCAAAGCGCTCGAGTTGCGGCCTGTGTTTCCTGAAGTCAACTTCATGATCGGTGAAGAGTTGCTCAAGAGGCAGCTTGCGGAGAAGTCGGTCCCGTTTTACGAGAAGGCGCTCGAGCAGGCGCGGGGACAGCTTGTCTATTTTCTGCGACTCGGCGTGGCGAACGTGCGTGCGCAGCGTTACGAGCGTGCGCGCGACGTTTTCACGCAGGCGCTGCAGCGCTATCCGGACAATGCAAATCTGTATTTTCTGCTCGGTTATGCAGCGCGAGCGGAGGGGCAGTATGACCTGGCAGTCGAGGCGTTTCAAAAGGCCCTCAAGTCACAGCCTGATAACCCGGACGTGCTCGGGAACCTCGGTTATATTGCGAGCCAGCGTGGCGAGAGCGTCGAAGCGGAGCGTTTGTTGAGACGCGCGATCGAGCTTGAGCCGAAAAATTTTCCGCCGTATCACGATCTCGGGCGGCTGCTGGTGAAGTTGAAGAGATATGAAGAGGCGGTGCCGTTGCTGGCGCGTGGAGTTGAGTTGAATGCGAAAGATCCCGGCGTGCACTATCAACTATTTCTCGCGTACTCCAGGTTGAAGCGAAAGGACGAGGCCGACAAAGAGCTGGCGGAGTTCAAGCGTCTGGATGAAATCAACCAGCATGGCGCGACGCCGTTGACGCCAATGAAGGACGGCGAGACTTTACCACCGCTGCCAGTTGTTGCGGCCGGTGACAGCGCCAAGCCCCGCACACCAAACAACTGATGACAGCCACAAAAAAGCACAAATGCATTTTTTTAAGTGTTTTGTGCCTTTTGTGCCTTTTTGTGGCGACTTATGCGCAATCACCTTCGGTCACGAAGGTCGATCCGCCTTCATGGTGGGCCAAGCACACGATCAGGCCCGTCAGGCTTCTGGTGCGTGGCGCGAATCTACGCGGCGCGCGCGTGCGTCCTTTGAATCCGGAGATGCGTGCGTCGGAGGCCTCAGTCAACGAGCGAGGCACATATCTTTTTGTCGATGTTGAGATCAGTCCTTCGCTCAAACCGGGCGCGTATCCGCTGCTTGTCGAGAGTGCGAGTGGCAGCACGATGATCCCCTTCCGTCTTGAAGCGCCGCTCGACACGCAAAGCAACTTTCAGGGAATCACGACTGACGATGTGATCTACCTGATCATGACTGACCGGTTTGCTGACGGCGACGCGTCCAACAACGTTCCGAAGAACTCGCCACCCGAAGCAAACGATCGCAACAACCCACGCAGCTTTCACGGCGGCGACTTGCGCGGTGTCATCAACCATCTTCCATACCTGAAAGCTCTCGGCATTACTACCCTCTGGTTAACGCCGTGGTACGACAACTGGAATGGCGTGAACCGTTGCGACAAACCGTGGTGCCCGAACACGTACTATCACGGCTATCATGCGATCGATTACTACGCGGTCGAAGATCGTTTCGGCGACCTCACGACGTTGCGCGAGCTGGTCCGAAAGGCGCACGCACTCGGCATCAAGATCATTCAGGATCAAGTAGCGAATCACGTCGGCTCGCAGCACCCGTGGGTCAAGGATCCGCCACTCCCGAACTGGTTCCACGGCACACTCGCACAGCACCAGCTGAACAGGTTTCATAACGCCGCGCTGCTCTCGCCGCACTCAAACCAGATCGAAGTTCGCAACACGCTCGATGGCTGGTTCAGCGACGATCTTCCTGACATGAACCAGGATGAGCCGGAAGTCGCGCGCTACGAGATCCAGAATGCGTTGTGGTGGGTTGGAATGACCGGCATCGACGGCATTCGCCAGGACACGATCCAGTACATGCCGCGCGTCTTCATTCGTGATCTTTCGAACGCATTGCACCGGCAGTATCCAAAGCTGTGGATGGTTGGCGAGGTGTTCGAGCGCGACGCTGCGCACACGGCGTTCTTCATTGGCGGTCACACGGGTTGGGATGGCGTCGATACGAAGCTTGATTCAGTTTTCGATTTCGCATTGTGGAATGCGTCGCTGCTTGTGTTCACGAACAAGGCGCCGGTGCGATCTCTGCCGCACCAGTTGAAGTACGATGCGCTTTATCCGGATCCGTCGAGAGTCACGGTGCTCGCGAATAATCACGACACGATGCGGTTCATGTCACTCGAAGGCGCTACGACCGCGGGCGCGATGATGCACGTCGCTTTCGTGTTGAGTGTGCGTGGAATACCGCAGCTATATGCGGGCGAAGAGATCGCGATGGAAGGGAAGGAAGATCCGGATAATCGGCGTGATTTTCCGAGTGGTGCGTTCAAGGCCGAGGGGCGCAAGCCGAAAGAGCGAGAGATGTTTGAGTGGACGCGTTCGTGGATCAAATTGCGGCGCGATCATGCGGCACTGCGCGCAGGGAAGTTGATAGACCTGTTTGTTGACGATGAGACGTACGTGT
>Ga0207708_10003466_pt1 | contig 11626 bp, 9 predicted proteins | sample KBSK5101metaG_FD_184340 | JGI IMG/M metagenome (GOLD analysis project Ga0207708, IMG submission 184340) | Corn, switchgrass and miscanthus rhizosphere microbial communities from Kellogg Biological Station, Michigan, USA - KBS K5-10-1 metaG... | ecosystem: Host-associated > Plants > Roots >...
TACGACGCTGATGTCGGCGCGCGGCTGCGGAACGCCGGCACTGTGCTGATCGGAAAGACGAACATGGACGAGTTCGCAATGGGCTCGTCGAACGAGAATTCGTACTTCGGCGCCGTGCACAACCCGTGGAACCTTGCGTGCGTCCCCGGCGGCAGTTCGGGCGGCTCGGCCGCCGCGGTGGCGGCGGGACTCGTGCCCGCATGCACGGGCACGGATACGGGTGGCTCGATCCGCCAGCCCGCGGCGCTGACCGGAATCTGCGGCTTGAAGCCCACGTACGGCGTCTGCTCGCGCTACGGGCTCGTCGCGTTCGCGTCGAGCCTCGATACACCCGGCCCGCTCGCCCGCGATGCGCTCGACTGCGCGCTGTTGCTGAATGCGATGGCCGGCCACGACGCCCGCGATTCGACGTCGCTCGATCGGCCCGCCGAGGATTACACGCGCGAGCTACGCGCCGCGCAGTCGGCGAAGCCGCTCGCGGGCCTGCGAATCGGCCTGCCCGCCGAGTATTACGGCGCCGGCATCGACGCTGCTGTCGCAGGCGCGGTCGACGCGGCGCTCGACGCGTTGCGCGCGCTCGGCGCGACGACAGTCGATGTCGCCCTTCCCGGCGTGCGCCATTCGGTACCGGTGTACTACGTCATCGCGCCGGCCGAAGCCTCCTCGAACCTGTCGCGTTTCGATGGCGTTCGCTACGGCCATCGAGCGCAGCGCTACGACGACCTCGCCGAAATGTACAGCCGCACGCGCGCGGAAGGGTTCGGCGCGGAAGTGAAACGGCGCATCCTCGTCGGCACGTACGTGCTGTCGCATGGCTACTACGACGCGTACTACCTGAAGGCGCAGCAGGTGCGGCGATTGATCGCGCGGGAATTCGTCGGCGCATATTTGCAATGCGACGTCATCGCGGGTCCGACGACACCGACGGCGGCGTTCCCGATCGGGGCGATGGCCGACGATCCCGTCGAGATGTACCTGAACGACATCTTCACCGTCGCGGCGAACCTGACCGGGATGCCGGCGATGTCGATCCCATGCGGCTTCACGCCGACGGGATTGCCTGTCGGGCTGCAGTTGCAGGCGACGTACTTCGGCGAGGCGCGCCTCCTGAACGTCGCCCATCGATTCCAGCAGGTGACGGACTGGCACCGACGCGAGCCGCCGACGGCGCGCACGCCGGCCACCACCGCAGCGGAGCGAACACGATGACGTGGGAAGTGGTCATCGGCCTCGAGACGCACACACAGCTGTCGACGGCGTCGAAGATCTTCTCGGGCGCGTCGACGGCGTTCGGTGCAGCGCCCAACACGCACGCATCGGCGGTCGACATCGCGCTACCCGGCGTGCTGCCGGTATTGAACCGCGGCGCTGTCGAGCGCGCGATCCGCTTCGGACTGGCCGTCGGCGGTGCGATCAACCGCCGCAGCGTTTTCGCGCGCAAGAATTACTTCTATCCCGACCTGCCGAAGGGCTACCAGATCTCGCAATACGAGATTCCGATCGTGCAGCGCGGCTCGGTCACGATCGCGACCGAGGCGGGCGAGAAAACGATCAGGCTCACCCGCGCGCATCTCGAGGAAGACGCCGGAAAATCGCTGCACGAGGGGTTGCCGGCCGACGCCGGCGACGTGACGGGCATCGATCTCAACCGCGCAGGCACGCCGCTCTTGGAGATCGTGTCGGAGCCGGATCTGCGCAGCTCCGCCGAGGCGATCGAGTACGCGAAGAAGCTGCATGCGCTGGTGATGTGGATCGGCATCTGCGACGGCAACATGCAGGAAGGAAGCTTCCGCTGCGACGCGAACGTGTCGGTGCGAAGGCCGGGCGCACCGCTCGGCACGCGCTGCGAAATCAAGAACCTCAACAGCTTCCGCTTCATGCAGCAGGCGATCGACTACGAGGTGCGGCGGCAGATCGAGCTGATCGAAGACGGCGGCACCGTCGTGCAGGAAACGCGACTGTACGATCCCGACCGCAATGAGACGCGGCCGATGCGCGGCAAGGAAGATGCGCAGGATTACCGTTACTTTCCCGATCCGGACCTGCCGCCGCTCGTCGTCGGCGACGCATGGATCGCGCGCATGCGACGCGACATGCCCGAGCTGCCCGACGCCATGCGCACGCGACTGGTTGCGGCGCACGGGCTCACCGACTACGACGCGGCACAACTGACGTCGTCGCACGACCTCGCGGAGTACTACGCAGGCGTGTGCGAAGCACTGGACGCCCACGACGCCGCTGCATGCAAGCCAGTTGCGAACTGGGTGCTCGGCGAGTTCTCGGCGTCGCTGAACCGCACGGGTACTGCCGTCGCCGACGCGCCGGTCGCACCCGAAACGCTCGCTGCGCTGCTGCGGCGAATCGCCGACGGTACGCTATCAGGCAAGATGGCCAAGCGGGTCTTCGACGAATTGTGGACGGGCGACGGCGCGATCCCGGGCGCAATTGGTTTCGAAGTTGTCGATGCGATCATCGACCGGCGCGGATTGCGCCAGGTTTCCGACGCGGGCGCAATCGAAGCGCTGGTCGATGCCGTGATCGCCGCGCAGCCGGCGGTCGTCGCCGAGTTTCGCGCGGGCAAGGAGAAAGCGTTCAACGCACTGGTCGGACATGTAATGAAGGCATCGAAAGGCAAGGCGAACCCCGGCGAGGTCAATGCGATGCTGCGCCGCAAGCTCGCCGGGTAAGGTCGCGACGTACGGCGTCGAAAGCACCGCGCAGTCATCGCACCGCAGCGACAGGGAGGACTTTGATGAGCCTGTACCGCCATGCACTGCCCCAGTTGGCCGACCGTCCGTTCATCACCGATGGCGGTCTCGAAACGACGCTCGTGTATCACGAAGGCATCGACCTGCCCCATTTCGCGGCGTTCGTCCTGTTCGATCGCCCTGAAGGCGCGACGATCCTGGCGCAGTACTTCGCCCGCTACGCCGAAATCGGGCGCGCCAACAACGTCGGCGTCGTGCTCGAAAGCGCAACGTGGCGCGCCAATCCCGACTGGGGTCACAAGCTGGGCTACAACGCTGCTGCGCTCGCCGACGTCCAGCGGAAGTCCATCGACCAACTGCTCGCGATCCGCGAACGCTACGCGACACCGGGCACGCCGATCGTCGTCAGCGGGAATCTCGGCCCGCGCGGCGATGGTTATCGTCCCGACGCACGGATGAGCCCCGCGGAAGCCGAGGCGTATCACGGTCCGCAGGTGCGAACGTTCGCGGCAACGCAGGCGGACATGGTCTCGGCGTTCACGATGAACTATCTCGACGAGGCGATTGGTATCGTCGCCGCGGCGCGGAAGAGTGCGATGCCGGTCGCGATCTCGTTCACGCTGGAGACCAACGGCCGTTTGCCCTCGGGCGATTCGCTCGAAGCCGCGATCGCGCGCACTGACGAGGCCACCGACGGGTACCCGGCGTATTACATGATCAACTGCGCGCATCCGACGCATTTCAGCGATGTGCTGCGAGGCGCCGACGGATGGACCGGCCGGCTCCGCGGCCTCCGCGCGAACGCGTCGAAGCGCAGCCATGCCGAGCTCGACGTCGCGACAGAACTCGACATCGGCGACCCCGTAGCACTCGGTCTCGAGTATCGGGAATTGCAGCGGCTGCAACCCAGCCTCACCGTGCTCGGTGGCTGCTGTGGGACCGATCATCGGCACGTGGCCGCCATCTGCGAGGCCACGCGCCGCGCGGGCGCAAACGGATGACGAGCGCCGCGCGCCGCGTTGCCGTTGCAGCGTGCGTCGCGGCGATGCTCGCCGGATGCGCGCAACCCGGCATTGCGCCGGAAACGCCCTCAGCCCCGCCGCCGCAGGCGCCTGCTCCGCCAGCGCCTCCGATCCCGCCGCCGGCACCACCACCCCCACCGCCCGAGATCGCGCCAAGAGCCGGTGCGATCGAGCGTGGCCGCGTGTCGCTCTACGGCGCGGAATTCGCTGGGAAGACCACCGCCAACGGCGACGTATTCGACCCGGACGGCCTGACGATGGCTCACCGGACGCTGCCGTTCGGAACGCGCGTGCGCGTGACCAACGCCGAGAACAATCGCAGCGTCGAAGTGACCGTCAACGATCGGGGACCGGCGGTCGCTGGGCGCATCGCCGACCTGTCGCTCGGCGCGGCGCGCCAGATTGGCATGGTGGCGAGCGGTGTCGTCGAAGCGACGCTGGAAATCGTCCGATTGGGCGGCGGCCGCGCGCCGTAGTCCGCCGGACCCTCAGCCCGGAATCGCGTTCGCTACTGGACTTCGAGCTGACCGGTCGTCCGCGCGCGAATCAGCGCCCAAGACAAACCGATGCCGAGCACGATGCCGAGGATCACGAGGCCGATCCACGCCAGCGCGGTCGAATCGGTCGTCTGCAGCACGTTGAGGTCGAACAGCAACCACACGAACGTGCCGAGAAGCGCTGCGCACAGCACGACGCCGATGAGGCCGAGCGCGACAAACGCCGTGCGCAGGCACACGATCCAGCCGATCAGCAGCGCAACCGCTGCGAATGCCTTGACTGCTGTGATGCCGGGCGGCGGCGCACTGATCCAGTGATAGAACGAATGGCCGCTGGGATTGAACGTCAGCAGCACGAGCGCGATCGCGAGCACGATGCGCGTGACAACGCCTGACCACGAGATTCCCTGCATGCCCGAAATTGTAACCCCGCGCCACAGGCGACGACGCGCGAGCGCCGATCGGCTTCGCTGCGCCCACCGTGCTCATCACTCTCAGTGCAGCGGCTTGAACCGCGGCCGGTGGGGCCGTGCGCCTTCTTCGCCGAGCCGCTTGCGTTTGTCTGCTTCGTACTCGTTGTAGTTGCCCTCGAAGAAGATCCACTTCGAGTTGTCCTCGGCCGCGAGTATGTGCGTCGCGATCCGGTCGAGGAACCAGCGGTCATGCGAGATGATGAGCGCGCTGCCAGCGAATTCGGACAGCGCATCCTCGAGTGCCCGCAACGTCTCGACGTCGAGGTCGTTGGACGGCTCGTCGAGCAGCAGAACGTTGCCGCCGCGCAAAAGTGTCGCGGCAAGATGCAGCCGGCCGCGCTCGCCGCCGGACAGTTGCCCGACATTCTTCTGCTGGTCGCTGCCCTTGAAATTGAACCGGCCGAGGTAGGCGCGCGACGGCATTTCGAACCGGCCGACGGTGAGGATGTCCTGGCCGCCGGAGATCGCCTCCCACGCGGTCTTGTCGTTGGGCAACGATTCGCGCGTCTGGTCGACGATTGCGAGTTGCGCCGTATGCCCGATGACCACGTCGCCGGAATCCGGCTTGTCGCGTCCGCTGATCATCCGGAACAGCGTCGTCTTGCCCGCGCCATTGGGTCCGATGACGCCGACGATCGCGCCGGGCGGTACCTTGAACGACAGATCGTCGATCAGCAGCCGGTCGCCGTAGCCCTTGCTGACGTTGCGGAACTCGATCACCTCGTTGCCGAGACGCTCGGCAACGGGGATGAAGATCTCCTGGGTCTCGTTGCGCTTCTGGTGCTCGTACGACGACAGCTCCTCGAAGCGGGCGATCCGCGCCTTGCTCTTCGCCTGGCGCCCCTTGGGGTTCGAACGTACCCACTCGAGTTCCTTGTGCATCGCCTTGATCCGCGCGGCCTCCTGCTTGGATTCTCGCGTAAGGCGCTCCTCCTTCTGCTCGAGCCACGACGTGTAGTTGCCCTTCCACGGAATGCCGTAGCCGCGGTCGAGCTCGAGAATCCACTCGGCGGCGTTGTCGAGGAAGTAGCGATCGTGGGTGACGGCGATCACGGTGCCGGGGAACTTCTGCAGGAACTGCTCGAGCCATTCGACGCTCTCGGCATCGAGGTGATTCGTCGGCTCGTCGAGCAGCAGCATGTCAGGCTTCGACAACAGCAGCCGGCACAGCGCGACGCGGCGCTTCTCACCGCCCGATAGCTGGCCGATTTTCGCGTCCCACGGCGGCAGCCGCAGCGCATCCGCGGCGATTTCCATCTGCACGTCCGAGCCGGCACCCGCGCCCGCGACGATCGCCTCGAGCTGCGCCTGCTCGGCGGCGAGCGCGTCGAAATCGGCGTCGGGCTCCGCATAGGCCGCATACACCTCGTCGAGGCGCTTCGTCGCGGCAAGAACGTCGCCGACGCCTTCCTCGACGATGCTGCGCACCGTCGCGTCGGGATCGAGCTTCGGCTCCTGCGGCAGGAAGCCGATGCGCATGTCGGGCATCGGCACCGCTTCGCCGTCGTATTCCTTGTCCTCGCCCGCCATGATCTTCAGCAGGCTGGACTTGCCCGATCCGTTCAGGCCCAGGACGCCAATCTTGGCGCCTGGAAAGAACGACAGCGAAATATCCTTCAGGATGACGCGCTTGGGCGGGACGATCTTGCCCACACGATTCATCGTGTAAACGTATTGAGCCATGGGAGTGCTGCGGGTTGCGGCGTGGCGAAGCCGCGATTATCGCAGGATGGCGCCGCGTCGCGCGGGCGCCACGACATCTACGCCGTCAGCGCGCGGAGGCGGACGCGTTGGTCAGCTTGAGCGTCGCGGGATTGGCCGGCGAATAGCGGCCGTCGTCGGTGGCGACGACTGCAGTACCGGGCTCGCCGCTACGCAGCTCGTGGAACCGCTGCTTGTCGGCGTCGTAGCGCGCGGCGACGTTCGCCGATTCCTTCTTCTTCGCCGCGATGAATTCGTGCTGCCGCGCAATCTCCGCATCGATCGTTTCGACTTCGAACACGAGCGCGCCGGGGACCGGACGTGGGGCGTACGTGCCCTTCTTGCCCTCGAGCTCGTCGCGCCGCTTCTGCATCTGCGCGATGTAGCCCTGCGCCGACTGCACCTGGCCGTCGATGGTCGCAACGGCGCGCGCCTTCGCGAGGTCGATTTCCTTCTCGTTCGTATACGATTCGACCAGCGCGCGGTCGCGCCGCGCGGCCAGCAGCTTGTCGCGCTCCGCCTGGCGGATGCGCTGCTCGTCGCTTTCGGTCTTCGCCACCGGCTGCGTCGACGGCTTCACCTGCTCGGTTTTGCGGATCGTCAGCCCCTGCCGGTTCAACTGGAGGTTCGCGCCATTGACGGCCTCCGCGGGAATCTTGTCGCTGTAGTGGATCTTCCCGCGCTCGTCGGTCCATTTGTAGAGGCCCGCCTCGGCGCGCGACGTGACGGCGAACAGGCACACGCCCGCGAGCAGCATCGACAGCAGAACGGTGGTCCGCCGGATCGGCCCGTTTTCGACGCGGGTAATTCCACGCCCAGCCACCGCACGGTTGCCGAGCGGCTTCATGATTTCCTCGAAGGATTGGGTGCGCATGGCGTGGCGATCAGTGCGTGCCATAGCGTGCACGATAGTCGGCGATCGCGGGTCGCATCCTGGCAAGGTCGCTGCGGCTGTCGATGAAAGTCATAACGTCGTCGAGCGTTGCGATCGACACGACCGGAATGCCGAACGTGTCGCGAATGTCCTGTACGGCCGACGACTCGCCCTGGCCGCGTTCCATGCGGTCGAGCGCGATCAGCACGCCTGCAGGCTTGGCACCCGCCGCGCCGATGGTCGCTACCGATTCGCGGATCGACGTGCCGGCGGTGATGACGTCGTCGACGATCACCACGCGCCCCTCGAGCGCCGCGCCAACGATAGTGCCCCCTTCTCCATGGTCCTTCGCTTCCTTCCGATTAAAGCTATACGGCACGTTATGCCCCGAGGCGGCAAGAGCGATCGCGGTCGCGGCCGCAAGGGTGATTCCCTTGTAGGCGGGCCCGAAAAGCTGATCGTATTCAATGCCGGAGGCGAGCAGTGCTTGCGCATAGAACTCGCCCAGGCGGCCGAGGCTCGCCCCGTCGCTGAAGAGTCCGGCATTGAAAAAGTACGGTGTCTTGCGCCCTGCCTTGGTAATGAATTCACCGAAGCGAAGCACTTCGCGTGCCAACGCGAAACCGAGAAATTCCTGACGGAAGTCGGTCATTTCGTTCACGACAATGCGTGCGCGGCAAGTATAGCCCGACAACCCGCGCGACAGCGCCAGCCGCATCCGCCGGCGGAGGTAAACTCGCGCCCTTTCGACAGCAACAGCAATGCGGATCATCACGCTCAACGTCAACGGGTTGCGTGCCGCCGAGCGCAAGGGCTTGGCGCGCTGGCTCGCGCGCGTCGAGCCATGGGACGTCGTGTGCCTGCAGGAGATCAAGTGCACGCACGCCGATGTTCCACGCGCACTCGCAGCGCCGCGCAAGTCCCACGCGACGTTCCATTCCGCCGAGCGCAAAGGCTACAGCGGCGTGGCGCTCTACGCGAAGACGCCGCCGCGCGTCGCAACCGGCTTCGGCCACCTGGAGTTCGACGCGGAAGGACGCTATCTGCAGGCCGATTTCGCGAACCTGTCGGTGGTCAGCGTGTACCTGCCGTCGGGATCGAGCGGGCCGCATCGCCAGGCGTCGAAGTTCCGCTTCCTCGAGGCGTTTCGCCCGCATCTCGCGAAGCTCGTCGCAAGCGGCCGCGAAGTCGTGCTCTGCGGCGATTGGAACATCGCGCACCAGCCCATCGACCTTCGCAACTGGCGCGGCAACCAGAAGAATTCCGGGTTCCTGCCGGAGGAGCGTGCCTGGCTGACGCACGTGTTCGATGAGCTGGGCTTCGTCGACGTGTTCCGGCGCGTCGACGTGCGGCCGGACCAGTACACGTGGTGGTCGAACCGCGGCCAGGCATGGACCAAGAACGTCGGCTGGCGCATCGACTACCAGGTGGCGACGCCGGGTATCGCCGCTACGGCGCGCGCAGCGTCGATCTACAAGAACCGGCGCTTTTCGGATCACGCGCCGTTGATCATCGACTACGACTTCGAGATCAAATAGCCTTACCCATGCTGCGCATCACCAACCTCGTGCTGGCACGCGGCACCAAGCGACTGCTCGACAACGCATCGCTGACGCTGCACGACCGGCACAAGGCCGGGCTGGTCGGTGCCAACGGTTCCGGCAAGTCGAGCCTGTTCGCAGCGATCCGCGGCGAGCTTCAGCCCGACGCGGGCGCGATCGACCTTCCGCCGCGGTGGGTGCTCGCGCACGTCGCGCAGGAAACGCCCGCCGTGGCGACGCCGGCGATCGATTACGTGCTGGACGGCGATCGCGAGCTGCGCGACGTCGAGCGCGCGCTCGCGGCGAGCGGTCACGACGGTGCGCACCTGGCGGAGCTTCACCATCGCTATGAGGACATCGGCGGCTACGGCGCGAACGCGCGTGCGGCGACCCTGCTCGCCGGCCTTGGCTTCACAGAGGCCCAGCAGGCGCTGCCGGTGAACACCTTCTCGGGCGGCTGGCGCATGCGCCTCAACCTCGCGCAGGCGCTGATGTGCCGATCGGACCTGCTGCTGCTCGACGAGCCGACGAATCATCTCGATCTCGACGCGGTGCTATGGCTCGAGGATTGGCTGCGCCGCTATCCGGGGACGCTGCTGCTGATCACGCACGACCGCGATTTCCTCGATGCCGTCGTCGATACGATCGTGCACGTCGACAACTGCTCCCTGACGACGTATACGGGCAACTACGCGCAGTTCGAGTTGCAGCGCGCGCAGCAGCTTGCGCTGCAGCAAAGCGCGTACGCGAAGCAGCAGCGGCAGATCGCCCATCTGCGCGCGTTCGTCGATCGCTTCCGCGCCAAGGCGACGAAGGCGCGGCAGGCGCAAAGCCGCATCAAGGCGCTCGAGCGGATGGAGCTTATCGCCGCCGCGCACGTCGACAGCCCGTTCACGTTCACGTTTCCGCCGGTCGATTCCGCCGCACGCCAGCTCGTGCGCCTCGACCACGTGACGCTCGGCTACGCGAACGCGTCGCCGGTGCTGCGCGACGTCGAGTGGGGCGTGCTCGCGGGCGCGCGGATCGGACTGCTCGGCGCGAACGGTGCCGGCAAGTCGACGCTGCTGAAAGCGCTCGCAGGCACACTCGCGCCATTGCACGGGGAACGCCTCGCTGCGCAGCAATTGAAACTCGGCTACTTCGCGCAGCACCAGGTCGAGCAGTTGCGCGCGGGCGAGTCGCCGTTGTGGCATTTTGCAAGGCTCGAGCCCAACACGCGCGAGCAGGAGCTCCGCGATTATCTCGGCGGCTTCGACATCCGCGGCGACATGGCGACATCGAAAGTCGAGCGTTTCTCCGGTGGAGAAAAGGCGCGCCTCACGCTGGCGCTGATCGTCCGCCAGCGCCCGAACCTGCTGCTGCTCGACGAGCCGACGAATCACCTCGACATCGAGATGCGCGAGGCGCTGACCGAGGCGCTGCAGGATTACGGCGGCGCGCTGATCGTCGTTGCGCACGATCGACACCTGTTGCGCGCGACCACCGATGAGCTGTGGCTCGTCGCCGACCAGCAAGTGACACCCTTCGATGGCGACCTCGACGACTATCGCACGTGGGTGCTCAATCGCAACCGGCGAACGCCGGCCGGTGACGACAGCGCCGTTGCCGGCAGGCTCGTGGCCGACCGGCGCACGCAGAAGCGCGAGGAAGCCGAGGTGCGGCAGCGGCGGGCCGCGGAGCGCAAGCCTCTCGTGTCGCGGCAAGCGGCGATCGAGAAGGATCTCGAGCGGCTGACGGCCGAAAAGAACGCGCTCGACGACTGGCTCGCGACGACCGATGCGTATGTCGACGACGCGAAGGACAAACTCGTCGCGTCGATTGCGCGCCAGGGTGAGCTCACGTGGATGCTCGCGCGCCTCGAGTCGCAGTGGCTCGAAGTGTCAGAGGACCTCGATCGACTAGGCGTGTAACGCCTCTGCGCGTGGCGGCCGTGACGAGGATCACGCCATCGAGCCGCTTTGCCCGTCAGTGTGCAGCGGCATGGGTGTCGGTTGCCGATGGGCGCAAGGGCACGTCGCGCAGCGCCCGCAACGTCGCCTGAATCGAAGACATTTCGCCGCGCAGTTCCTCCAGCTCCGCGAGTCGTTCACGCAACGTCGTCAGTTCGCGACCCTGCGCCCTGATCTGATCGTCCTTGTCCGCAAGCAGGACCCGCATCTGCGCTTCGTTGGCTTGCACGATCTCGTGCAGCCCCTGAACCGCCGCGAGCGCGACGCCGTGCAGGTTGGTGCCGACGATCGTCTTGTCGTCATTCCCGAGGCCGAACGCGGCATGAAAGTCCTGCGCCGTCGGGCCGAGCAGGCGAATGCGCGGGTCGGCCCCCTTGAAGTTCCAGGTCGACAGCGGCATCGCGACGAGTTGCTCCAGGACCTTCCTCGAATCGACGGCAGCGAAATTCTCCTTGGCATTGCGATCGCTCGTGCATTGCCAGCTCGCAACGCCGGGCAGCAGGTTGCAGTACTGGGTGACTGCGCCGTTGGCCGGATTGATGGCGACGGTGAACCCGACGCCGCCGGTGGCGCGTACGCCAAAAAAGTTGCTAACCGACGGCTGGAAATCGAAATCGCGCGAATCGGCCCACATGAACGTCCCGGTCGTCGTCGCCTTCGCGCGTCGGCCGGCGGCCAGGCTGAACTGGCCTGAAGCGGCGTTCTGGCTGCCGCCGACGACGGTTGCATGGCTCCCGCTGGCAGTGTTCTCGTCCCCTCCCGCGACGACGGCCCAGATGCCGCTCGCCGTATTGCTCATCCCCCCGCCAACCGTAGCGGATTCATTGCCCGCCCTATTGCGACGCCCTCCCCCAACGATCG
>Ga0207708_10003468_pt1 | contig 11624 bp, 12 predicted proteins | sample KBSK5101metaG_FD_184340 | JGI IMG/M metagenome (GOLD analysis project Ga0207708, IMG submission 184340) | Corn, switchgrass and miscanthus rhizosphere microbial communities from Kellogg Biological Station, Michigan, USA - KBS K5-10-1 metaG... | ecosystem: Host-associated > Plants > Roots >...
GACAAGCTGATGGCGCACTACGAGGCGCACCCGGAGTTCATCGAGCCCACCGTGCGGCGCAACGAGGTGGTCAGCTTCGTCTCCGGCGGCCTGCGCGACTTCTCCATCTCGCGCACGACGTTCGACTGGGGTGTGCCCGTGCCCGAGCATCCCGACCACGTGATGTACGTGTGGGTCGACGCGTTGACGAACTATCTGACCGGTGTGGGCTTCCCCGACACGTCATCGGAGTTGTTCACCCGGTTCTGGCCGGCCGACCTGCACATGATCGGCAAGGACATCATCCGGTTCCACACCGTGTACTGGCCGGCGTTTCTGATGTCCGCGGGAATCGAGTTGCCGTGCAAGGTTTTCGTGCATGGCTTCCTGCTCAACCGCGGCGAGAAGATGAGCAAGTCGGTCGGCAATGTCGTCGACCCGAATGCGTTGATCGACGCGTTCGGCGTGGACCAGGTCCGATACTTTCTGCTTAGGGAGGTGCCGTTCGGGCAGGACGGCAGCTACAGCGAAGACGCCATCATCGGGCGCATCAACGCCGACCTGGCCAACGAGTTGGGCAACCTCGCGCAACGCTCGCTGTCGATGGTCGCGAAGAACCTCGACGGAATCGTCCCGGAGCCAGCCGAATTCACCGCCGACGACCTTGACTTGCTTGCGGCCGCCGACGGATTGATGGAGCGGGTGCGTGGTCACTACGACGCAACGGCCATGCATCTGGCGCTGGAGGCGATCTGGTCGGTGCTCGGCGCGGCCAACAAATACTTCTCCGCGCAGGAGCCGTGGGTGCTGCGCAAGACGGACGAGGCGCGGTTCCGCACGGTGCTGTACACGACGATGGAGGTGGTGCGGATCGCCGCGCTGCTGAGCCAGCCGGTGATGCCCGAGTCGACGGGCAGGCTGCTCGACCTGCTCGGTCAACCAGAGGACCAGCGGACGTTCGCGGCGATCGACAAGCGGCTGGCCCCGGGCACCCCGCTGCCTGCGCCGGTCGGAGTGTTCCCGCGCTATCAAGTGGAGTGAAACCTGCTGGACCACCTACCGAATCGGTGATGACGCCGTTGCGTCGAGCAAGACAGAAGTGACGTCGACGATGTCGTCAGGATCGAAACCCGCCATGTCCTCCGCGAACGCGGAGCCGGCCATGTATTCGGTCTCGACCCTCGCCGGGTCTGCGCCGTTGTTGTATGAGACGAGCGCGAACAGCCGGTTTTCAGCGCCGTCGCGCGACGTCCAGATGCCGCGCGTTTCGACCCCGACCGCTTCGAGGCTGCCGATGTGACGGGCCCAATGAATCGCGGCATATCTGTCCAGTGCCTCGGCGGAACGCAGTGTATAAATCCTGAGTTGAAACACGATCTCTGGTGCCTTTCAGATCAAGAGCGTAACGCATAACGCCGCCAAGGCGAGGCCCTGCAAGACCGCTCTGGTGGTGATTACTCGATCCCAATTGCGTTGCAACACACGCACGTTCGCCGGAATATCGCCAACCTCCGCTGCCGCTGCGAGTTGCCGATTGATCGGCGCGCTCACGTTCCGGTACAGCGCGATCCAGGCCAGTAGCAGACCCACGGCAGTGGCCGCAGGGATGGCCTCGACCCACTGGCCCGCTATCCCGGCGACCGCGGCGCATGTGGTCGCCGCAATGATCCCGAGCACGCCGGGTATCGGCATTCGCCGATCACCGTAACGATGCACGTTTCCCATCACGGTGGTGAGCGCCCGGTCGTCGACGCGAGCAAGCGCGGGGCGCTGCACTAGCGCGCAGAACACATCGGTGCCGTAGACGACGCCGGTACTCAAAACCGCGATCAGGGCTGCAATCCGGACGACGTCGATCATGCTTCGCCTCCGGTGCCTGCCCCGCCAAGCGCGCCCATCTGCTGAAGCAGCTGCAGGGTATTCAGTTCGTCCCAGTGTTCGACGAACATCCCGTCCTCCACGCGCCAGATGTCGATCGATCGCATCTCGACCTTGCGGCCGGTGGCCGGAATCCCCATGAATTCGCCTGCGTGGGTCCCGCGGTAGATGAAGCGGCCGACCACGCGGTCGCCAGAGATCACCAGGTCCTCCATGGTGGCCGTCAGATCGGGCAGTGCGTGGAAGAACCCGGTCCAGAAGTGTCGGTTCGCCTCGCGTCCGTCGGGGACGAACGCGTTGTGATTTCGGTAATCGGGTGCCACAAATCGATCCACCAGATCGGGGTCGTGCTCGTTGAGCATCGTCACGAAGGCGTCGGCGAGGCCATGTGGGGAGGCAGTCATGTCGAACTCCATTGACTCGAAGGTGTTAGCAACGCTAACCCTCAGCCGAACCCGTGTCAATAGCATTGCTACTAATGCGAGCGATGCTAGACTCGGGTATGACCATCGAGGAGCGACGCGAACGAGACCGCGCTGCCCGTCGCCACCTCATCGTCACGACGTCACGTCGGATTGCCGAAGCCGAGGGATGGGATGCGGTCACCACACGTCGGTTGTCCGCCGAAATCGAGTACAGCCAGCCCGTCCTCTACAAGCACTTCTCGAACATGGAAGCGATCGCCCACAGCGTCGCTGTCGAGGGATTCCGAGAACTGGCAGAGTCACTGTCCAACGCAAGACGCGGCGCCGCGGAGCCCGAGCATGCACTTCGACGAATTGCGCACGCGTACATCGACTTTGCCATCGCGAACCCGGCGGTTTATGACGCAATGTTCACCCGCACCACCACGCTGCACTTTGCCGCCTCCGACACGCCGCCCGAACTATCGGCCGGCTTCGCCGAGTTACGGGCAGTAGTCGCGGCCGTCGCAGACACCGCGGACGCAGACACGGCCACCGAAACCCTGTGGGCCGCGCTGCATGGCTTGGCCACTCTTGGCCGAAGCGGGCGACTTCGTGGCGGACACGATTCCGAGCGTGTCAACCTTCTTGCCGCGCAATTTGTGGCCGCGACTTGACCGGAGGCGCGGCGATCGCGTCTCCTCCGCGAACGCTCATCGCTCCGCCTGACGTCTGAGCGGCACAATGGCGAAGTGATCCCCGTCACGTCATGTCACGCACAGACGGTCGGCGGTGTCTTGAGGGCATGACTGATCACAACGCCACAGACTCTTCGCGGCTCGCCGCGGAAACCAACGTCGTCGTCATCGGAGGCGGGTACGCGGGCACCACGGCCGCCAACCACCTGCGGATGCGAACCGACGTCAACATCACCCTGGTCAATCCGCGGCCGAAGTTCGTCGAGCGCATCCGGCTGCACCAGCACGCGGCAGGCAACTACGACGCGACCGTCGACTACGGCACGCTGCTCGGCGAGGGCGTGGCACTCGTGGTCGACAACGCCACGCGTATTGACACTGCTGCCCGCAAAGTCGAGCTCGCGTCTGGCGCCGCGCTTGACTACGACCACTTGATCTACGCGGTCGGCAGCACCGGTGTGGCTCCGTGGCCGGTACCGGGGGCAGCCGAATTCGCCTACCCAATAGGTGAATTGGAGTACGCACAACAGCTGCGCGCCAAGCTCGCCGAGTTGCGCCCTGGCGCTCCGATCACCGTAGTCGGCGCGGGGTTGACCGGTACCGAGACCGCCGCCGAACTCGCCGAGCACGGACACGCGGTCACGCTGGTGTGCGGCGGAAATCTGGTGCCATCGCTGAGCGAGCAGGGCAGGCGATACACCGCCGAGTGGCTGAAACGGCATGGCGTCACGGTGCTCGATGGCCCTGGCTCGAAGGTCGTCGAAGTGACCAGCGGCTCTGTTCTGCTCAACAGCGGCAGGCGTCTCCTCAGCATGGCGACCATCTGGACAGCGGGCTTCGGCGTGCCGGACCTGGCCGCGCACAGCGGGCTGCGCACCGACAGGCTGGGCCGGCTGCTCACCGACGAGACGCTGACCAGCGTTGACGACCCGCGCATCGTGGCCGCGGGCGACTCGGCCTCGCCGTCGGGCCACCCGTTGCGGATGAGCTGTCAGGCTGCCGGGCCGCTGGGAGCCCAGGCCGCCAACACGGTGCTCAGCCGCATCGCAGGCACCGCCCCTGCCGTGATCGACCAGGCCTTCGTCGGATCGTGTGTCAGCCTGGGCCGGCACGCCGCCACGGTGCAGTTGGCACGAAAGGACGACACCCCGGTGCGGTACTACCTGCGCGGACGGCTCGGCGCATCCGTGAAGGAGGCAATCTGCAAGGGCACGCTGTGGGGACTCCGCCGCGAGGCCCGCAAGCCTGGCTCAACCTTCGTGGTCAGGGGCGGCAAGCGTCTCGAGCAGCCGGTGTTTCAGCCGCAGGTGGTCACGGAATCGTGACCCTTACAGGACCGAGCGCCGACTCGGCCGACGGCGAACACGCCGAGCGGTTCACCCATCTGCGGCCGCTGTTGTTCACGATCGTCTACGAAATCCTTGGTTCGGCAACCGAATCGGACGACGTGCTGCAGGACAGCTATCTGCGCTGGGCCGACGTAGACCTCGCGACGGTGCGCGACACCAAGTCGTATCTGGCGCAACTGGTCACCCGTCAGGCGCTCAACGCCCTGCGGGCCAGCACGCGCCGTCGCGAGGATTACATCGGCCCGTGGCTACCCGAACCGCTGCTGCTCGACGAGCGCGACGCCTCAGCCGACGTCGTGCTCGCCGAGTCGGTGTCAATGGCGATGCTGGTGCTGCTCGAGACGCTCACGCCCGACGAGCGGGCGGTGTTCGTCCTGCGTGAGGTGTTCGGCTTCGACTACGACGAAATCGCCGGCGCGGTAAGCAAATCGACGGCGACAGTACGCCAGGTCGCACACCGCGCCCGCGAGCATGTGCATGCGCGGCGCAAGCGGTTCGAGCCCGTCGACGCCGCCACGACGGCGGAGATCACCGAGCAGTTCATGACCGCCGCGGCCACTGGAGATATGGAAGGGCTGCTGTCGATGCTCGCGCCAGACGCCACATGGACGGCCGACAGCGGTGGCAAGGCCAGCGCGGCCCGCCGCCCGGTAGTGGGCGCGGACAGGGTTGCCAAGGCGATCATCGGCATCTTCCGGCTCGGCCAGAAGCTGCCGGACGTGCGGATCCAAACGGCGGTGTACAACAGCGCACCTGCGGTGATCGTCTACAGCGCCGACCACTTGGAGGGCGTCTTCCTGATCGAGGTCATCGACGGCAAGATCACGCACTTCTACGCCATGCGAAACCCGGACAAGCTGGCAGGGATCACGATCCCGCGGACCATCAGTCGCTGACGTGATGCGCGTCACGTCATGTCAGGATTCGGCCATCCGCGGTGTCTAGAGGACATGACTGATCACAACAACACCACCAAGGTCGTCGTCATCGGCGGCGGCTATGCAGGAACTGTGGCGGCCAACCATCTGCGTGTGCGCGCCGACGTCGACATCACCCTCGTCAACCCCCGCCCAAAATTCGTCGAGCGGATACGGCTGCACCAGTTCGCGGCGGGCAACTACGACCCTACGGTCGACTACGGCACGCTGCTCGGCGAGGGCGTCCGGCTGGTCGTGGACAGCGCCACCCGCATCGACATTGCCTCACGCACGGTGCAGCTGACGTCGGGACGCGCGCTGGACTACGACTACATCATCTACGCGGTCGGCAGCACTGGCACGACGCCGTCGACAGTGCCCGGCGCGACCGAATTCGCCCATCCCATAGCAGAACTGGAGTACGCGCAGTGGTTGCGCGACAGCCTGGATGAGCTCGACCCGGATGCGTGGGTCACTGTCGTCGGTGCCGGATTGACCGGCACGGAAACGGCCGCGGAGCTGGCCGAGCAGGGGCACAAGGTCACGCTGGTCTGCGGCGGTCGATTGACTCCGTCGTTTTCAGAGCCGGGTCGTCGGTCCGTCGCCAAGTGGCTGGCCAAACTTGGTGTCACCGTCCTCGAGGCCGACGTCGTCGTTGAGGTCCAGCCGGACTCGGTGGTGTTCGCCGACGGTGCGGTGCGTCCGAGCGCGCTGACCATCTGGACGACCGGATTCGGCGTTCCGGAGCTCGCCGCGAACAGCGGGCTGCGCACTGACACGCTCGGCAGGCTCCTCACTGACGAGACGCTCACCAGCGTCGATGACGAACGCATCGTCGCGGCCGGCGATGCGGCGGCACCGTCCGGCCAGGCCCTCCGGATGAGCTGTCAGGCCGCCGGACCGCTCGGCGTTCAGGCCGGCAACACGGTGCTGAGCCGGATCGCCGGAACCAAGCCGGCCGTCATCGACCAAGCCTTCTTGGGATCGAGCCTCAGCCTGGGCCGGCGCGCGGCCACGCTTCAATGGGCCCGCAAGGACGACAGTCCGCTGAACGTCTACATCGGCGGGCGCATTGGCGCGGCGATCAAGGAGGCGGCCTGCAAAGCCGCCCTGTGGGGGATCCGGCGCGAAGCGCGCAAGCCCGGCTCGCTTTTCTGGGCCAAGGGCGGCAAGCGTCCCGGGCAGCCGGTGTTCGAGGTGGTCACGAACCCGTGACCACCGAAGGCCCGATCGCCGGCTCGGCCGGCGGCGAGCATGCCGAGCGGTTCACAGTGTTGCGGCCGCTGTTGTTCACGATCGTCTACGAGATCCTCGGTTCGGCAACGGAATCCGACGACGTGCTGCAGGACAGCTATCTGCGCTGGGCCGAAGTGGACCTCGCGACGGTGCGCGACACCAAGGCATATCTGGCGCAACTCGTGACCCGCCAGGCGCTCAACGCGCTGCGCGCCAGTGCCCGCAGGCGTGAAGATTACGTCGGCCCGTGGCTACCAGAGCCGCTGTTGCTCGACGATCGCGACGCTTCGGCCGATGTCGTGCTCGCCGAGTCGGTGTCGATGGCCATGCTCGTGTTGCTCGAGACGCTCAGTCCCGACGAGCGCGCCGTGTTCGTGCTGCGGGACGTGTTCGGCTTCGACTACGACGAAATCGCCGGCGCGGTTGGCAAATCTGTGGCGGCGGTGCACCAGACGGCACACCGCGCCCGCGAGCATGTGCACGCGCGACGCAAGCGGTTCGAACCCGTCGACCCCACGCAGACCGCCAGGATCACCGAACAGTTCCTCACCGCCGCCGCCACCGGCGACACGGCAGTCCTACTGTCGCTGCTCGCCCCGGACGCGACCTGGACCACTGACAGCGGCGGAAAGGCGATCGCGATCCGCACGCCGATCGTCGGCGCCGAGAAGGTAGCCGCTGCGATCCTCCGCTTCTTCCGCCTGGGGCAACGCTTGGCGGATATGCGGTTCGAGACGGCGGTCTACAACAGTGCGCCCGCGGTCGTCATCGACAGCGGCGATCGCTTGGAGGGCGTCTTCCTGATGGAGATCACCGACGGCAAGATCACCAATTTCTACGCCATCCGCAATCCGGACAAGCTGGCGGCGATCGCGGTCCCGCGCACGATCAGCCGCTAGCTCTCTGTCACCCTTATCGGGTGAGGATCGAGCGGCTCGGCGATCTGGGCGGCGCCCACGCGGTGCTGCGGACCGTCGCCGACGCCGCCGCCCGGTATGGCTTCGCGCCACCCGCCGCAGTGATCGGCGACTGGTTCGACTCGGCGGCCGTGATCGCCCCGTCGGTCACGGCATCGCCCGTCGACATCTCCGAGGTGTTCGATGTGGCTCCCGGCTGCTCCGACGGCCCGGTAGGCGGCGGGTGGTTCGGCTATCTCTCGTATCCAGACGCAGGTGTCGACGGTCTTGGCCCGCGGATTCCGGAGGCGGCCGGTGGCTGGTCCGACTGCGTGCTGCGGCAGGACCGCGATGGGCAGTGGTGGTATGAAAACCTTTCCGGCGCACCGCTTTCGCCGTGGATTGCCGAGGTGCTGCGTTCACATAGTTCGGCGCGGACGTACCGCATCGCGTGGGGCGAGGCCGACCGCGATGCGCACCACCGCGGCGTGCTCGAGTGTCTGGAAGCGATTGCGGCGGGCGAGGTCTACCAGGCCTGCGTGTGCACGCAATTCACCGGCCGCATCGACGGCGCGCCCCTCGACTTCTTCGTCGATGCCGTAGAGCGCACGTCGCCGGCGCGGGCGGCCTACCTGGCCGGCGAGTGGGGTGCGGTGGCGTCGTTGTCGCCGGAGCTCTTTCTGCGCCGTTGCGGTGAGACGGTGACATCGAGCCCGATCAAGGGCACGCTGCCGTGGTACGCGGATCCGTCGGAGCTGCGAGCGTCGGAAAAGGACGTCGCCGAGAACATCATGATCGTCGATCTGGTCCGCAACGACCTTGGCCGCGTGGCGATCACGGGGACGGTGACCGTGCCGGAGCTACTGGTGGTGCAGCCCGCGCCCGGAGTGTGGCATCTGGTGTCGACGGTATCCGCGCGGGTCGGGTTCGACGTGTCGATCGCTTCCGTGTTGGATGCGACTTTCCCGCCGGCATCGGTGACCGGCACCCCGAAGATGCGGGCCCGTCAGCTGTTGACCGCTTGGGAGCCCCACCGCCGTGGAGTGTATTGCGGCACAGTCGGTTTAGCGTCACCCGTCGCGGGTTGCGAACTGAACGTGGCGATCCGCACCGTCGAATTCGACATCGACGGCAACGCTGTTCTCGGCGTGGGTGGCGGCATCACCGCCGATTCCCACCCCGACCGCGAGTGGGACGAGTGCCTGCACAAGGCCGCACCAATCATCGGGAGTAGCGCCGGCACCGGCCGACGAGTATCTCTGCCAGCCGTTCCGGCTCACTGACCATCATGTCGTGACAGGCGTCCATCGGGATCACCGTGCCGAAACCGGGCAAAGCCGCGATGCTCCTGCGCTGCTGCCGTCGAGACAACGAACGATCCCGGCCGGTGAGTATCCACGTCCATGGCACGTCGGGAAGTTGCCTGCGGTCGATCTTCTCGGTCACGAGGTGAATTGACTCACCACAGATGCGCGGCAGGACAAATTTGCGCTGTTCTCGTGTCATGTCATTGCAAAACGCCAACCGCGCCGCAATGCGTGGCATCACGACCGCCGTCTTTCGCGCGGCCGCAGCGCGTCGCGCGTACCAGCCCACTGCGCCGCCAAGGCTGTCCAGTACCGAAGTGCCCTGCGGCGGCACGAATGCCGCGGCCAGGACCATCTCCCGCACTCGCGACGTGCCCAATTTCGCGACCACGCCAGGGACGGTCACGCCGCCGAGCGAGTGCCCGCAGACCACCCTCTCACTTTGTCCCGCGCTCTCGACATCGGCGATCACCGAATCGACACCGACACCTTTCGATGCCGTCACCGTCGTGCGCCGATAACGAACATCCCGCCGCGACGTCAGCGACGGATGTCCTCGCACAACCTTTCCCAATTGCCCGAAGCTATCTTCTCGCGGTCCCTTTCACTGATCTCGGCCCCTTCGAGGAATCGGCGGCTGCCTCCGTCGGGAACAATGACATAGGGGTAATCGCTGGCGAACATGATGCGGTCAGGACCGACGACGTCGAGTGCCCACTGCAGGTAGCGCTGGCTGAATACTCCTCCTGGCGTGACGAAGACGTTGCTGCGAACGTACTCCGACACCGGGCGGGCCAGATTGGCGATGCCGCTCATCCTGTCGATGCGTTCGAGGTAGAACAGCATCACTTCGCCCCAGTGCCCCAAGATCAGCTGCAGACCGGGAAACCGGTCGAGCACCCCGCCCAGGATGAGCCGAAGCAACTGCAGGCCCGCGTCGTAATGCCAACCCAATCCGTGCGTGGCCAATGCCGCGTCGACTCCGTCGCCGAGTCCGCTGTAGTAAGCGGCCCGCACCGCCGGAGGCGGCGACTGCGGATGCAGATACAGCGGTGCATTGAGCGCCTCCGCGGCCTCGAAGATCGGCCAGAAGTCGGGGTGATCGAGACTGCGGTCACGCGTTCGCCCGTACAGCATGGCGCCGTTGAACCCGAGTCCGGTGACGGCTCTGCCGAGTTCGGCTGCCGCCGCGTTCGGATCGGGGGTGGCCAGCGTTGCGAACCCCTGCAGGCGATCGGGTCGCTGGCGCACGGCATCCGCGAGTCTGTCGTTGCACACCGCCTGCAACGCCACCGCATCCGCCCGATCCAAGTTCTGCAGTCCTGGCGTCGTCATCGACACGACAGCGACGTCGAGACCGGTGTCGTCCATCGCGGCGATGCGCTCGGCGTCGACATCCAGGAGTCGGCTGGTGAGCTCATCATCAGACGAATGGACGAGCGCAACGTCCTGCCATTGCGGCTCCAGTGCGTGCCACGCGTCGATCAGCTCGGGTGTCGCGAAGTGTTCTTCCAGACCAATGATCTTCATGTACTCGATAATAAACGCGTTTACTAAGTGCCCGACTATTCTCTACGCTCACCCTTCGTGAGCAACGATGCGGATGCCATTGCGGACCTCTTCGCGACGGCGTCGCTGGGCGGCCCTGAAAAGGCCGTGGGATTTGTGATGTGGCGGGTGCTTCATCGCTACATCCGCGAGGCCGATCGTGCCCTGGCCGAATTCAACCTCACCCACCTCCAGTTTCAGACGCTGGCGATGGCGGCGTGGCTCGGGCGGTCTGGCGAATCGGTGACGCAAGCACAACTGGCGCGGGCGGGCGATGTCGGACCGATGCAGGTTTCGCACATGCTCAAGGCGCTGGAGACCAAGGGTTGGGTGGGCCGGGTGCGCAGCACCGCGGATATCCGCGCGAAGAACGTCGAGATCACCGCGGGCGGACTCGCGGTGCTGCGGCGGGCACTGCCAGTGATGATCGCGGTTCAGCGCGACGTTTTCGGCGACGAGGGCGCTCCCGGAGGAAGTCTGCTCAACGCTCTGTTGAGCCTGGAGTCCTGATCGCTAGTCCCGAAATCGCAGAACGGCGTCGTACAACTCACGACGCGACGGCGAGCCGGGATTCGCGGCGATCACCTCCGCGCAGGCGTCTTTCACCCGAGCGCCGGCATCGACGAGCACGTTGACTTCTGCCACCAGTGTCGCCAGGTCGGCCTTTGGCGGCGCCCCGACGAGCACGACGGTGATCTCCCCGAGCACGCCCTCGCTCGCCCAGTCGGCCAGCTCGCCGAGTGTGCCGCGGACGATCTCTTCGTGCGTCTTGGTCAGCTCACGGCAGACGACCGCGCGTCGCCCAGGTCCAAGTGCGTCGACCGCGTCGCGCAGACACTCTGCGAGCCGCCGCGGTGACTCGAAGAACACGCACGTGCGCGGCTCGGCGGCCAGCGTCCTGAGCCAGGACACGCGCGCCGAGTGCTTGCGCGGCGCGAACCCCTCGAAGCAAAACCTCTCCGACGGCAGGCCGGACACTGCCAACGCCGTCGTCACCGCCGACGGGCCGGGCAAGCAGGTGACCGGTAGGCCCGCGCCGACGCAGGCCGCCACCAGCCGATAGCCCGGATCGCTGATCAGCGGCATGCCGGCGTCGCTGACCAGCAGGACCGTCGCCCCCGCTCCGATCTCGTCCACCAGCGCCGGAACCCGGGACGCCTCGTTGGCGTCGTACAGGCTGATCACCTTGCCGGCCGGCTTGACGTCGAGCGCCTGGGCCAGGGTGCGGATCCGGCGGGTGTCCTCGGCGGCGATCACATTGGCGCTGGCGAGGGCCCTGACCAGCCGCGCGGAGGCGTCCGACGGCTGGCCAAGCGGCGTGGCGCCGATGAGCAGTCGGCCGATGGTCATGCCGGACAGCCTACGATCGCTGTCGTGACCGCCCCGGCCGATGAACTCGTTGCCAAGGGGCG
>Ga0207708_10003469_pt1 | contig 11623 bp, 8 predicted proteins | sample KBSK5101metaG_FD_184340 | JGI IMG/M metagenome (GOLD analysis project Ga0207708, IMG submission 184340) | Corn, switchgrass and miscanthus rhizosphere microbial communities from Kellogg Biological Station, Michigan, USA - KBS K5-10-1 metaG... | ecosystem: Host-associated > Plants > Roots >...
TGCTGCAAAAACGATGCTGATGATCCCGAGCGGAAAGCAGCAGACCGCCGAAATGATCGCCGGGATTAAATAGTTGGGAACGTTCGTAGTTGTATCGGCTGGGGGCGGGGGAGTCCAATCTTGAGACATTCGTTTCTCCTGGTCTGGGTTCTAAACCTATTGATCTCGATTAATTCCGATTAAGCTGCGAAGGGTGCTCCGCCTGGAGCCGGTGGCGGTGGCGGCAGCGTTCCACCTTTACGTTTCTCAAAAAGCGGGATGCCAAGCAGACCGCCGATGACTGCGAATACCAAAAGCAGTACAGCGCCGATCAGGCTTTGAAAGATGATGCCTGAGATACCTTGGCCCTGAGCTTCCATCTGCTGTCGAATCATGTCCGCCTGACGCGGATCGACATTCGCCATCAGGTTAATCATCATCTCGCGCATGGCGGTCCCGCTGAGTATTGCCAGCGGGATACCAAGAATGAGGTAAATGACTGCTCCCACAGCACCGGCGATACCACCGACCACGGCTCCATCACCGGGTTTGGCAGGCACCGGAGAGTTTTTCACGTAAAGATATGAAGCCAGGAGCCCGCCTAAAATGGCCCAAAGGCAGCAGCATAGGTTTACCCAGTTGATGAAGGGTATGGCAGACAGTAGCCCAATAGCGACCCCGCCGATTATTGCCGGCTTAAGTTTATTATCCATTGAAGTTGCACTCGTTCCCTAAATGAAGTTGGCACAATTCAACTAAGAACGTTGGGTTGTCAGTGGATGGCACGAAACGCCCTGCATAACTAACAAACAGGGGCGGGATTGTCAATAAAATTGCTGGATATTTGTTCGCGTCAGCGGCCCACTTCGATGCGATCTCCGGGCTGAAGTTTGGGGTCTTCCAAGTTCCCGGATTTGATCTCCTTGAGGTTGTATCGCATGGTCGCGAGACGACCATCAGAGCCTGCACGGGAGATCTCGACGAGGTTTGAATGGCGGGGAGTTCCGCCGGCCGCCAGAATCGCCTGCAGCAGAGTAATGCCTCGAGTGAATTGCTTCTGACCGGGGTAGTTGATGCGTCCGCCGATGAAATAAAACTCCTCGGGACGGCTCTCGACCGTGATCACGTCGCCCGATTGCACGTGTGTGTTGAGCGCGGCGGAGTCACGCAGGTCGAGGGTCCTGGTCTCAGCGCCGTTTCGTAGTATGACCACGCGCCCGCCATCGTTTCGCAACTGCGATTCAGCCAATACAACGTAGAGCGGGACCTCCTCGCGTCGGAGGAAACGCGTACCGGGATGAACCACCAGTCCGGTTACGGTTACCGAGTGACTCGCATACTGCCGCACGCCGACAGAAACCTTCGCATTGTCCTCGATAGAGCGACGAGTGAGCTCGGCTGCGATGCGGCTTTGAATTTCGTCCAGCGTCAGTCCGGCTACCTTGATCGCGCCCCCCGCGATCGATAGTTCGATGACGCCGTTGCCAATGACCGTGAACAGGGTGGAACTATTATTAGACGAGTTGAGTAAGCGAATATCGAGCACGTCGCCGACGCCGACACGGTAAATGTCGGTTAACGACGCTTCCGCGACCTTCACCGCGCCAGCGTCGTTGATGCCGGCCTTGACGGGCAGAACTCCGGCGGTTTCCTGGGCGAATGCAGAAACAAAAGAAATCAGAACAAAGGCAGCGATGTAGATAATTGACAGGGGGGTTTTCATAGGGGGGCAGTTGCTTGAAAATTCCGAATACCGAAAGACATCAAAGTGCCAATGCCACGGATATTCCAGTGTCTTAAATTGCGAGTTCCTCGGCCGTCTCTGCGTTGAAACAGCCTTTTAACGCAGAGTGCGCAGAGAATGCGCAGAGGACCGCAGAGAAACACCTCCAGGGCACCCATCCGTTTCATCCGTGATTCCAAGGTCTGCTATAGTCACCGTTTGCCGTTATGTACGAATTCGCAGTAACACCAGCAGTAACAAACATCCGGCGCCGCGGCGTCGAGATCTCCGAAGTTGTTCCCGAGAGTCTTGGTGCCGAGCTGGAGCTCGAGGCAGGCGACCGAATAATAAAGGTCAACGGCCGGGTTGTCCGCGATTACCTCGATTTCCGCTTTCAAACCGCAGGCGAAACCGAGCTGGTGCTCGAAGTGCGCAAGAAGAGCGGAGATGATTGGGAGGTCGAACTCGATCGCGCGGAAAACGAAGATTTCGGACTGACGTTCGAGCAGATCGTGCCGCGCCAGTGCGCGAATGAATGCATCTTCTGTTTTTGTAACGGCAATCCTGTCGACGCGCGACCGTCGCTGTTTATTAAGGACGAAGACATTCGACTGTCCTTCTTATATGGCAACTACACGACGCTCACATCGATCAGCGAAGACGAGATAAAACGCATCATCGAACAGCGCCTGTCGCCGCAGTATGTTTCGGTACACGCGACAGATTTAGACGTCCGCGCTTACCTGCTCGGTGTCGCTAAGGAGCGAGCCGACATTTGGGCGAAGGTGCGGCGACTGCTCGACGCCGGGATAGAGATTCACGCGCAGGTTGTACTTTGTCCGAGAATCAATGACGGCGAGGTGTTGCATAAGACGATCCTGGATCTTGCTGCTGAGTATCCGCGCATTACGAGTGTCGCAATCGTGCCGCTCGGTCTTACTCGCTACAATACCGATCCACGTCTCACGGCGGTGACTCCGGAGTTTTGTCGCAACGTGATCGATCAGGTTGGTTCGATTCAGAAACAACTGCACGGCGAACTCGGTACTAACTTCGCGTTGTTAGGCGACGAGATCTACCTGCGTGCCGGTCGACGCATTCCAGCCAGATCGCACTACGGTGCCTATCCGCAAATTGAAGACGGCGTTGGAATGGTCCGCGCGTTTACTAACGACTTTGCTCGCCTGACTAAACGTCTCGAGCGTGAAAGTCACGTGAATAAGAAAGCCGCAACGATATTTACCGGCACACTGTTCGCGCCGGTGCTGCGCGAGATGATCGATAAATGGAACTCGCGTTTTCAAACGAAGCTGTGCGTCGAGCCACTTGAGAATACTTATTTTGGCGGCGACGTTTCAGTCGCGGGTCTGCTGACCGGACGCGATCTTCTGGCAGCGCGTGACAAAGTTAGCGGCGAGTTTGTTCTGATTCCCAAACAGATGCTCAAGAGCGATGACGCGATCATGCTCGACGGCATGACGCTGGCGGAGGTGACCGAGGCGATCGGATGTCCGGTCTACGCGGTCAGTCTTGAAGAGTTGGCTGCACTCCTTATTAATAACAACTAATGCGCAACGGCGATCTCTCCACTCCTGCTCCAAGACGAATACTGGACGTCGGGTGTGGTCAGAATAAGTTTCCCGGCGCCGTCGGCATCGACGCGAACCCGCGCAGTCACGCCGACGTCATTCACGACCTCGGTGTCTTTCCTTATCCTTTTAATAATGACGAGTTCGACGAGATTGTTTGCCGTCATGTGATCGAGCACGTTCCCGATGTACTCGGCTTTGTAACTGAACTCCATCGCATCACGAAGCCCGGCGGCAGATTGAAAATAGTCACGCCTCACTATTCGAACCCCGACTGGGCGACCGACCCCACTCATCGGAACCATTTCAACAGCTATTCGTTCACCTGCTTCGTTCCAGCTAGCACTCCGTTCCCGTTCTACACATCGGCAGAGCTGAAGCCGGTAGCGACGCACGTCAGCTTGGCTAACCTGTGGCGGGCTGTAGGTCTGGAGTTCTTTGTGAATCTCGACCAGCGCTGGCCTTCGTTTCGTTTCACCCGAAAATTCTGGGAGTTCTATCTCTCGACGATCTTCCGCGGCAAGGAACTCCACTTCGAGTTCGAGGTTGTTAAGTAAACTACGTCTCAGGTGATGTCTGAATCTGAAAATGTTTCTCTGCGGTGCTCTGTGCATTTCTCTCGCACTCTTAGTTAAAAAGGCGGTTCAACGCATGAGACCGCTGCGGATCCCGCAATTCAAGACACCCCCACGCCTCACCCCAGTTCTTGGCGTTTCGCTCAACAAAACCGCGCATCGCTCCAAGAATTTGAATGTCAATCCAGAAAGCTGTATGCTGTGCGCCGTTTAAGTCTCAGGGATCGCACAAAAACTCGTACTTTTCGTCCGAGATTCTGCTGGCTCAGTGTTTGCTAGCTTAGCCGGCATACCGGTTCAGTGGGGACTGGGCACTCCATTTCTTACCAACACAGTAGTAATAGCGGTTCGGCTTCTTCATTAGAACGAGTTGCCCGGCAAACCCTTCGTTTGTCGGCAAGGGCTAAATCCATTCTTGGAGGATTACGTGATGAGAAACGGTTTACGGACGTTTTTACTAGTGCTCCTCGCGCTAGGCGTCTGCGCGGTGCCCGTTTTCGCTCAAACGGGCTCGACCGGCTCTCTTTCGGGAACTGTAGTAGACCCGAAAGGCGCCGTCGTGGCCGGGGCTTCTGTGAAGGTCGTCAGCAAAGCGACCAACCAGGAGTTCGCCTCGCAGACATCCGATGATGGTACGTTCACCATTCCGACACTAACCGCCGGCATTTACACAGCCACAATAACGGCTGGCGGTTTCAAACAATCGGTCGTTACCGAAATCAAGATCGACGTTGGCAAACCCTCGAGCATCAACGTGGAACTCGAGATTGGCGCGGCCAATGAGATCGTGACCGTTGTAGGCGGAGGCGAGCTGCTGCAAACGCAGACGGCCACTGTCGGTACAACTCTGACGGGACGTCAGATCACCGACTTGCCAACAGCTTCTCGCGATGCATTGGACCTCGTACTGGCACTGCCAGGCACTACCACACCAGGACGTCCACGCACCTCTTCGGTAAACGGCTTGCCGAAAGGCGCTCTGAATATCACTCTCGATGGAATCAACGTGCAGGACAACCTGCTCAAGTCGAACGACGGTTTCTTTACTTACGTTCGCCCCCGCACTGACGCCATCAGCGAGGTGACAGTTTCGACTTCTAACCCGGGCTCAGAAAGCTCGGCCGAAGGTGCGGTCCAAATCAAGTTCGTCACGCAAGGCGGCTCGAACGATTATCACGGCGGCGTTTACTGGTATCACCGCAATCCGGCGTTGAATGCCAACTACTGGTTCAACAATCGCGACTTCGTTGCGGATCCAGTAACCCACAAAGCGCCGCAACAACGCATTCTGTTGAACCAACCGGGTGGCAAGTTTGGTGGTCCAATCACCATCCCCGGATTGTTCAACGGCAAAGACCGAGCGTTCTTCTTCGTCAACTACGAAGAGTATCGCTTGCCGGAAAAGAGTCCGCCGCGTGTGAGAAACGTTTTCAGTACGCAGGCGCAGAATGGTATTCACCGGTTCACGACGCCCCTTCAACCGTGCGCCGGAGTTGCAAATCCAAACAACGGCACGAACTGTTATGACCCGCCGGCGCAATTTGCTTCCTGCACCTCGGGCTCGACCCGAACCTGCTCCGCCAACGTAATGGCTATGGCGCAGGCTGCCGGACTCATTTCCACGTTCGATCCGACCATCAGCAGCTTGCTCGGTGATATTCGGGGTTCGCTGAATGGCGTGAATGCGATTTTCCAGACAACTGGAAATCCGAACATCGAAACCGCCACCTTCTTCAACGTAGGCGGCCAAACCAGACGATTCCCGACGGTGCGCTTTGACTTTAAACTTACGGACAAGCATCACATCGAGAACATCTGGAACTATCAGCAGTTCAAGTCAGTGGTTGACTTCCTTAACGGCGTCGATCCGGCATTCCCGGGATTCCCGAACTTTGGCAGCCAGGATTCAAATCGTTTCTCGAACACGACTGCATGGCGCTGGACCGTCACCAACAACATCGTGAACGAAGCGAGATTTGGTGTGACTGGCGGCACGGTTCTGTTCTTCCCGCAGGTCAACGCAGGACAGTTTGATAATCAGAAGGGCGTGAGTCTCGCAATCAGCTCTGCCGGCGCGACGAACGCGACGATTACCACTGGTCCGCAACGACGCAACAGCCCAGTCAAGCAGTTCACTGACAACCTGAGTTGGACGAATGGCAATCACTCATTCAGCTTTGGCGCCAGCATCACGCGCATCAACTTCTGGCAACAGTTGGTCACGGTGGTGCCGACAGTTAACTTCGGCATTAGTGGGACGTTGACTGGCGACACAGCCGCATTTAACGCCTTCCAGCCAATGCAGAACATTGGTCAGCAAGGCAACGCGGCAAGTCTTTATTCGACACTGGCCGGCCGTATCTCGTCGATCACGCGTAATGCGCGATTGAGCGAAGACACCAACAAATACACGTTGCAGGGCGACCTGATCAGTCGGGCTCAACAAGTCGAGTACGGCACTTACGCGCAGGACACTTGGCGCGTTCGTCCGAACGTGACGTTGACTCTCGGTTTGCGTTGGGAAGTTCAGGGACCGTTTACTCCATTGAACGATACCTACGCCCGGTCTTCGTCGTTTGCGGGACTCTACGGTGTGTCGGGTGAGAATAATCTCTTCAAACCCGGAACCCTTACGGGTAGTCCAACCAGCCTTGTGCTATTCGGAGAGGGCACCTCGGCGTACGACACGAGGTACGACAGCTTCGCGCCGAGCATTGGCGCCACCTACAGTCCGAACTTCGAAAACGGTTTCATGAAGAAGCTGTTTGGTGAGTCAGGACGAACGGTGCTGCGCGGCGGCTTCTCGATGGCCTATGTTCGTGAAGGCACGAACACATTCCAGAGCCTGTATGCAGCTAACGCGGCGAGCGGTGCGCAGTTGGCCGGCGGCACGATCAATGCAACTCAAAACATCACCGGAACTCCGTTCGGACTGTCGTTTGGAAACTACATCCGGAATGGACTACCTGGTGGTCCAAACTTCCAGCAGGAGCCGGTCTATCCGAATACCGGAGGCATTACTGACTCGATCAATGAGTTTGCGCCTAATCTCAAGATTGGACGTGTAGACTCGTTCACTTTCGGTATTCAGCGAGAAATCAACTCGAACAACGTTATCGAGGTTCGATACGTTGGCAATCGCGGACACAACCTCTGGAGACAATACGATCTCAACGAGGTCAATGTGGTCGAGAACGGTTTCGCCAGCGAATTCAAACTGGCGCAGCAAAACCTACTCAACAATATCGCTGCGAATCGTGGGGCTAACTTCCGCTATTTCGGCGCCGGGACTAACACGTCACCGTTGCCGATCTTCCTGGCCCACATCAGTGGCGTACAGCTGGCGAATGCGGGCGCCTGCAATCCCGGCGCCGGCGCCGGTTCCTGTGCAGCGCTTTATTCCAACACGCTTTTTGCGAATACGACGTTGATTGGTTTCCTGAATCCGCTGAATCCGAATACGGGCGGCGGCGTTAGTCAGGGCAATGTTGGCTTCGCGGGCATGGCAGGCCTGTTCGCTGGAACCGCGAACGAGAGCTTGTTTGCTAATAACAAGATCGCTGCGGGTCTCCCGGCCAACTTCTGGTTGGCCAATCCGGGCAAACGCGGCGGCGCGTTCCTGATCGATAATAGTGGCGAGACCTGGTACGACGCTGTGACGTTCGAGTTTCGACGTCGCATGTCGAGAGGGTTGCTGACTCAATTCAGTTACACCTTCGGCAAAGCGTTGGTCAACAACTACGCCAGCAGTTCCGGCGTGTTCGACCAGCCTGCCACGCTACGCGACTTCGCTATCCGCCGGAACGTTGCGCCATTCGACATCACGCAGGGTCTGAAGGCCAACTTCATCTATGAGCTACCCGTTGGTCGTGGCCGGCAGTTCATGTCCGGCTCGAACGGTTGGGTCGACAAACTCGTTGGTGGTTGGGGCTTCAACGGTAACATTCGTATTCAGACTGGAACACCGTTCAGCTTCGGCGCTGTCCAACTCGTCGGCATGACAGCAGACGAGCTCCAGGACATGATCGGCATTTATCGCGGTCAGAAGGATGCCGATGGCCAGAATCGTGGCAACGTGTTCTTCCTGCCTGAAGACGTTCGCATCAACACGTGGAAGGCCAACAACACCGTGTTTGCGAGTAACGCTTTTACCTTCAACCAGGGAGCCCCGTCAGGCCGGTTCATCGCGCCGTCAGGTTTTGGCAACTGCCAGCAAACCTATATCGGTTCCTGCGGGTTCCATAACCTGGTACTCAAAGGACCGGCGTTCTTCCGTTCCGACCTGAGTATCGTCAAGAAGATCCACTTCACGGAAACCACGAACCTCGAGTTGCGTGGTGAGTTCCTGAACGCCTTCAACAACATTAACTTCCTTATTGGCAACGCCAGTAATGACGTTAATGCGATCGCGGGCTTTAACGCCGTTACCTTTGGACGTTACACAGCAGCCTACCAGGACATTTCGACAACGAATGATCCTGGCGGCCGCCTGGTCCAACTGGTTGTCAGATTCAACTTCTAATAGTTGACTGCAACCTCTTAATCCGAGGAGAGCAGATTTCGGTCTGCTCTCCTCCGTTCTCTTAATCGAGCCTGGCTCGCGACTCCTCGCCAGCCTCCCCGGAGGCCTAGATGAGAACTCTCGAACGGAGAAGTTTTCTCTCCCTGATCTCCAATGCGGTAGTTGGTTCGACGTTATACCCTGCCTTCGGCCTCGCCCAGCAAAACAAACCGATCACCAACGGAACGTGCTGGCTCGATGTCTGTGCGCCTTTCATCATTCAAGACTCCGCACTCGGCATCGACTCTGAGATCGTCTTGACAGCCGACAACTTTGTCGGCGCCAGTGGTTACTCGGATGGTGCTGATGGCACCGAGTATCAGATTTATCTTTACGACTTTGAAGGCAAGCCGGTTGGTGCAAACGGTGTCGCGAAAACTTTGTCTGCGAAGGCGATGCGAACGACTGTCATACCGGTAAGCGATCTTGTTGGACCGCAGAAAAGTTTTTGGGGCGGAATGAAGGTTCGACTGCGGCCAAAGACGCGCACTCCGAGTCATGCGAGCGATCTCTTTAGCTCTGCTTTTGTGCGCTGGAAGAGCCGCGACTCGTTCACCAACGTACACGCCAATCCCGATCCATTGCAGTGGCAACGTGCGGACAGCTTTTTCTACTCGATGCCGTTTCCACCGCTCGACGACTACGACTGTGTTTACAGCCTTTTCAATCCGTATGCAGAACATAGCGCCGGCGCATTAACGCTCTACGATCATTTTGGTGCGACGTTGAAAGAGCTTCCCTACGATCTAAAACCACACTCGTCGATGCTGGTTGATTTGCGTAGAGGTGAGTACGCACGCAGCCTTGACGAAACGTTCAGCGGTAAACGCAGCGCGCACGCGAATCGTATCGGCACGCGCGGTGGGACGATCGCCGTTACCAATCGTCAGGGTTCAGTGAAGAATTTCGGCTACTTATTAATCAAGCACGCTGGAACTCCACGCTTCAGCATCGAACATCCGATTCATCAGCCGCCGTACAATCCGACCGTTGCAAGAGTTCCCTTCGACAGCGCCGGACGCTTCAAGGCGCAGAACATTCTTTACACTCCGCTCGTGTTTCGTTCGAAGAAGATCGGCGGCGTGACGCTCGAGTCGAGGTTTCATTTGAGTTCGGGTGCGCCGGTTGAAGATTTTCTTTGGCTGAGTCCTTTTATCACCGATGCAAACGGCAAGGTGGTTTGGCAAACCGCCGATGGATCGAAACTCCCGGCGTCGATTCCGGAGAAACAGATCGAACGCGGAGCGATCAAACTCGGTGGGCAACAGAGCTGTGTGTTCGATTGCGCGCGTGCGGAGTTGCCGAAAGGGTTCTCTGGTGGTCTATCGCTCGCGATAACTCCGCTCTCGAACCACACGCTGATGAAGGTTGAAGTTGCGGTCACTGAATGGAACGCCCGAGCGTTTACCCATTTCCGTCCCGGACTCGCCGCGGCGCGCAACTATCAGAAACCATCGTCTCGTGCGGGACTGTGCACCGACTACATCGTCGCGGGTGCGTGTCTCTCGTCGCGCGAGAACACGATGGTGCGCGATGAGATCATCGCGGTCATAAACATCGACGACAAGAGCATCGCCGGAAATCCGGTTCTCGAAATCTTCACTTCGTCTGGTCTGGCACTAAGAGTACGACTCGGCGAAGTGCCGGCGTACGGTTGTAAACATTACTTGCTTTCATCATTGCTATCTGGAAAGATCGGCGCGAACGACTTGAGCCTGAGACTCGTCGACGAGCAAGCGACTCTGCTGATGTCTGTGCTACACCTCGATTATGCCCGACGTGATATAGCGGCGGACCACGGGTCAGATCGATTTTCGACATTCAGCGAATTTACTTGCGACCCTCGGGCTTGACGTTTCGAGCCCTGACGTTCAAAACCCATCATTATCTAAGGAGCGGTTAGTAATGAGAACAGTAGTATCTGCGTGCTTAGTGGTATTGATGTTTGCTTGCCTCGCGTTAGCGCAAAAAGAGAAGCCTTGGACCGAATGGACCAAAAAAGACGTCGAGAAGACGCTTAACGATTCAGCATGGGGCCAGACACAGACTGAGGGCGGAAGTGGCGCCTCACAATCAACCAGCGGCGCGGTCACTCAAGTAGCCGCACCGAGAGCGTCCGATCGTGAACTTAGTCGTCAGGGTGAGTCGGGAGAGGGTAAACCCGTGGCGTACGTGAAATACCATGTGCGCTTTCTGTCGGCTAAACCAGTGCGCGCTGCGTTTGCGCGACTGGTGTTGTTGGCGAAAGCTGAACCTGATCAAGCTCTCACTACTCAGCTTCAGGGCTTTATTGATCGTGACTTTTCCGATTACATCGTGGTATCGGTAGGCGTAGAGGTCGGCGATCAAAAAATGGCTGGTCCAATAATGCAGGCCTTCAGCGCCGCGAACAGCGAAGCGCTTCAGAAGACCGTTTATCTCGAACGTAAAGATGGCAAGAAACTGTTCCTGATGGATTACCGTCCACCCGTTGAAGATGGTATGGGTGCGAAGTTCATTTTTAAGCGCGCCGTTGATGGCCAGCCTTTCCTGAGTGAGAACGACAGTGTCCGTTTCGTGGCCCAGTTGAACGAGAGAATGAAACTCGACACGCGTTACAAACTCTCGAACATGCTTTACGACGGCAAGCTGGAGTATTAGCGAGCTCCCACAAATGAAAAAAGTGATTTTTGCGGTGGTACTGACCGCGCTGCTGCTTGGCGGCGGCAGCGCGCAGGAGAAACCATGGTCTGAGTGGACCAAGGCGGAAGCAGAAAAAATCCTTAATCAGTCAGGTTGGGGACAAACTCAAACCGAGACCGATACTTCGGAAGTCGCCACGACGTCGACCGAGATTCCGTTTTTCTCGAAGATCTCGAACACCCGGCGCAGGAAGCCGCGCGCGAAAAGCATTTTCGCCGCGCCAACCTTTACCAGGGTGATGCCTCCCTTCCCGGCGATGGCGCTGACGGCGCGACGCGGCGCATCGAAGGTGATCCGCGTCCCCGTCCCGCCTGGATTGCGCGAGTTGTAGATGAAGACTGGAATACCGAGCTTCACCGCCGGCGCAATCGTATTTGGATGCAGAACCTTGGCGCCAAAGGAAGCCAGCTCGGACGCTTCGTCAAAGCGGATCTGTTCAATGAGCCGCGAGCCTTTGACCACCCGCGGATCCGCCGTCAGCATTCCGTCCACGTCGGTCCAGATCTCGATGGCA
>Ga0207708_10003470_pt1 | contig 11622 bp, 9 predicted proteins | sample KBSK5101metaG_FD_184340 | JGI IMG/M metagenome (GOLD analysis project Ga0207708, IMG submission 184340) | Corn, switchgrass and miscanthus rhizosphere microbial communities from Kellogg Biological Station, Michigan, USA - KBS K5-10-1 metaG... | ecosystem: Host-associated > Plants > Roots >...
ATGCTGGCCCTGTACCCGCCCGCCCGGGCGGGCCTCGCGACCCGGATCGCGCTCGCGTTCGGGCTCGGGTACGCCACGGTGGGGCTGACGGCGACCGCGCTCGTGGTCGGGCACGCCCTCTCGCGAACGTCGTTCCTCCTGGCGCTCCTGGCCGCCACGCTCGCGCTGTGGGGGATTGCGCTGCGCAGGGGCCGGCCGGGAGCGCATCTCCGGGCGGTGCGCGACGAGCTGGCCGAGGACCGCGTCGCCCTGGCCGCCGGGCTCATCGTGCTCCTGGCGATCGCCGTCGTCAGGCTGCGGAGCTCGCCGCTTCTCGACTTCCAGATGTTCGGCCCGTGGCGGTACTGGGCCGACGGCCTCGAGCTTGCCGACGCCGGCAAGGTACCGCGGGAATCGCTCCAGTGGGGCGAGCTCTACACGCCCGCGATCTCCAAGCTCGTCCTGAACAGCTTCCACGCCGGGTCGTCGTACCTCCTCGGGCGCTCGCCGCTCCCAGCGATGGGCGCGCTCCTGTGGGTGGCCTCGACCGGGCTCGCCGCCGGCCTGTGGGCCCTCGGCCGCGAGCTCGGGCTGCGCATCCTGGCGCCGCTCCTGCCGCTCCTCACGCTGACGCTCCTGAACGACGAGCTGCGCCGGAACCTCGACGTGTACACGGCCGAGAACGTCGGGCGGATGGTGGCGGTGTGCGGCCTCGTCGCCGGCGTGCGCGCCCTGCGCGACCGCGACGGCTGGGCCGACCCAGCCGTCGCCGCGCTCCTCTTCGGCGCGGGGTTCGCCACCCACGGCGTGCCGGTGGTGGCGCTCATGATCGCGCTCGGCTGGTACGGCGTCGCCCGCCTCTTCCAGCAGTGGGATCGGGGGCCGGTCCTGGGCCGGATGGTGGCAATCGCCCTGGGGGCGCCGGCGATCACGGTGGCGCTCCTGCTCTCGGCCGGCGGCACGATCGGCTTCCAGGGGGCGTCGGGCTCCGACCGCTACCGGTCGTTCGGCGCCGGCGTCGACCCCACAGCGTCGCTCCTGTCGGGGACGCTCGAGCACTCGCCGGTGGGCGCCGGGCACTGGTACGTCGGCCCGAGCGGGATCGGCACGTACTTCCTGCGCGCGGTGACGACCCTCGACGACCCGCCGCGCGTGCTCCTGTGGCTGATCCCGGTCGCCGTCCTGGTCGCGGCGATCGCGATGCTGCGCTGGCTCCCGGCCGACCTCGGCGCCGCCGCCGTCATGGCGGCCGGTCTGGGGGTGAGCCTGGTCGGGATCGCGTTCCTCTTCTCCTACCGCTACCGCACGCAGATCCCGGGCCGGTTCGGGATCGACCGCGAGTTCGACTACCTCCCGCTCGCGGCGGTCGTGCTCGTCCTGCTCGCGCTCGAGCCGGCGGCCGCGTGGATCGGGCGGCGGCGGGCATGGGCTCCGGTCGCCGTCGCGGCGCTCGTGATCGCGCTGCCCGCCGTCGCGGTGGGCGCCACCGTCGGCCCGGCGCGTTCGAGCTACCGCCAGAACGGCGAGCGGGCGCTCGCGATTCTCGACTGGGTCGCCGCGAACACGCCCTGTGACGCCCGCATCCTGCCCGACCGCGTCACGCTCGGCACGTTCGTCGCCGCGACGGGCCGGGTGAGCGTCGTCGAGGGCATGGGGCCGTATCTGCGCCCCGACATGCTGCACCCCGTCTTGAATCAGGTGCTGCGCGCCCACCGGTTCTTCCAGGACCCGGAGGCGGGCCTCCCGTTTCTGCGCCGCCAGGGCGTGGACTACGTGATCGTGGTGAAGGGGGTGCGGGTCGGGAGCATGGTCGGCACGCTCGACACGGGCGTCGATCCGGCGGCGTTCGCGGATGTCAGGTTCCTGCGGCAGGTGTACACGAGCCCGGACGCCGACGTTTACCGCGTGCGCGGTTCCGGTCTTCGTGCTCGTGTCTTCCCCGACCCGGGCGACGCTCCCGGATTCACCTGTCTCCGCGGCCCTGTGGCGGGCGGCTCGTGACGGCCGCGCGCGTCCTCTTCGCGGTCATCGTCCTCGCCCTCGTGGGGATCCACGACGACGGCGAGCCGTCGTGGGGGCCGCACGTCGTCGTCGCGCTCACGCCGCCGCCCGACCGCGCGCCGCTCCCCGAGGCCGCGAGCCACACACCGATCAAGCACATCGTCTTCCTGGTCAAGGAGAACCGCACCTACGACAACCTCTACGGGCTCTTCCCCGGCGCCGCCGGCACCCGCTACGGGGTCCTGGCCGACGGCTCGACCGTCCCCCTGAAGCCGCTCCCCGACAAGCAGACCGACCTCCAGCACAGCTACTTCGCCGCCCATCACGACATCAACGGCGGCAAGATGAACGGGTTCTCGACGCTCCTCGACAAGTCGGGGAACGTCACGAACCTCGCTTTCACGACGGCGCAGCCCGGCCAGCTCCCGGCCTACTGGGGCTGGGCGCGCCGCTACGAGCTCATGGACCACATGTTCTCGTCGGCGGCCTCGTCGAGCATGCCGAACCGGCTCTACTCGATCGCCGCCTCCTCGGCCGGCGTCATCGACGGGCCGAACTTCCGCACCACGCGCTGGGGCTGCGACGATCCGCCCGGGATCACGGCGCCGGCGATCCGGCACGGGAAGCTCGTGCGCGTGCGCCCCTGCTTCAACATCCCGACGACCGCGAGGCTGCTCCAGAACAAGGGCCTCGACTGGGCCTACTACGGCGCCCGCGGCGGCGAGCTCGGGTACGGCTGGGTGGCCGTCGACCAGATCAACTACATCCGCAACACCGACTCGTGGGAGAAGCACGTCTTCCCGATCGAGTGGTTCACGCACGACGTCTCCCAGGGGTACCTCGCGCCGGTGACCTGGATCGCGCCCCCGTTCAACCTGTCCGACCACCCGGGCGGGCCGTCGCTGTGCCAGGGCCAGAACTGGACAGTCGGGATCGTGAACGCGATCATGCGCTCGCCGCTTTGGAAGTCGACCGCGATCGTGCTCACGTGGGACGACTTCGGCGGCTTCTACGACCATGTGCCGCCGCCGAAGGCCGACTTCCTCGGGCTCGGCCCGCGGGTGCCGATGGTCGTCATCTCGCCATGGGCGCGCTCGGGCGTCGACGACACGAACTACGACTTCACCTCGGTCCTGCGGTTCATCGGCGAGAACTTCGGCCTGCCCCGCCTGAACGCGCGGGTCGACAAGCTGGCGTCGCTGCGCTCCGCCTTCCAGTTCAGAAAGGCGCTGCCGCGCTGGTACGCCAAGCCCACGGTCTGCCCCGACACGTCGCCCGTGCACCTGGCCAAGGGCACCGACACGCTCGAGTAGGTCAGCTGTAGTAGGCGGCGGCGATCTCGGCGGCGAGGCCGGCGTTGTCGACGACGAGGCGCGAGTTGGCCGCGAGCGAGCGCCCGGCGGTGGCGGCGTGCACCGCCGCCAGGACGTGCGGGGTCACGTCCGGCCCGCGCACGCCGGCCGCGGCGGCGTCTGCGACGGCCGCGTCGATCGTCCGCTCGAGGTCGGCCGCGTCCAGGGCCGTCTCCTCGGCGACCGGCTGGGCGACGACCAGGCCGGTCGAGCGCGCGAAGCCCCAGTGGGCGGCGGCGGCCGCCGCGATCGCATCGGCGTCGTCGGCCCGGTCGGGCACCGGGAAGCGGCTCTCGCGGACGTAGAAGAGCGGGAAGACGTCGGTGCGGTAGCCGACGAGCGGCACGCCCGACGTCTCGAGCGCCTCCAGCGTGGCCGGGATGTCGAGCAGCGACTTGGCGCCGGAGCAGACGACGCACACCGGCGTCCGCGCGATCTCGTCCAGGTCGGCCGACACGTCGCGGGTGTCGGCCCAGCCGCGGTGGACGCCGCCGATCCCGCCGGTTGCCATGAAGTGGATGCCCGCAGCCGAGCACACCGCCAGGGTGCCGGCGACGGTGGTCGCGCCCCAGGCGCCCGAGACGGCGCAGGTCGCGAGGTCGCGCGGCCCGACCTTGCGGACGTCCGGCTCGACGGCGAGCCGGTTCAGGATCTCGTCGTCGAGCCCGACCCGCACGGTGCCGTCGACGACCGCGATCGTGGCCGGCACCGCGCCGCGCTCGCGCACGCGCTCCTCGGCCGCCCGGCCGACGCCCGGGCCCACGTCAGGGGGAAGGCCGTGGGCGATGAGCGACGACTCCAGCGCGACCACCGGCTGCGAGCGGACGAGCGCCGCCTCGACCTCTGGCGAGATGCGCAGGAGGCCGGAGGGGTGGCGGGTCATGGGTGCGCCGGCCGGTCAGCGGATCTCTGCATACCAGAACTCGATGGTACACTCGCGGCCGTGTCGAGCGCCGATACCGGACTGTCCGCGCCGGTCACGTGCGCCAACCATCCGAAGGTCGAGACCGGCGTTCGCTGCTCGGAGTGCGGAAAGCCGATCTGCCCGGACTGCATGGTGCCGGCGCCGGTCGGGATCAAGTGCCGCGAGTGCGCGCGGATGCCGCGCTCTGCGCGGGTCACGCTGCGACCGCAGAAGGCGGCCCGGGCCATCGGCGCCGCGTTCGGGGTCGGCTCGGCGTTCGGCGTGCTGCTCGCCTTCGCCGGCGGTGCCGGCCTCGGGTTCTTCACGCTCATCATCGCGTACTTCGTGGGGCTCCTGACCGGCCGCGCCACACTCCGCGCCGCCGGGTACTACCGCAGCGAGTCGACCGCCTGGATCGCCGCGGCCGGTGCGGGCTGGGGGTACGTCTGCGCCGGGATCGTCATCGCCGCCGAGGTGGGCGGCGACCCGCGCCTCTACGTGCAGGTGCTGGGGCTCCTCGTGGCCGCGTTCTTCGCGTACCGGGAGGCGTCCTGACCGACGAGCGCCGGAGGCGCCGCGGAGGCGCGATGCGGACGTTCGTGGTCGGGAGCGTCATCGGCGCGGCGGCTGCCGTGGTCGCGGCGCCGCGGCTGCGGCGCGGGCGACGGCCGGACGGGGGCGATCGGGCCGCCGGCCTGGAGGCGTTCGAGGGAGCGCCCTGCTGGCACTACGACCGCGCGCAGCCCCGCGACGCCGAGACGCGATGAGGCGCGTCGCCGCGCTCTACGACATCCACGCCAACCTGCCGGCGCTCGAGGCCGTGCTCGCCGAGGCCGGCGATGCCGACCTCCTGCTCGTGGGCGGCGACTTCTCGCGTGGGCCGATGCCGGCCGAGACCGTCGACCGGCTGCGCGGTCTGGGCGAGCGCGTCCGGTTCATCCGCGGGAACGCCGACCGCATCGCCGCCGGCGAGGGCGAATGGGAGGCGGGCCGGCTCGGCGCCGAGCGGCTGGAGTTCCTGGCCGGCCTTCCCGAGACCGCGACGGTCGAGATCGACGGGCTCGGGCCGGTGCTCTTCTGCCACGGATCGCCGCGCGGCGACGAGGACATCGTCACCGCCGTCACCCCGCCCGACCGGCTGGAGCGGATTCTCGCCGGGGTCTCCGAGCCGGTGGTCGTGTGCGGGCACACCCACCACCAGTTCGAGCTGCGGTCGCGCGCGACGAGGATCGTGAACGCCGGCAGCGTGGGCATGCCGTACGAGGGGCGCCCCGGCGCGTTCTGGGCCATGCTCGGGCCGGATGTCGAGCACCGCACCACCGCCTACGACCTCGACGTGGCGGCGGCCGCCATCCGGGCGAGCGGCTTCCCGGACGCCGACGAGCTGGTCGACATGCTGCGAAGCCCCGAGTCCCCGGACGAGGTGGCGCCGCACTTCGAGTCGCTTGCCAAGCCGTGACGCTCGCCTCGCAGTGACCCTCTAGACTCCGCCGCCGTGCCCCGGGCGCTCGTCACCGGCGGCGCCGGCTTCATCGGCTCGGCGCTCGTGCGCGCCCTGGAGGCGCGCGGCTACGGCGTGCGCGTCTACGACGACCTCTCCGTCGGCGACCCGGCCAACCTGGAGGGCACGGATGCCGAGCTCGTCCGCGGCGACGTGCGCGACCTCGACGCGCTGGTCGCGGCTGCCCGGGGCTGCGACGCCGCCTTCCACCTGGCTGCCGGAGCCGGCGTCATCCAGTCGATCGAGGAGCCGCTCGTGAACTTCGACCAGAACGCGCGCGGCACGCTCGTCGCGCTCGAGGCGGCCCGGCAGGCCGACGTCGGGCGGTTCGTGTTCTCGTCCTCCAACGCACCGCTCGGCGAGGGCGCCTACCCGGCCCGCGAGGACAAGCCGATCGCGCCGCTCTCGCCGTACGGGGCGAGCAAGGCGGTGGGGGAGGCCTACTGCTCGGCGTTCCACGGCGCGTACGGCATGCACGCCGTGGCCGTCCGGTTCTCGAACGCCTACGGCCCCCGCTCGGCGCACAAGGGCAACGTCATCCCGCTCTTCATCCGCCGCCTGCGGGCCGGGGAGGAGCTGGTCGTCTACGGCGACGGCGAGCAGACGCGCGACTTCGTCTTCTGCGAGGACCTGGCCGACGGGCTCGTGCGGGCGGCCGAGGCGGACGGTGCGGGGGGCGAGATCTTCCAGCTCGCAAGCGGCGTCGAGACGAGCCTGAACCGGCTGCTCGAGCTCCTGGCCGAGGTCTCGGGCGCCGAGCCCCGCATCCGCCGCGAGCCGCCCCGCGCGGGCGAGATCCTGCGCAACTACTCCGCCGTCGACAAGGCCCGCGACCGGCTTGGCTACACGCCCTCGGTCACGCTCGAGCAGGGCCTGCGGCGGACGTGGGAGTGGTTCGCCTCCCAGGGCTGAAGCCTACGAATGGCGCCGACTGTGGGGCCGGCCCGGTCGAACCGTGGTGAAACAGAGGGACCTGGTCCCCGTGTTTCATCGGTGAAACAGATGGACCAGGTCCCGGTGTTTCACGGGCTGCACCGGCCTTCGGGCTGGCGAAGCTAACGGAGCCAGGCGCGCATGAGCGCGTTGGCGAAGCCCATGCCGTAGCGGAAGTGGGGCGGCTTCTTCGACTGCCCGGACAGGCGGTTCGTGACGGTGACCGGCACCTCGATCGAGCGCAGGTGCTTCTTCGAGGCCTCCACGATGAACTCCGAGTTGTGGAACTGATCCTGGCGGAACTCGAGCCCGCGCAGGCTCGACGTGCGCACGGCCCGGTAGCCACAGGCCGGGTCGGTGACCCGGCTCCAGGTGAGGAGCGAGAGCAGGCGGGCGAAGAGCTTGATCCCGAGCTCGCGGGCCGCGTGTGAGGGGTCGGCGTCACCCAGGACGCGCGAGCCGCCGACCACGTCGACGTCGCCCTCGGCGATCGGGCTCACGAGCCGGGAGAGCTCCGACGGCTGATGCTGGCCGTCGGCGTCCATCGTCACGACCATCTCGGCGCCGGTGGCGAGCGCCAGCCGGTACCCGGTGCGAAGAGCTGCGCCCTGGCCGCGGTTCAGCGGCAGGCGGACGGCCGCGCCCCCGGCGGCGCGGGCCCGGTCGGTGGTGTCGTCGGAGGAGCCGTCGTCGACCACGATCGCATGCAGCTCGTACCCGCACACGGTCGGCGGAAGGGCGCCGAGGACGTGGGCGATGTTCTCGCCCTCGTTGTAGGCCGGGATGACGACCGCCACCCCGCCGGCGAACTGCTCAGGGTGCCCGGTCGCGCGGAACTGCTCGAGCGCCAGGTTCTCGATGAGGCGGGTGAGGTCGCGGCGCGACCGCTCGGCCCGGCCGGCCAGCGTGAACGCGAACAGGTAGAGGACGGCCACCGCGAGCACCGTCGCTCCCAGGACGCGCCGTCCGCCGCCCTGGCGGAACGAGAGCTCGTCGAAGACCCACTGCAGGATGCCCGGATCGGCGCCCAGGATGACGAGCGGCAGCACGAACACCGTGAGCCGCAGGAGCAGGTCGCCGTTTCCGATCTTGCCCTGGCGGTAGGCGCGCAGGGTGAGCGCGGCAAAGGCGACCGCCGCCACCAGGCCGGCGGTGCGAAGGGGCGTCAGCGGCATTGGCCTACCGCGCCGGCTGCCCCACCGTCGCGGCGGGTCGCCATGCGGTGGACGGGGCGATCACGTCGGGGACCACGCGGTCCTTGTAGCGCTCGATCACGACGAGGGTCGACTCGATCAGGTTCTCGGACAGGAGCGTGGGCTGGAGCCCGAGCGCCGGCAGCTTGGTGTGCACCGGGTTGTAGTAGTGCTCCTCGGCCTCGACGCGCGGGTTCGCGACGTTGTCGATGCGCACGTTCATGCCGTGGTGCTCGCCGGCGTGGCGCACCTTCTCGGCCAGCTCCGCGACGTTGAAGATCTCGGTGAACTGGTTGTACACCCGGTACTCGCCCGCCGCAGGCGCGTTGGCCGCGGTCAGCTCGACGCACTGGAGCGTGTCGACGATGTTCAGGAAGCCGCGGGTCTGGCCGCCCTTGCCGTAGACGGTGAGCGGCTGGCCGATCACGGCCTGGACGCAGAATCGGTTGAGCGCGGTGCCGAAGGCCTGGTCGTAGTCGTACCGGGTGAGCAGGCGCTCGTCCATCTGCATCTCGGGCGTCTCGATGCCGTACACCACGCCCTGGTTCAGGTCGGTGCAGCGAAGGCCCCAGATCCGGCAGGCGAAGTGGATGTTGTGGCTGTCGTGCACCTTGGACAGGTGGTAGAGCGAGCCGGGCAGCTTCGGGAACGGCAGCACGTCGCGGCGGCCGTTGTGGGTGATCTCGATGAAGCCCTCTTCGATGTCGATGTTGGGCGTCCCGTACTCGCCCATCGTCCCGAGCTTGATGAGGTGCGCGTCGGGGGCGTGGTCGCGCATGCCCCAGAGCAGCTTCAGCGACCCGATGACGTTGTTCTGCTGGGTCTCGACGGCGTTGTCGACGCTCTGCATCGACCACGGGGCGCTGGGCTGCTCGCCGTAGTGGATGATCGCGTCCGGCTCGAAGTCCCGCACCAAGTCGGCGGCGAACGTGCCCTCGGCGAGGTTGCCGACGTAGCTCTCGATGTGCTTGCCGGACGCCTCCTTCCAGGCCTCGATCCGCTCGGCCAGCGAGACGATGGGCGTCAGCGAGTCACCGCCCGCGTCCGCGACCCACTTCCGGCGGGCGAAATTGTCGGCGACGGCCACCTCGTGGCCTTTGCCCGAGAACCGCATGGCGGTCGGCCAGCCGAGATAGCCGTCGCCGCCCAGGATCAAGACTCGCATGCGCACTCCGTCGTCGTCGTGGACCGGCTGAGAATAGCTGGAATGCTATCGACCGGGCGCGACAACGGTCGGTAGCATGCCGCCGCGATGACCGCCCGCCGCGCGGAGCTTGCCGCCGTGCTCGCCCTGGCCGCGTGCCTCGGGGCGGGCCGCGCGCTCGCATGGGACGCCCTCGCCGTGTGGGGCGCCGCCGGGCTCGTGCTGCTCGTCCCGGGATGGTGCGCCCTGCGCGTGGTCGGCCTCGAGAGCACCCTCGGCCGGTCAGGGGCGGCGCCGGTCGCGGCGGCGCTCTCGCTCGCGGTGTGGACGCCGCCGCTCGCGGCCGCGTACCTGGTCGGGCTCAGCCTGACCGTCGTTCTCGCGGCCGTGCTCGCCGCGACGGCGGTCCTCGTGCTCGCGGTGCGGGCGCCGCTCGCCCTGCCGCGCGCGAGCGCCGCCGAGGTCGCGCTCGGGGCGGTCCCCGTCGCCGCCTTCGCGTACCTGGCCTGGCGGATCTCGACGCCCGTCGTCGGCGACGCGCTCTTCCACGTCGGGCTCATGCGCCGGCTCGGCGACGCTCCGTCGCTCTCGTTCGCAAACGTCTCGCCGTTCCTCGACGGGCCCGCCAACGCCGGCTACGCGCTGCCGGTCCTGCACGCGGCCTTCGAGGGCGTGGCCACGCTGGCGGGCGTCGACCCGGTCGTCACGTTCCGCTACCTCTTGCCGCTGTGCGCGGCCCTCGCCATCGTGGCCGCCTACGCGCTCGCCCGGGCGCTCACCGGCTGGCGCTCGGCCGGCTACCTGGCCGCGGCGATGACGGCCTGGGACCTGTGCTCGCTCATCAACGGGCTCGTCCTTCAGATCAACCAGCCGCCGCCGTTCGCGCTGTGGGTGCTCACGCCGGCGGCGCTGCTCCTCTTCTGGCTCGAGATCCGCCACGCCCGCCGGGCGGCGCTCGCCACGGTGTCGGCGGTGGCCGTGATCGCCTTCGTGCACCCGACGTACGCGATCCCGTGCCTGGCGATCGCCGCCGGCATCCTGGCCGGGGCATGGCGGGCAGGCCTCCCCGACCTGCGCGCGCCGCTCGGGACGCTGGCGGGCATGACGGCGGTCACGGGCGGCATCGCCGGGTGGATCTGGTGGGAGGCGATCCGGGGAGGGCACCGCCACCCGGTCCTCTCGCACGCGGACGAGTTCGTGATCCGCTCCGGCAAGGCGATCGTCATGTACCCGTGGGCCCCGGTGTTCGGGCGCGGCTACGTGCTGCTGGCACTGATCGCGATGGCGTGGCTCGTGCGCTACCGGCCGCTCCTGCCGGCGGTCGGCGGCACGGCGGCCCTGCTCGTCCTGCTGCTCCTGCCCGGCCTCAACACGCTCTTGATCCAGGCCGTCGGGATGGGCCAGTTCCACCGCTTCTGGCAGCCGCTGCCGTGGCCGGTCATGGGCGCGGCCGGGGCCTGCGCGCTCGGCATCGCGCTCGGGAGGTGGTCGTGGGCGGCGGCGATCGTCGCGGCGATCGGCTTCCACGAGGTGCGCGGCACCGACTGGTTCTGGCACTGGCCCGTGAGCGTGGCCGTCGTCCTCGCGCTCCTCGCCACCCTGGTGCGGCTCCGACTGCCGATCCGCGACCGGCTGCCGGGCGGCGCGTCTCCCGGCGCGGTGGTGCTCGTCGCGGGCGTGCTGGCGGCGTTCGTCGCGAACTGGGCGCCGACGGTCTGGCGCGAGGCGCGGGCCGGCCCCTACCGCGGCCCGCCCTCCTTCCAGACCGTCGAGTCGACCCCCGGGGCGATCGCCTACCTGCGCGACCTGGCGGGGGCGCCGCCGGTCGTCCTGGCCGCGCCCGACCGCGCCTTCGAGCTCTTCGGCCTGGCCGGCGTGCGAACCGCCACCCTGCCGGAGGCGCGCACCCGCGCGCTGCCGCACCTGGACGAGGCCCGGCGAAACCACCTCGGCCAGGCGTTCTTCTCGCCCGAGTCGAGCGACGCCCGCCGGCTCCAGGTGCTGCGCGCGCTCCATGTCCAGTACGTCGTCGTCGACCTGCGCGACCAGCCCCCGGACGTCGTGACGGCCGTGCTGCGCGACCCGGCGCTCGAGCCGGTCTACCGCGACCCGGCCGACGTGCCGGCCCACCTGGGCCGGTTCGTCATCCTGCGCGTGCGGCCCTAGCCCGGCGCAACCAGCGGGCGACCTCCGCACGCTCGGGCACCGGCAAGCCGGCTGGCAGAAGCGCGAGGTACGCGACGAGGCCGACGGCGACGGTGGTCACCAGGGTGATCCACCAGACCTGGTCGCCCGTTGCCGCACGTGCGGCGATGGCGGCGGCTGCGCACCCGCAAGCCGGGATCGCGAGGCGGGCGTACGCGCGGTCAAACGGCTGGATCCGGACCCGCCGCCACACCTGAGACAGGCGCAGCGCGTTCACCCCGGCCAGCGCCACGGCCGAGGCGATCGCCGCACCGGTCGGCCCCTGCGACGACGCGAGCGGCACGGCGAGCCCCACCAGGACAACCGCCGCCAGCAGGTTGTCGACGAGGTCGAGGCCGGTCAAGCCGACCATGATGAGGACGAACGCGACGCCGCCCGTCGCGACGTTCACGGTCTGGCCGGCGAGCATG
>Ga0207708_10003474_pt1 | contig 11615 bp, 8 predicted proteins | sample KBSK5101metaG_FD_184340 | JGI IMG/M metagenome (GOLD analysis project Ga0207708, IMG submission 184340) | Corn, switchgrass and miscanthus rhizosphere microbial communities from Kellogg Biological Station, Michigan, USA - KBS K5-10-1 metaG... | ecosystem: Host-associated > Plants > Roots >...
CGGTTTGATTGACAAGCCGGCCTCGTACGGTATAATTCGCCGTTGCAACTCCCCCTGTTTTAGCGCCCGTGGCGGAATTGGCAGACGCGCCAGGTTGAGGGCCTGGTGGCCGTTAAGGCTGTGATGGTTCAAATCCATTCGGGCGCACTCGAGACAAACTGCTAAGGTTTGTTTTCGGAAATCCAGTTTATTATTAGCTGCATGCCCCGCTGAGGGAACTTGCCACGAAATTAACTCAAGTCACTATAAAAAACCTCGATCAGCCTCTATCTAAAATCCACCGCGTGAGTTTCCGTTTGATTATTGATGATCAGCTCGACGCCGTAACGTTCTTGGTACTCGACCTGCTGTTCGGGCGAGGCCCTGCCAATCCAGCGCACGCGCGCATCAGGCGCGGCGGCGTTGAGATGCGGCAGCACCTGCTGGCAGAAAAAGGTGAGCGCGTCGAAATTCGGCGCCGGGTTGGTGCCGCCAACAAACGCGATGCCGGATCCCGTGCCGCGATCCGGCACGAACGCGTTGGTGTCGACGCCATTTGGCACGATTGCCGTCGCAGCCCCTGGCGCGATCTCCTTCAAGCGTGCCGCGTCCCGCTCCGAACAGACCACGTTCAAGGCAATGCGCGGCGCCCAGCGGCGCTCGACATCCCTCATCAAGCCTGCCTGAAATTCAAGGTAGGCGCGCTTCCAAGGGTTGGTCTCGACGGCGGCGCGTCGGGCCAGCAGCAGCGACTCGATGTCGTGATGAACGCACACGACAGGAAGCTCGCGGCACGCTGGAAAATATCGTGCGAGGTCGAGGCTGTCGACATGCACCACATCAAACGCCGTAGAGTTCAGCTCGTCAGCCAGACGACGGCGGAAGGTGCGAGAGTCATATAGATACGTTGTGTAGACGCGCCGGGTGGCGAGGCTGCGGAAGTGGTCCCACGCAAACCTGATGCGACTGTGCTTCTGCGGCAGCTCGAACACCGCCACTTTCGCCAGACGGCCCAGCGCCGCGTCGAACGCCACGCCCTGGCCGGACGTGCCGGCCCGCTCGAAGCAGAGCGCGGTGATGTCGAAGGTGCGTGCGAGCAACCGCAGCACGTGATACGTCCGGATCCACACGCCGCCATCCGGCGGATACGGCAGCGTCTGACAGAGGAAGAGCAACTTGGGGCGACGCATCAATTCAGCCATCGCGCCTTCCATGCCTGCAGCATCACCGCGGCCCACACCGCCGTGCCGGCGCGCGGGCGGCCCTCGCACAGATCTTTCCAGGCGCGCGCGACGGCGGCGGTATCGAACCAGCCGCTGCGGTCCGAGAACAACAGGTCACGCGCCCAGTCCCGCAGCGGGCCGCGCAGCCAGGCGTCGATTGGCACCGAGAAACCCATTTTCGGCCGCTCGACCAGGCGCCGGGGCACGCGGCGGTACAGCACCTCGCGCAGGATCCGCTTGCCGACGGCGCCACGCACTTTCATGGACTGCGGCAATCGCCACGAGAATGCGACGACGGTGTGATCGAGCAGCGGGGCGCGAACTTCGAGGCTGACGGCCATGCTCGCGCGATCGACCTTCGCCAGCAGATCGTCCGGCAAGTACATCATCTGGTCCGCCAGCATCATGCGATCGAGAACATCAGGCGGCGACGAGCCATCCATGATGCGCGAGGTGACGTCGGCGTCCGACTTGACGCCGGAGAGCAGATCGGCGCCGAGCAATGCCTGCGGCTCCTGCCACGCCGACAGCAGCGATCGATACATGTCGGCCATCGACCCTGCGTTCAGCAGGTGGCCGAGCTTGTGGACCCGCTCGCCGAAGTGTTCCGGCGGCACCGGCAGCATCGAGGCGGTCAACTGATGCAGGCGATCCCACGCCGGCGCCGAGACGCTGCCAAGGCCGGCGCCGACCGGCTGCCGCACGATCCGCGGGATGCGACTGACGCGCGTCAGGATCTGCGCGCCGTACACGTAGCGGTTGTATCCGCCGAATAATTCGTCGCCGCCGTCGCCGCAGAGCGCGACGGTGACTTCCTGCCGCGCGAACTGCGAGACCAGCAGCGTTGGCAGCTGCGACGGATCGGCAAACGGCTCGTCGAAGATGTCGACGAGCCGCGGGATCAAGGCGTGAGCGTCTTCTCCCGAGAGGCGCAGCTCGGAGTGTTCGGTGCCGAGATGCGCAGCGATCTGCGCCGCGTGATGGGCCTCGTCGAACGAGGCGTCGGCGAAGCCGATCGTGTAGGTCTTGACCGGCCGGCTGCTCGCCTCCTGCATCATCGCGACGATGGTCGAGGAATCGATGCCGCCGGACAGCAGCGCGCCGAGCGGAACGTCGGACCTGAGCCGGCGGCGAACGGCGGCGGCCAGGATTTCATCGAGCGCGTCGACGGCCTCGTCCTCGCCGCCGGTGAACGGGTGGGCCAACCCCTCACGCGCGACGTGCTCGAGCGACCAGTAGCTGGTCGGCGCGGGCCACGGCGCGTCCGGATCGGTGACGGTCACAAGGTGAGCGGGCGCCAGCTTGATGGCGTGCGCGAAGATGGTCTTGGGCGACGGTACGCAGAGATACCGAAGATAGGACGCGACCGCGCTGCGATCGATCGAACGGTCGAACGATGGGCCGGCGAACAACGCTTTCAGCTCTGACGCGAAGGTGATCAGGCCCGGCTCGCGGTAGACGTACAACGGTTTCTTCCCGAGCCGGTCACGAACGAGCGTCAGCGCCCGGTGCTGCGCGTCCCACACGGCAATGGCGAACATGCCGGCGAAACGCTGCACCGCCTGTTGAATCCCCCACTGCTCGAACGCCGCGAGCATCACCTCGGTATCGGACTCTCCCTGGAAGCGATAGCCGAAGGTCTCGAGCTCGCGCCGGAGATCGAGGTAGTTGTAAATCTCACCGTTGAAGGTGACGAGGAAGCGCCCCGACGCCGAGCGCATCGGCTGATGGCCCTGCGGCGACAGATCGAGAATCGAGAGCCGCCGGAACCCGAGCGCGATGCCGGCGTGCTCATCGACCCAGCTGCCGCTGTCGTCGGGTCCGCGATGTTCGATCGGACCGATCATGCGGTTGGCATAATCGGTTAGCTCGCAGCGGGTGAACCCGGCGGTGCTCAGGAGGCCAGCAAATCCACACATGCGAGGGACCTGTTCTCTGCCGGCCGGCGTTGGATCGCCGCGGCGATGGCGGCGGCCGCGACCCGCGCGCCGGTGGGAGTGGCGTGGAAGCCGTCGTAATACGTGGCGAGACTGCGTTCGAGGACCGGCATCAGATCGACTTGTTCGATGTCGAGCTGATCGGCGATCGCCGCGGCTCTCTGGTCCAGACATCCCATGAGCCTCGACACCACCTCAAACGAATAGTAGGTCGTCACGTTCTCGCGCCACGCCTGTCCCGCGCCGCCATGCCACATCTGCGCCGCTTCTTGGGTGGTGTATTCCTTGTCGAACCACGGCTGCCGCACCACGATCACGCGATCGGCGTGCGCGGTAGCTCGCTCCAGGATGCGGCGGAAATGAAAATCGAATCGATCGAGCATCGGCGTGGGGTCGGGCATCTCATGCCGAATCTCCGTGGCGCGCGCGCGCATCGCGCGGGCGTCCGCATACCAGCGGCCGGCGCGTTTGTGCACGACCGTCGGACGCAGCCAGCGTCGTCGCGCCCGTAACAGCAGTTCCCAGGCGGCGAGGCTGGTGGGCTTCCAGCCGAACGGCCCAAGCGGATGACACCTGAAGATGTCGGCGATGCGCACCGGCGGCAGCGAGCTGGCCGCGCCGTATTCGAGCCATCGCATCACGTCGGTGGCGCCGATCATGATGACGATCAACTGCAGGCGCGGATAGCGCGGCAGCACGCGATCGAACAGCAGATCGAGCGCCTCGGAGCCGACGCCGGAGCGCGCGATGCACCCGACGTGGACCTTCGCGGCGCCGAGCCGCGCGCGTTCCTCGGGCCTCTCGAGCAGCCGGTGCAGCGCGCCCGGCCACGCCGTATTCTGATCGAGTAGAAACCCTTCGGGCTGGCTGCCGCCGGCCACGAGCACGCGGTAGAGGCCCTCGGTCGACGCCGGCAGCTCGTCGCCGCGCTCGCCCTGGGAGTTGACATCGAGCCGGGTGTGACGCTCGAGTTGCGGAAAGGTTTCCTGATCGGTCTCGAGCCGGAGACGCAGCCCCGGCGGCAGCACGTAGTACTGATCCTGGCGCCGAATCCACCACCGCGCGGCGAGCTCCGCCGCGACATACAGGACCGGCAGACATGCCACGGCAAATATCCATCCCGATAGGGTCATGACATCCTCCGCGTCAGGCGTGCTGTGGACGAAACCTGAGCGACCACTCACCGTCGAACCGTGACAAGCACGTCGCGCCGCTTTCGAGCGCGCGCAACAGTTCCGGCTTGTTTGCCTTGATCAACACCCATGGGCCGCGGCGATGAAACAGGCAGTACTGATCAGACAGCGGCTGCGTGAAACGCGGATCCAGCCGCCCGCTGACGCTGACCGCGCCTTCGCGCCACGCGTGATGGAACAGATGATCGAGTACGCCGTTGATCGTGGCGGCGCTGGCTGCGATTTGCGAGACCTCGGCGGCGCCCTCCGCATCAAGGTGCGCGATGTACCAACCAAGAATCGACGCGCCGTTCTTGACGACCGCGTTCAGCGCGCGACCGCCGGCGGCGCGGCCGGCGGTGCGATCGAGGAGCCGCTGAAAGGTCTGCTCGTCATACTCGACGCGCAACGCCGCATCGCCGCACAAGGCCGGGGCCTCGGCGACGACGGTTTGCGCAAACAGCGGCTCTGAGGAGGTCGAACGCGGCGTCTGCCGGAATTGGCTGCCGGGTAGACGAACGGCAAGACCATCGGCGATCGCCGCGAACGGCCGCCCGGCGACGGCGACCGGCGCGAGGGCGCGTCGCCTGCCGAGAAACGACAGGGCCAGCGCGGTCGGGCGCAGCGCCCGCGTCCAATACATGCTGAGCAGCAGCGCCGTGCTGCCGCCGAGCCCTTCCCAGATTTTTCGCGACACGTCGTTCGCCTCGTCGGCGATCGAGAGATCCTGCGGGCCTTCGAGGTAGGCCTTGGCGAGCCGCAGCGCCACCAGCCCGACGTGGCTCGCGGGATCGACCACGAACTGCGAGCTGATCGCCGCCTGATACCGCCGGCCGCCGATCGTCACCCGCCGCGGCACGATGCCGACGAAGCCGGCGATGCGGCCGTCGTGCTCCTGGTAAACCAGGGACGAGATGCCGCGGTCGGCAGCAGCGCTGTCCAAGAACACGCGCGTGAAGTACTCCTCGTACTCGCCGAATTTCGGCTCGTGGTCCAGGCGAAACGAGGCGCGGTGCACCTGCGCGACCTGGGGAATATCGGCCTCGACCAACGCCCGCACGCGCGCCGCGCCCTGTGCGCGAATCGGCCGGACGTTCGATGCGAATCGAGCGGGTGTCATCGCGATGTGATGGCCGCGGACAGATGCCTTGCCGACTTCACGCACGCCGCCGCCGCGTTCCGGCCGGCCCGGCGCGCGCGATTGAACTGCGATCCCCAGTGCGCGGAATAGGCGTCCGCATCGATACAGGTGCGCTCGCGCACGGGCCACAGATACTTGACGCGCTCGACGCCCTTCAGGAAATCGAATTCGGCGGCGCCTTCGCGCGCCGCCATGTCGACGGCCGCGGCGAGCGTGATTTGTCCAAGGTGAATCCGGCCGGCCCACTCACGGTCGTAGCCGGCCAGGTAGTAGCCCCACCATTTGCCGGCCGCCATTCCGTAAAACACGGCAACCGTTCGCATGTCGATCGACAGGCGCATCATTCGAAGCAGCTCGTCGCGAAGCAGCAGCGGAATGACGCGGCGATGAAAACGGGCGGTCCTCGGCGCGTCGAGCGCGGAGCCTTCGCCCCGGCCGCTCCAGCGGGCGTGCAGAAACTCCGTCAGCGACGCGAATGCCGACAGCGCTTCCTGCGGATCCTGCAGCAGTTCGATTCGCAGCCGGCCGCGGCGCTCGAGCCAGCGGCGATGCTTGTCGAGCGACTTCAGCGACTGGTTGCGTGATTCGGACAGATCGAGATACGGCAGCGTATAGATGTCCCGAGGCTGGATCGCGAGCGATGAGCTCCCAGCGTCGTTGGCGCGATGCACGGCGCCCCACAGCGGCGACTCCGCCGGCACATCCCGGTACGCGATGACGTAACCGCGCCGTCCGTACGACTCCGCAATCCACGCCATGAACGCGTCAGCACAAGCCGTCTCGAATCCTCTCGCGGCGAGAAGGTCGACACGGTCGGATCCGGTGCCGCCGCCCAACAACGTGACGCGAACGTGGGTGCGGGTGCGGACGATCGCGACCGGCGCGACGCCACGCAGCGTGGCGCCGTCGCGCAGCAGCAGCAACAAGGGCTCGGCGCCCAGCGGCGCTTCCTCGAACAGGCCGGCCAGCCAGGCGCGCGACACGAACACACCCACCTGCGGGCGCGCGGCGATCAGCGCATCGATCGCCGCCGCGTCGGCAGCCGGCAGTTTCAAATCGCGCGCGATCTCGACGGTGATGCGTCCGGCCGCTGGGGCCGGCCGGGTGTCGATGACCGGCGCGGCGGAGCCGATTGCGGCCGACCGCCGGCTCATGCCCTGCTCCATCGCCAGACCCGGCCGGCGCCGAGGTGTGCCTTGAGATCGACGTACGGATCGTCCCGATAGACAAACAGCACCCAGGTGACGGCGAACAGCACGACCGTCGCTGAGCCGGCGGCGACCAGGCCGAGCAGGCTGTCCACGTCGAACAGGACGTCGGACCAATGCAGCAGCAGCAGCACCGGCACCGCGCCGATCGCGACTCGTCCCGCAACGTACCGCAAGTAGGTCGCCGGAGCGACACCGAGCTCCCGACAGGTCACGATCCACATCACGATCGCGAAGCCGACATTGGGAATTGCCGTCCCGAGCGCGACACCGGCGAGCCCGAACGGTCCGATGAAGAGCACGCTCAGCACGAGGTTCGCGACGCCGCTGATCAGAAACGCGATCGTCGGCGTCTTCGGTTTGCCGATGCCCATCAGGATCGGAATCGCCACGCCGCGAATCGGCAGGAACACGAGACTGGAGATCATGAGGATCTGCAGGACCCGCCCGGAGGGACCTTCGTACGACGGATCGATCCACACGCCGATGAACTTGGGGCCCAGCACGATCAGGAACAGCCCGACCATCACCGTCAGCGAGAGCGCGACTTTTGACCACCTCAGGAACATGTCCCTGAGCTGATCGATCTGTCCCGCGGTGCTCAGCGTCGTGGCCATTGGCGACACGACCGCGGCAATCGCGATGACGAAATCCATGACGTACAGAATCAAGCTGTTGGCGACGACGTAAAACGGGATCGATTCGACACCCTGCATGGCGCCGATGACCAGGGCATCCGACTCGAAGGTCAGGCGCGCGCCGGCGGCGAGCAGCAAGACATAGAGACTGAACGAGAAGATGCGGCGCAGCACCGCCCGATCGAAGTCGGCGAGGCTGAAGCGGACGCCGGGATAACGGCGGCGGATCAGGAACCAGCACGCGCCGAAATCAAATGCGAGGCTGGCGACCTGAACGGCGGCCAGCGCAATCAACGAGCCGGTGATGGTCAGCGCCGCGATCGTCAGGCACAGCCGCAGGAACACGCCGGCGATGCGAACCAGGTTGCGCACCACGAAATCGTGGTGCGCATACATGATGCCTTCGGGCAGCAAGCCAATGAAGCCTGCCGAGACCTGGATCACCATCAACGAGAAGGCGGCGAACGCCTGGACGTGCAGCGCCGCGGGAATCTCGAAGACCGTGAAGAGCGACAGCGCCACGGCCGCTCCGATCAGCAGCGCCACTCCGCCGATGATCAGGTACAGCCCGACGCAGGTGCCGATGGTGCGGTTCATCCGCTCGGTGTCGTTCTCCGCGACGTCTTGCGCCAGGTAGCGGACGCAGGCCATCGGCACGCCGAGCGCGAGCAGGCTCATGTAGCCGGTGATCGACGTGATCAGCGTCCACGTGCCGTAGCCGTCCTGGCCCAGCGTGCGGATGATGAACGGCGTCAGGAAATACGTCGCCGCGATCGTCAGGACGATCAGGACCCAGTTGCTTCCGATATTTTTGAGCATTGATGTTGGGCCGCCAGGACACTTCTGCCGGTGGCGACCTCGAATCCGAATTGATGCGGCGATGTGAACACGGACGACACCGGCACTCTGTTCAGGAAGAACGGATCGGTGCCGGCCGGATTGATGCCGCCAAACGAGGAGCAGCAGCAGCGGAACCCGGCGCGTCTGATCACTTCGCGGCCGGCGTCGGTCAGGTGCCGGCGTCCGCCGTACGGGTAGGCGAACGATTCGACGCGCGCGCCGAGGCGTCGCTCGAGCTCCAGCCGCGCGCCGAGCACTTCCTGGCGTGCCTCTGCCACCGAGGCCTTGCCGAGATCGGCGTGGCTTCGGGTATGCGCGCCGATCTCGAAACCGCTCTGGTGCAGCGCGCCGACCTCGTCCCAATTCATCCAGGGATAGCGAACGCCGCGGACCGCATCCCACCACGGCACGACGTCCGTGCCCATCCACTCGGTGACGACAAAGAACGTCGCCGGCAACGACAGCTTCTCGAGTACCGGGCGCGCGTTCTCGAAATTGTCGCGATAGCCATCGTCGAACGTGATCGCCAGGTGGCGATCGATCGACCGGCCCTCCGTCATCCGATAGACGAGTTCGCGCAACGGCACCACGTGAAAGTGCCGCTGATAAAACCTGCAGTGGCGCTCAAAGGTATCAACAGTAATCGACAGCGAGTCGGATCGGTCGGCCTGCCGAATGCGATGAAATGCGACGATGACCGCGGCATTGCGGAGCAGGAGCGCATCGAGATGCGATGCGAACAGGCCGTGACCGAGCAGTCGCTTGACGGACGATTTCATGTCCGCTGCGAAGACTGGGTGAGCACGCCGGCCAGCGGCCGGACGGCGCGCGTGATGTGGTCGAAGCACGCGTGAAACACCGATTCGTCGCCATCCACGGGGTCACGGACTTCGAGCGGCGTATCGGGCGCCAGCGACGTCAACAAGAACGTCTTCGCTTGCGCATCGGGAAATCGCTGCCGCAGGTCGAGCAGCTGCGGAATGTCCATGACGAAAATGACGTCGCTTCGCGCGACGATGTTACGGTCGACGCGTGAGGCGGCATGAGGGCTCAGATCGATGCGGCGCTCGGCGGCCTTGCGCAGCGCCGTTGGATGTGGCGGACGTCCGGGCATCGCCTCGAGGCCCGCCGATGCAATCGATACGCGCGGCTGCTCACCGAGTGATTGCCCGAGCAGAAACGCCGCGAACGGGCTTCGAATGATGTTGCCGTGGCAGACGACGAGGATGTTCTTGCCGGCGGTGAGTGCATCCACCACCGCTGTCGGGCTGCGGCGCAGGCGATTGACCTGCCGCCGTTCCGCCGCATGGCGGATCTTGCGAGCGCCAAACCGGAACACCTTGCGCGCGAACTCGCCAGGGAGCGCGGTGATTCCGGAGCGCCGGGGATATTGCCGCCCGACGGCGCGATAGACGTCGATCAGGGCCTGTCCATTACGTTCGTGTGAAAACTCATCTTCAACAGAACGTTTGGCTTGCGCGCCCATCCGGGCAGCCCGTTGGCGATCGCGCGCCAGCTCGAGGCAGGCGCTGGCCAGTGCCTCGTCGTTTCCAGGCGGCACCAATACACCCGACTCGCCATGCCTGATGACTTCAGGAAGACCGCCGACCTTCGAGGTCACCACCGGTTTCGCCAGCGCCATGGCTTCGAGAACGGCCATCGGCAATCCTTCGTTCAACGACGGCAGGACGAACACATCCATTGCCGACATCACGTCATTGACGTCGCTGCGAGCGCCGAGAAAGCGGCAGGCCTCGCCGATGCCCAGCCGCGATGCCTGCGCCTTGAGATCGTGTTCGAGCGGGCCGTCGCCGGCGATGGCGAATCGCGCGCCGGGCTCGCGGTCGAGGATCAGCCTTGCGGCGCGAAGGAACGTATCGTGGCCTTTCACCGGCGCGAGGCGGCCGGCGGTGCCGATCACGATCGCGGCGCCGTCCAGTCCCAGCTCGCGCTTGATCTCCTCCGAATTCCGGTTTGCGCTCACCTTGCGGAGATCGATGCCATTGTGGATAACGGTGACCTGCGACGATCGGTAGCCGTTCGAGATCAAGTCGCCGGCCATCCGGTTCGAGACGGCGATGACCCGATCTCCGCACCACCGCAGCATCATCGTGTCGAGCGTCTGGTAGGCGCCGAACTTGATGCGGTTCCAACCGGTCATCGGCTCCCGCAGGCCGTGCATGGTGCGAATGACGTGTGGCACGCCGGCAAGCTTCGCGGCGGCGGCACCGAGCACGGTGTCCTTGTAGCGGTGGGTGTGGACCAGATCGACGCGGTGTTCGCTGAGAAAGCGCGTCAGAAACATGACGATTTCGACGGCGTTGTGGCTCGCTTCGTCGATAACGGCCACCTCGATGTCCAGCCGCCGCAATTCGTCGGCGAGCCGGCCGTCGTTGAACAGCACCGCCGTCAGCGTCACGTCGGACCGTTGCGCCAGGTACGACGCCGTCGTGAAGAGCTGCACCTCGGCGCCGGCCCAGAGATCCGCGGTCATGACGTGGCAAATGCGCATGGTCATTTCACCGCGGTGACATGCGCGGCCGCGTGCGGCGCGCGGGCGAGGAATCTGCGGGCGCGCCGTGTCGCGGACCCGGACCAGTGCCTTGCGTATTGCATCGCCTCGTGAACGAACGGATGCGGATCGCCGGCGCTGATGACGTCGTAACGCAGGCCCGGGCTGATCGGCTGGAGAAATCGCGCCAGCGTGCGGATGCGGGACGGCGCGCCTTCTGGAAGGTTCTGATCGCCCTCATTCTGGACGAGCCGAATGATCAAGTGATCGAGATCGCCAAGCAGCCAGCGGCTCTTGACGCCGATTTTGTAGTCCAGCGGCGCGCCGATCGTCTCACCGAGCGCGAGTTGGCAACTCAAATACGGAAAATCAACGCCGGCGTCGATGGCCAGCTGCAACGACCCCCAGAAGCGGCCATTCACTTCCATGAGGAACGATTGCCCGGTTCGCTGATCCTGCTTGAATTCCATCATCGCGACGCCGTGCCACCCGAGCGGTCCCAGCAGGCGCATCGCGTGATCGAGCAGTACCGGATCGAGCGCGATGCTTTCGCACAGCACGCTCGCGCCTCCGGAAGGCGGCTTCTCGCGCAGGCGCCGGTGCGCGAAGGCCGTCCGCAACTCGCCGCGCTCGCACAGCACGAATACGCCGACGCCGGGACCGACGATGCGCTCCTGAATCAGCGAGGGATAGCGCCCGAGGTATTCGACGTCGCGATACAGCCGCAACAGAGCGTCCCGGTCATATGCGTACTGTACGGAGGCGCCCAGCCATCCCGCCTTCGTTCGAATGCGTGAACGCGACGGCTTGATGACCGCCGGATACTCGATCTGATCGAGCACCGCGGTGAGCGCGCTGCGATTCTCGACGATATGGGTGCGCGGCACCGGCACGCCACACTGCAAAGCGCGCCCGACCAGGGACGCCTTGTCCGAGACCGATTCAAACGCCTCGAATGGCGGGAC
>Ga0207708_10003482_pt1 | contig 11610 bp, 10 predicted proteins | sample KBSK5101metaG_FD_184340 | JGI IMG/M metagenome (GOLD analysis project Ga0207708, IMG submission 184340) | Corn, switchgrass and miscanthus rhizosphere microbial communities from Kellogg Biological Station, Michigan, USA - KBS K5-10-1 metaG... | ecosystem: Host-associated > Plants > Roots >...
GACGAGGAGGTGGTCCGGTCCGCGCTGGCGGCGTTCACCGGGCTCGGCGCCCGGCCGGGGCGGGCCCGGGCGGCGCGGCGGCTGCGCGAGCTCGGTGTCCGCTCGATCCCGCGCGGGCCCCGGGCCAGCACCGGACCGGACGGGCTGACCGCGCGCGAGCAGGAGGTGCTCGCGCTGGTCCGGTCCGGCGACACCGACGCCGAGATCGCGGCCCGGCTGCACCTGTCCACCCGGACGGTCGAGCACCACGTGTCGGCGGTGCTCCGGAAGACCGGTGCGCGAACGCGCCGCGATCTGCGCGACGCGTCGACGCCGGGCCCCGCGCGTTGAGCGCATCGCGAACGGCACAGATCCGCTCCGGACGACCGCCACGGTGAACAATGGGTGGCCAGACCGTACGGGCGCGATCCGTCTAGTCCGGGAGGCCACACCCATGGATGCCGTCACCACCCCGCCGGCGCCGGCCAACGAGCCGATTCGCAGCTACGCACCTGGCAGCGCCGAGCGCGCCTCGCTGGAGGCGAAGGTCAATGAGCTGGCCGGCGAGCAGGTCGAGCTGACCGCCACGATCGGCGGCGTCGAGCGGATGGCCGGCGGCGACCGGTACGACGTGGTCCAGCCGCACCGGCACTCGGCCGTGCTGGGCAGCTCGGCCGAGTCGACCGACGCGGACGTGGCCGACGCGGTGGAGGCGGCGCTGGCCGCCGGGCCGGGCTGGCGCGAGCTGCCGTTCGACGAGCGGGCGGCCGTGCTGCTGCGGGCCGCCGAGCTGCTGTCCGGCCCGTGGCGGGACACCCTCAACGCCGCGACGATCCTCGGCCAGTCCAAGTCGTCGTACCAGGCCGAGATCGACGCGGCGGCCGAGTTCATCGACTTCCTCCGGTTCAACGTGCACTTCGCCCGGCAGGTGCTGGCCGAGCAGCCGCAGTCGAGCCCCGGCGTGTGGAACCGGATGGACCACCGCCCGCTGGAGGGCTTCGTCCTGGCGATCACGCCGTTCAACTTCACCGCGATCGCCGGCAACCTGCCGCTGGCGCCGGCGCTGATGGGCAACACGGTGGTCTGGAAGCCGTCGCCGACCCAGCAGCTGTCCGCGCACCACACGATGCGGCTGCTGGAGGCGGCCGGCCTCCCGCCCGGCGTGGTCAACCTCGTCACCGGCAACGGCCGGGCGGTCTCCGAGGTCGCGCTGACCCACCGGCAGCTGGCCGGGGTGCACTTCACCGGCTCGACCGCGACGTTCCAGAAGCTCTGGTTCGCCGTCGGCGGCAACCTGGAGCGCTACGCCGGCTACCCGCGACTGGTCGGCGAGACCGGCGGCAAGGACTTCGTCGTCGCGCACCCGAGCGCCGACCCGGCCGCGCTGGTAACCGGACTCGTCCGGGGCGCGTTCGAATACCAGGGGCAGAAGTGCTCGGCCGCCTCCCGGGCGTACGTGCCCCGCTCGCTGTGGGAGGGCGGGCTGCGCGACCGGCTCGTGCAGACCACCGAGACGATCGAGTACGGCGACGTCACCGACCTGTCGGTGTTCGGTGGCGCGGTCATCGACCGCCGCTCGTACGACCGGCTGACCGGCGTGCTCGACCGGCTGCGCTCCTCGGCCGACACCGAGATCCTCACCGGCGGCCGCGGCTCCGACGCAGACGGCTTCTTCGTCCCACCGACGGTCGTGACCTCGACCGACCCGACGCACGAGATCTTCACGACCGAGTACTTCGGGCCGATCCTGGGCGTGCTCGTGTACGACGACGCCGACTGGTCCTCGATGCTGGCGCAGGCCGCCGACGTCGCGCCCTACGCGCTGACCGGGTCGGTGTTCGCCACCGACCGGGCCGCGATCGCCGAGGCCGACCGGGTGCTGCGCTACTCGGCCGGCAACTTCTACGTCAACGACAAGCCGACCGGCGCCGTCGTCGGGCAGCAGCCCTTCGGCGGAGCTAGGGCGAGCGGCACCAACGACAAGGCCGGCTCGATCCTCAACCTGCAGCGCTGGGTCTCGCCGCGCACGATCAAGGAGAACCTCAACCCGCCGACCGACGTGCGCTACCCGCACCAGGGTTAGGGCGTGTCCCGGGATCTTGGTGGCTGGCCGCGCCGCCGGAGATCCCCGGGACCGGACCTGGTTCGGCGCCGGCCGGATATGGTCGGCGACATGGCGGATGGGGACCGGCGGTTCGGCGAGGAGGGCGGCCGGCTGTCGTACGGCAGCTACCTGCGCATTCCCGAGGTGCTCGACCAGCAGGTCCCGATCTCGGACCCGCCGGCGCACGACGAGCTGCTGTTCATCACCATCCACCAGGTCTACGAGCTGTGGTTCAAGCTCCTGCTGCACGAGCTCGGTGACGCCCGCGACCACATGCTCGCGGGGGAGGACTACCTGCCCCGGCTGCGCCTGCATCGCTCGCACGCGATAGAGCGGGTGCTCGTCGAGCAGGTCGACATCCTCGAGACGATGACCCCGCAGGACTTCCTGGCCTTCCGCGCGTCGCTCGCGCCGGCCAGCGGCTTCCAGTCGGTGCAGTTCCGGGAGATCGAGTTCCTGTCCGGGGCCAAGGACCCGGCGTACGTCGCCAGGCTGCACGACGCGACGCCGGCCGAGGTGGAGCGGCTGCGCCGGCGGCTGGCCGAGCCGACGCTCTGGGACGGGATGCTCACGCTGCTGGCCAAGGCCGGCTTCGACGTGGCCACCGAGGAGTCCCGGCGGCAGGCGCTGGTCGCGGTCAGCCGGGACCGGGGCGCGTACGGGCCGCTCTGGGACGTGGCCGAGGCGCTGGTCGAGCACGACTCGATGTGGGCGCGCTGGCGGTCCCGGCACGTGCTGATGGTCGAGCGGCAGATCGGCCGGAAATCGGGCACCGGCGGGTCGACCGGCGCGCCGTACCTGCACGGGCGGATCGGGCTTCGCTTCTACCCCGAGCTGTGGGATCTTCGCTCGGCGTTGTGAGCGCCGGCGGCACATCCGGACATAACCGGCGTAAAAGATTTTCTTCGCCAACCCTTCCAATCCGGCCGCACCTGCGCTTATCCTCTGTGCGCCATCCGGTACGCGCTCCCGGTGGGGAGGGCGACGATCGTGGAGGTCACACCTTATGTCCGGCCAGATCAAGGTCGACTTCAGCTCCCTCGCGGAGCTTCAGAGCCAGGTCAGCTCGGCCGCGCAGAAGATCCTCACCGAGATCGAGGACATCAAGCGGACCGTGAACGGCACCCAGGCGTACTGGGCGGGTGCTGCGCGCGACCAGTTCGGCGCGCGCTACGCGCAGCTGGAGACCGCCCAGAAGAACGTCCAGGAGGCCATCGGCCAGTTCGGTGACCTGGTCGGCCGGGCCAACCAGGCCTACAGCGAGGCCGAGTCCAAGATCAAGAGCATGTTCTAGTGTCCCGCGCCAGAGGTTCGCGCCGGGAAGCGGTGCGAGGACTTCTGACGCGGGGCACAGTGCCCGCGCGGCAGGGTTCGTGCGGTGCAAGGACCTCTGCGCGCGGGACGACCTCTGACGCGGGGGGCCCAGGTCCCCGCCCTCACTTCTACTCTCGGAGGACAAATGCCTAGCGGCTTCAACGTCACGGCGGAGACCCTGCAGGCCGACGCCACCCGCATCGCCACCGGTGCCGACAACATCCAGGGGCACCTGGCGTTCCTGCAGAACGCGGTGTCCAGCGTCGTCAACTCGGGCTGGGTCGGCACGGCCGCGCAGTCGGCTGCCGCCCTGCACGAGAAGCTCGACAAGGCCGGTCGCGACGTGAAGGAGAGCACCACGTTCTTCTCGCAGTCGACCGACCAGGCCGCGAAGAACTACGCGCAGCGCGAGGAAGAGGTGCGCTCCGCGTTCTCCGGTTGATCACCGAATGGCGCAGGTCCGGCCGCTTCGTTCCCTCGGCGGCCGGCCCTTGCCGTATCTCTCGTCCCCGCGCGGCCCGTCGCGAGCGGCTGCGGCGACGACCAGGGTCGGGCGTCGGGTCGCCTGACCAGCGGTGTGCCGGAGGGGTGCACGGCCGCCCGCTGGACGCGCTACAACCACCCGTTGCGGCGGAAACCCCGGTAGAGCACCGAGCAGATCAGCGCGATCACGAGCAGCGTGGCGGGATATCCATATCTCCAGGCCAACTCCGGCATGTCCCGGAAGTTCATGCCGTAGATCCCGGCGACCGCGGTGGGGATCGCCAGGATCGCCACCCAGGCCGAGATCCGGCGCATGTCCTCGTTCTGCTCCACCGTCACCTGCGCCAGGTTCGCCTGGATGATCGTGGTGAGCAGCTCGTCGAACGAGCCGATCTGCTCGGTGACCCTGGCCAGGTGATCCTCGACGTCCCGGAAGTACTCCCGGATCTCCGGGTGCACCAACCGCACCGGCCGCTCGGACAGGGTGCGCAGCGGCGCCTGCAGGGGCGCGACGGACCGGCGCAGCTCCAGCACCTCGCGCTTGAGCACGTAGATCCGCTCCGCGTCCCGCTTGGACCGGCCCGGCCCGCCGAAGACCGCGCTCTCCACCGCGTCCACGTCCAGCTGCATGCTGTTCGCCACGCCGAGGTAGTCGTCGACGATCCGGTCCATGATCGCGTGCAGCACCGCGGACGGACCCAGCGCCAGCCGCTCCGGGTCGAGCTCCATCGACCGGCGCAGCCCCTTCAGCCCGCGCGGCTCGCCCCGGCGGATCGTGATGACGAAGTCACGGCCGACGAAGACCGAGATCTCGCCGGTCTCGACCACCTCGACGTCCGCCGCCGGCGACTCCGGGTGCACGTACCGGACGGTCTTGAGCACGGCGAACAGCGTGTCCTCGTACCGGTCGAGCTTGGGTCGCTGGTGCTCGGCGTACAGCGCGTCCTCGACGGCCAGCGGGTGCAGGTCGTAGCGCTGGGCCAGCTCGGCCAGCTCCGTCTCGTCCGGGTCGTGCAGGCCGAGCCAGACGAAACCGTCGCCGGTGAGCCGGACCTCGTCGATGATGCTCGGCTCACACCGGCCGGTCCGGCGGATGCCGTCGACGTACACGCCGCAGTCGATCAGCGTGGACGAGCGGTCCCGGACCGGGACGACCGGAGCAGCCGTGGCCCGCGCCAGCCGGCGGGCCGGGCGCAGGTGCGGAGTGCGCAGGTGCGGAAGCATGGACACGGCAGGACTCCTGGAGCGCGCGCAGGGATCGGCGGGGTGCGCGCCCCGCGGCAGGATCGCCGGTCGGGCTGGAAGCGGCCGTGGTCAGCCGCGCGGCCCGGCGGGGACCGGATGCGGGACGCGGCTGGTACTGCAGGGGCGGTCGTTGCGCACCGCGTCACCTCCTCGGATCCGGGCCGGGGCGGGCCAGGTCGGCCGGGTCGGACCTCAGCAGGCCCGACGACCGAATGTACTCGCCGCAACAAAATTTGTCGCTGATACGGCGGATGAACGGCTCAGCGCAGCGGAAGTACGCCCCAGCGGGTGAGCGCCTCGAGCAGGCCCTCGGTCACCGGCAGCGCGGCAAGCTCGGCCGCGCCGATCCAGCGGGCCTCGTCGGCGTCGTCCCCGGCCCGCAGCGTCCCGCCGGTGACGGTGCAGGCCAGGTCGTCGATCAGGTAGGTGATCCCGCCCGGTCCGGGCCGCTCGACCCGGCCCACCAGCCGGCCGGCGGTGACCTCCAGCCCGGTCTCCTCGTACGTCTCCCGGACGGCGGCCGCGGCGGCGTCCTCGCCCGGCTCGCACCGGCCGCCCGGCAGCGACCACAGGCCGCGCCCCGGCTCCCGGCCGCGCCGGATCAGCAGCAGCCGACCCGCCCCGTCCAGCACGATCGCCCCCGCACACGCCACCCGCCCGGCACGGCCGCTCATCGGCGGCGTGGGGGAGCGGTGGAGGCCCGGACGACGAGGGCAGTGGCGAGCTCGACGTGGTAGGCGTCGGGGTCGCGCCCGGCGATCAGCGCCTCCAGCAGCTGAGTGGCGACCCGGCCCATCTCGGCCAGCGGCTGGCGCACGGTGGTCAGCGGCGGCGCGGCCCAGCGGGCGATCGGCAGGTCGTCGAAGCCGACCACGGACACGTCGCGCGGCACCACCAATCCCGCCACCCTGGCCGCCTCGATCACCCCGAACGCCTGCTCGTCGCTGCCGGCGAACACGGCGGTCGGCCGGTCGGGGAGCGCGAGCAGCGCGCTCGCCGCGTCGTACCCGCCGGCGTGCCGGAACGTGCCCTCCCGGACCAGCTCGGGATCGAACGGCAGGCCGGCCGCGTCGAGCGCGGCGCGGTAGCCGTCGATCCGGGCCCGCCCGCACAGCACGCCGGCCGGGCCGCCGATCACCGCGATCCGCCGGTGCCCCAGCTGGGCGAGGTGCCGGGTCGCGGCCAGCCCGCCGCCCCAGTTGGTCGCTCCGACGCTGGGCACGTCCGGATCGGGCAGGTCGACCGGGTCGATGACGACGCACGGGATCCCGGCCCGCTGGAAGACCCGCTTCTGGGCCGAGGTGAACTGCGAGGTGACCACGATGACGCCGGACCGCCCGGACGCGGCCATGTCCTCGGCCCAGGTCGCGGCGGCGGCGCCGGTCGGCATGGTCGAGATCACGACGTCCAGCTCGGAGCCGGTCACGCCGCGGATGATCTCGACGGCCCACTCGCTGTCCAGCGCCCGCATGACCAGCCCGACCGAGCGGGACCGGCCGCGGCGGCGGCCCGGCCGGCTGTAGTTGTGCTGCTCGAGCAGCCGGCGCACCCGCTCCCGGGTCGCCGGCGCGACGTCGTGCCGGTCGTTGACGACCTTGGACACGGTGGCCAGGGAGACGCCGGCCGCGGCCGCGACCGAGCTGAGCGTGGTACGCGGTTCGGCCGGCTGCACGCGGGCAGCGTAACCGGTCGTTCTAGCCGGGTTTCGGAAACGTGTCGAGTCCGGTCAGCCTCGTGCCGGCCGATTCGATAGTCCGACAGCCGTTGACATCTGCGAGAAGCGGCTCCTACGGTGCCGGATGACCGATTAACAAGCTCGAAACTTTCGAGATCTCGATCGGCAACACCTGGAGGCCTCCATGCGACGACCCTCCGCACTCGGCGCGCTGCTCGCCGGACTCCTCGGGGCCACCCTCGTGGCCGGCCCACTGACCGCCCCGGCGACCGCCGCACCCCGCGTGCCCGACCCGACCACCTCGACGCTCCGCCAGCTGGCCGCGCACACCGGCATGCGCGTCGGCACCGCCGTGGACACCTCGGCGCTCGCCAACGACGCGACCTACCGGGCCGCGGTCGGCGCCGAGTTCGACACGGTGACCCCGGAGAACGTGATGAAGTGGGAGGTGGTCGAGCCCGAGCAGGGCCGCTTCGACTTCACCCAGGCGGACACGCTCGTCGCGTTCGCCCGCGCGCACAAGCAGAAGGTCCGCGGCCACACGCTGGTCTGGCACAGCCAGCTGCCGGCCTGGCTGACCTCGCGCAGCTGGACCGCGGCCGAGCTGCGGCCGGTGCTGCGGGAGCACATCCGCACCGAGGTCGGGCACTTCCGCGGCCGGATCTGGGCCTGGGACGTGGTGAACGAGGCCTTCAACGAGGACGGCAGCCTGCGGGACACGATCTGGCTGCAGGTGCTCGGCCCGAGCTACATCGCCGACGCGTTCCGCTGGGCGCACCAGGCCGACCCCAAGGCCATCCTGTTCTACAACGACTTCAACATCGAGGGCGTCAACCCCAAGAGCGACGCGGTCTTCGCGCTGCTGACCCAGCTGCGGCGGCAGGGCGTGCCGGTCCAGGCGGTCGGCGCGCAGGGCCACCTCGACACGCAGTTCCCGATCCCCACCGGGATCGTGCAGAACCTGCGCCGGTTCGCCGACGCCGGCATGGACAGCGCGATCACCGAGGCCGACGTGCGCAGCGTGCTGCCGGTCGACGCGACCGAGAGCGCGGCCCAGTCGGCCGGCTACAGCGCGATGCTGCAGGGCTGCCTGCTCGTCCGGCGCTGCCTGTCGTTCACCGTCTGGGGCTTCACCGACAAGTACCAGTGGGTGCCCAGCGTCTTCGCGGGCGAGGGCTCGGCCGCGCTGTGGGACGAGAACTTCCAGCCCAAGCCGGCGTACGACCAGGTGCGCATCGACCTCGCGCTCGCACCGTCCGGGCGGCCGCGCGCCTGACCGCTCGTCCCGGCCCGGGCGGTGACCGCCGCCCGGGCCGCTTTCGGCAGATCTCCGGGAGGACCCATGACCGGACGCCCGACCCGCTCACTGCGCCGCGGCGCCGCGCTGCTCGCCGCCGGCCTCGCTGCCATCGGTCTCACCGCGGCCGCCCCGGCCGCCTCCGCCGCGCCCACCCCCGCGCCGGCGGTCGCCGCCGGCCACGGCCGCTGCGCCAACGGCTACGTCGGCCTCACCTTCGACGACGGCCCGAGCGCCACCACGAACCAGCTGCTCGCCGCGCTCACGTCGCACCACCTGCGGGCGACGATGTTCGACCAGGGCAACAACGCCGAGGCCAACCCCGGCCTGGTCCGGGCCGAGAAGCGGGCCGGCATGTGGATCGGCAACCACACCTTCACCCACCCGCATCTGACCCAGCTCGGTGAGCCCGGCACGTTCGAGGAGATCACCAGCACCCAGTGGGTGCTGCGGGACATCACCGGCCGGGAGCCGACGCTGTTCCGGCCGCCGTTCGGGGAGACCGACGACCAGGTCCGCGCGGACGAGGCCCGCATCGGCCTGCTCGAGGTGCTGTGGACGGTCGACTCGCAGGACTGGAACGGCGCCACCGTCGACCAGATCGTCGCCGCGGCGCACACCCTCCAGCCCGGCGGCATCATCCTCATGCACGACTGGCCGCCGAACACCATCCAGGCCGTCCCCCTCATCGCCCGGGACCTGGCCGCGCGCGGGCTGTGCCCGGGCCGCATCGCCTACACGCCCCGGGACGTCCCGTTCGGCTCCCAGGTCTTCCACGCCGTCGCCGTCCGACCCTGACCGCAGGGCCGTCCGCCCTGACCGGCAGACAGGAGAATCCGATGATCCGCGCCAAGTCCGCGCTGGCCGGCGCCGGCGCCCTGGTGCTGGCCGGCGCGCTGGCCGCCGGCGTCGCGCACGCCGCCGGCCCGGCCGCCGCCCGGCCCTCGACCGCCCATCCCGCGCGCACCACCTGGGTGGGCAGCTGGGGCAGCGTGCCGACGACGGTCCCGCCGGCCGGCACCACGATGTTCAGCAACCAGACGATCCGCCAGACCGTGCACCTGAGCATCGGCGGCAGCGCGCTGCAGGTGCGGTTCAGCAACGAGTTCGGGACCGCGCCGCTGGTGATCGGCGAGGCGCACGTCGGCCTGGCCGCGGGCAGCCAGCCGAGCCGGTCGGTGGCGCCGGGCAGCGACCGCCGGCTGAGCTTCGCCGGCCACGTCTCGGCCACCGTCCCGGCCGGGGCGCCGCTGCTCAGCGACCCGGTCCGGCTGGCGGTGCGGCCCGGTGCCGACCTGGTGGTCAGCCTCTACCTGCCGCGGCCGACCAGGGCCACGACCACGCACGCGTTCGCCTTCCAGGACAACGTGGTCGCGGCCGGGAACGTGACCGGCAGCCGGACGGTCACCCCGACCGCCACGTTCGGGCAGTGGTGGTTCCTGTCCGGGGTGAGCGTGGCCGCGCCGGCCCGCGACGGCGCCGTCGTCGCGCTCGGCGACTCGATCACCGACGGCGCCAACACCACCCCGAACACGAACTCCCGCTGGCCGGACGTGCTGGCCCGGCGCCTGCAGGCCACCCCGGGCCTGCGCGGGCTCGGCGTGCTCAACGAGGGGATCAGCGGCAACCGGCTGCTGCACGATCCCAACCCGCTGCCCGGCTCGGGCGCCGACGCGTTCGCGGCTCAGTTCGGCGAGAGCGCGCTGCGCCGCTTCGACCGGGACGTGAGCTCGCAGCCGGGCGCCCGATACGTGATCGTCCTGCTCGGCGTCAACGACCTCGGCCACCCCGGCACGATCGCGCCGGAGTCGGAGCGGGTCACCCCGGCCGACCTCATCGCCGGCTACCAGCAGGTCATCGACCGCGCGCACCAGCAGGGCATGCTCGTCTTCGGCGGCACGATCACCCCGTTCGCGAACGACACGTTCGGCTTCGACACGCCGGCGAACCGGGCCGCGCGGCTGGTGGTCAACCGCTGGATCCGGACCAGCGGCGCGTACGACGGGGTGGTCGACTTCGACGCCGCGCTGCGCGACCCGGCCGACCCGGAGCGGATCCGGCCCGAGTTCGACAGCGGCGACCACCTGCACCCGAACGACGCGGGAGCGGCGGCGCTGGCGAACGCGGTGCCGCTGCGGCTGTTCCGCTGAGGAGAGCGTCGGCGGCGGGCCTGGGTGCCGGCGCGCCGCCGACCGTGCATCATTGGGGAGGCAGCGAGCGCGGGAGCAAGGGTAAAGCTTAACTTGACGTGGATGCTTCGGGCGGGGGACCGTGGTCACCGGCGCGTGTCTGGTCCGAGCGCGGGTACGTACCGTAGGGTGCTTGCTACTGACGGGGACGTGCGCTGTGCAGGCACAGTCCGGAGGTATGGCTGACGTGAACCTGAACAAGACAAGCGGCGCCGGCAGCTCCGTAACCCTGCTCCTCGCGACGGAGGTGCACGCGTGAACGCGGTCAAGGGCATCGCCGCCGGCTTCGTCATCCTCGTCCTGGTGCTCGCCTTGATCGCCGGGCTGTCGAGCGGCCAGGGTCGCGAGGTCTTCGACAACATCGTGGCCGCCGGCCAGACCACGCTGAACTGGACGGCCGACCAGATCGGCAACCTGTCGAACCTGCTCAGGACCCGCGGGAACAGCTTCCGATCGCTCATCGCCGGCGTCGTGGTGTTCGCCGCGCTCGTGCTGTTCGTGCCGTACTTCCGGAAGTCGCCGACGTCCATCCTCATCCTCGGCGTCATCGCGGCGCTGTCGGCGTGGGTGCTCTACGACCCGACGATCCTCCCGTCCGCGTGAGAACGCGCAGCATGACGACGAGCGCGTCCGCCACCAGCGTGCTGTCGGTCCGGTAGGTCCCGATGGCGGATCCGTCGAAATACCTGCTCCCCACGGAGCGGGTGGCGATCAGCATCCGGCGGCACTGGGCCTACCTGGCGGGGGACACGCTGCAGGCGATCGTGCTGCTGTTCATCGGCGTGCTGCTCGCGCGGATCCTCAGCGGGGTCCAGTACGTCGGCACCGTGCTGATCTGGTTCTGCGTGTTCGTCTTCCTCCGCTGGGCGTGGCGGATCGCGGACTGGTTCAACGAGACGCTGATCGTCACCGACAAGCGGCTGCTGCTGCTGACCGGCATCTTCTACCGGAACGTGGCCATCATGCCGCTGGTGAAGGTCACCGACCTGACCTACCACCGGTCCGCGAGCGGGATGACCTTCGGCTACGGCAAGTTCGTCGTGGAGAGCGCCGGCCAGGACCAGGCGCTGTCCACGATCGACTTCGTGCCCCACCCCGACCGGCTCTACCAGCAGATCTCCGACCTCCTCTTCGGCGGCGACAAGGGCACGCCCGGGGCGCTGGTCACCACGGCCCAGCGGATGGCCGAGGAGGAGAACGAGCAGCTTGCCCGGCGCCGGTTCCGGCGCCGGTTCACCCGCCGGCGGCCCGCCGACCTGCCCGAGGACCGGACCGCGGGTGGCCCGATGCCGTCCCAGCTGGACGCGATCCTGGCCGACCGGGA
>Ga0207708_10003486_pt1 | contig 11601 bp, 8 predicted proteins | sample KBSK5101metaG_FD_184340 | JGI IMG/M metagenome (GOLD analysis project Ga0207708, IMG submission 184340) | Corn, switchgrass and miscanthus rhizosphere microbial communities from Kellogg Biological Station, Michigan, USA - KBS K5-10-1 metaG... | ecosystem: Host-associated > Plants > Roots >...
GTGCAGGCCCGCGCAGCAGACATCTTGTGGGACACCGACCAGGAACGATCGCGTGACTTGTTTCGCCGTGCGTGGGACGCGGCCGAAGCCGCCGACGCCGAAGCAACCCGGCTTCGCGCGGAGGAGGAAAAGAGGCAAACGTCTGCCGGTGGACCAGTGGTACTGCGTGGTGGCCCCGATATCCGTTCCGAAGTGTTGCGCATCGTCGCGAAACGCGATGTCAAATTAGGGGAACAATTCTTAAAGATTTTGGATGAAGCAAACCAGAAAAGATTAGAAGAAGCTGCTGCTGAACGACGGCGTGGTCCCGGGCAAGATCTCGGTTCGTCGCAGAGACTTCAGTTGGCCCGAAGGTTGGCGGAAGAAGGCGAAGTCGAGAAAGCAATGCAATTTGCAGCACCAGATCTGAACAAGGTCAATATCAATTCGATCTTTTTCCTTTCAACAGTAAGGCAGAAGAATGCACAGATTGCCGATGCTGCATTCGCTTCACTACTCGCACGCGCGGCGCAAGATCCACTGTCAGATGCAAACACAGTCTCTGGACTGTCGTCCTACTTGTTTACTCCTTTCTTTTACGTGACGTTTGAAGGTGATGGAGGTTCGAATCAATTGCGCGGCGGCGAACCGATGCCTCCGCCCACGGTGCCGGACACGTTACGCAAGAGTTTCTTACAACTGGGTTTTCAGATTCTCATGCAACCACTCCCGGCTCCAGACCAGGACCATACAACGTCCGGCCGGACAGGAAAGTATCTCGTCATAAAACGATTGCTGCCCATCTATGATCAATTCGCGTCAGATCTTGCGGCAAGCCTTCGTACGCAGATGACCGCCCTCGCGTCGTATGTGCCCCAGGACTTTCAACGAGGCGAGAATGCCGCAGTGTCGAGGGGTATCGTTCCGGACGACGCCGAATCCGAACCCGCAGAACGAATGCAGGAACGTCTCGACCGCGCAACTACGCCCGATCAACGCGACGCGATCTATGCTGATTACGCGGTAGCTTTCACCCAGAAAGGCGACCCTCGCGGTCAGGAACTCGTCGACAAGATTGAAAACACTGAACTGCGGAAACAGGTCAAAGCTTACACCGACTTTCAATTGACGCAGGCGGCGATCAGAACAAAGACGTGAATGAAATTACGCGCCTGGCCAAGAATGCGGAACTCACCAGCATTCAGCGTGTGTGGGCATACACGAGAGGCGCGCAACTAGTTGCTCGATCTGAAAGGACACGTGCGGTTGAACTGCTTGAGAGTGCACTCGCTGAAGCACATCGGATAAGTCAGGGTGATCAGGATCGTGCGCGCGCCCTCACCGCTGTTGCTGCCGGATTTGTGAATCTCGACGAGGTTCGCGCATGGGAAATCCTTAATGAGGCAGTGAAGGCCGCGAACGGTGCGGAGAAATTTACCGGCGAAGACAGCCGAATTGTTTCAATGTTGCGAACGCCTCAGATGGTTGTTTTCCAGAATGCAACTGCCTCTGATTTCGATCTGCTTGCTGCGTTCCGACCGCTCGCAAAAAATGATCTGTTCAGGGCGATTCAGATCGCCAAAACCTTCACCGGCGAGGCTCCACGGGCCGTCGCGACCCTGGCGATTGCGCGGTCAGTGCTGGAAAAACGAGAGCCGGCTACAGCCTCAACAAATACGCCGTAAGGCTATTGACCCTATAGGTCGCATAAGTCCTATAACGTATACTTCCGCCGCCACGACTCTCCGTTTCAGGAGCTTCTCATGAATTGTGTATGGCGCCCCTTCCTGCTGTTCGTGTGTTTCATAGCTGCCACGTTCACCGCCGTCGCGCAGCCGAGTGGATCAAAGCAAACCGATTCAGTAAAACCTGCGGCCGCTGCTGCGAAAGTCGCTAAAGATCCAGATGCCGAACGCGTCGCGCGACAGCGTCGAACCCAGGCGCGGTCGCTGTTAATCGCCCTCTCAGTAGATGCCCGTACGTTTCGCGATCAACCGTTGCGCGCACGCTCACTAGCTAGAATTGCGGATACGCTTTGGAGTGTCGACTCCGACCAAGCGCGAACGATGTTTCGCAAAGCTTGGGAAGCCGCTGAGATTGCTGACCAGGAAAGTGACCGAAAGCTTCAAGAAGAAGTTGCCCAACAGAAAGCCAAAACCGGAGGAGCCTTTGCAATAAATCTTCCGCCTAACCTTCGCCGAGAAGTATTGCGACTTGTTGCGCGTCACGACACGGCCCTGGGAGAAGAACTTCTTGAGAAGTTGAAAACGCAAAAACAAGAAGCAGCTGAAAACGTTAGCCGCTCCTCTGATGCGAGTAGCCAACGACTCAATGTTGCGCGCGAACTGCTCGCGAACGGCGATGCTGAACGAGCGTTGCAGTTTGCCGAACCGATTCTCGGACGAATCAACATGGAGAATATCAACTTCCTCTCGTACGTAAGAGAGGCCAATCCTGCAGTTGCAGACGCGCGTTATGCCACGATGCTTACACAGCAAGCGATGAACCCGCAGGCAGACGCAAACACAGTTTCTCTTCTTTCTTCTTACATCTTTACGCCGCACCTGATGATTACCTTCAGTGGCGATGGTGCCAGCAGCTCGCAGAGTGCGAGCAAGATCGAACCGGCGGCCGTGTCGCCAGAATTAAGAACTCTTTTTTTGAATACGGCGGCAGCGATCCTTTTGCGACCTTTGCCTCCACCGGAGCAGGAGCAGGGAACGGCTGGCGTCGAGGGTAAATATTTGGTCATGAAACGACTGCTACCGTTTTTCGAGCAGTTTGCGTCGCCCGAGCAAGCCCAGAGCATACGGACACATCTGGAAACACTTAATGCGGTTGTTTCGGATGGGGCCAGACGTCGCGACGACGAGTGGATGCAACGCGGTGTTAAGCCCGAGCCGAGGGCAGAGGATCGCGAGCAACAACTGCTTGACCGAATTGCGCGAGCAAAAACCTCTGCTGAACGCGACTCCCTCTACATTCAGTTGGCGTACAGTTCATTCACTCGCGATGATCTTCGCGCTCGTGAATTCGTCAGTAAGATTGAAGACCCAGAGTTACGTAAAGAGTTGGGTGCTTATGTAGATGGAACATTAGCGATTCACCTTGTGGAGAAAAAACAGGTCGACGCGTTGCTCGAACTGGCTGCGAACGGAGATCTGACGCATGTAGTGAAGGCCTGGGTCTTGTCCGTGGCTGCTCGGGCTCTACTAAAAACGGATCGCCAAAAGTCATTGGAGATTATAGAAGAAGCGGCAACTGAAGCCCGACGGATAGACGTTTCTGACGGAGACCGACCACGAGCTCTGCTGGCGGTCGCCAGTGCACTTAGTGAGATAGACCCTAGTCGAGCGTGGGATGCTACATTTGATGCCGTCAAGGCTGCTAATTCAGCGGAGAGTTTTACCGGTGAAGACGGCATAATTGTGCTGAAGTTCAGTAGCAAGTCGCAGTCATCAGTTTCCAATCATGATATCCCCGAATTCGACGTTGCAGGAATCTTTAGCACGTTGGCCAAAAAAGATTACGAACGGGCGGTTGAACTAGCCCGAGGATTTCAAGGTGAAGGTCCGCGCGCTGTTGCGACAATCGCAATCGCACGGGCGGTGTTGAATCCGACGAAACCAACTGCACCACAAGCGAAGAAGCCCACGGCGAATTAAAGCTGAGTACTTGGTACTTGGTACTTGGTCTAAGCACAAATACAAATTAGTTCACGAATAGATATTCATCGGCCTCGTCAATAACGCAATTGGATCATCTACGTTCAGCGCTTCGCGAACATAGAACGCTTCACCAGCACTCACGCCAATCAAAGAGCCAAAATATCCCATCCGCACTTCGATCTGTTCAAGGAATCCGCGCTCGCTGATCCTTGTTTCCGGCTCGGATGATTTCTCGTTAAAGAACTGCGATGTATACGCACGGATCGCTTTCATCTTCTCAGTCACAAAATCAGATACGTCCACGACAAACGACGGCACGACGTTGCGCGTGAACATCGAATGCATGATCGCCGGCATTGGAACCGGCGGCAGTGCTGCTTCCTCATCGTACCGGCGCATGGTCGCGAGCCTCGCCGCCTCCCGAACGATCCGACAGGTGTTTGCGTGATCGGGATGTGGATCGTCCCAATGCGTCGTCAGGATCACTTTGGGTTTGTGTCTGCGAATTACGCGCACCATCGCAGTGCGTGATTCCTCAGTCAGCCACAGATGACCATCAGGGAGATCGAGATTAAGTCGAGCGTCGATTTTTAAAATAGCCGCTGCGTCGAGAGCTTCTTTAGCTCGAATTTCAGGCGTACCGCGCGTGCTCATCTCGCCACGTGTCATATCGCAAACTGCCGTGCAATAACCCAACGACTTAAGTTTTAGCAGCGTTCCAGCCACGGAAAGCTCGGCATCGTCAGGATGAGAAAAAACGGCGAGTACATCGAACTCTTGATTTGAGGTCGTCATGTTTTGATTGTCGAGGTTTAGCTTAACCACAGCCTAGGGGTCAAGCAAACTAATCGACGGTCCTCTGATTACACAGGGAACGTCGACAATTGGCAACTGGTTGAAGTACGCTCATGCCGACACCCCTGGGTAAAAACGCTGTTAACATTTGCGAGATGAAACTCGTCGTTCTAGGTTCAGGAACCTCTGTGCCTCATGCGAAGCGAGCTTCAGCTTCGCATTGGCTCGAAACCACCGGCGGTACTCGCTTTTTATTGGACGCTGGCGCCGACGCGCCGCATCGAATGGCCGAGGAACAGCTTGATTGGCCCAACCTCGACGTGGTTTGGATAAGTCATTTTCACTGGGACCACTTCGCCGGGTTGCTCGCCTTGCTGTTTGGGATGAAATGGGCGCCACAAACCGAAGCGCGAACCGCCAAACTAAAGATCCTGGGACCGAAAGGACTTCGCCAAACGCTCGAACGAATCAACGAGACCAACAGTTTTAAGCTGTTCGACCAGCGTTTTCCTGTCGAGCTATCGGAAGTTGATGCTAAAGACAAGATTGAATTGGCTCCAAACGTTTCGGCACGCGCGATGGCAACGCCGCACACAAAAGAAAGTCTGGCGCTACGCTTAACGGACGCTGACGGCAAGACTATCGTTTACACGTCAGATACCGGATTCGTCGAAGAGCTGATTCCGTTTTGCAGCGCGGCCCATCTGTTGCTGTTGGAATGCTCTTTCAGAAAGGATAAACCGCTTGAGACGCACCTGGACCTCGCTGATGCGATGAAAATCGCAGAAGCATGTGATCCTGAGATCCTTGTCTTGACGCACTTGTATCCGGAGTGGGATCAATTCAACGTCGCCGCCGAGGCGCGACGTCTGTGGCAGGGCGAAACGATCGAAGCAACCGACGGATTAAGACTAATTATCTAATTCACTCAGTGTGACAAGGGGAAACCAATGTTTTTGTTAAAGCCAGTGCTGATAGCCGCATTGCCGTTGCTGGCAGGGGTAGTTGCCGTCTCTCAGAAACATGCTCCACCCGCAAAATCTGAATTACGCGTGTCAGAACAAGCCGACTCGTGGCTGCTGGAATCCGGCGCGCCCGCCAAACTTCGAGAAATGTCACCGACGAGTGGCGAGATCAGGGTCGTGTCCTACAACATCCGTTATCGCGCTGGAGAGGATTTGAATAAACTGGTGAAGCTTTTCCGCGAAGACCCGGAAATTGGCAACGCTGTGCTGCTAGGTTTGCAGGAAGTTGATCGGAACAGAAAACGAACCGGACATACAAACACTGCAAGAATCATCGCCGACGGCCTTGGTTTCAATTACGCTTGGGCCGCTCCGCCCTCTGCGAAACCCGACGAAGAGGAAGAGACGGGTGTGGCGATCATGAGTCCGTTTCCGATCTCCAACATACGCCGCATGGTGCTGCCACACCACGGACCCAATCAGAGACGACGCGTCGCTCTAGGCGCAACTGTTAGAATCTACGGGAAGGATTTCCGCGTTTATTCGATGCACGGTGAAACTCGCATTGAAATGAACAAGAAGATCGAGCAGATGAACACGCTGATTGAGGACCTGAAACGCTTTCCTGAAAGCATGCCGGTGATTCTGGTGGGGGACCTTAACACCTGGGAATCAGATGCTGAACGAAAAACGATTAAGCTTTTTCGCGACGCGGGGCTTCACACGCCTTTCGGCAGCCAATCTACATTCAGCACACGCGTCTTGTTAGTCCCGATAGACTTCCGACTTGATTGGATTTGGCTTAGAGGAGTTCAGGTGCTGAGCTACGGAATCGATAAGAGAATCAAGCTCTCTGATCATTTTCCACTTTGGGCCAACGTAAAAGTGTCAACCGACAAAGAAGCCGCATTGAAAACCCCCTGAGGAGAACAATCGTCTGTGACGTGTCGAAACTGTGATCGCAAAGTGGGATGGTTCCGACGTCGCTGTCCTGCTTGTGAGTCGAGGCTGCCCAGCTGGTACATTTTGACAACGCTAATGCTAGTCTTCGGTGTCTATGCCGCGTTTCTGATCACCGAACAGCTGCTTTGAGTTTGGAATCCCGCGATCAGCGCACACTCACCACAACGCTGTTTGCTGTCAGCGCATTCCCCGTGGCTCGCTGAAGATCTGCTAGCGCCTTGTTCAGATCGGTCTGCGCCTTCAATTCAGCGCCACGCGAGGCGGTCAGCGCCGTTTGCCGCTCAAGTACGAGAAACGTAGTCGACTGACCAGCGTCGAGTCTTCGTTGTTCACTAGTCAACTGCTGTTCATTCGCCGAGCGTGTCGCCGCCGCTGCCTGCAGGCGCGCCTCTGCACTGCGCATTGCCTGCAACGCGTTTCGCACTTCAACCTGGATCGTTTGCTCCAGCTGCTCACGTTGGGCAACGAGTCGTTCGCCTTCAACTAGTGTGCGGCCATATTGAGCTTCAGCCGTTCGATTGCGAAGCGGCAGATTAATCTGCACGCCGACGCGCAAATTGCCATAGCGATTACTCAAGAGGTTTTGCACTGACTGCGACAACCCACCCACGAGTTCCGGTGAAATCGTTTGCGAAGGCAGATCCGGCAACTCATCGAAGCCTGCGTTTCGCAACAGCTTGTTGACAGCATCGCGAAGCTGCACCGATGAACCCACGAACGGATTTGTAGCATTACCAAGCGCGCCTGAAAGTCCAATCATCGAGTAAGTGCCAACCAGATCGATGGCCGGCTTCTTTTGATCCCCGTAGAACGCCTGGTCGATCTTATTTATCTCCTGCGCCACGTTCGACTGCTGAAGTTCTGCCCGGTTCTCCATCGCGGTCTTCAAAGCTTCAGGCAGCGAGACCGCTGGAACTGTCAGATCAACCGGATCGGTCGGAACCACCGACTCCTGCCACAGGTCGCTCTTCTGATTTTCCGCAATCATGTTCTTCAGATTGTTTTCGCTCTTAGAGACCTCTTCGAGCGCGCTGTAAACGTTCTGTTCGAAGGTCGTGATCTGCGCTTCCGCAGCAACGACGTCGATAGGCGCCAGCTGGCCTTCCTGAACCAGTCGTTTGTTGTGCTCGAGCTGACTCCTGGCAACTCTTACTGCGTCGCGATGAATTTGAACGCTGCGCAGTGCGAACACCAAATCCCAGTAAGCGCGTTGCACGTTCGTGATCGTCTCAATCGCCTTCTGTCTGAATTGCGCATCTGTGAGTGCCAGGTTCTTCTTGGCGATCTCAACCTGACGCCGGTTCTTGTCAAACTTCAGACCACGAACCAGCGGTTGCACATAACTGAACGTTAGCGCAGTCGGATACTGGGAACTGAGCGCGGTGAATTGATTGTTTGTAGTTAAGCGTATCGAAGAAAAGTCGATGATGTAGTTGCCGCCGTATTTCGGACTCAATCCTTCGAGCCGTGCCGACCCGCTGAAATCACTCTGCGTATTCGCGCCATTCGAACCGCCGCTCAAAAAACTCGCGATAGGACTCTTGTTGCGCTCGTAGAATGCGGTTGTCGAAAACCGCGGGTCGTATAGACCACGACCGCCAAGCAGGTCGAACTCAGCGATCTTCACTGCCGTGCGGGCCACTTCAATGTCTTTGTTGTTCGCCAAAGCCATCGCAATCGCATCGCGTAGCGACAGGGGTCTTTGCCGATTAAGATCGACACCAACGCGACTCATCTCAGGAAGTGGTCGTTGCCTGGCACGATAATCAGTAGCCCCAGACGGAGCAGGTGTTTGTTGCGTGTCCTGTGTTGGAGTCGAAGATTGTTGAGCGTAGCCTTCTGACTGGGCACAGATTAAAAGCGACGCCAGCACGAATAAAGCTTTGGCTGCGAATCGTGATTTTTGAAAAGCTTGCATAGGCTTGATGGTTCGAATCAGTTATTGCCTGGTGATTGTTCCTGTTACAGATGTAGCGACGCTCGCCGCTTTGTGTCGCACGCGTCCGAAGAATCGACTAATCCTTAAGCGCAACCAACTCCAAACGCGGCTCTTTGCGGCATCATCAAATAGCGAGTAAAAAACCGGCACTGCCAGCAACGTGAGCAGCAGACAGAGCGTTTGTCCTCCTACAACCAGAACACCAATCGAGCGGTTGGTTCCTGATCCTGGCCCACTCGCGACTGTGAGTGGCAACATCCCGGCGACGAGCGCGATGGTCGTCATCAGGATCGGACGAAGTCGATCGCGATTCGCGCGAATGATCGCCTCCAGTCGTTCCATGCCCCTGGATCGCAGTTGATTCGTATGGTCGATCTGAAGAATCGCATTCTTCTTGACGACCCCGAATAACAACAACAGTCCCAGGCCAGAAAAGATGTTCACCGTTTGACCCGTCATCAGAAGCGAAACGATGCCAAACGGAATAGCCAGCGGTAGCGTCAACAGGATCGTTACCGGATGAATAAACGATTCAAACTGTGCCGCCAGAACCATGTACATGAAGATGAACGAAAGAAGGAACGCCAACATAAAGTAATACCCGGCGCGGCCAAGTTCCTTCGAACGACCCGCGAGTCCGGTTTTGTACGACGGATCAATGTTTATCTCCTTGGCAAACTGGTTCAGCTTCTGAATAACCGCCGCCTGCGAGCCGCCCGGTCTAACGTTCCCCAACAACATCACCTGGCGTTGCCGGTTTAGTCGATCAATTGCAGATGGACCAGTCGCCTCTTCAGTTTTGACAAGGTTATCGAGACTGACCCATCCAACTTTTGTCGACGCCACGATCATTCGCTTCAGGCCTTCCGCGCTCGCTCGATACTCACCAATCGCTCGCACACGAACGTTGTATTGATCGGTTCCGGCATTGAATGTCGAAACCTTTGTGCCCGCTACCATTGTGTTCAGCGCCTGCGCGATATCGCCAACCCTGACGCCAAGATCTGCTGCTCGCGCGCGATCGATATTCACTCGGAGCTCCGGCTTGCCAGTGATCAGGGTAGAGTCGGCATCGACTACGTCGGGAACTGTCTTCAACTTGGTCAACAGCGCCTCGGAATACTTTGTAAGCTGCTCCAGATCAGGACCACCAATCACGTATTGAATATCCGCATTCCGGAAGCCTCCGCCTGACAATGCTGCGACTTGTTGGACACTCGTTCGTAACTGACCAGGATATTGTTGGAGGTATTTCCCGAGAACCTCAGTACGCGCTCGCACCATCAAGTCCTGCTGACTCCTGGTTCGTTCTTCAACCGGAACCAATTTGAGATAAATCGATGCGACGTTGACCAACTCCTGCTGGCCACCGCCAATCGTCGTAAGCGTGTCCGTTACTCCGGGCAACTTGCGCAAATCTGTGGCAATACGTTCGGCTAGCTGAGCAGTCGACGCCAACGACGAGCCCTCAGGCGCGCGAACGTTCACTTCGAATTGAGCTTGATCGTCAACGGGCAAGAAGTTTTTACCGACGAACATGAAAAGCGGCACGATGCTGACAATGACGATCACGCATGCCGCAACAACGACCCAACGATGGGCCATCGACCACTTCAGCATTGCCGTGTAGGTACGATCGATGGGACGGTAGAAACGTGATTCTTTCGAGCCATGATCAGATGGTTCCGTGCTTCTCTCGAACGCACGCTCCTTCTTGTCGTCACTGCGTTTGATTAGTCGCGCAGCGAGCATCGGCGTCAGAGTGAACGATACGAGTAACGAAACTGCGATAGCGAACGACGACGTTAGACCAAACGACGACATGAATCGGCCGACAATGCCGCCCATGAATCCGACAGGAAGAAACACGGCGAGCAACGACAGAGTTGTCGCCATAACCGCCAGGCCAATTTCCTTCGTGCCTTCGATGGCCGCTTGAAATGGAGGTACTCCCTTCTCCTCAACGAAGCGAAAGATGTTTTCGAGCACAACAATCGCGTCGTCGATAACGATGCCGACCATCAACGTCAGCGCGAGCATCGTGATCTGATTGAGCGTGAAGCCCATTGCCGCCATCAACCCAAACGTGGCAATTAACGAAGTCGGAATTGCCAAACCGGCAATGATTGTCGAGCGAAAACTCCAAAGAAAGATAAACACCACGATTGCCGCGAGGATGCTGCCCTCAATCAAGTGGGTTTGAATAGCTTCGATCGAGGCCTTAATGAAGATCGACTGGTCACCAACCACCTGTGTTCGGAAGCCAGGCGGCAACGTAGGACCAATCTCCGCAAGACGAGCCTTAACTGCATCGGCGATCGCCACAGATGGCAGAGCGCAAGCGCGAGCGCACTACAATAGCGATCGATGAAACCGGTCGGCATCGTTCGAACCACGCGCACGGAAGGCCCCGGCTATTTTGCCAGCTTCCTCGAGAGGAAGGCGGTGCCGGCGACGGTGCTTGCGATGGACGCGGGAGACGCCGTGCCGAAGGACCCGCGGCGTTTCTCCGGGCTGGTCTTCATGGGCGGCCCGATGAGCGTCAACGACGATTTGCCCTGGATCGCGCCGGTGCTCGCGCTGATCCGCAGCGCCGCCCGCGACGATGTGCCGACGCTCGGGCACTGCCTCGGCGGGCAGCTGATCAGCAAGGCGTTCGGCGGCGTGGTCACGCGTAACCGCGTGCCGGAAATCGGCTGGGGCGGCGTGCAGGTCGAAGATAACGGCGTCGCGCGACAGTGGTTCGGCGACGCGGCCGCATTCGAATCGTTCCACTGGCACGGCGAGACGTTCACGATCCCGCCCGGCGCGACGCGCGTGCTGTCCAACGCGCACTGCACCAACCAGGGTTTCGCGCTCGGCAAGCATCTCGGGTTGCAATGCCACGTCGAGATGACCGAGGAGATGGTGCAGGCGTGGTGCCGCGAAGGCGCGCGCGAAATCGAGGAGGGGCACGCGAGCCCGGGCGTGCAGCCTGTGGGGGAAATCGAGCGCGACCTCGGCGCCCGGATCGACCGGCTGCACCAGGTGGCCGGACGCGTCTACGAGCGCTGGCTCGAGGGCTTGAGCCGCTAGGGTCGCAGCGTCCGGTCGAGGCTGGCGAAGACCTGCGCCGCCCGGTTGGTCGCCGAGAGTGTGAAGCCTTCGCCGGAGACGATCTCGATCTCGACTTCGTTCGCGCCCTTGCGCTGGCAGAAGAGCGCGACCCGCTCGCCCAGGCTCGTCCAGGTCACGCCGTACTCGGCCATCACGTAGCCGGTCTGGAAATTGCGATCCTTGACCTTGCCGCCGG
>Ga0207708_10003488_pt1 | contig 11599 bp, 10 predicted proteins | sample KBSK5101metaG_FD_184340 | JGI IMG/M metagenome (GOLD analysis project Ga0207708, IMG submission 184340) | Corn, switchgrass and miscanthus rhizosphere microbial communities from Kellogg Biological Station, Michigan, USA - KBS K5-10-1 metaG... | ecosystem: Host-associated > Plants > Roots >...
GCGGGCCCGAACAGGCTCGCCGGCAGCGGTGGGTGCTCGACGACGAGGTCGGGCGCGTAACGGGCGGTGCGCCCCGCCGCCTCCAGCCGGAAGCGCAGCTCGGCGTCCTCGCGGAAGTGCAGCCGCCGCGCGGGGTCGTAGAAGCGCTCGTCGAAGCCGCCGTCGCCGCGTAGCTGCGCGGCCCGGAACGCGATGTTGCCGGCCACGTATTGCTCCTCCTCCGCCGTCGCCTCGGTGGCGTGCTCGAACGGCCCGGCGGCGGTCGGGATCGCGACGCGGCCGACGAGCACGTCGGGCACGGCGGGGTCGGACAGGTGCCGGTGCAGCGTGGCCAGCCAGCCCTCTCCCGGCAGCTCGTCGGCGTCGATGAACGCGACCCACTCGGTGATCACCTCGGCGAGCGCGCGGTTGCGCGCGGCGCCCGGGCCGCCGTTGCGCGCGGTGCGCACGACGCGCAGGTCGACCGACGGCGGCGCGGCGGCGAGCAGGGGCGCGGCGAGCGGCTCGGGCGAGCAGTCGTCGGCCACCACCACGGGCAGCCGCAGGCCCGCCTCGGCGGCCTGCTGGCCGAGCGCGCGGATCAGCTCGGCGACCACCTCGGGGTGACCGTGGGCGGGGATGACGACGGTCACGTCCGGGGGCATGGGAGCGGCAGGCTAGCTCACGCCGCGCGGCGTGCCGCGGCCTCGCGGTAGACCGCCTCGCGGCGCCCGGCGACGGCGGCCGGGGAGCACTCGCGCCCGACGAGCGCGCGGGCCGCGGCGCCCGCGCGGCCGGCGGCGGCCGGGTCGGCGAGGTAGGGGCGCAGGGCGGCGGCGAGCGCGGCCGGGTCGTCGGGCGCGACGACCGCGCCGGCGTCGCTGCCCGCGAGCAGGTCGGCCGTGCCGGTGCGGGTCGTGCAGACCACGGGCCGGCCGGCGGCGAGCCCCTCCAGCCCGGCCATCGGGAAGTTGTCGAAGCGGCTCGCGAGCGCGACCACGCGGGCGCCGCCGAGCAGCGCGGGCAGCTCGTGGTGGGGCACGCGGTCCGTGAGCCGCAGGGCCAGCCCCTCGCGCTCCGCCTCGCGGCGCAGCCAGTCCGCGTACGGGAGCCCGTCGAGCTCCTCCTCGCTGCGCCCGGCGAGCACCAGCTCGACCGCGGTGCCCTCGCGCGCCAGCGCCGCGCAGGCCGCGAGCAGCACCTCCGGCGCCTTGCGGCGCTCGAGCCGCCCGACCGCGAGCACCACCGGCGGCGCGGCCTCGGCGCCCGGCAGCCCGGCCCACGGCGCGGGGTCGATCGGATACGGGATCACGCGCACGGGCGGGTGCCGGTACCACGGGCGCGGGCGCAGCCAGCCGTCGCGCTCGAGCGCCTCGACGAGCAGCCGCGACGGCGCGGTCAGCAGGTCGGCGCGGCGGCACGCCAGCCGCTCGAGCGCGTCGGCGGCGCGGACCGCGCGCCGCTCGGGCAGCCCGCTCGAGCGCGTCACGAGCCCGATCGGCGTGTGCAGATGGGCGACCAGCGCCGTCCGCCGCCAGAGCGCCGGGCCAAGCCCCTCGGCCAGCCAGTCGGGCGCCTCGATCGCGTCGAAGCGCCCGAGGCGGCGCGCCTCGCGGGCCGCCGAAGCCGCCGCGCGCAGCCGGTCGCGCACCGGCGCCAGGCGCGCCGGCGCCGGCAGCGGCAGCAGCCCGCGGCGGTGCACCTGCACGCCGCGGTCCTCGACGTCCTCGGCCGCCTGCCCGGCGCGGCAGGACAGCACGTGCACCTCGTGCCCGAGCGCCGACAGCGCGGGCGCGACCGAGGCGACGTAGGTGCCGATCCCGTCCGTGACCGGCGGGTACTCCGCCGAGATCAGCAGCAGCCGCACGTCAGCGGGCTTCGAGCCGCCAGTCGTAGCCGACCGACACCGGCCCGGAGGTGTCGACGTCGGAGACGGCGAGCGGCCCGCCGCCCATCACGCCGACGACGCGGAAGGCGGCGACGCGCGACCACTCGCTCAGGACGCCGTGGCCGCGCTCGCCGTAGACATCGCAGAACACGTCGTACAGGCGCGGCTTGAGCGGCAGCGACTCGATCCGGCAGCGGCACTCCCAGCTCGCCGGCATCTCCTCGGGCGCGCGGCCGTCGTGGAGCATCGAGCACTGCACCAGCAGCCCGGCGCGGGCGTCGCTGATGCCGAGGTTGACGTGCGGGCCGCGCACGGGCCCGTCGGACTCGAAGCGCAGCCGCACCTCCAGCCCCTCGCCCGGCTCGAACTCGTAGCGCTCCGCGCCGTCGAGCCCGTGCAGCGTCGCCGCGGTCAGGCGCACCGGGCCGCGGGCGCCCGCGGCGGACTCGCCGAGCAGCCGCTGCCGGTGCTCGTCGGTCCACTCGAGATAGCGCGCGATCACCTCGCGAGACGGGCCCTCCATCTCCAGCCGGCCGCCGAGCAGGAACAGCGAGCGCTCGCACAGCGCCTCGACGGCCTGGAGGTTGTGGGAGACGAACAGCAGCGTGCGGCCCTCGCGCACCAGCGCGGTCATCCGCTCCACGCACTTGGCCTGGAAGCCCGCGTCGCCTACCGCCAGCGCCTCGTCGACGATGAAGATGTCGGGGTCCAGGTGCGAGGCGATCGAGAAGCCGAGCCGCAGCTCCATTCCCGACGAGTACATCTTCACCGGGCGCTCGAGCACGTCGCCGAGCTCGGAGAACTCGACGATCGCGTCGAACTGGCGCCGGATGTCGGCGCGCGACATGCCGAGGATGCGGCCGTAGAGCCAGATGTTCTCGCGCCCGCTGAGCTCGGGGTGCAGGCCGGAGCTGACCTCGATCAGCGCCGCGAGGCGGCCGCGGAAGCGGATCGAGCCGGCCGTCGGGCGCGAGATCTGCGCGAGCAGCTTCAGCGCCGTCGTCTTGCCGGCGCCGTTGGGGCCGACGAGCGCGAGGCTCTCGCCGTGCTCGACGCGGAAGCTGACGTCCTCGAGCGCGGGCCGGGAGCGCTCGGCGGGCTCGCGGTGGCGGACGAGGCCGGCGAGCTGCCCGCGCAGCGACGTGTACTGCGCGTCGCCGCGCACGTAGCGCTTGCTGACGTTCTCGAAGACGACCGCGGCGTCCACGCTCACACCACGTCCGCGAAGTTCGGCTCGAGCCGGCGGAACAGCCGCAGCCCGGCGTAGGCCAGCACGACGGTGGAGACGAGGCTGGGGACGAGCAGCGACGGGTCGGGCAGCTGGCCGACGGTCAGCACGCGGCGCATGCTGTCGAGCCACCCGGCCGCCGGGTTGACCAGCGCGTAGAGCGGCTGCCACTTCTCCGGGATCACCGTCGCCGGGTACACGACCGGCGAGGCGAACAGCCACAGCTGCATCAGGAACGGCAGCGCGTTGCGGAAGTCCCGGTAGTAGACGTTGAGCCCGGCCAGCAGCAGCGACGCGCCGGTCGCCATCACGAACAGCCCGACGAAGAGCAGCGGCGCGAGCAGCCAGGTGATCGCCACCTCGGCGCCGAGGATCGGGCCGAGCACGAAGAAGACGAGCAGGCCGACGCCGAAGTCGACGGCGGCCGAGAGCTGCGCGGCGAGCACCGGGACCTCGCGCGGGAAGTAGACCTTGCGCAGGAAGGCGGCATCGGCCACGAGCGAGTTCGCGCCCTGGGTGACCGCGTTCTGCACGAAGCTCCAGGCCACGAACGCCGACAGCGAGAACGCCTCGTAGGTGGTGCCGGCGCTCGGGACGTCGGCGAGCCGGCCGAGCGCGACGGTGAAGACGACCATGAAGGCGAGCGGCTGGAGCACGACCCAGAGCGCGCCGAGCAGCGTCTGCTTGTACTTCACGCGCACGTTGCGCTCGGCGAACGCGAGCACCGTGTCGCGGTAGGCCCAGACCTCGCGCGCCGCGCGTCTCGACGAGAACCCGCCGCCGCCGGTGACGACGGTCTCCGGGAGCGCGCTCACCGCGGGCCCTCGACCGGCTCCAGCCGCAGCCCGCGCTCGCGCGCCGCGGCGATGATCCCCGGCAGCGCCTCGACGGTCGCCGAGCGGTCGGCGGCCTCCGGGCCCTCCGGCAGCTCGATCGCGTCGTGCAGCAGCACCACGTCGCCGCCCGACAGCGGCCCGAGGCCGGCGAGGATCTCGGGCGCCGTGACGCCGGGGCGCCAGTCGCGCGGGTTGACCGTCCACAGCCACGGGCGCAGCCCGCACGCCGCGGCCGCCGTGGCGGCGCGGTCGCCGAAGTAGCCCTTGGGCGGGCGGAACGCCCGCACGGTCCCGCCGGTCGCGGCCTCGACCGCGCGCCGGCCGTGCCAGAGGTCGCGCGCCAGCTTCGGCCACGGGATCGTCCAGCCGTCGTGGTGCGCGTAGGTGTGCGAGCCGACGGCGTGGCCGTCGGCCAGCGCCCGCCGCACGAGCTCCGGGTGCTGCCGCGCCCGGCGGCCGACGACGAAGAACGTCGCGCGCGCCCCGTGCGCGGCGAGCACGTCCAGCACCTGGGGCGTGAACTCGGGGTCGGGCCCGTCGTCGAACGTGAGCGCGACGGCGCCGCGGTCCGCGAGCTCCCAGCGCGGGCGCGTCGCCCGCCAGGCGAGCGCGTGCACGATGCCCCGGAGCGAACGCGGCCCGCTGCCTGAAGGCTCGCTCGGCGGCTCGGTCACGGCGCGGAGCGTATCGGCCGCCGGGGATATCCTTGCCGCCGTGACGGCGGCCACCGAGACCCTCCCGGTCACCGCCGCCGTCCCCACGATCGGCCGTGTCGAGCTGCTCGAGGAGTGCGTGCGCACGATCCTCGCGTGCGACCCGGCGCCCGCCGAGATCCTGCTCGTCGACCAGAGCGGCGGCACCGAGGTGCAGGCGGCGATGCGCGCGCTCGCGCCCGCCTCCGGCTCGCCGGCCGTGCGCGTCGTCTCCTCCCCCGTGCGCGGGATCGCACTGGCGATGAACACGTGCCTGAAGGAGGCCGCGCACGACCGCGTGCTGATCACCAACGACGACTGCACGGTCGCGAAGGACTGGGTCGCGCACGCCTGGCGCCACCTCGAGGCGCGGCCCGACGGGATCGTCACCGGCCGCGTGCTGCCGGGCGGCGAGGGCGCGTGGGTGCCGTCGCTGCGCGACGAGCCGCAGCCGCGCGACTTCACCGGCGAGCTGCACTTCGGCGCGCTGTACGCGGGCAACATGGGCGTCGACCGCCGGCTCGCGCTCGAGAACGGCGGCTTCGACGAGCGGCGCACGTTCGCGATCTCGGCCTCCGACAACGACTTCGGGTACCGCTGGCTGCGCGCGCGGCGCCCGATGGTCTACGAGCCGCGGATGACGGTCTGGCATCACGACTGGCGCAGCGACGAGCAGCTCGAGAAGCGCTGGGTCGAGTACGCGCGCGGCCAGGGCGCCGTGTACGCCAAGCACATCCACGCGGGCGACCGCTGGATCCTCAAGCGGGTCGCGACCGACATGCGGGATGCCGCGAAGGCGGAGCTCAAGGGGCTCCTCAAGCGCCGGCCGCGCCACGAGGACGAGCGCCGCGCCGGCCTCTACTACCTGCCGGTCGGGCTGTTCCTGGGCTGGCGCGAGTCGCGGCGGATCGGCGCCTCGCCCAGCAGCCGCGCCAGGTAGCCGCGGTCGAGCTCCGCCACCCCGGCGAGGAAGCTCAGCCGGCCGGCGAGGGCGAGCGCGCGGCCGCGGGCGGCGCCGGGGGCGATCCGGGCGCCGAGACCCGCCACGGCCGCGAGCGCGGCGTAGGCGCCGGGCCGGCGGCCGGGGACGGCGCGCAGCACGCGGGCGCGGCGGCCGCCCATCGGCGGCAGCAGCTCCGCCGCGGTCTCCGGGTGCTTGCGGACGATCCGGACGGTGTTGCGGCCCTCGTCGCGCTTGGTCGCGCAGAAGCCGCGGATGTCGCGGTCCTGGTGGTGCCAGGCGACGGCCTCGGGGGCGAACGCGACCTCGACCCCGGCGGCGAGCAGCCGCACGGCGATCTCGTAGTCCTCCCCGCCCCAGCCGACGAACGCCGGGTCGAAGCCGCCGATCTCGCGCCAGAGGTCCGCCGGCGCGCTCGTGTTGGCCGCCGAGAAGTAGGCGGCGTCGGAGAGGCGCTCGGCGCCCGCGAGCGCGGCGTGCTTGGTGTCGGCCCATTCGCGGACGGCGTCGACGGAGCGCGCCTCCGGCGGCAGCAGGCACGGGCCGATGACCATCCGGCGCAGGCCCTCCGCGTGCCGCGCACGGTGAGCGGCCACGAGGCCGGCGCCGGCGAGCATGTCGTCGTCGAGGAACCAGACAAGCTCGCCGTGCGCGTGCGCAAGCCCGGCGTTGCGGGCCGCGGCGAGCCCGGCGTTGGCCTGGCGGTGGGCGCTCAGCGGGACGGGGTAGTCGAGCGCCTCGACCGCCTCGGCGGTGCCGTCGGTCGCGCCGTCGACGACGACCAGCACGTCGGTGCCGGGCTCGCCGGCGAGCTGGTCGCGCAGGCTCTCCAGCAGTCCCAGCAGCGGCTCACGGCGCTGGTAGGTCGGGACCACCAGCGTGAGCGTGCGCAGCCCGCTCATCCCGCCTTCTGCGCGCGGATGCCGATCAGGACCTCGTAGTCGGGATCGCGGACCTTGAGCTCCCAGTCGCGGAACTCCTCCGCGGCCATCCCCTGGAGGAAGCCCATCGCGGTCAGCAGGTTGCCGTAGGTCTCCACCCGCACGTTGGCCGGGCCGAACGCCTCGGAGAACATTCGCCCGGCACCCTGTGCGGTGAAACGCCAGTAGTCGCCCCAGAAGTCGCGGTCGGGGATGCAGCTGCGGGTGATGCCGGGGACCGTGACGAGCGCGACGCCGCCCGGCGCGAGCATCCGGTGCAGCGTCGCGACGGCCGCCTGGAAGTCGTAGAGGACGTGCAGCGTCTGCGTGCAGATGACGCAGTCGAACGCGTTCTCGGGCACGCCGTCGCCCGTCACGAGGTCGCCGACGACGGTCGCCTTCGGGTTCTCGGCGGAGACGTGCAGGACGTCGATCGTGGTGCCCTCGCCGGAGGCGAAGCGGCGCGCATAGTCGTCGCCGCCGACCTCGATCACGCGGCCCTGGATGTCGCCGGCGCCGTAGCCGGCCTGGCGCGAGAAGCGGTTGAGGAAGTCCTCCAGGTACCAGCGGTCGACCGGCTTGCCTCGGTCGAAGCCCCAGTCCTCGCTGACCGGGCGCAGGCGGCGCATCGCGCCGCGACGGGCCATGCCGAGCGGCGGGCCGGCGGGCAGCAGGCGGCCGAGCACCTTGCGGCGGGCGCGGAACAGCGCGTCGGCGGCGCGGGTGGCGTTGCGGCGGGCCATCAGGCGCGCACCAGCTCGAGCGTGCGGGCGTCGGCGGCGGTGTCCGCGAGCGCGGCGGCGGCGCGGGCCAGGACGGCCTCGGCGTCCCAGGTCTCGCCGGGGGTCGTCGCCGCGGCGGTCGCCTGCAGGCCGCGCGCGTGCAGGCCGAGCTCGACGCGCCCGAAGTGGCCGCGCGGGAGCTCCAGCGGCGGATCGCCCTCGCGTACGTCCATGCGCAGGACATCGGCACGGGAGCGCACGCGCGCGAGCGCGTCGTCGATCCCTCCCGCCGTCTGGATGCCTTCGGCCACACCCGCAAGGTACGCGGCGCGCTGCGCGCGCATCACCAGCCGCATCCACGTGGCGTGGGCGCGGGTGCGCTCGGCGGCGCTCGCGGCGGCGATCCAGGCGCCGTCGGGGACCGGCGCCGCGAGGTCGCGCAGGAGCCGCTCGCGGCCCGTCCGCGGAGGCTGCGCGAGCTCCCCGAGCGGCAGCCGGCCCGCAGCGTCGGGGTGCGCGCGCACGAGCAGCACGTCGTAGCGGCCCTCCTGGCGGGCGTTGCGCAGCCCGCCCGCGAACGAGACGCGCGGGAAGTGGGTGCCGCGGGCGTCCGCGCGCATGCGGAACGGCACGCCCGCCGCCAGCGCGCGCATCGCGAACTCCCAGTCCTGGCGGCGGCCGCCGGTGAACGCGACGTCGAAGGGCCCGAGGCGCTCGGCCAGGCGGCGCGGCAGCGAGGAGTTGCCGTCGCAGTAGTCCATGAACGAGGGCTGCCAGCCCGGCGCCAGCTTGCGCCGGAAGTGGTCGGCCCACCAGGCGCGCACGAGCAGGCTGAAGCGCTCGCCGGGGTCGGCGACCATCGGGTGGACGCCCATCACGATCGCGTCCTCTCCCGGCGCGCCATGCGCGGCGGCGTGGGCGGCGACGAGATCGCGCTCGGGGACGATGTCGTCGTCCCAGATCACGAGCAGGTCGTTGCGGGCGAGCGCGATGCCGCGGTTGCGCGCGACCGCGAGCCCCTGGCCCGGCTGCTCCTCGACGCGCAGCGCCCACGGGGTCTCGAGCGCGCGGACGGCCTCCGCGCTGCCGTCGGTGGCGCCGTCGAGCACGAGCACGACCTCCATGCGCGCGGCCGGGTAGTCCTGGGCGGCGAGCGCGCGCAGGGTGGTCAGCAGCTGGTCCTTGCGGTCGCGCGAGGCGAGCACGACCGAGACCGCCGGCGGCTCGGCGGCGAGCGTCACGCGCGGCCCGGGCGGCGCCCCGGCAGGCTCGATCGCCGGCGCGGCGAGGTCCTTCACCGCGCCCCGCCCGCGCCAGGCGCCGAGCGCGATCCCGCGCGTCTGCACGGCCAGCAGCCGCGCACGGCCGCGGTCGAGGTCGCTGCGGACGAGGTCGCGGGCGAGCCGCGGGAAGTAGCGGCGCGCGAACCACCACCACAGCCGCAGCGCGGCCGGGTCGCGGCGGCGGGCGAGCGTCACCGCCGCGTGCGCGGAGAGGCCGGTCATGTAGCCCTCGAGCGTGGCGGCGAGCGGCTCGAGCTCGCGCCGGTGCCGGTGCCACGCGACCCGGGACGGCGAGTAGCGCACGCGCAGGCCGGTCTCCATCAGCCGGTAGAGCATGTCCGCGTCCTGGGCCGAGCGCGCGGGCGTGCCGGGGCCGAGCGCCTCCGCGTAGCCGCCGATCCGCTCGAACAGCTCGCGGCGGAAGAAGACGTTGCCGTCGCCGAAGCCCGCCGCGCCCCAGCCGCCGGCGACCGCCCCGTCGCGCACCTCAGGATGATGGCGGCGCTCGAAGCCGCCCTGCGCCTCGAACAGCCACTGCGCGTCGGTCTCCAGCTCGCCCGCGCCGACGTACCCGACCACCGCGGCGACGAGCGGGTCCGCGAACTCCGCGGCGAGGTCGTCGAGCCAGCCCGGCTCGACGCGGCAGTCGTCGTCGAGGAAGGCGACGACGGGCGAGCGCGCGGCGCGGATCCCGGCGTTGCGCGCGGCCGAGAGCCCGCGCCGGGGCTCCGCCACGACGCGTGCGCCGAACCGTGCGGCGACCTCGGCCGAGCGCGGATCCGACGGGTCGTTGTCGACCACGATCAGCTCGTGCGGCCGGGTCCGCAGGGCGGCCAGGCTCGTCAGGCAGTCGGCGAGCTGCTCCGGCCGCCCGAGCGTGCAGACGACCACGGCCGCAGACAGCTCCGCCCCGCCGGCGCGCGGCGCCAGCACCGGCCGCAGCCGGTCCGCGAGGTCGAGCTCCGCGGCCGTGCGCAGCACGTCGTCGGGCAGCTCCAGCTCGACGCGCGGCGCGCCTCCGACCTCTCGCACGACCTCCCCGATCGCGGTCGCGCCCCACAGCAGCGAGACCTGCACGCGCTCCACGCCCGGCCCGATCGGGACCGCTCCTCCGTCGCGCGCCAGATCCACCACGAGCGCCTGCGCACGAGCCCCGCCGGTGATGGTGTCGGACTCCTCGCTCATCTCGACCGGCGCCGTGGCGCGCCGACAGTGTAGGTCCCGACCCGGCGCGGCCGGGCGCGGGTAACATCGTCTGCCACCGAGGGCGCGTAGCTCAGTGGGAGAGCGCTCGCTTCACACGCGAGAGGTCGCAGGTTCGAAACCCGCCGCGCCCATCCTCCGGAAGCCCTGCAGCCGCGGGGCTTTCGTCGTTCTCGGGGTCGGCCTCTCTTGCCGGCTCCGAAGGGTCATCGGCTCCACTGGTGCCCAATGGTGCCCAATGGCGGCCCTCCACGAGCGCCTTCAGGGCTTCCTTGTCGCCCTCGCCGCGCCGCATCGCGTGCGCGTAGACGCGCAGCGTGAACGCCGGGTCGGTGTGCCCGAGCTGGGCCATCACGTAGGGCGGGTCCTCACCGCGCACGAACAGGATCGAGGCGAACGTGTGGCGCAGCTTGTGCGCCGTCACGCCGGCCGGGAGCGGGTCGCGGCCGCGCTTAGCGAGCAGCGCCTCGGCGTGCGCGACGACCGGACGGATCACGCGCTCGCGGGCGTTGTCCTTGTCGCGGCGGCTGCCCGACGACGTCGGGAACACCAACGCATCCGGCTTGGCGCTGGCGTTGGCGTGGCGGTGGGTGAGCAACTCGTCGCGCAGCGCCGGGAGGATGTCGACGAGCCGGATGCCCGCCTCGGTCTTGGCGTCGCCGACCGAGATCCTGCCGTTGGCGAGGTCGACGTCCCGCCAGCACAGCGCCGTCGCCTCGCCGATGCGCAGGCCGGCGTAAACAAGCGTCGCGACCAGGGCGCGCCGCCCGGCCGTGCGCGCCTGCGGCTTGGCGTCGAGCTCGGCGGCGGCGTCGATCATCGCGACGATCTGCTCGGCCGACTCGAGGTAGACCGGTCGCTTCCGTCGCGCCTTCAGCTTGCGGTTGCGGGTGTTGACGCGGACCGGGTTGCGCGGGATCAGATCGCGCTCCTCGGCCACGGCGAGGATCTGCCCGAGCCGGGTGATCGTCTTGTTGATCGACTCCGCAGAGAGGACCTGCTCGCGGACCTTCAGGGCGCGGTAACGGTCGACCTCGGCCACGGTGATCTGCGGGAGGTGGTGGCGGTGGAAGAACGGCAGCAGGTGGTTGCAGAGCTGCCACGTGTAGTCGGCGAGCGTGGTCTCCTTGAGTTCGCCTCGGCGCGCGTCGAGCCACTCCGACGCGAACTCGTGGAAGGTCGGGGCGGCCGGCGCCTCCGCGGCGTGGGCGACGCCCGGTGCCCACAGTCCGCGCTCGACGTCGGCCAGGACGTGGCGCAGCTCGATCTCGGCCTTCTGGCGCGTCCAGCCGTCCCCGGCGCCGCCGAGCGTCAGGAAGTGCCGGCGCCCGTAGGCGCGGAAACGCAGCGCGAACACGCGGCCGCTCTTGCGCTCGCGCTCGATGACCTCGCCTGTGGGCCGCTTCGCCATGGGTACCTCCTACCGCGTTCCGAGAGTACGCCTCGACCGCGCCGGGCCGATCGGGAGCAGCGACGCGCCAGCCCCCACAGGCGTAGAGGGCGGAGACGCCGAAACTCGCCCCCTCCGCTGTTGAAGTCGTTGCGTGACGACGGCGGGCTCGAACCGCAGCCGCGGTCTCGGCCCGTCGCCGAGCCGGATCGCGCCGAGCTCGTCGGCATGCGCGTAGACCCAGCCGCGGGTGACGTTGAACGCCAGGGCGACCTCTGATGCCGTCGGCAGGCCACCTCCCGGCACCGAGAGCCGCGCCACCTCGCGAGCGATCGCGCGGATCGTCGCGGCGTCGAGCGCCGGATTCTCCAGCGCGCTCATCGACCGAGGTCCCTGCCGAGGTCGTCGTCGCGGGTCCGGCCGCGCAGTCGTGATCGCTCGCGTTCGAGCTCGGCGGTCGGGTCGAGCCGGGCGAGAGGGTCGCGGCCGCGCCAGAG
>Ga0207708_10003490_pt1 | contig 11596 bp, 10 predicted proteins | sample KBSK5101metaG_FD_184340 | JGI IMG/M metagenome (GOLD analysis project Ga0207708, IMG submission 184340) | Corn, switchgrass and miscanthus rhizosphere microbial communities from Kellogg Biological Station, Michigan, USA - KBS K5-10-1 metaG... | ecosystem: Host-associated > Plants > Roots >...
GTCTCGACGATCCGGCCGAGGTACATGACCGCGACCCGGTCGCACACGTGCCGGACGACCGCCATGTTGTGGGCGATGAAGAGCATCGTGAGGCCGAGCTCCCTGCGCAGCTCGTCGAGCAGGTTGAGGACGGTCGCCTGCACCGAGACGTCGAGCGCCGACACCGGCTCGTCGGCGACCAAGAGCTCCGGCTGGAGGGCGAGCGCGCGGGCGATCGAGACGCGCTGGCGCTGGCCGCCAGAGAAGTTGCGCGGGTGCGAGTCGAGCGCCCGCGGCGGCAGGCCGACCAGGTCGAGCAGCTCGCGGCAGCGGGCGTCGATCCCGCTTCGCGGCACCATCTTGTGCACGCGCAGGAGCTCGGAGAGCGTCTGGCGGACGGTCATGCGCGGGTTGAGCGACGAGTAGGGATCCTGGAAGACCATCTGCACGCGGCGCCGCTCCGAGCGGGCCCGCTTGGCGTGGAGCGGCTCGCCGGCGTAGCGAATCTCGCCCGCCGTCGGCGCGTGCAGCCCGACGATGCAGCGGCCGAGGGTGGACTTGCCGCAGCCCGACTCGCCGACGAGGCCGAGCGCCTCGCCGCGCATGATCTCGAGGTCGACGCCGTCGACCGCGCTCAGCACCTCGGCCGGGATGCGGCGCGCCCGGCGCACGGCCGAGTCGGTGATCGTGAAGTCCATGTGGACGTCGCGAACCTCGAGCAGCGGCTCAGGCATCGGCCACCACCGGGCTGCGGTCGACGTCCGCGGCGGGGGCGTCGGGGTGGATGCACGCAGTCGCCCGGCCGGCGGACAGCGGCCGGAGCGGGAAGTCGCCGGCCAGGCAGTCCTCCTGGGCGAACGAGCAGCGCGGATGGAAGCGGCATCCGGGCGGCGGCATCACCAGGTCGGGCGGCGCGCCCTGGATCGACGACAGCGAGTCCTGCACGCTGTCGAAGTGGGGCACCGAGCGCAGGAGGCCGAGCGTGTAAGGATGCCGCGGCGCCCGGAAGACCTCGTCGACCGACCCCGTCTCGACGATCTGGCCGGCGTACATGACCGCCAGCCGCTCGCATGTCTGGGCGACGACCGCGAGGTCATGGGTGACGAAGACCACGCTCACCCCGAACTCGCGCCGCAGGTTGAGCAGGAGCTTCAGGATCTGGTCCTGGATCGTGACGTCGAGCGCAGTCGTCGGCTCGTCGCACAGGATCAGCTTCGGGTCGCACGAGAGCGCGATCGCGATCATGATGCGCTGGCGCAGGCCGCCGGAGAGCTCGTGCGGGTAGGCGCGGGCGCGCCGGATTGGGTCGGGGATGCCCACCCGCCGCATGAGGTCAAGCGCCCGCTCGCGCGACGCCGTCCCCGAGAGGCCCAGGTGCACGCGCGGCGCCTCGGCGATCTGGTCGCCGACCCGCATGACCGGGTTGAGTGCTGTCATCGGCTCCTGGAAGATCATCGCGATCGACCCGCCCCGGATCTGGCGCAGCCGGCCGGCCGGCGCCGTGACCAGATCCTCGCCCTCGAACAACACCTCGCCGCCGACGATGTGCCCAGGGCGGGGGAGGAGGCCCATGATCGCGCGGAGCGTCATGCTCTTACCGCACCCGGACTCGCCGACGAGCCCGAACGCCTCCCCCTCACGCACCGAGAACGAGGCGTCGTCGACCGCGTGGACCGTCCCGCGCGAGAGCGGCAGCTCGACCCGCAGGTCGCGCACCTCGAGGATGGGGGCGTCGGTCATTCGGGCCGCAGCAGGTCCGCCAGGCCGTCGCCGATCAGCGAGAGCCCGAGTCCGGTGATGACGACCGCCACGCCGGGGATCGTACTCAGCTGCCACTTGACGGTGATGAACGTCTGGCCCTCGGCGATCATCGCGCCCCAATCGGGCGTCGGCGGCTGGATGCCGAGGCCCAGGTAGCCGAGCGTGACGATGAGCAGGATGTCGAGCACGATGTCGGACATCGCGAACACGATGGCCTGGGTGATCACGTTGGGCAGCAGGTGGCGCACGATGATGCGGGCGTTCGAGAGCCCCGCCGCCTGGGCGGCCAGGGTGTACTCCTGGCGCTTCGCCACCAGCACCTCGCCGCGGATGATTCGCATATACGACACCCAGCCGACCACGGTGATCGCGAGATAGATGTTGCGCGTACCCGGGCCGAGCACGAACACCATGGCGATCACGAGGACGAAGAACGGGAACGCCACGACGACCTCGGCGAGGCGCGAGATGATGGTGTCGCCGAACCGGCCGTAGTAGCCGCTGATGGCGCCGAGCGTGGTGCCGATCACGAACGGCAGGAACACCGCCAGGAACCCGACCCGCAGGTCGATCCGCGCCGCGTAGAGCATCCGCGACCAGACGTCGCGGCCGAGCTGGTCGGTCCCGAGCCAGTGCTTGCTGGACGGGTCCGCCAGGATGTTCTGGAGGTCCTGCTTGTTGGGGTCGTACGGCGCGATCACCGGCGCCAGGATCGCGAGCGCGAGGATCGTGCCGACGATGACGCACCCGGCCACGAAGGCCGGCGTGCGGTACCAGCGCGTGCGGAACCCGTGCCTGGGCTCGGCGATCTCAGCCTCGACGAAGGCGTCGGCGGCAGCGACGCTCATTCGAACCGCACCCGCGGATCGAGCAGCGAGTGGACGACGTCGGTGATCAGGTACACGAGCACGACCAGGATCGCGAACACCAGCGTGACGCCCTGGACCACCGGGAAGTCACGCTGGAAGATCGAATTGATCATGAGCTGGCCGACGCCCGGGAGCGCGAACACCTGCTCGATCACCAGCGTGCCGCCCACGAGGTAGCCGATGTTGACGCCGAGGATCGTGACCGTCGAGATGACCGCGTTGCGCATTGCGTGCCGCACGAGCACGCGCCGCTCCGGCAGGCCCTTCGCGCGGGCCGTCGTGATGTAGTCGGACTCGAGCACGTTCAACAGGCTGGCGCGCAGGCTGCGGATCAGGATCGGGGAGATGGCGATCGCGACTGTCAGGGCCGGGAGGAACATCGACCTCAGGTGCCCGGTGAAGCCCTCGCCGTAGCCGCCGACCGGGAAGAGCCGGCCCATGTTGAGCCCGAACGCGAGAAGCAGCATGATTCCGACCCAGAACGACGGGAATCCGAGCCCGATGAGCGGAACGACCCGCACGACCTGGTCGCGGGCCGCGTCGCGCTTGCTGGCCGCGATGGCGGCGAGCGGCAGCGCGATCAGGATCGAGAGCCCGGTTCCGTACCCGATGAGCCAGAGCGTGACCGGCAGGCGGTCGACGATGAGCTCACGGGCCGGGACACGGTAGAAGAGCGAGTTGCCCAGGTCGCCGTGGACGAGCCGCTGCATGAACTTCACGTACTGAGCCGGCAGCGACTCGTCGAGCCCCCATTCCTTGTGCAGGAGCGCGATCCGCTCGGGCGAGGCGTGCGTGCCCAGCATCGTGCGGGCCGGATCGCCCGGCACGAGGTGGATCATGAAGAACACGAGGATGGTGACGCCCAGCACGACGGGCACCATCTGCAGCAGCCGGCGCGCGACGTATGCGGGCAGGTCCATGGGTGCTTCCCGGCGTCAGCTGGCTACTTCGAGAGCCAGGCGTCCTCCATGTGATAGTTGCCGGTCGGGTACACGTAGAACCCGTGCAGCTTGTCGGTGTACGCGTACCGGTAGGGCGAGTAGAAGAGGAACGCCATGAACGCGTCTTCGGCGGCCTGCTTCTGGATGTTCGTGTAGAGCTCCTGACGCTTCGTCTTGTCGAACTCGTGCTGCGCCTGGTGCGTCCACTTGATGACGTCGGGGTTCGAGTAGTCGGTGTAGAACGACTTCGCGCCGGAGTTCGGATCGACCGCGAACGTCACCAGCTCGTCCGGGTCGGCGATGTCCATCGTCCAGTAGCTGAAGCCGAGCTCGTACTTGAACTCCTGCTCGTTTGCGAACTCGGTCGACGGGTCGACCTGCTTGAAGTGGACGTTGATGCCGAGCTGCTGGAGCGACTGCTGGATGATCTGGCCGTAGGAGTGCTCGTCGGCCGAGCCCTTGCCCAGCAGCATCTCGACGTCGAAGCCGTTCGGGTACTTCGATTGGGCCATCTCCTGCTTGGCCTGGTCCAGGTTGTACTGGAGGCCCGGCGTGCTCTTGTCGTAGTACGGCACCTGCGGCGGCATGAACGAGTTGGCCGGCTCACCGTATGTGAAGAGGACCGACTTGATGATCGCGGCCCGGTCGATGGCGAGTGAGATGGCGCGGCGGACGTGGACGTCGGCCAGCGGCGCGACGCGCTCGTTCATCATCATGTAGTCCGTGCGCGTGGACGGGAAGAGCGTCATGGTGATGCCGGGGGTGCTCTTCAGCTTGTCCACCGTCTGGAACGGCGGGAACTCGTCCACCTGGGACTGGCCGCCCTCGAGCTGGAGCTCACGGGTGTTGTCGTCGCCGACCACGCGCCACGTGACGCTGTCCAGGTAGGGCTTGCCCTTCTGCCAATAGTTGGGGTTCTTCTTGAGGACGAGCTCGTCGCCCTTGGTCCAGTGGTCCCACATGAACGGGCCGGTGCCGACGGGGTGCTCGTAGAACTGCTTCTTGGTCTCTCCGCCGTAGTCCTTGGGGATGACCGCGTTCGCGAAGAGGGCGATGTCGGCCAGGAACGGCGACCACGGGTACTTGGTGTGGATCACGACCGTGTCGGGCGACGGCGCCTCGATGTCCTTGATCGCGATGTCGAGGAAGCCCCAGCCCTGGTCTTCCTTGCGGGCCTCGTCGATCGAGAACTTGACGTCGGCCGACGTCATGGGCTGGCCGTTCGAGAACTTGACGCCGGGTCGCAGCTTGAAGGTGTAGGTCTTCTTGTCGGCGGAGAGGGTGTAGGAGGTCGCAAGCCACGGCTCGACGTCCTTGCCGTCCTTGGTGACGGTGTAGAGCGGCTCCATGATCTGCTCGAAGACCCAGATCGACTCGTTGTCGAACACGGTGGTCTTGTCCATCGACTGCGAGTCGGCCACGCGATCGATGACGACGCTGCCGCCGTACTGCGGCTTGCCCTCGTCTCCGGTCCCGCCTCCGCTATTGCCTCCGCTGCTGGAACCGCCGCAGCCCGCGGCCGCGATGGCGAGCGCGGTCACGGCCGCAAGGACGGCTCCGATCCCGGTCGTGCGAATCCTCATGAATGCTCCCTCCACGGTGCCACGGGCGACTTTCGGATCCCAACCATACCAAGGTCGCCCACAGGAAGGGGGGATTTGGATAACCTGGATCCGAAATGGCGGAGATCCGGTCGATTGCGGACGCCGAGACGACGAAGGCCGACGAGATCGGCGCGGCGCTCGAGCGGGCGATCCTGTTCGGCGAGCTGCCGCCGGGGACGATGCTGCGCCAGGAGCAGCTCGCCGAGCAGTACGGCGTCAGCCGCACCCCCATCCGCGAAGCCCTGCGGCGGCTCGATGCCCTCGGCCTCGTCGTCTTCCGCCCGAACCGGGGGGTGCTCGTGCGGTCGCCCTCCCGCGACGAGCTGCGCCAGTCGATCGTTGCGCGGGCCGCCCTCGAGGGCGCGGCCGCCGAGCTGGCCGCGACCCGGATCAGCGCCGAGCAGCTCGAGCAGCTGGAGCGGGCGGACGAGCGCTACGTCGGCCTGACCCGCCGCCTCCAGGCGCCCGACCTCGACGACGCCACCCGCCTCGACGTCACGTTCGAGTGGCTGCGGGTGAACGACACGTTTCACGACGTGGTGCTCGAGGCGGCCGGCATGCCGCTCCTTCGCACGATGGCGAGGAGCGTGCGCCGGGCCCTGCGCACGCCGCCGCTCCTGCTCTCCCAGGACGTCCAGCGCCTCCACGGCGAGAACCTGCGCCAGCACCGGGCGCTGCTCGAGGCGCTGCGGGCCGGGAACGCGCGCGCGGCCCGGGAGCTCATGACCGACCACATCCTGGCGACGGGCCGCCTGATCGACGTGATCCTCGACCGCACGGCCGGAAACGGCCACACGGCCGAGACGGCGCGGACGGCCACGTGACCTACGTCGTCGTCGGAGCGGGGGCGATCGGCGGGACCGTCGCGGCGGGGCTCGTCCGCGACGGCCACGACGTGCTCGTCTGCGACGCCGACCCCGAGCACGTGGCGGCGATCAACCGCGACGGGCTCGTCATCGAGGGCCCGGTCGAGGAGTACACGGTGCGCGTGCCGGCGGTGGCGCCGGCCGACCTCCCCGACGGCATCGACCACGTGCTGCTCGCGGTGAAGGCCCACCACACGGGCCAGGCCATGCGCACGATCGCGCCCCGCCTGGCTCCGAACGGCTACGTCGTCTCGCTCCAGAACGGGATGAACGAGCCCGAGATCGTGGCGGCCGTCGGGGCCGAGCGGGTCGTCGGCGCGTTCGTCAACTTCGGTGCCGACGTGGTGGGGCCGGGCCGGATCCTGCGCGGGAACCGGGCCACGTTCCGGATCGGCGAGCTCGACGGCTCCGACTCCGAGCGCGTCCGCCGCCTGGCCGCCGACATCGCCGACGCCGAGGTCACCACCAACGTGGCCGGCTACCTGTGGGCCAAGGAGGCCTACGGGGCGATGCTCTTCGCGACGGCGGTGTCCGACCTCTCGATCGCCGACGCCCTGGCCGACCCCGCCTACCGGCCGCTCTACCTGGCGCTCGCGCGCGAGGTGCTGGCGCAGGCGACGGCGACGCCCGAGCCGTTCGACGGGTTCGACCCCGCCGACCTGGACGGCTCGATCGACCGACTGGTGGAGTTCAACCGCGGCTCGGCCAAGACCCACTCGGGCATCTACCGCGACCTCGCCGTCCGCCACCGCAAGACCGAGGTCGACGCGATGCTCGGCTCGCTCGAAGGCCCGCTCGTGCGCCGCACCGGCGAGCTCATCCATGCCATCGAGGACGGGCGCCGGGTGTGCGAGCGGGCCAACCTCGACCTGCTCGCGGCCTACGAGCGGCTGGAGCGGCTCGGCCGGCCCCTGAACGCGGTGATCGACGTCGTCGACGCGCCCGACCGGGCCGCGTCCGGCCCGCTCCTCGGCGTCGCCGTGGCCGTCAAGGACAACATGGACATGCGCGGGCTCGTGACGACGAACGCGTCCACCGTCGCCGTGCCGCCCCCCGCCGCGGCCGACGCCGAGGTGGTGGCCCGTTTGCGCGCCGCCGGCGCCGACCTCTTCTGCAAGACGAACCTGCTCGAGTACGCGGCTGGAAGCGTCAACCCGACCTACGGGATGACGCTGAACCCGCTTCACCGCGGGCGGACATCCGGCGGGTCGTCGTCGGGCTCCGCGGCGCTGGTCGGCGCCGGCGTGTGCCACCACGCGACCGGGACCGACACGGGCGGCTCGATCCGGATCCCGGCCGCCTACTGCGGCATCGTCGGCCTGAAGCCCACCTACGGGCTCGTGCCGGTGACCGGCGTCTTCGAGCTCTCGCCGACGCTCGACCACGTCGGCCCGCTGGCCCGCACGGTGCGCGGCGCCGCCGAGCTCCTGGCCGTCCTCTCCGGGGCGCCGTGCCCGGTGGAGCCGGTGAGCGGCGTGCGCGTGGGGGTGCTGGCGTGCCACCTCGCCGAGCCGCAGCTTCGCCCGGGCGTGCGCGACCGCGTGCGCGAGGGGGTGGAGCTGCTCGCCGGGCTCGACTTCGACGTGCGCGAGGTCGACGTCGCGGAGCTCGATTCCGCGGACGAGGCGCTCGGGGCCATCGTGCTCTACGAGGCCTGGCAGGCGCACCGCTCCCGCTATGAGGCGGAGGCCGACCTGTACGGCCCCGGGACGCGGCACCTGCTCGAGCTCGGGCGCGGGATCTCCGCCGACGACTACGCGGCGGCGCTCTCCGACGGGGAGCGCATCGCCGCCGGCTTCGACCGCGTCCTCGCCGAGGTCGACGTGCTCGCCGGGCCGACCGTGGCGTACGTCGCGCCGCCCGAGGACCCGCCGTTCGGCACGCCCGACGGCGACGTCGAGGCCCGGTTCACCGGCCCCTACAACCTGGCGGGCATGCCGGCGGTCTCGGTGCCGTGCGGCCCCGCCGAGGACGGCCTTCCGGCCGGGCTCCAGCTCGCCGCCGCGCGCGGGCGGGACGCGTTTCTCCTGTCGGTCGCCGCGGCACACGAGGAGGCGTTCCATGCGGGTGCATGACATGAGCTGGATGCAGGTCGAGGAGTACCTGCGAAACGACGACCGGGTCGTCCTGCCGCTCGGGTCGACCGAGCAGCACGGCCATCTGTCGCTGGGCGTCGACGTGATCCTGTCCGAGCGCGTGTCGGCCGAGGCGGCCGAGCCGCTGGGCGTCCCGGTGCTGCCGTCGCTCCCGTACGGGCTCACGCCGTACTTCGCCGCCTACCCGGGCAGCCCCAGCCTGCGGGTCGGGACGTACGTGGCCGTCGTCCGCGACCTGCTCGACTCGCTCTACGGCCAGGGCTTCCGCCGCATCCTGATCGTGAACGGCCACGGCGGGAACTCCCCGGCCGCGGGCCTGGCTCCCGAGTTCATGGCCGACCGGCCCGACGCGCAGGTGATCTTCCACAACTGGTGGAACGGACCGAGGACGTGGGCGGTCGTGCAGTCGATCGACGCCGACGCGAGCCACGCCTCCTGGCTCGAGAACTTCCCGTGGACGCGGCTCGAGGGCGCCGCCTCGCCGACGGGGCGAAAGCCGATGGCGTCGATGGCAGCGCTGCGGGCGGCCTCTCCCGCCGGCGTGCGCGAGCTGCTCGGCGACGGCTCCTACGGCGGCCCGTACGAGCGCCCAAAGGAGGACTGGGAAGCGGTGTGGGCGGCCGGGGTCGAGGAGGTTCGGGAGCTCCTGGTGAGCGCGTGGCGGTGACCGTCGCCGCGCTTGAGGAGCTCGTCGCGATCCCGAGCGTGAGCGGCGATCCGGCCCGGCGCGACGACGTCGGGCGGGCGGCGGCGTGGCTGGCCAAGCGGCTCGAGGGGCTGAACGGCCGGGTTGTCCCGACGGCCGGCCACCCGCTCGTCCTGGCGGAGTGGCTGGGTGCGGAGGGGGCGCCGACCGTCCTCGTCTATGCGCACTACGACGTCCAGCCGGTGGGCGAGGCGTCGGCGTGGCGCACCCCGCCGTTTGAGCCGGTCATCCGCGACGAGCGCATGTACGGCCGCGGGACGAGCGACGACAAGGGCCCGATGCTGGCGGCGCTCGGGGCGGTCGAGCGGCTGCTGGAGGAGCGCGGCAGCCTGCCCGTGAACGTGCGCATCCTGCTGGAGGGCGAGGAGGAGATCGGGAGCCCGAGCCTCGAGCCGGCCCTGCTCGCGCACCGCGACGCGCTCCAGGCCGACGTCGCGATCTCGGCCGACGGGGCGATGTGGTCGGCCGAGCAGCCGTCGCTCAACGTCGCCGCCCGCGGCATGCTCGCGGTCGAGGTGTCGGTGAGGGGGCCGTCCGCCGACCTCCACTCGGGACGGCACGGCGGCGCGGTGCTGAACCCGCTTCAGGCGCTGGCCGAGATCCTGGCGACGCTGCACCGGCCCGACGGCGCGATCACGGTCGACGGCTTCATGGACGACGTCGTCGAGCTCACCGGCGACGACCGGTTCGAGATCGCGGAGATGCCCTTCGACGAGCGCGCCTATCGCGCCGAGGTGGGGTCGCCCGCACTGCACGGCCAGAACGGCTACACGCCGCTCGAGCGGCTGACGGCGCGCCCGACGCTCGAGATCAGCCAGATCGAGGGCGGCGGCCGCTACACGGTCATCCCCGCCGTCGCGCGTGCGTACCTCACCTGCCGGCTCGTCCCCGACCAGGACCCGCAGCGGATCGCCGCGGCCATCGCCCGCCATGTTCTCGGCCGGTGCCCGGACGGCGTCACGGCGTCGGTCGAGGAGGTGCCGGGCGGCATCCCCGCCTACGCGATGCGGCGCGACCATCCGGCCCTGGCCGCGGCCGAGGAGGCGCTGCGGGCGGTCTACCCGGGGCGGCGGGTGCTGCGGACGCGCGCGGGCGGCACGCTGCCGGCGGCGGTGCTGCTGCGCCGGGCGCTGGGCCTCGACACGCTGCTCTTCTCCTTCTCGAGCTCCGACGAGGGCTTCCACGGCCCGAACGAGTTCTTCCGCCTCAGCCGGCTGCGCGAGGGGACGGACGCGTGGGCGCGGCTGCTCGATCTGCTGGCGGAGAAGCTCTAGCGCTCAGCGGAGGGCCTGCTCGAACCGTGGGTCGTCGCGTACCGCGGCGAAGTCGTCGTCCCTGGGTGCGTCCTCGCGGAACCGCGGGTGCAGCTCGACGGCCCGCCGGAGGTGGGCGAACGTGTCGTCGCCGGTGTTGCCCGCGAGCGTCGCGAAGCACGCGTAGTTGTAGTTCAGGCCCGCGTGGTCCGGCATGTGCTCGAGGGCGCCGCGGACCGCTTCGAGCGCGTCGGCGTACCGCTTCTCGCCGTAGGCCTGCATGGACTCGTTGTGGAACGGCCATGCGTCGCCCCAGTCGATGCCCTGGTAGGCCTCGCCGGGCGTGGCGCCCACGACGAGGAGGGTTCCGTCGCCGGTCGCCTTCCGCCGCGCCTTCGGCCCGACGTAGACGAGCGTCCCCGGCGGGGTGTCGACCGCCTCGCCGTCGACCTCGAAGGTCACCTTCCCGTCGACCACGATGTACAGCTCCTCCTGGCCCGTCCCGGCCTCGTCGTGGTCGTTGACCAGCGTGCCGTCCTCCCTGGGCGTGAAGGCGTTGACTCCGAACGCGTGGATCCGGAGGTGCTCTCGCACCGGGATATCCCTGCCGCGCCGCTCGATGTCGTCGAGGTGCGCGACCTTCCAATTCGGCGTGTCGTTCATCCGATCACCTCCCTGTTCACAGTAGCCCGTACTCCCACCATCGGCTGGGTCACCGGTGCCGCCCGTACCTGAGCTCGAGGATCCCGGTCGGCCGAAGGACGGTGCTCGAGATCAGGTCGAGCCGGTAGCCGTTGGGGACGTCGTCGAAGAGCCGGGTGCCCTCGTCGGCGATGTACGGGTGCAGGCCCACGTGGAACTCGTCCATCAGGTCGAGCTGCATGAGCGACCGCCAGAGGGTGACGCCGCCCCAGACGATGATGTGACCGTCGCCGCCCTGCCGGAGCTTGTCGATCTCCTCCGTCGTGTCGCCGGAGGCGATGGTGGTGTTGGCCCAGTCGGCGGTTTCGAGCGTCCGCGAGAAGACGACCTTGCGCCCGGCGGTGAGGATGCCGGCCCACGGATGATCGGGGTGCGCGGGGAGGCTCGTGGCCATGCCCTCGTAGGCGGTGCGGCCCATGACGTGCGCGTGCGCGCCCTGGAGGAAGTCGAGCGACTCGTCATCGTCGCTCGCGCCGCCGGCCTCGTCGAGGAGCTCGAAGCAGAACCGGTAGTAGTCGGTGCCCTCGTCGGCCAGAAGGCCGTTCAGCGAGTAGTGGAACACCAGCGCGATCAGCTTTCGCATCGTCAGAGCTCCTCGGTCTCGGGTCCTGTGCTCTAGACGGCACCGCCGCCCGGATCTCATCGGTGCCCTGCCAAACTGGCGTGTATCATCCGTAACGAGCCGTGAGACGCTCGTTCACAACGCTGGCCGCGCTGGTCGCCGTGGGCGGCGTCATCGGTGTGGCGTTCGCCGTGGCGGGCCCTGATGGTGGGAGCGGTCACCAGCGACGATCGCCGGGCATTCCGATCGGCGCGGTC
>Ga0207708_10003492_pt1 | contig 11596 bp, 13 predicted proteins | sample KBSK5101metaG_FD_184340 | JGI IMG/M metagenome (GOLD analysis project Ga0207708, IMG submission 184340) | Corn, switchgrass and miscanthus rhizosphere microbial communities from Kellogg Biological Station, Michigan, USA - KBS K5-10-1 metaG... | ecosystem: Host-associated > Plants > Roots >...
CCAGGTGGCGCCGGCCCAGGTTGTAGGCGCTGGCCACGGCGAGGTCCTCGAACACGGAGGGCCGGTCGCGCTGGAGCTCGGGGTGGTCGACCGCGTAGCTGATCCCGCGCAGGCCGGCGTCGATGAAGCGGCGCTCGTCGGCGCGGATGCCCGTGTGCAGCAGCGCGTAGCCGAGCATCGACTCGCCGTAGCGCGCGCTGACCCCGGGTTGCCCGCCCTGCACGTAGTCGGGGAACGTGCCGTCGGCGTTCTGCAGGTCGGGCCAGGGCTCGGCCATCGCCCGCGCGAGGTCGGACCACGTGCTCACGCCGGCTTGACCACGATGTGGACGGGGCCGCCGTCGCTGGCCCCGAAGAGCAGGTTCGCGCGCACGAGCGCGGCGTCGCGCCCCGACGCATACTCGGCCGCGTCGAACGCGACCTCGGCCGCGGGCGTGAAGGTCACCCGCTGCCGCGCGTCGGCCACGGAGCGCGGGCCCACGGTCGGGTGCTCGTCGCCGTCGGCCACGAAGAACACCGAGTACTTGATCCGGTCGCCCCGCTCGGTCGGGAAGATCAGCCGCACGCCGCCCTCGTGGGGCTGGAAGCGGAAGTGCACGCCGCGCCGCAGCCACTCCCCCGCCGCGGTGCGGAACCCCCCGGTGAGGGTGACCGTGCCGTCGGCAGCCACGTCGAGCCGCTCGCCCTCGGGCAGCCCGGCGCCGGCCGAGCGGCGCAGCACCGGCCCGGCGCTGTCGGGCCCGGTGCGCGTGTGCGGCCGCGGCCGCACCACGTCGACCCAGCCGCCGGCGCCGTCGGGCGCCTTGAGCGCCACGAGGCCGAAGTCGTAGCGCAGGTCGTCGGCGGCGGTCTTGGCCGCCGTGCGCACGGCGAACCACAGGTCGTCGCGACGGACGACCGCGAACCCGGTCTTGGACGGCTGCAGCGCGTACGCGTAGCCGTAGGTGCCGTCCGCGTCGGCGGGCCCGCCCTCGTCGTCGCGGAGGTCGGTGGCCCAGTTGCACGCCACGAGCGTCAGGCCGCTGTAGCCCACGACGCCGGCGTAGGTGTCGACGCCGTGCAGGCGGTCGCGCAGGTCCTCGCGCAGGCTCGGCGTCAGGTAGAGCCCCTTGGCGCCGGTCCCGTACGCGTCGCGCAGCCGGACCAGGGCGCGCTGCCCGACCGGGTGATAACGGGCGGCGCTGGCGTCGGCGCAGGCCACCGCCGCCTCCGACCCGGCGGCGGTCAGCCCGAGCGTCCAGCCCTGCTCCTGCGAGCGTCCGTGGTAGGCCACATCGCCGTCAGGTGCCATCAGCCCCCACGTCGACTGGGCGACCAGCCGCAGCGTGGTTTTGGCCGCGTCCGTGGCCCGGTCGCCCAGGAGCACGACCGCCCGGCCGTACATCCCCAGCGACAGCGCCTGATAGGCGAGCGGGTTGCCGCCCTCGGGGTCGGAGAGGAAGTACGCGCGCTTGTCTCCCACCGCGAACGCGCCGGCGTCGGCCAGCGCCGGCACGCGCACGTTGACGAGGTCCTCGGCCAGCCCGCGTGCGGTCGCGTCGTGGGCCAGCACCGAGCCGGACACCGTCGAGTCGAGGCCGCTCGCCACCAGCTCGAGGACGGCGATGACCTCCACCAGGTACTTGTTCGCGTAATGCGCCGTGTCGGGCAGCCACAGGAGCTTGGCCCGCTGCAGCCAGTGCTCCCAGTCCGCGCGCGCGTCGTCGAACTGCGGCCGGCCGGCGACGTGCGCCCGCGCGAAGTTGTAGGCCGAGGCCACGGCCGCGTTCGCGAACACGCTCGGGTGGTCGCGCTGCAGGTCGGCCTGGCCGACGAACCAGTTCACGCCGCGCAGGCCGGCGTCGATGAGCGCGTCATCGTTCTCGCGCACGCCGGTCATCAGCAGGCCGTAGCCCAGCATGGCCTCGCCGTAGCGGGTGCTGGCGGGCGCCTCGTCGTGGTGGAGGTAGTCGGGGAAGGTCCCGTTCGCGAACTGCAACCCCGGCCACGGAGCCGCCATGGTCCGGCACAACGACCGCATGTCGCGCTTAGGCTACGCCGCCGCGGAGATCCGTGGCAGCCACGCCGCGGGGATGGCGCCCACCGGCACCCGACCGGGGATCGGGTCGTAGGCGCGGCGCGCGAGCGCGGCCGCGGGGCGCCCGTCGATGAGCGGCTGCAGGTCCTCGATGGCGACGAGCAGGTTCACGGTCGCACCGATCTGCAGATCCGCGGCGTTGAGCCGCTCGCCGTCGAGCACGCCGTCGGCGATCCAGGCGTCGATCTTGTCCAGGTAGCCGGGCAGCGCGTCGAGGTCGGCACGCTGGCCGTCGTCGGTGGCGTCGTTCATGCGCCGCTCGATCTTCGTGATCGGGCCGGCGAGCACCTTGATGACGCCGAGCGGCAGCGCCGGCAGCTTCGAGCCCTGCTGGAACGAGTAAAGCGCCTCCGGCCTGCGCTGGAACGCGGGCCAGATGAGGCGCCGGGCGACGGGCTGGAACGTGGCCTCGCCCCAGCGCTCGGCCTCGACGACGGCGGCGCGCGCCTCGGCGTCGGACGGGTACAACGGCGGGTCCGGGTAGCGGCGCTCCAGCGCCTGCATGATCGCCAGCGATCCCTGCACCTTCTCGCCGTCGTCGAACCGGACGCCGGGCACGGTGCGGCCGCCGAACAGCACGCGCATGCCGAGCGCGTGCGAGGGCGGGGTGAACTCGAAGAGCTTGTAGTCGACGCCCTTGAGGTCGAGCGCCTTCCTGACCGCCGCGCTCGGATGCGACCCGTGGACGATGAACAGCCGGGTGGCCATACGGCCGGCGATGCTACTCGAAGGGAAGCAGGTACTCGGTGCCCGAGACCTCGAAGACCCGCTGCACCGACGGCGGGCCCGGACGCAGGCGCAGCCGGCCGCCGTCGGCCTGCGCGGCGCGCGCCGCGGTCAGCAGCACGCGCAGGCCGGACGAGTCCAGGAAGTCGACCCCGGCGAGGTCGACGATGAGGAGGCCGTCGCGGTGGTCGCGCGCGGCCGCCATCAGGCGGGCGTCGAATTCCTGCGCCGTGGCCATGTCGAGATCGCCGATCGGCCGCACCACCCAGTTGCTTCCCGCCGCTGCCTCCCGAATCGTGAGCAGTGGCATCCCTACGGGCTCCCCGTCTGCATACACCCATAAGCGCAGCTCGACCCCGAAGGTTGGTCAGTTGTCACTCTGGCGATGCCGCGGCACCAAGACGGCGACGAGGGCGGCTGCCGCCAGCAGCGCCAGCCCGCTGACCCACAGCGCGTCGTGCAGGCCGTCGACGTAGGTGCGGGCGGCAGCCGGGCCGAGCCGGCCGACGGGCGCCGAGCCGCCGAAGCCGGCGTAGACCAGCGCGCCGAGCACGGCCACCCCGAGCACCTGCCCGAGCTGGCGCATCGAGTTGTGGACGGCCGAGGCCATGCCCGCCCGCTCGGGCCGCACCGCGCCGACCGCCGTCGCGGTCATCGGCGTGAGCGCCAGCCCCGCGCCCAGGCCGACGAGCGCGAAGTCCCACCACTCGGCGCCGAGGCCCGAGTCGGGTTGCAGCCGCAGCAGGCCGAGCGTGGCGGCGGCGCAGATCAGCAGCCCCACGAGCATCGGCGTGCGCGCGCCGATCCGGCCCGTCAGCCGCCCCGACACCGGCGCGGTCAGGGCCAGCGCCACCCCGATCGGCAACACGCGCAGGCCGGCGTCGACCGCCGAGCGCCCCTGCACGTCCTGGAAGTAGGCGCTGAAGTAGACGATCGCGCCGATGAAGGCGAAGAACACGGCCAGCCCGGCGACGTTGGCGGCGGTGAAGGCGGGGATGCGAAACAGGCGCACGTCCACGAGCGGGTCGTCGCGGCGCAGCTCGTAGAGCACGAAGACGGTCAGCGCAACGACGGCCACGACGAGCGCGCCGACCACCAGGGCCGAGCCCCAGCCGCGGTCCTGCGCTTCGATCAGCGCGAAGGCCAGGCTGCCGATCCCGAGCGTGGTCAGCACGGCCCCGAGCACGTCGAACCCGCGACCGGGATCCGGGCGGATGGGCGGGATCCACCGCAGCGCGGCGACGACGAGCACTGCGCACAGCGGCACGTTGACCAGGAACACCCAGCGCCAGCCCAGTCCGTCGACGAGCGCGCCGCCGAACGCCGGGCCCACCGCCAGCGCCAGGCCCGAGCTCGCCGACCACAGGCCGATGGCGGCGGCGCGCTCGCGCGGGTCGGGGAAGATCGCGCTGATGATGGCCAGGCTGCCCGGCAGCACGATGGCCGGCCCGAGGCCCTGCACCACCCGCCCGCCGATGAGCACGCCCACGCTGGGCGCGATCCCGGCCAGCAGCGAACCGAGGCCGAACAGGGCCACGCCGAGCACGAACATCGGCTTGCGCCCGCGCCGGTCCGAGAGCACGCCGCCGGCCACGAGCAGGCTCGCGAACACGAGCACGTAGGCGTCGACGATCCACTCCAGCGACGTCGTGCTCGCGTCCAGCTCGCGCCCGATGGTCGGCAGCGCGACGCTGACCACCGAGGTCGACATGACGGCGAGGAACTGGCCCCGCGGCGACGACGCCAAGCGTTACCGCGCGCTCCCGCCCGACCCGGGGACGAGTGCTTGAGGCCACGGTGGGGAATACTGGCGTGCGTGCCCTACGTCCCCGCCGCGGATCGCTACGAGCAGATCCCCTACCGCCGCTCCGGGCGCTCGGGGATCGACCTGCCCGCCATCTCGCTCGGCCTATGGCAGAACTTCGGCGACGACCGGCCGCTGGCCACGCGCCGCGCGATCCTCCACCGCGCCTTCGACCGCGGCATCACCCACTTCGACCTGGCCAACAACTACGGCCCGCCCTACGGCGCGGCGGAGCGCAACTTCGGCCGCATCTTCGCCGAGGACTTCAAGCCCTATCGCGACGAGCTCATCATCTCGACCAAGGCGGGCTGGGACATGTGGCCCGGGCCCTACGGCGACCACGGCTCGCGCAAGTACCTGCTCGCCAGCCTGGACCAGAGCCTCCAGCGCATGGGCCTGGACTACGTCGACATCTTCTATTCGCACCGCGCCGACCCCGACACCCCGCTCGAAGAGACCATGGGCGCCCTGCATAGCGCCGTCGTGCAGGGCAAGGCGCTGTACGCCGGCATCTCCTCCTACGGGCCCCACCGCACGCTCGAGGCCGCGCACATCCTGCGCGAGATGGGCACGCCGCTGCTCATCCACCAGCCCAGCTACTCGATGATCAACCGCTGGATCGAGGACGAGCTGCTCGACGTCTGCGGCGATGAGGGCGTCGGCGTGATCGTCTTCAGCCCGCTGGCCCAGGGCATCCTCACCGACCGCTACCTGGACGGCATTCCCGAGGACTCGCGCCTGCGCATGGGCGAGTTCGTCACCGAGGACGTCGTGCAGGGCACGCTCGACCGGGTGCGCGCGCTCAACGAGATCGCGGCCTCCCGCGGCCAGAGCCTGGCCCAGATGGCCATCGCCTGGACGCGGCGCGACCCGCGCGTGACCTCGTCGCTCGTCGGCGCGAGCAGCGTGGAGCAGCTCGACAACACGCTGGGTGCGCTCGACAACCTCGACTTCTCGGACGACGAACTGGCCGCGATCGACCGGCACGCCACCGATGCCGGCATCAACCAGTGGGCTGAGTCCAGCGCGGCGGACTAGTCGTAGGGCCCGATGGTGGCCGGCGCGCCGCGGTCGACCAGCGGCGCCGGCAGCGCCACGCTGCCGTCCTCGCGCTGGCCGTTCTCGAGCAGCGCGATGATCGTCCGCCCCACCGCGGCGGCGGTCCCGTTCAGCGTGGCCACGTGGCGCGGGCGGCCGCCCTCGGGGCGGTAGCGGATGTCCAGGCGCCGGGCCTGGAAGTCGGTCGTGTTCGAGCACGAGGTCAGCTCGCGGTAGCGCTGCTGGCCCGGCAGCCACGCCTCGCAGTCGTACTTCTTGGCCGCCGAGGCGCCGAGGTCGCCGACCGCGATGTTCACCACCCGGTAGGGCAGCTCGAGCGCCTGCAGGATGCTCTCCTCGATGGCGAGAAGGCGGTCGTGCTCGGCACGCGCCTCCTCGGGGTCGCAGAACACGAACATCTCGACCTTGTCGAACTGGTGCACGCGGAAGATGCCGCGCGTGTCCTTGCCTGCGGCGCCCGCCTCGCGGCGGAAGCAGGGCGAGAAGCCGGCATAGCGGCGCGGCAGGTCGGCGGGCTCGAGGATCTCGTCGGCGTGCAGCGAGGCCAGCGGGACCTCGCTGGTGCCGATCAGGTACAGGTCGTCGTCGGGCAGCGTGTAGAGCTGCTGCTCGGTGTCGGGCAGGAAGCCGGTGCCGAACAGGGCCCGCTCGCGCACGAGCGCGGGCGGGACCACCGGCTGAAAGCCCTCGTCCGCCAGGCGGTCGAGCGCGAAGCGCACCAGCGCAAGCTCGAGGAACACGAGGTCGCCGAGCAGGTAGGCGAAGCGCGAGCCCGAGACGTTGGCCCCGCGCTCCATGTCGATCAGCGGCCCGGCGAGCTCGAGGTGGTCGCGCCCGGCGCGCCCGCCCTCGCCCACCGCCTTGATCACCGTGTCCTGCGGCGGCGCGTCCTCGGCGGGCAGGTTGGGCAGCAGCGCCATGCGCTCGTCCAGGGCGCGCTGGACCTCGTCGAGCTCGGCCTGCAGGGCCTTGACCCGGCTGGCCACCTCGCGCATGCGCGCGATGGCGTCGTCGGCGTCCTCGCCCGCGCGCTTGGCGGCGGCGATGGCCTCCGAGGCCTGATTCTGCTCGGCCCGCAGCCCCTCGACCTCGGTGAGCAGGGCCCGGCGGCGCTCGTCCAGAGCCAGGATCTCGTCCAGCGGCCCATCGGCCCCGCGGCGCGCCAGCGCGGCGCGGACCAGGTCGGGCTCGGCGCGGATCAGACGGAGGTCGAGCACACCCGCAGCGGGCTCAGCCGCCGCTGGAGGCGGCCGCTCCTCCGCCGCCACCGGTGCCGCCGCTGCCGCCGCAGACGGGCGGGATCGTCGCCTCCTCGCCCGCATACTTGGCCACGAAGGCCGCGACCTGCTGCGCCTGGGCGCCGGTGACGATGTTCTGGGGCATGATCGCGCCCGAGAAGCCGCCGTTGCGGATGGCGTAGAGCACGCAGGGCACGCTCTCCTTGCGCTTGTTCAGGTTCGGGCCGTCCGTGCGCTCGCGGTCCTTCTTGTTGACCGACGTGCCCTGGGTGCCGGCGGGCGAGAGCGTGTGGCAGCCGCCGCAGCGCTGGGCGAAGAGCACCGCACCGGGCTTGTACGGTGGAGTCACGCTGGAGCTGATCCCCTCGGTGCCGCAAGCGGCGAGGGCCGAGGCAATCGCGACCAGGGCGACGATGGGCAGGACGATGCGCAGGCGACGAGCCATGAGCGGGCGGCAATATTACGGAATGCCTCGTGCACTTCCGGCCGTCACCCTTGTCGCGCTCGCGCTGATCGCGGCCGGTTGCACCCGCACGGACGTCAAGCAGGTGTCCGACCAGGACCTGCAGCTGCAGATGACCGAGTACAAGGTCAGCCCCCTGACGAGCTACGTGAAGCCCGGAAAGCTGACCATCACGGCGCACAACGACGGCAAGCTCGCCCACAACGTGGCCGTCATCCGCCAGGGCGACGTGATCGTGGGCCGCAGCTCGGTGATGCTCCCGGGCCAGTCGGCCACGATCAAGCTGTCGCTCGACCCCGGGACCTACCGCGTCCTCTCGTCGCTCTCCAACGACGACCCGCTCGGGATCAACGGCTACATCGTCGTCAAGCCGAAGTGAGCGCGAGCGACGGCGCCCAGCAGCACTTCCGCTCCCTCTTCGGCCACTTCCCCACCGGCGTCGCCGTGGTGACCGGGGTGGGCGAGCGCGGCCCGGTCGGGATGACGGCCAATGCGGTGTGCTCGCTGTCGCTGGACCCGCTGCTCGTGCTCGTCTGCTTCGACAACGACGCCCGCACGCTGCCGATCGTGCGCGACGTCGGGCGCTTCGGCCTGAACATGCTGCGCGCCGACCAGGGCACGTTGTCCCGGGTCTTCGCGTCCAAGCTGCCCGAGCACGAGAAGTTCGCCGGCGTGCCGCACCACATCGAGGACGGCGTGCCCATCATCGAGGGGACGCTGGCGTGGATGACCTGCGACCTCGAGGAGCTGCACCCCGGCGGCGACCACACCATCGGCGTGGGCGCGGTGCGGGCCATGATGCCCGGCGACGCGCACGGCGACCCGCTGGTCTGGTACCGCGGCGACTACCGCGGGATCGTTTAGGTTCGCCCCATGCGCAACCTCCTCCTCACCCTCGGGGCGGCGGCCCTGGCGCTCGGCGCGCTGCTCGCCGGCCCGGCGGTGGCCGAGACCGACACCTTCAACGGCACGGCCACGCTGACCGTCACCACCACCGCCTCGGGCTCGCTCACGGCCGCCGGGCCGATCACCAGCCCGGGCTTCGGCCGCGGCACGCTGACCTACCTGCCCACGGTCAACCCTGACGGCACGACGACGGCCCCGTTCGTGGCCAAGTTCAAGTTCGGCAGCCTGAAGGGCACGACCAAGGGCGCGCTGACCGCCGACCCCGCCGGCGGCAACAAGCTGGCCGGCAGCGGCAAGATCACCAGCGGCACCCGCGCCTACAAGGACGCGAAGGGGTCGTTCACCTACACCGGCCACGACCACGCCGACGGCACCGACACGCTGACGCTGAAGGGCAAGGTGACGTTCCCGACCCGCTGAACGGGGGTACGTCGCCCCCAATGCGCACGCTCGTCGTCGCCGCGGTGGCGCTCACAGCGCTGGCCTTCGCCGGGCCCGCGGCGGCGGCCGGGCGCGGGAAGATCATCAACTGGCATGCGGTGACGACCGTGCACGCTTCCGGGGCGAACTTCACCGGGACGTTCACGTCGAGCAAGCTCGGCAACGGCACCGTCACCTACGTCAACAGCGGGACCGACGAGGAGATCCACAGCGTCTACCGGGTCAAGCTCAAGGCGGGCACGCTGAAGGGCACCGCGACGACAATGGCCACGCCGGGCGGCATGCCGACCGACCCGACGATCTTCCTGGGCGCGGGCAAGGTCTCGGGCGGCACCCGCTCCTACCAGGGCGCGAAGGGCACGTTCTCGCTGGCCGGCGCCACGAACCCGGACGGCACGCTGACGCTCAAGCTCGACGGCACGCTCGAGCTTCCCGTCACGACGTAGGCCGAGCCAAAAGGCTCGGGCCATGGCCCGCGAGCCACGCGTCCTGGCCATCGACGCCGGGGGGACGATGACCGACACGTTCGTCGTCGACCGGGCAGGCGCGTTCGTCGTCGGCAAGGCACAGACGACGCCCCCGAGGTGGACCTGGTGCGATGAAGCTCGACGACGCCACCCTGCGCGACCTGGTCGACGAGAAGCTGCCTCGCGCGCGCGTGCGCGCGATCCAGTCCGCCTACAAGGACCCCGATCGCTTCGACCAGTACGTCGCCCTGCTGCAGGCGCGCGCCGCCTACGACGACCCGATCGTGCTGCCGTTCGGCGAGCATCTGAATACCGCGAGTGGTTGGTGCGGGAGCTCCCGACGTAGACCTACGGCACGAGCACGAGCTTGCCTTGCACCCGGCCCTCTTCGCCCAGCGTGTGGGCGCGGGCGGCCTGCTCGAGCGGCAGCTCCTCGGCGACCTCGACCCGCAGCGCGCCGTTGCCGGCCAGCGCCGCGAGCTGCTCGAGCGCGTGGCCGTCGGGCTCGACGAGGATCCCCGTCACGCGCTTGCCCTGGTCGCGCCCAGCGTGCTTGACCGACTCGGGCGCGCTGCTCGGCACCTGGATGAGCAGGCCGCCGTCGCGCAGGGTCTGCAGCGAGCGCATGCCGTAGTCCTCGGTGCCGACGAGGTCGAGCACGACGTCGACCTCCCCGGCCTCTACCTCGAAGGCGACGTCGGTGTAGTCGATGATCTGCTCCACCCCGAGGCCGCGGAGGAAGTCGTGCTTGTTCGCCCGGGCGGTGGCGATGATGTGCGCGCCACGGGACTTGGCGATCTGCACCGCCAGGTGGCCGACGCCGCCGGCGGCGGCGTGGATGAGGACGCGGTCCCCGCGCGTGACGCCGGCCGTGTCGACCAGCGCCTGCCACGCGGTCAGGCCGGCCAGCGGCAGCCCGCCGGCCTGGACGGTGTCGAGGCCCTCGGGGATGCGCGCGAACTGGCGCGAGGGCGCGGTCACGTACTCGGCGTAGGCCCGGCCCAGGCGGGGGAACCAGGGCATCCCGAAGACCTCGTCGCCGACCGCGAACCGGGTCACGCCGCCGCCGACCTGGTCGACCACGCCGGCCACGTCCCAGCCCAGCACGACCGGCGGCTCGAGCTGCACCACGCCGCCGGGGCCGCGAGCGCGCGTCTTCCAGTCCACCGGGTTGACGCCCGCGGCCTGCACGCGCACGAGCACCTCGGTGGCGATGGGCTCGGGCGTCGGCAGGTCGACCGGTTCGAGCACATCGGGCGGGCCGTACCCGTTGGCCTGGATCGCCCGCATCAAACCACCCTCAAGGGGGTCTGACCCTTCACAGGGCTCGCACGGCGTCGGCAATCGGCGTCGAGCCGCTCAGCAGCTCGAACGTCTTGCCGACCGTGTTGGGCGCGTCGAGCACGGCCACCAGCACCGCCGCCACGTCGTCGCGTGGGACCTGACCGCGGCGGCCGAGCCGCTCGGAGATGTCGACCGTGCCCGTGCCCGGGTCGTCGGACAGGCTGCCGGGGCGCACGATCGTGTAGTCCAGCCCGGATTCGCGCAGTGCGTTGTCGGCCTTCGACTTGGCCGCGAGGTAGGCGCGGAAGCCGCCCGAGGCCTGCTCGGGGTGGTCGGCGCCCATGCTGGAGACGATCACGTAGCGGCCGATGCCCGCGTCCTTGGCCGCCTCGATCAGGCGGACGGCGCCGCCCAGGTCCATCGTGCGCTTGCGCTCCGAGCCGCTGCCGGCCCCGGCGCCGGCCGCGAACACGACGGCATCGGCGCCGGCGACCGCCGGGCCGAGCTCGACGTCGGACTCGAGGTCGGCCAGCACGGGCTGGGCGCCGGCCGCGCTGACGTCGTCGAAGTGGTCGGGGTTGCGGACGAGCCCGCGGACGTTGTCGCCGCGGCCCGCGAGCAGGCGCTCGAGCCGCAGCGCGATCTGACCGTGGCCGCCGCCGATGACGACGTCCATGTCAGGCCGCCGCCCGCGCGCGCTCGATCCAGCGTGTGGTCGACCACTGCGTCTCGGGCCCGCGCTCCTGGGCGACCCCGTCGACCTCGATCTCGACGCGCTCGTTGAAGAACGCGATGTGGCCGGCGATCGGCGCCACCTCGGCCAGCGTCTCGGCGTAGGTCCAGGCCAACGCCTCCTCGTCGCCGGCCGACCAGTAGCCGCTCGTCGTGCCCTTGTATGGGCACGTGGTCTCCAGGCCGACGACGGGCTGCACCGCGTCCAGGTGTACGTCCTCGCGCGGGATGTACCAGCGCGCGGGCAGGCCGGTCTCGTGCAGGACCTGGGCGCGCGTGGTGTCGGCCAGCTCGGTGCCGTCGAGCGAGACCCGCACGTGCCGCGAGGTGGGCAGCACGTCGATGCGGTGGAAGGGGTCGCGGGGGTGGACGAAGACCTCCTCGTCCTCCTCGTACCAGT
>Ga0207708_10003494_pt1 | contig 11591 bp, 10 predicted proteins | sample KBSK5101metaG_FD_184340 | JGI IMG/M metagenome (GOLD analysis project Ga0207708, IMG submission 184340) | Corn, switchgrass and miscanthus rhizosphere microbial communities from Kellogg Biological Station, Michigan, USA - KBS K5-10-1 metaG... | ecosystem: Host-associated > Plants > Roots >...
CGCCGCACCGGGCGGCTCTGGCTCGTGTCCTGGGGCCGCCCGACGACGACGCAGCCGGGGTTCCGCACCGTCTCCACGCACCGCTTCGACGGCGGGTTAGGAATCTGGGTGGCCGAGGAAGCGCCGACCAGGCCATAGCTCGTCGTTCCTGACTCGGGACGCAGGGGTGAAGGCGTGCTGGGCACGCCGAACCCCGAGGACCTAGTCAGGGGCGGCGAGAATGGCCTGGCTAGCTAGCAGGTGTGGTCAACGGCGAGCGTGACGGGCGCGTCGGTGGGCAGCGTCGTGCCCGGGTCCGGCGTCGACGAGCACACCGTCCAGTTCTGGGGCAGGACGACGCCGAGCAGGCCGGCCCCGTCGGTCTGGTAGGGGATGCCCGAGCGATCGAGCAGGCGCTCGGCGAGGTCGAGCCGGGCGCCGGCGAGGTCGGGGACGCTCGGGTGGACCGCGGCCAGCGGCGGGTCGCTCGCGTCGAGCACGCAGGCGAACATCGGCTTGTAGCCCGCCGCCTCGAGGCGCGTCCACGTTCCCGGCCGCCCGCCGCGGGTGCAGCTGCGCCCCTCGGTAGGTGCGGTCACGACGGCGGCACCCTGGTGGCAGCGGTCGGCGCCGCAGCGCACGGTCGGGCCGGAGGCGTCGGCGGGCGGGACGATCGCCTTGGCGGTGCCGGGGAGGCCGAGCCCGAGCGAGGGCACCTGCAGGTGGCCGGTGTAGGCGGCCACCGCGGCGCCGGCCACGGCCAGCAGCAGGAGCGCGAAGAACAGGCCGGCCGCGATCCGGCCGCGCCGGCGCCGCCGTCGCGGCGGCACCGCGCCACCGGGCGCGGGGCGCGGGCGCTTGGGCGCCACACGGGTCGCGTCGGGTCGCTCTACCCGCGGCCGCTCCGGACTGGTCAGGCCGGCGGCGTGGGTGCCGCGCCGCTGCGGCTTGGCCGGCGTCTCGGGAACCGAGCGCTTGGCGCGCCGCGAGGGCTTGGCCCGGGCGGGGGAGGCCGCCGCCGTCCGATCGCGCAACGGCCGCGTGGCCAGCGTCTGGTCGTCGGCCAGCGGCAGCGGCTTGTCGCCGGCGATGTGCTCGCTCGACCGCGTCGGCGCCAGCGTCCAGCCGTGGGGCTGGCGCCGGGTGCGGCCCGCGGCCGCCGTCCGCGCCGCCACGGCGAGCTCGCCCGCGGAGGCGAAGCGCGCCCGCGGGTCCTTGGCCAGCGCACGCGCCACGACCGCGTCGAGCGCGCTCGAGACGCCGGTCCGCGGCGGCGGATCGTGGATCTGGGCGTAGGCGACCGCCACGGCGCTCTCGCGCTCGAACGGCGGGCGCCCGGTCAGGGTCGCGAAGAGCACGCAGCCCAGCGCGTAGACGTCGGCGGGCGGGCCGACCTCGCCGCCGCCGATCTGCTCGGGCGCGGCGTAGTCGACCGTGCCGAGCCAGCGCCCGGTGTCGGTCAGGCCGCCGGTGTCGTCGCGCTTGGCCAGCCCGAAGTCGGCCAGGTACGCGTGCTCGATGCTGCCCTCCTCGACGATGAGGACGTTGGCGGGCTTGATGTCGCGGTGCACGAGCCCGCGGGCGTGGGCAGCGTCGAGCGCGCCGGCGACCTGAGCGGTCAGCGTCACCGCACGGTCAACGGCCAGGCCGGCCGCCGACTGGTGGAGCTCGCGCCCGAGGTCGGTGCCGTCGACCCAGCGCATGGCGATGAAGAGCACGCCGTCGTGCTCGCCGGCCTCGTAGATGGGCAGCACGTGGGGGTGGTCGAGCGCCGCCGCCAGGCGCGATTCGCGCCGGAACCGGGCGCGGAACTCGTCCCGCGCGGCCAGGTCGGGCGCGATGACCTTGAGGGCCACCGGGCGCTCCAGACCGAGGTGCCAGGCGCGATAGACCACGCCCATGCCGCCGCGTCCTGCGACCGCCTCGATGCGGTAGCCGGCCAGCTCTGCACCGGTGAGCGTCGTGCTCCCCACGGCGGTTGAGTGTATGAGCCGCGGGGTCAGCCCACGCCGGCGCGGGCCCCGCGCAGGGCCGGAAGCACCCGCTCGCCGTACACGCTGATGGCCGCGATCGGGTCCGGCGAAGCGTTCTGCAACGGCACGATCGTCGCCCCCATGTCGACCAGCTCGCGAACGCGCGCCACGTGCTCCTCCGGGTCGCTGGCGACGATGAAGGACTGCCGGAACTCGTCGTCGGAGAGCTGGCGCGAGCCCTCCTCGAACATCTTCCCGGGCTCGTGCCAGTCGTCCTTGTAGAACTCGTCCGGCTGCGCGCCCTTCCACACGCGGGCCGAGTCCAGCGCGGCCTCCTCGTCCTGGGCCCAGGAGAAGCCGCCCTGGAGGACGATCTCGCCGGACTCGCGGCTCGCGTCCGAGGCCGCGGCACGGTAGGCCTCGAGGATCTTCGGGACCGACTCGGGGTCGCCGAGCGTCCACACGCCGTCGCCCAGCCGCCCCGCGACGCCGGCGGCCTTGGGGCCGAAGGCCGAGACGTAGATCGGCGGGATGCGCTCGGGCAGCGTGTGCAGGCGGGCCTGCTTGGTCCGGAAGTGCTTGCCGTCGTGGTCGACGGTCTCGCCCGCGAGCAGGCGGCGGATGAGCCCGAGCCCCTCCTCGAGGCGCTCGACCTGCTCCGCCACCGGCGGCCAGTCGGCCCCGAGCGGCGACTCGTTGAGCGCCTCGCCCGAGCCGACGCCGAGGTAGGCGCGGCCAGGGAACAGGCGCTCGAGCGTGGCCCAGGCCTGCGCAATCAGCACCGGGTGGTAGCGCGGGCCGGGCGGGGTCACCCCCGTCCCCAGCGGCACGCGCTCGGTGGCGTGGCCGGCGGCGCCGAGCCAGATCCAGGCATGGGCGGACTCGCCGCCGTCCCACCACGGCTGCAGGTGGTCCGAGCAGGTGATGCCGTCGAAGCCCGCGCGCTCGGCGGCCGCGGCCTGGTGGAGCAGCGCTTCGGGCGGGAACTGTTCGTGGGAGCAGAAGTGGAAGAACCTGGTCGCGGTCATGCACCGCCGCTACCCGGCTCCTCCTGCGCCTTACCACCGGGCTGGGCCTCGGCCGCCGCGAGCTCCTTCTGGCCCGCCTCCTCCTGCTCGCGGGCCTTCTCGGCCTCGCGGGCGAGCTCCTGCTTGCGCGCGATCTCGGCGTCCGGCGCGCCGCCGATGAGGTCCCCGAAGCGCTCGCGCCGCCGGTCCCAGCGGGCGCCTCGCTCCCTGGCCTTGGTCAGCTTCTTCGGGTTGTTCGCGTAGCGCCGCCGTGCCCAGCGCGAGTTCGGGCGCGCAACGCGTATCGCCCCCACCCACGCGACGGGCCAGAAGAACAGGCCGATGAGGGCCATGAAGTACTTCGCCTTGTAGAGGAGCACCGCGGTCACGAGCAGCTCGATGACCACGAGCGGGATGACCGCGTCGATCGATCCCTTGGGAAACGGGACCGCCCCGACGACGATGAACGCCGCGAAGACCGTCGCGATCATCACCGCCTGGACCGATTGGCGGCCCTGCTCGGCCCAGTAGACGTCCTCCAGCCGCAGCCACAGCGCGAACTCGTCCAGCGTGAAGCCGGCGCCGATCCCGAAGAGCACGGCGAGGATCTGCGTCCACGGCGTGATCGGCGTAGTCGCGAAGCCGAGGAAACCGCACAGGAGCAGCAGGATGATCCCCCACACGAGGTGGTGGATGTGCAGGTCCCCGGACGTCACGCTGCCCGGCCACCACGGCACCTTCGGGCTGCGCATGAGCCGTGCGCTCGTGCGGATGAAGATGAACGAGCCGAGGAAGCCCGCGAGCAGCCAGAGCGCAACCGTCCGAGCGGCGGGCTCCGAGGTGGCGATCACGACCGTACCCATGGTCCCCGGCCGATCCTAGCCGCACGAGTTGCCGGAAACTGCGGGGTCGTGCGTGGCGGACCCGCCCTGCCCACGCGCGCGCGAGGTAAGCATGTTTCGTATGGCACGCTTGGCCGATATCGAATCGAGCATCGAACGGATGTGCCGGAGCGGGCATCCGTTCCGCCAGATCGAGGGCGCCATCGAGGCCGCGCCGGCGTCCGACGGCCAGAAGGCCGCGCTGTGGCTCCTGGCCTGGAGCCACCAGGAGCGGCGCGTGCAGCGCCGCGTGGCCAAGGAAGCACTCGCGGCCGTCGGCTGAGCGCGGTTTAGGATGGCGCGCCGTGAGGCTGCGCCTGCCCCTCGTCCCCGCCGTGCTGCTCGTCCTGCTGCTCGTCGCCCCGCCCGCGAGCGCTGCCCGCTGGCGCGACGCCGGGCGCAGCGTCATCCCCATCGACTACTACCAGGGCGTCACCTCCGATCCCGTCGGCCACCTGTGGTTCGACGGGATCCAGTTCGGCCTGTATCGGACCGCCCCCGACCTGACCGAGACTGGCCGCGTACCGGACATCATTCCCGCCGAGATCACCGCCAGCGAGGGCTACAACCACATCGGCGACTTGAGCTACGCGAAGCCGGGGGTGCTGCTGCCGATGGAGTGCTACGACCCGCAAGCGAACCCGACGAACACGTGCGGCACCGGCTCCATCGGCGTGGCCGACCCAGTGACGCTGGCCTGGCGCTACTACGTCAAGCTCGACCCGGCCGACATCCCCAAGGCCATGTGGTGCGAGGTCAGCCCCGACGGCCGGCGCGTGTGGACGTCGAGCGGGAACGACCTCCTCGCCTACGCCATCTCCGACCTCTCGATCGCGCACGCGGCGCCGGGCGCGGCCCCGATCCGCCCGGTCAAGCGCCTGCGCAACGCCGTGCCGCCCAGCGGCGTGACCGGCGCCACCTTCTACGCCGGGCGGCTGTTCCTCGCCGGCAGCGTCGACAGCGCCTTCCAGGTCTGGTCGGTCGACACCACCACCGGGAAGCGGCGCCTGGAGATCGAGCGCACGTTCTCGGGGGAGAGCGAGGGCCTGGACAGCCTGCGCGGCCTCGGCGGGACCCTGCACTGGCAGATCCAGCCCATCACGGCCACGCCGCCGCCGACCTATGCCGAGCCCTCGCTCCTGCACTTCCTGCCCACGCCGGCGCCGCGCCTGACCGTGCGCGCCGCGCCGGTCACGGTGCCCGCGGGCAGGCGCACGCGCCTGCGCGTCACCGTCCTCGGCGCCTGGCGCGCGCCGCTGGAGCCACTGCCCGGAGCGCGGGTCACCGCGGGGGGCGCGGAGGCCACCACGCGCTCCAATGGCGTTGCCGTCCTGACCGTCCGGGCGCCGCGGGCCGGGTCCATGACCGTGCGCGCCACCGCGCTGGGCGAGGCGCCGGGCACGGTCACCCTGGCGGTGCGCTGAGCTAGGGCGGCGGTTCCTCGCCCTCCGCGACCTGTCGATCGCGGAGGGCGTCGCGCTTCTGGGTGACCATCAGCGGCTCGGCCACGGGCTCGCGGGCGCGGTCCTCCGTCGGCACCGGGACCGGTGCCCGGGCCGTCTCGGTCGGGGTCACGACCAGGGCCTGAGACTTGTCCAGCGTGTAGAGCGGACGACTGCGGACCTCGGCCAGGATCCGCGCCAGGTACTCGAGCATGAAGCCCAGAAGCATGAACACGCCGCCGAACGCCAGCGCGAGCAGGATCCCGATGTCCATCCACCCCGGCGGGAGCGAATCGCTCAGCACGGACCGGACGACGGTCCAGACGACCCCGGCCAGCGCGGCGAGGAGGAAGAAGATCCACAGGAAGTGGGCCGTGCGGACGCCCAGCGAGGTGAAGGACAGGATCACGTCCATCCCGAACTCGATTGTGTCCCGATGCCAGAGGTGCGGCCTGCGCGTGGCTTTGTAACGCAGCTGGGTCTGGCGGTAGCCGGTGTACCGGTAGAGCACCTGGCGGTAGCGCACGTGCTCGCGCAGCTGCACCATCGCGTCGACGGCGCGGCGCGAGACCACGCGCACGTGCTCCCAGCTCAGCGGTGGCTCGTAGTGGCTGAGGCGGTTGGCCCACCAGTAGAACGCCTTGGCCCACAACGGCAGGTTGGTCGGCGTCGCGCCGACGATGTCGTAGCCGCCCAGCGCCGTGTCGTACATGCGGCCGAGCACCTCGACCGGGTAGTCCATGTCGACATCGGAGAGCTCGAAGAGGAAGTCGCCCATGGCCCGCTCGAGGCCGGCCACCATCGCCAGCTCGGTGCCATGCCGGACCGACAGGTGCAGCAGCGTCAGCGTCCCGTGCAGCTCGCGCGCGACGTCGGCGACGATCTCGGAGGAGCGGTCGCGGCTCTGGTCGTCCACCACGACGAACTCGTAGTTGTCGAACCGCTCGACCATGAACGCGTCGATGCGGTGGAGGAAGTCGGCGACGCCGTCCGCGTTGTTGTGGACGCGGACGACGACCGAGACGACGCGCGGATCCTTGCTCACAGTGCCTCGTCCAGGTCGTAGATGGTCCCGATCTTGCCCGAGAGGATGCTGGTCAGCCAGGGCTCCTCGGAGTGCTGCTCGACCATGGTCGGGCGCGCGTCGTCGATCTCCGCCCGCGCCAGCACGGTCTTCATCGAGTACAACGACTGCGCGTAGGCGATGTCGTGGCGGTCGCCGACGTACCGGCGGGCCAGGCCGCGCATGAACGGCCACGCCGTGCCCGGGCGCTCCGAGCAGAACGCGCAGTTGTCCAGCGCCGAGTCGTTGCAGTTCGGGTTGCGGGCCTGGCAGGCGAAGTGCGGCATGTCGTCGTGGCTGCTCAGGTGCGGCGTGTAGGAGACCGCCGTGAGGGAGTGGTAGCCGCTGTATCCCCAGGGCATGCAGGAGAAGTAGGGGCCGTCCATGAGCGTGAGCCCGGTCTCCTTCAGCGTGTCGGCCACGCTCACGAGGATCACCTCGCAAAGCTCGTACTTGAGCGGCAGCGGCTCGACCCCGAACAGGCGGAGGATCTGGTTGATGCCGGCGTAGGTCGCGTTGAGCACGCCGCGGGCGCGGAGACGCCGTCCGTCGGTGAGCTGCACCAGGAAGGCGTCGCTCTCCCACTGCACCGACGCGAGGCGGATGGGGGCGTACCAGTCGATGTCGGGGTCGCCGGACAGGCGCCGGCACATCTCGTGGCGCAGCCGGGGCGCGTCGAAGCTGTACTCGGCCGTCCGGTACGCGGCGAGAATCGAGCCGGGCTCGAAGTACTCGTCCGGGTCGATCTCCTCCGCCGGGATGCCGGTCCAGCCGCAGAAGCGCAGGAAGCCGCGGGCGCTGATCAGCGACTGCTGGCCGGCCACCGCGTAGACCTGGGTGAACTCGTGGTTGATGCAGCTGGAGAACTCGGTAGTGAAGCGGTCGTAGTACTCCGCCGAGGACTTGGCCGTGGTCACGCTGCGCGGGTAGTGGTAGCCGTTGTGGACACGGGCCTGGTTGATCTGGCTGGCGCGCAGCATCGGCCCCTCTTCGGCGTCGACGATGGCCACGCGCATGCCCTTGCCGGCGAACAGGTGAGCACCGTGGAGACCGAAGAAGCCGGCCCCGATGACCAGCCGGTCGTAGGTCTCGACGTCGCTCACGCGGCGGCCAGGGTCTCGCCCGCGGGCACGCCGGCCAGCGCGCCCTCGTAGATCGCGTTCAGGCGGTCCACCCACACGCCGGCGTCGAAGCGCTCCTCCGCCAATGCGCGCCCGGCGCGGCCCATCTCCGCCGCGCGCTGCGGGTCGCCGAGCAGCGCCGCCAGGGCGGAGGTCAGGCCCGGGACGTCGTCGAGCTCGACCAGCAGGCCCGAGCGCTCGTCCTCGAGCGCCTCCCAGTTGCCGCCGGCCCGCGTGGCGACGATCGCCCGCCCGCACGCGGCGGCCTCGATCAGCACGGTCGGGACCGCCTCGCTGCGCGACGGCAGCAGAACGAGCGTCGAGGCGCGCATGATCTGCGGCACATCGGAGCGCAGCCCGGCCATGACCACGCTGTCGCCAATCCCGAGCTCGTCGATGGTGGCACGGACGTTGGCTTCCTCGACGCCCGAGCCGACGAGCAGCAGCCGCGCCTCGGGCACCTGCTCGAGCACGCCGGGCCAGGCGCGCAGCGCCTCCTCGTGGCCCTTGCGCCGGTGGAACGCGGCCACGACCGCCGCCACCGGCACGCCGTCCGGGATGCCGAGGTCCGCGGGCATCTCCGCCAGCTCGGTGCTGAACTCGGAGAGGTCGATGCCGTTGTAGAGCAGGGCCCAGGTCGGGCGCTTGTGGTAGCGCTGCTCGAACGAGTCCCAGGTGTCGCGCGAGGGGAAGATCAGGCCCTTCGTGCGCGCGGCGCCGAACACGGCCAGGTCCTCCTTGGCCGCCGAGACGCGCCCCGGGATCTCGCGCGCCGGGTGGTGGAACGTGCAGACCGTGGGGCGGTCGACGATCGTGCCCGCCAGCCAGGCGATGGTGGAGGCGCGCTCGAGGTGGGCGTGGACGACGTCGCAGTCGGACTTGCGGATGACCTCGGCCAGGCGCTTGACCGCGATCGGGTCACCGAAGCGACCCGCGTGCAGCGAGGACGCCGTGAGCTGGGACTCGGCCGGCACGCCCTCCATCGTCCCGTGGGACTCGGGCGCGCGCACCCCGACCATCTCCAGCTCGAAGCCGGCCTTCGGCCCGAAGGCGGCCAGCGTCGCCAGCAGTCGCTCCGCGCCACCCAGCGCGAACCCGTCGATCACCGTGAGGACCTTCACCGTTCACTCCCCGTGCTCTCTCCACGCCAGCCGGCCCTTACTCTAACCCCGGTGACGAGCACGTTGGGCGTGGCCCTCGTGGGCTACGGACATTGGGGACCGAACCTGGCACGCTCGCTCGAGGGCGTGGACGGCGCGGAGCTGCGAGCGATCAGCGTGCGCTCCGACGCGGCGGCCGCGGCGGTGGCCGAAGAGCGGCCCGGGATCTTCGTCACGACCGACCTCGACGCGATGCTCGAGCGGCCCGAGGTCGACGTCGTGGGCGTCGTCACCCCGGCGCCCACCCATCCCGCGCTCGCCGCCCGTGCCCTGCGCGCGGACAAGCACGTCCTGGTCGAGAAGCCGCTGGCCACGGACCTGCGCCAGGCCGAGGAGCTGGTGGCGCTGGCGGCGCAGCGCGGGCGCACGCTCATGGTCGGCTACGTCTACCTCTACCACCCGGCCGTCCGGCGGCTGGAGGAGCTCCTGCGCGCCGGGAAGCTGGGCGAGCTCGTGTGCGTGACCTCCGAGCGCGCCAATCCGACCGCCACGCCGAAGGACGGCGGCGTGCTCTGGAACCTGGCGCCGCATGACCTCTCGATCGTCGTCCACCTGTTCGGCGACGACGTGCGCCGCGTCGAGGCGCGCCGGGCCGGCGACGAGGAGCTCGTGTTCCTCACCCTCGAGCTCGGCTCCGGCACCCTCGTCCAGGTCGCGGTGAGCTGGGTGACGCACGCCAAGCCCCGGCGCATGATCTTCACCGGGTCGGAGGGCATCGCGGTGTTCGACGAGAACGCCGTGGCGCCGCTGGCCGTGTTCGGCCGCCGCGGCGACGCGCCGCCCACCCCCCTCGACGTCGAACTGCCGGCGGGCATCGAGCCTCTGCGCGCGCAGTGGGAGGAGCTCGTGGCCGCTGTGCGCGAGCGGCGCCCGCCGCTGACCGGCGCGGGGCACGCGCTGGCCGTGCAGCGACTGCTGGACGCGGCCGAGCGCTCGCTCAGACCCGGGCGGTGAGGTCGGCCTCGATCTCCTCCAGCGTGCGGTCCTTGGTCTCCGGCACGAGCCGGGCCGTGAACACGATGAAGCCGGCACTGATCGCGGCATAGATGCAGAAGGCGATGCCGACGCGGACCGGGTCGCCGGGCGTTCCCACGAACAGCGGGAAGAGCAGCGCGAGGACGAAGTTCGCCGCCCAGTTCGTCGAAGTCGCGAAGCTCGCCGCCCGCCCGCGGATGGCCAGCGGGAACACCTCAGCGACGATCAACCACGCGATCGGCCCGGCCGAGATCGCAAACGAGGCGATGAAGCCGAGCAGGCCGACGATGGTGACCCAGCCGGGGGAGGGGACGAGCAGGGAGACGCCGGCGACGATCAGGCTGATGACGATGCCCGTCAGGCCCACGAACAGCAGCGGCCGGCGCCGGAAGCGCGCGATCAGGAACACGGCCACGATCGTCATCACGGTGTTGAGCGCGCCCACCGACAGCGACGCGACCTCGGCGTTGCCCACGCCGGCGGTCTGGAAGATGTCGGTCGAGTAGTAGATGACCGCGCCGACGCCGACCAGCGCGTTCATCAGCGCGGCGCCCACGCCGATGATCAGCGCCGGCCGGCACGAGCGCGCGAACACGTCCCGGAAGCTCGTGTGCGCCGTGGCGCGGTCGACGTGGGCCATCTCGTCCATCTCGCGGTCGACGTCGGCGGCTGGCCGCAGGCGGCTGAGGACGCGGCGGGCGTCCTCGATCCGGCCTCGCGCCATGAGGTAGCGCGGGCTCTCGGGGACGATGGCCATGGCCAGCACCTGCGCGAGCGCCGGCACGGCCCCGGCCGCGATCATGATGCGCCAGTTCGCGGTGGGCGTGAACACCACGCCGACGGCCAGAGCGGCCAGGATGCCCAGGGTCAGCGAGAGCTGGTAGAGCGCCACCATCGAGCCGCGGCTGCGCGCCGGCGCCAGCTCGGCGATGTAGAGCGGCGCGATGGCCGAGGTCACGCCGACGGCCAGGCCGATGATCACACGGCCGCCCAGGAGCATGACCACGTTCTGGGCCAGGCCGGCCAGGAGCGCGCCGGCCGCGGCCGCGAGACCGGCCACCACGATGCTACGCCGGCGCCCCCAGGTGTCGGCGAGCCGGCCCGCGCCCAGCGCGCCCACCAGCGCCCCGAGGAGCAGGGCGCTCACGACCAGCCCGCGGTCCAGCGACGACAGCGCGAAGTGCTCCTGCATGAACACCACGGCGTCGTTGATGGCCGAGATGTCGTAGCCGAAGAGGACGCCGGTGAAGCCCGCCACGGCCGCCAGCCGCCAGACCAGCAGTTGGCGCCGGCGCGACTCGGCGGCAACCGCGAAGGACGGGTCCAGCGACCGGGTCTCCACGCCGTGACGCTATCCGTCAGCGGCCCGTTACGCTCAGCGGCGCCGATGCGGATCGCGATCGTCACGGCCCCCGACGGCGCGCCCGCGCTCGCGGACCTCGCGGACGGGCTGGCCGCCCTCGGCCATGCGGTGGGCGACGACGGCGACGTCGTGCTCTTCGACGCCGCCGCCCCTGCCGCCGAGGTGGCGCGCCGGGCCGGCGCGGCGCGCGTGGCGGCGGTGATGGGCGGCAACGGCGAGGCCGCACTGTTGCCGCTGTCGGTGCCGCTCGTCACCCTGCGCCCCGACGCCCGCGCCGAGGCCGTGGCGGCCCGCCTGGAGGAGGCGCTGCGCGACCGCGCGCTGGTCATGCCCACGGCCGACGGGCGCATGGAGGCCGACCTGCGCGACCGCTTCACGGCCCCGGTCGACCTCCCGACACCGCCACCGGTGACCGAGCCCACGTCGATCGTCGTGCTGAGCTTCGACCAGCTGCGCTACACGCAGGGCTGCCTGGCGTCGCTGCGCCAGCACACCCCCGAGCCCCACGAGGTCGTGGTGGTCGACAACGGCTCGGCCCCCGAGGTCGCGGCCTGGGTGCGCGAGCACGCCGACGTCGCCGTGCTCAACCCGGAGAACCGGGGCGTGGCCGCCGCGCTCAACCAGGGC
>Ga0207708_10003495_pt1 | contig 11586 bp, 9 predicted proteins | sample KBSK5101metaG_FD_184340 | JGI IMG/M metagenome (GOLD analysis project Ga0207708, IMG submission 184340) | Corn, switchgrass and miscanthus rhizosphere microbial communities from Kellogg Biological Station, Michigan, USA - KBS K5-10-1 metaG... | ecosystem: Host-associated > Plants > Roots >...
GGCGCGGAATAATCCAGAGCGAATTGCGCACTGCACTGTTTGCCGCGCGCCACCTTTCAGTTGGCGATCGCTCCCATTGTTATTGCCCAGCGCCTAAATTCCGAGCTGGTACCAAGTGCGTGTCGGCACAGTCACCCACCACCGAAAACTGCGCCTGTACGCTATACAGCCGCGGCCCCATAGGAGTACAGTCTCCGCGCAGCTTTCGAACATATTATTGCTGGACACGCCGCAGCTGCGCGGGACGGTGGAGGCAAGACAATCAAAAAATTTTCAGGCTCGATGGAGGGTTAACCAAATGAAAGTCAAAGTAAACCAGCAAGAGAGGAGTTATGACGGCGATCCGCAGATGCCGCTTATGTGGTATCTGCGCGATGAGCTCGCCTTAACTGGCACCAAGTTTGGCTGCGGCGCCGGGCTCTGCGGCGCGTGCACAGTGCACGTTGATGGCAAGGCCGTACGTTCCTGCGTGACCGTCATGCAGGACGTGTCCGATCATTCGGTGACCACCATCGAAGGTCTGTCCGCTGATGGCAATCATCCGGTGCAAAAGGCATGGCGCGCAGCGAACGTTCCGCAGTGTGGCTACTGCCAGTGCGGACAGATCATGAGCGCAGCCGGTCTGCTCGCCGAAAACAAAAATCCGTCCGACGATGAAATTCTCGCTGCAATGTCCGGGAATATTTGCCGTTGCGGCTGTTATCAACGCATTTTTGCGGCGGTCAAGTCAGCCGCCAAGGGAGCCTGACATGAAAAACGCTAAAAGTCAGGCAATCGTAACGAACGTCAGCCGCCGCAACCTGCTGAAGGGTGTTGTTGGCACGGGCGGTCTGGTTCTGGCCGCACAATTCGTCCCGGCAAACATTGCCATGGCGGCGTACAAGACCGGCGCGGAAGGAATGCCGGGCGGCGTGGTGTGGGATCCGCACATTTTCGTGTCCCTCGATCCGAGCGGCATCGTAACCATCGTCACGCATCGTTCTGAAATGGGAACCGGCTCGCGCACCAGCCTGCCCATGGTAGTGGCAGACGAAATGGAAGCCGACTGGTCAAAAGTCAAAATCATCCAGGCCGAAGGCAACGAGCAGAAGTACGGCAATCAGGATACGGATGGCTCACGCAGCATCCGCCACTTCATCCAGCCGATGCGCACCTGCGGTGCCGCGGCACGCCAAATGCTCGAGCACGCCGCGGCCCTCACCTGGGGTGTATCAGACTCGGATTGTCGGGCTGAGAACCACAAGGTCATCCATGGCCCGACGGGCAGATCTCTTGGCTACGGCGAACTTGCTGCGGCGGCGTCCCAGTTGAAGACGCCCGACCAGAAGAGCCTGACGCTCAAGGATCCCTCGCAGTTCCGTTACATCGGCAAGGGCCAGGTTCAGATCACCGACCTGCGCGACATCACGATGGGCAAGGCCAATTATGCTCAGGACATCCATGTTCCGGGTATGAAGTACGCCGTCGTGGCACGTCCGCCGGTCGTTCTCGGCCAGGTCAAGACCTTTGACGAAGCGGCCGCAATGAAAGTGCCGGGCGTGATCAAGGTCGTGAAGATTCCGTCAACGCCCATGCCTGCGGTATTTGCTCCTCTGGGTGGTGTAGCCGTCATTGCGGACAGCACCTGGGCGGCAATCAAGGGCCGGGAAGCGCTCAAGGTCACCTGGGACGATGGCCCGAACAAGACCTACAATTCGGACACGTACAAAGCCCAGATGCAGGCGACCGCGCGCAAGCCGGGCAAGATCGAACGCAACGAAGGCGATGTCGACAAGGCACTGGCAGGTGCAGCCAAGGTCGTCGAGCACGAGTACTACATACCGCATGGCGTGCACGTTCCGATGGAACCGCCCGCGGCAGTGGTTCAGATCAAGGATGGCAAAGCCGAAGTCTGGGCCTGCGTGCAAAGCCCTGGTGGAACACGTGGTGACGTCGCCAAGGTCTTGGGTCTGAAGCCGGACGATGTCAGAGTCAACGTCACGCTGCTCGGTGGCGGCTTCGGGCGCAAATCGAAGTGCGACTTTGTGCAGGAAGCGGCGATCCTCTCGAAGGCCATGGGCGGCACACCGGTCAAGGTGGTTTGGACCCGTGAAGACGACATCCACCACTCCTTCTACCACAGCGTGTCGTACCAGCACGTGACTGCGGGTCTCGACAAGGACAACAAAGTCGTCGCCTGGCGCCATCGCAGTGTTTCGCCTTCGCTGATGTCGAACTTCATGCCGGATCCGAAGCGCGAAAGCGCCCTGGAACTGGGATTGGGCCTGATCGACACACCGTTCAACGTGCCCAACCTGCGGCTCGAAACCGGTGAGGCCGTTGCGCAAACCCGCATCGGCTGGTTCCGCTCGGTCAACAACATTCCACACGCTTTCGCCATGCAATCCATGGTGGCGGAACTGGCCGCTGAGCTCGGGCGCGATCCGAAGGACTTCTTGCTGGAAATGATCGGGCCACCGCGCATCGTGGATCCGCGCAAGACGGTAAGCAGCGAGCTGTGGAACTACGGCGATCCGTGGGATACCTATCCTGTGGATACCGCCCGCACCCGCCGGGTCGTCGAACGTGCGGCCAAGGAAGCGGGATGGGGCCGCCAGTTGCCCAAGGGGCATGGTTTGGGAATAGCGGTCCAACGCAGTTTCCTGACCTATGTAGCCACCGTCGTCGAAGTTGCAGTCGATGACAAGGGCAATATCACGGTTCCGCGGGTGGATACGGCCATCGATTGCGGCTTTGTCGTCAACCCGGAGCGCGTGCGTTCGCAGATCGAAGGCGCCGCGGTGATGGGACTGAGCCTGGCGAAGCTGAATCAAATCACCTTCAAGGACGGCCGGGTCCAGCAGAGCAATTTCCATGATTACCAGGTTCTGCGCATCGGTCAGGGCGCGATGGACGTGCGCACGCACATCATCGCTGCCACGATCGACGATCCCTCCAGCGGGGTCGGAGAGCCGGGCGTTCCGCCGTTTGCTCCAGCGTTCATCAATGCGGTGTTCGCGGCAACGGGCAAGCGCATCCGCAATCTGCCGGTGGGCGACCAACTGAGCGCCTGACGGATGCCATCCGGGCAATCCGGAAGGTAGTTGCAACGAAAAAACGCCCGTTCCTCACGGAACGGGCGTTTTCTTTGGTGCGCCAAATTGCTTACGACGGCAATCTGTCCATTATTTTCTATCGTGTGCGGGTTCGCGGGCCTGGTGTGCTTTGCACTCAGGGGTAAGCTCGGCTTCATGCTGCTTCATGCATTTCATGATGCGGCCTTCCCCGGGCTGAACACCCTTGCATAGCCGCTGCATGTCTTTCCTGCAGGGATGGCGGCTCTCCGACTGGGCGATTTTTTCGCGGCAGGCGCCCGAGAGCTGATCACGGTGCTCCGTCAGGCACTGTGCAAGTCGGCCCTTGCCGGGTCGCACGCCCTTGCAAAGTTTCTGCGCATCGGGTTTACAAGCCTCGGCGAGTTCCTTGCCTTCTGCCTTCGCTGCAGCGATGTTCTCGTGGCACGCGGACGATACTTCCGACTCGTGCTGCTTCAGGCACTTTACAATCCGACCACTTCCCGGTTTCACCCCCTTGCAGAACTTCTCCACATCTGCGCGGCATGCTTGAGGATTGTTTCGCTCCTCGGCCTGCGCCGTGGAAACACTGACCAGTAGTGGAACGGCCAACAGTGCAATACGGGCAATCAGGTTCATGGGTCGAATCTCCAAAAAGTAATCGGCGGACCGCCGAGGCTTAAACGGCCGTTGTTTGTTCGCAGTTGACCCGCACAATGCGGACACTGGTCGAATCGGATTTCCAGATCGCTGATACGGTTTTACTCAGGTACCTGACTGTGACGCGAGCGAGGCTGTTTCAAGCCCCGCAGTGGGTGTGAATCCGCGCTTGCGAATTATCAGCGATCGTGGACTCGCACAATCAGGATTTGCGCAAAACGCGTGAACAGAAACTGCCAGTCGCGAAAGGATGGTCCGATGGGTTGTTGGTGGAGGGGTGGCGCTTTGGCCCCTGCCGTGTGAGGCGTGATAGGGACTACTTGCGAAACTGACGGATGCCAGAACGCCGGCACAGATGATCGGCATCTGTGCCGGCTGACCAGGGCGATGCGGACAAGGCATATACCATGGTTGAGATAAATTCTAGGCGCGATTGCAAGCTCCTTACAGGGAGCCGAACGGCCCTCAGGTAGGTACCGTGCAAAGACACAGGGGCATGGGGAAAAATCAGTATTACCGCTGAAGGCAGGGGCAAGCGGCCGTCAGGCGGAGAAACCTCTACCTGACGGCCTGGCCATAAAGCATGATCCATCAAGGAGGATTGCACCATGGCTATTGGTAAGTTTACAACCCAATGGCAGGTCGGCTGTTCGGAGCGACGAGAAACATAAGCGCCGGGAAGCCGCGGTCAACAATGAGGTCAATGCGTGTCTGGCCCGGCAAAGCCAGTTTTGGTGTATAAGTACGCTACCGGACATATCATTGTTCGCTGGAAAGCGGTTTCTTTGGCGACGACTCCGTTGTGGAAATTCGAGCAATTGCCAATGGGAGATTGGTGTTGGGATCGGCGCGATGCCGACGGGTCCTCGCGCAGGATGGGGACATTTCGCACCTTGGATGCCTGTGTGGCCGACGCTAGAGACAATGGCTTTCGGGAAGTGTTGGATGAGCGACGAATGGTGCCTAGGGAGCCGACCCCAGATGCGGGGTCAGACCAATCAGGCGGCAGGGGAAACGGCTCTCAGCCCCGACGGTAAATCGGCCTCCAAATTCTTGGTCGGCTAGACGGTCCAAGATGCCGGCGCCGAGGGTCGATCGATGTTTGAAAAACCAACAATCGACGATCGGCGCCCGTCAACTTCGAATTTATTTCATAGCTTTCAGCTTGTCTTCGGCCGCCTCGTGGTCGGCATGCGCTTTTTTCTTGCAACTCTTCGCCTCTGAGCCGCTAAGCTTTTTACATTCTGCCTTGGCCATTTTGTAGTTGGCCTCTTCGTGCTTTTTGGCGGCCTTGTATTCATCACTCGCCGCGTAAGCCCCGCACCCCAGTGTCAGAGTGAAGAGGCCGATTGCGAGGGTGGCTAGAACCTTTTTCATGATGTCTCCTAGTAGTCGATCCAGGGTGGATCGGTCTCATATTGAGTGCGCCGGTGGGGTTCCGGTTCCTAAACCAGGCGTTCGTCGCCCTCAAACGACATAGTCCGAACAGGGGGTGCGAATGGGCTATTTGGCCGATTGAAATGGACCGCTTGCACATTTATCGTCTCATCAATGACATGAACCCGGTCAAAAAGGAAAATCCAATGACGAAGACTGATCTTTCCCGCGCGTTTCCCTCTCTGCTTTTTGTTGCGGTGCTTGCGGTGACCGGTTGCGGTGGCGGTAGTAGCGGCTCAGGCACGACTCCCGCGAAAAGCTCGTTTACGGCTGGCCCTATTACCAGCACAGGCCCCGGCACCGTCACTGTCAAGGGCACGAGTTTCAATGTCTCCCGTGCTTCCATCTCCGACGACGAGGCACGGGCGCGTGGAGAAGGGGATTTGAAACTGGGTATGCAGACTCAGATCAACGCCGGCGAAATTACCACCGACGCCACGGGCTCGCATTGTCAAGCAAGTAGCATTGAAATTAGTAGTGCAATCATCGGGCCGGTGGACGCAATAGATACCTCCACCAGGTTACTCGTCGTGCTGGGCCAAACGATTGACGTTTTGGATACCACCGTATTCGACGACCGTTTCCCCGAGGGACCCTTTAGTATTTCAGTTGGCAATGTACTCCAGATCTTCGGGACCCTTGACGCTACCACGGGCCACTATGTAGCAACACGCATCGAGCCTGCGGATGATGCGCCTTTGTTCAAGCTGCGCGGCATCGTTGCCAATCTCAATTCAGGAGCGCGCAGATTTACGATCGGCGGCCAGATCATCTCCTTCGCAAACCTCTCGAACAGCGAAATTCCCGCCAACCTGGCCAACGGCACGGAAGTCACGGTAAAGCTGCAGAAAGCAAAGGTTGACGGTGCCTGGGTCGCTGTTGAGATTAAGACCCCCGTGCGCCAAGTGGCTGAGCACAACGAAATTGAGCTGAAGGGAAGGATTACGGATGTTACGTCACCAACGCAGTTCAGCGTTGCTGGTATTCCGGTAGATGCAAGCAACGCCACGTTCCATCCGGGCGGAGTGACAGTATTCTGGGGCGCCGATGTTGAAGTTGAAGGTACGGTGACAAACGGCACCGTCATCGCGACCAGGGTCAATATCGGAAATGACGACGAGCACGGCAACAGGCACGACAGCAAAGACTGGAACAAGCATAAGAACAAGAAAAAACATGAAAACGAGAACGAGGACTAGCAAGCCTTAAATCGCGGCGCGAAGACTTTCTCACGGAGGCGGGTTCGGGTACGACCCCCACGGCTGTTCAAGCACCTTGCGTTCCCACGGCATCACCGTAACGAGGCCGTTGGCGCACCAGGTCGCGGGCCACTCGCTCGCCTTCTTGCCTTCGATCCAGGCCTCCCGCCGCATCGTGTCCAGATTGTCGAAAACGCCAGTCAGTTCTTGCATACCTCATCTCAATCTCACTAAGCCGGATTGTCAAACGGCACAAGTAACTCGGCACCTTCGTTCTTGGAAATGGTTTACCCGCGTGATGCATCGGGATTCACGCAACGGCACTTTCCGCATTGGTTTAGTTGCCGCCTCTTCGATGGGAGTGTTGAACGTGAGGATGTTGCGTTCCCGAGGCATTGGAGAATCAAACTTAGAGGCGCACATTGCTGCCGGCCACTTAGGCGCTATACGCATTCGATCTATAAATTATTGATTCATGGTGGGTGGTACTGGGATCGAACCAGTGGCCCCTGCCGTGTGAAGGCAGTGCTCTACCGCTGAGCTAACCACCCTGCGCGAGAGGCCGCATTTAACCACGCCGCCCCGTGGAGGGTCAATTTGGCGCGGCAAAGCGGCCCGGACCCATCGCGTACAATACGGCGTTTCTCGTCGTGGCCACGCAATGGTTCGCACCCGATTCGCTCCAAGTCCCACCGGCTATTTGCATATTGGCGGCGCGCGCACCGCGCTGTTTTCCTGGGCGTACGCGCGCAAGAACGGCGGAAAATTCATCCTGCGTGTCGAAGACACCGACGTCGAGAGATCCACCCAGGCATCCACGCAGGCGATCCTCGATGCGATGAAATGGCTCGGGCTGGATTACGACGAAGGACCGTTCTATCAAATGCAGCGGCTCGCGCGCTATCGGGAAGTTGCGAAGAAACTCATCGACAGCGGCCACGCATACCATTGCTATGCCAACAAAGATGAACTGGACAAGATGCGCGAGGAACAGCGTGCGCAAGGATTGAAGCCACGCTACGACGGACGATGGAGGCCCGAAAACGCCAAAGGCAAAACGCCGCCCGCCGGAGTGCAACCGGTCGTGCGCTTTCGCAATCCCGATGATGGCGAGGTGACATGGGACGATTTGGTCAAAGGCCGCATTTCCATCAGCAACCATGAACTTGATGATTTGGTCATCATGCGCGGCGACGGCGTCCCTACCTACAATTTTGGCGTAGTGGTCGACGACTGGGACATGAACATGACACACGTCATCCGCGGCGACGATCACGTCAATAACACGCCCCGGCAAATCAACATCTTCAATGCGCTCGGCGTGCCGTTACCGAGCTTCGGGCATATCCCGATGATCCTGGGCGCCGATGGCGAACGTCTGTCCAAGCGTCATGGCGCCGTTAGCGTGATGCAATATCTGGAAGAGGGATATCTGCCGGAAGCGCTGTTGAATTATCTCGCGCGCCTCGGCTGGGGTCACGGTGATGCGGAACTGTTTACGCGCGAACAATTCGTCGAGTGGTTTTCACTGGAAGCCGTCAGCCGTTCGCCCGCCAAATTCGATCCGGAAAAATTGAAATGGCTGAACGCGCAATACATCAAGCAGGCGGATGACGCCAGACTCGCCCAATTAGCGACACCTTTCCTGGTGAGAGCCGGCTGCGATCCGGCCAAAGGCCCCGATCTGCAAAAGGTCTGCGCCTTGCTCAAGGACCGGGCGAGTACCATTGAAGAATTAGCGGATGCAGCCGTGTATTTTTACCGGCAACTTCATCCAAGCGAGGAGCTGCGCGCGCAGCATTACACCGCGAACGTTCTGCCTGCAATGAGGGCGTTGCGCGAGAAGCTGGTTTCGGCCGAGTGGAATCCATCGACACTGAGCGCGGCAATCAAGGAAATCCTCACGGCACACTCGCTGAAGATGCCGCAACTGGCAATGCCGCTGCGTGTAATGGTGGCGGGCACGGCGCAAACGCCGTCGATTCACGCCGTGCTGGAGTTGATCGGCAGGCAAGAGGTGCTTCGGCGCATCGATTCAGAACTTTCCTACTTTCGGGAATAGCGTTTCCCCTTTCTTTACAGGGGAAATGTCGGCCCGTATAATGCGCCACTTTCGTGGGGGTATAGCTCAGCTGGGAGAGCGCTTGCATGGCATGCAAGAGGTCAGCGGTTCGATCCCGCTTACCTCCACCAGCTAGAGACTAGAAACTGGAGACTAGAGACTAGAAAAAGCGCAGGACATGAGTTGGTTTCCATGTCTGATGTCTTTGTCTAGTTTCCAGTTTCTAGTTTCCAGTTTCTAGAACGTCCCTATCGTCTAGAGGCCTAGGACACTGCCCTTTCACGGCGGTAACAGGGGTTCGAATCCCCTTGGGGACGCCAACAAATGTACCAATTCGTGTGCCAATGGTTAGAAGGCAGGCCGCCTCAAATGGCTAAACCGACTAGGGGTCAAATGGCACTGAGGCCACTGCTCCAGTCGATGAGGCCCGGTCATTCACAAGATCGGCCATTACCGCGGTCATATAGTCAATGACCAGCCATGTGTCGGCCCACGGTCGCAAGATCTGCGCTTGCGCGAGGGGTCTCATAAACGATCTTGCCGCCTAACATAACTAGGATCGTGTCTGCGAGTTCGAACAACTCATCGAGATCTTCGCTCACCAGCAAAATCGCAGCACCTCGATTGCGCACTTGCATCAACTGAGACCGAATGTCCGACGTGGCTGCGAAGTCGAGTCCGAAGCAGGGATTCGCGGCGACCAGCACCTCGATCTCCCCGGATAGCTCGCGTGCAAGAGCCATCCGCTGTACGTTCCCGCCAGATAGCGTTCGCGCGGGTGCTTCCGGTGATGGCGTCTTGATGCGATATCGGGCGATCAGATCGGCGGCGAAGCTTCGGATCGCCCGGCGATTGAGGAAGATGCGGGCGACGGTAAACGCCGGTTGATCGAATTTTCTGCTGACCAAATTTTCCGCAACGCTCATGCTCGGCACGCAGGCATTTCGCAACGGCTCTTCCGGCAGGCACGAGACCTTGTGGCGAAGCATGTGAGCACGTGTTGGCCTGTAGGCCTCGCCGCGCACGAGGATGCTTCCTGCGGTGGGCTCTCGCTGTCCCGCCAAGACCTCCACAAGCTCGAGCTGGCCATTGCCAGAGACGCCCGCGATGCCAACGATTTCACCGGGGCGAACTTTGAACGACACGGCATCGACGGCTTGATGTCCTCGATCGTTTTCCGCGCATAAACCTTCGACGCGCAGATGCTCGCCTTTGCCGATCTCTTGGGTACGCTGCGCTTGATCGGGAATCTCGCTGGTCCCGATCATCATTCGAGCGAGATCCTTGGGCGTGAGGTCTTCGATCCTGCCGCGTCCCGCGACGCGAGCACGCCGCAACACCGTCACCTCCTCGGCGAATCGCATTACTTCTCTGAACTTGTGAGTGATGAGCAGAACGGAAAGATCGCCCGCGAGACACATCTGATGCAACAAGCCCAGGATCTCATCCGCCTCCGCTGGGGTCAGCACCGAAGTCGGCTCATCGAGGATCAATATTCGGCACTTCAAGTAGAGTTGCTTGAGAATCTCGACTTTCTGTTTCTCACCGGCCGCCAGGGCGCTTACCTGCGCCCGCGGATCTATCGTAAACGGCATATCTTTCATGAAGTGCCGCAGGCGCGTGTTCTGCGCCGTCCAATCGATGCGTACCGGCAGATCTGCCCTTGCCAGCAACAGGTTCTCGGCCACAGTCATGCTTGGCACCAGGGTGAAGTGCTGATACACCATCCCGATGCCCAATGCGTGCGCATGGCGCGGATTCGGAACTACTTCTTCTACACCATCCAGGGATATCACTCCAACATCCGGCAAGCAGTATCCCATCACGCACTTGACCAGTGTGCTCTTGCCCGCGCCATTCTCCCCGAGAAGGGCGTGAAAAGTGCCGGGCTCGACGTTAAGCGAAACGTCATCGAGCGCAACCACCGGCCCAAATCGCTTGGTCATGCCAGAGATTTGGAGACGCGGTACCATTAAGCAGGTCGGTCAGCAGCACCCGTTGCCGCTGGACACCATCCGCCAGCTTCTTTCCCGGTACGCTGGTCGTTTTCGGTCAAGCGCCCGGCCTTTCCTATGCGGACTTTCGCTTCGGCTGGAGCGCTCCGACATAGGTGCGCTCGGGGGCGGCGAAGCCACAACTCGTACCATCGGTGACTTTCACGGTAGACTCCCACGGCAGATGGTAATTTCCAGCGACCATGTCGGTCATGTAGGTGTACGGACAATCCTGCGCACCGTCCCTTACCGCGACGAAACCGCGGTGGCCGAATTGATAGATGTTGTTCTCTACGCCCCATTCGGCACGTGCCTCGCGCACAAGATCGGGCCTCAGCTCGCAGGTGATGATTTCGTCGGGCCGATGGCTGCCTTCAACAAGTACAGTGCCGTCGAAGTTGCAGAACATCCCCTCACCCATCGAATCAAAGCTGCCGTCCGATCCGCACATGCAGACGCTAGCTGTGTACATGAGGTTGCAGAAGGCATTCGCCTGATTGGTCACCTTCCAGGCATGGCGGATGGGAGCGGTGTATCCGGCGGTGCGGATCATGATCTCCGCGCCCTTGTACGCTGCTTCGCGCGCCATTTCCGGGAACATTCCGTCGTGGCAGATGATTAGTGCGATCTTCGATCCATTGGGCCCTTCGCAAATCGGGACCCCGAGATTGCCCGGCTCCCAGGCCTCGACCGGAACCCATGGATGGAGCTTGCGGTAGTAGAGCTTGAGCTCACCCTTGTCGTCGATGATGATGCCGCTGTTGTATGGATTGCCTTTGGGGTTGAACTCCATAATCGAGAAACAACCCCAGATCTTGTTCTCGATACATGCGCGCTTGAACGCGGCCACTTCGGGCCCGTCCAGTCGGCACATGATCTCGGGATTGGTGTCCATGGACAGTCCGTGGAGTGAGTATTCCGGAAATACAACGAGATCCATCGTCCCCATGTTGCGCCGCGCTTTGGCGACCATTTCGCAAATCCTTGCCGTCTGAGCAGCGAGATCCTTTGGGGTCTTGACGATGGGCAGTTGAAGCTGCACCACACCCAGCACGACACCGTGCGGGGATTTGTTCAAACCGCTGAGTCCGCTCATGAGTTTTCTCCTCGTCTAACTATCAAACGGCTGGTACTTGATCTTCCCACGAAGTTCTACGTTCTGCCCATCAGTAGCCGCTGTC
>Ga0207708_10003500_pt1 | contig 11578 bp, 10 predicted proteins | sample KBSK5101metaG_FD_184340 | JGI IMG/M metagenome (GOLD analysis project Ga0207708, IMG submission 184340) | Corn, switchgrass and miscanthus rhizosphere microbial communities from Kellogg Biological Station, Michigan, USA - KBS K5-10-1 metaG... | ecosystem: Host-associated > Plants > Roots >...
GCGTGGAAGCTGTCGAAGATCGTCCGCCGCTGGCAGCCGCAGATCGTGCACGCGCACGATCCGCACGCGGTGACGATGGCGGCGCTTGGCTTGTCGTTCGGCGCGCCGGAGCCGCGTCCGAAGATCGTGGCCTCGCGGCGTGTCGACTTTCATCTCCAGTCGCACGCCTTCTCGCAATGGAAGTACCGGCAGATGGACGGCTTCATCGCCGCGTCGCATGCGATCAAGGACATCCTCGTGGCCGACGGCATTCCGTCCGGACGCATCGAGGTGGTGCACGACGGCATCGACGTGGAGAAGATCCAGCATCGGCCGGCGATCGATCTGCATGCGGAATACTGGCTGCCTCACGGCGTGCCGGTGATCGTCAACGTCGGCGCGCTGACCGGACACAAGGGGCAGAAATACCTGATCGACGCGATGCCGATGGTGCTGCGCGAGGTGCCCGACGCGCATCTGGTCATCTTCGGAGAGGGCGATCTGCGCGGGCCGCTCGAGAAGCAGATCAAGCAGCTGTCGCTGGGCAAGCGCGTTTTGCTGCCGGGATTTCGTGAAGATGTGATGTCGCTGATGAAGTCCGCGGATCTGTTCGTGATGTCGTCGGTGACGGAGGGCCTGGGGTCCGCGGTGCTCGACGCCATGGCGATGGGTCACGCTGTCGTCGGCACGAAGGCGGGCGGCATTCCCGAGGCCGTCATTCAGGACGAGACGGGGCTGCTGGTCGAACCCGCCGATGCGAAGGCACTCGCCGCGGCGATCGCGCGGCTCCTCAAGGACGCGAGTCTCCGCAAGCAGTTCGGCGAAGCCGGCCGCGCGCGTGTCGCCGAGCACTTCGGCGTCGATCGACTCGTTGAGGGAACGCTCGAGGTCTATCGCAAGATCGCCGCGCGCTGAGATTTACATCCACGGATTTCACGGATGGGTGGGCGCGTCCCAGGAGCGGTTGCTCGCGGCGAGCAACGCGCAATCCGTGTAATCGGTGTAATTCGTGGATAGCCCGATCAGACGGTCGGCCGCTTCGACATCAACCATTCGGCGAACTCCATATGGCCCTTCTCGCGCGCCAGATCGATGGCGTTCGAGCCTGTGTCGTTCGGCAACGACGGGTCGGCGCCGTGAGACAGGAGGAGGACGGCCAGCGCGCGATTCGCCTTGGTGCCGGCTTCGTGGATTGGGCGGAAGCCTTGCTGCTGCTGCGCGTTCGGATTCGCGCCCGCCCTGAGCAGGGCCTCCACGATTTCGAGTTTCCCACCCGCGACAGCGGCGTGCAGCGCGGCGACCTTCAACGGATTCTTCGCTGCCGCGTTGACATCGGCGCCGGCCGCGATCAGCGCCTTCACAGCCGCGGGCTGGCCGAAGAATGCCGCGAGCGCAACCGGCGTGAAACCGTCGGGGGCATACTCGGACGCCCGCGCCGGGTTGGTCTTCAGAATCTCCTGGATGCGATCGACCTTGCCGAGCACGCTGGCCTCGAAGATGTCGACGGGCGCACCGAGGTCGAGTAGCGCCGTCACCACCTCGGGCTTCATGTTGTAAGCGGCAACCAGGATCGCGGAAGCTCCAGTGGCGTCCTTCGCGTGCGTCAGCGATGGGTTCTGCTGAATGAGCTGCCTGACCTCGTCGACCTTCCCCGCCTTAATCGCGTCGAACAGCTGCTGTTCCATGACTCACCTCGCGCGATCCAACGCGATCACGGCATCCAGAATTGTCTCAGCGACATCGACGAAGAAACCGCGATTGATCTTGTCCGCGGTATCGGTGGGCTTGTGGTAATCGGCGTGATCTTCGACGCCGAAATACACGAACGGAATCTTGGCGGCGTGGAACGGGCCGTGGTCCGACTGGTTGGTCCAGTCCTCGACGCCGCCGGCGATGGCGACCGGCTTGTCGTGCCCGAACAGCACGGTGATCGGCGCGCGCCTGGCAATTTCCTCGAGCGGCGCCTTCAAATCGGGATAGTGATACGTCCCGGCAATGAAGATCTCGCGCTTGTCGTTGCGGCTGACCATGTCGAGGTTGACGTTCAACGCAATCCGATCCGCCGGCACCGGCGGCTTCACGAAAAACGCCTTCGCGCCCTGCAGCCCGCGCTCTTCGGCGTCGAACGCCGCAAACAGAATCGTGTGACGAAACGGCGTCTTCTGGCAGAATGCGGCGAGCTCGAGGATCACGGCGACGCCGGACGCATCGTCGTCCGCGCCGGGATAAACCTGCCCATCGCGAACGCCGAGATGATCGTAATGCGCGGAGACGACGAAGTACGGCAGCTTCGGATCCGTGCCGAGACAGAATCCGAACACATTGGCGGCGTCCCCCTCCTGGCGTCCATTCATGGTCATGCGCGTGTACCTGAATGGATGGACGTAGGCCCCTGACACCGGCTGCACGCCGATCGCCTTGAAGCGCTCGACGATCCAGCCTCGAGCCGCGATGCCCCCGGGAGATCCGGCCGCACGCCCTTCGAGCTTCGGATCGGCGAGCGTCGCGACCGCATCCATCAGCCGCTCGCTGTCGATGCGCAGCTTGGCTTGCTGCGATTGCGACACGGCGCGCGATTCGCGCTGCTGATCGATGCGGCGCGCCTCGAAGCCGCCCGCGACCTGGAACCAGATCACGCCGGTGGCAACAATGCTGAGGCCGACGATCCTGCGTCTCTTCATAAGCTAAAGCGCCGCCACCATGACCCGATCGGTCTGAGGATCGGTGCCAAACAAGAATATGTGTTCCCCGGCATCGACGAAACCACATTTCGCATAGAAGGCCCGGGCGCGATCGTTGCGCTCCCACACGCCCAGCCACAGCGTTTTCGCGCCGCGCTCTCGAGCGGCGGCCCGGACGCGATCCATCAGCGCCGCGGCGACACCGCGGCCATGCCACCCGGCCGCGACGTAAAAGCGCCACAACTCGACCGGATTCGGACCGGTGACGCAGTCCGGGACATGATCCGCGCGCAGCATCGCGTAGGCGATCGCCGTTCCACCCTCCTCGACCAGCAGGGTCGTGATGTCACGATCGCTCAGCTCGCGCGTTTGGATATCGATGCTGTACGCGCCCGCGAGGTAGAGCGCCATGTCCGTCGGGTCGTTGGTCGCGGCAAACGTGTCGTGGAACGTGCGGCGCGCCAGCTCCGAGACGACGGCCGCATCGACGGCGGTGGCCACGCGAATGTTCACGATCCGATCGTACTTGGAACCTTGGGAACTTTCACAGCGTAAGGGAATCTAACACCACACGACTGCGTACAAGGGGATGCCATGGGTCTTTGGGAAGATGTCCGGTTTGCTGCACGACTGCTTCTGAAGGACAAATGGTTCACCGGCGTCGCCGCGGTCGCCCTGGCGCTCGGCATCGGCGTCAACGCCACGGTGTTCACCTTCGTGAACGCGGTGCTGATCCGCGGCCTGCCGATCGCCGATCCGGATCGAACGATGGCGATCGGTTCGTACGATCGCGTGCGCAACCGCCCGATGGGCGTGTCCTACCTCGATTATCGCGACTGGAAAGAGAGCACCAAGACCTTCGACGCCTACGGCGCCTACAGCGGCACGCTCGCCAACTTGAGCGATGAAGGCCAGCCGCCCGAGCGTTACAACGGCGCGTATGTCACGGCGAACACGTTTGGCGTGCTCGGTGTGCGGCCCGTGAGCGGACGGAGTTTCGTGCCGGATGACGATCGGGTCGGCGCTCCCGTGGTCGCGCTGATCGGCCACAAGGTCTGGGTGAATCGATACGGCAGCAACCCGTCGGTGATCGGGCGGACCGTGCGTATCAACGACGTGCCGACGACGATCATCGGCGTCGTCCCGGAAGGCTTCCAGTTTCCATTCAACACGGATGTGTGGATTCCGCTCCACCAGATCAACGGCCTGCTCGAACAGAAACGCAATTCGCGCCCGCTGCAGACGTTCGGGCACCTGGCGCCCGGCGTCACGCGCGAGCAGGCGCAAAGCGAGATGATCAACATCTCGAAGCGGATCGAGTCGGAGAATCCCGACACCAACAAGGACATCCAGGCGCGCGTCCAGACGTTCAACGAGGCGCAGAACGGCGGCCCGATCCGCGTGGTGTTCCTCTCGCTCATGGGCGCGGTCGCGTTCGTGCTGCTGATCGCCTGCGCGAACGTCGCCAACCTGCTGCTGTCGCGCGCCACCAACCGCGCGCGCGAGATTTCCGTGCGCGTCTCGCTCGGCGCGACGCGCTGGCGCGTCGTCCGCCAGCTGCTGATGGAAAGCGTGATGCTGTCGGTGATCGCCGGCCTCGCCGGCCTGGGCATTGCCATGATCGGTATCCGGCTGTTCGATCGCGCCACCGCCGATGTCGGCCGCCCGTACTGGATTCAATTCACGATGGACGGCACCGTGTTCGCCTTCTTTGCGGCGGTCTGCCTTGGCACCGGCGTCATCTTCGGCCTCGCGCCGGCGATTCACGCCGCGAAGACGGACGTCAACGAAGTGCTCAAGGAAGGCGGCCGCAGCGGCACCGCCGGCATCCGCGCGCGGCGCTGGACCGGCGCGCTGATGGTCGGCGAGCTCGTGCTGACCGTGGTGCTGCTCGCCGGCGCCGGCTTCATGATGCGCAATTTCCTGACGATGTACCGGCTCGATCTCGGCATCGACACGTCGCACCTGCTCACCACGGCCCTGGCGCTGCCGGATCGCAAGTATCCCGCGCTCGAACAGCGCCTGGCCTTCTACGAGCGCCTCGAAGAGCGCCTGAAATCAAATCCGAAGATCGAAAACGTCACCGTCACGAGCAACATTCCGTTGCAGGGCGGTTTCCTGCGCAAGCTCGAGATCGAAGGCAAGCCGCTCGATCAGGGCCAGCAGGCGCCGAACGTGACCATGCTGACCATCGATCCGCGCTACTTCAAGACGATGGGGCTGCCGCTGCAGCGGGGACGCGACTTCACCGACGAGGATGGCATGAACGGCCGCGACGCGGCGGCCATCATCAATCAGCGCTTTGCCGCGCTGCACTTCCCTGGCACGGATCCGATCGGCCGGCGCATCACGCTGTCGATCGATCTGCAGGGCGGCGCCGCGCCGCAGGGCGGCATTCCGCTGTCGCTGACGGCCACCATCGTCGGCATCGTGCCGAACCTGCGCCAGCGGGATTTTCAGCTGCCCGATCCTGATCCGATTGCGTATCTGCCGTTCAGGATGGATCCGCGCGGCTTCATGAACCTGATCGTGCGCAGCGCCGGCGATCCGAACCTGATGACGCCAATCCTGCGCGAAGAGGTCCGCGCCATCGACGCCGATCTGCCGCTGTTCGGCATCAGGACCATGGACGATCAGCTCGCACAGGCGCGCTGGCCGTTCCGCATCTTCGGAACGATGTTCGCGATCTTCGCGCTGATCGCGCTGGTGCTGTCGGCAGTGGGCCTCTACGCCGTCACCGCGTATGCGGTATCGCAGCGCACGCAGGAGATCGGCGTGCGCATGGCGCTGGGCGCGCAGGGCAACGAAGTGGCGTGGCTGTTCCTCCGTCGATCGTTCGTGCAGTTGGGCATTGGCCTGACCCTGGGCATCGCCGGAGCGTTTGGCGTGGGCACGCTGTTCTCGCAGACGCAGTTGCTGATTCAGAACAAGGCCGGCGATCCGATCACCATTGGCGGGATCTCGCTGCTGCTCGCGCTGGTCGCGAGCGTGGCGTGCTTCATCCCGGCGAAACGCGCCACTCGACTCGATCCGCTGATTGCGTTGCGTCGCGACTAGGGCCCGCGACTAGATCCCGTTCGGTCGCTCCGACGCCACGCCGAACGCCTGCTCGAGGGCCAACCCGACCTGGCCGACGAGCCCATCCTCGAAGAGCCGGCCGACGATCGTGATGCCGTGAGGCACGCGACGCGGCGGCGCGAACTTCGGCAGCGGGTTCGCGGGATCGGGCGCCCAGTCGCTGCGCGCTTCCGACACTTCGACGAATCCCGCGCGAAGCGTCAGCGACGGATGCCCGGTGAAATTGGTGATGGTCAGCTGCTCGTCACGAAGCGACGGCACCAGAAGGACGTCGACTTCTCTGAAGATGCGCGCCATCTCCAATGCCACCTTGCGGCGCAGCCGATCGGCCTGGACGAAGTCCACGGCGGAAAGGAATCGCGCCTGCCGGAACAGATTGGGCCACGCATCCTTCACCTGGACCTTGAGTGAGCCAAGCTGGTTGTTGAGCGCGAGCTCTTCGAACGACGCGGCGCCTTCCGCGAAGAGCACCGGCATCAGCGAGCTGTAGGGCCAATCGGGAAGCGTGACTTGCTTCAGCTCCATCTTGAGCGCCTTGATCTGTTCCATCGCCGCGCGATCAACGTCGGTCGCGGGCCGCTCGTTCATCCACGGCGCAATGTAGCCAACCTTGATGCCGGCGATTGGCGTCGTGGCATCGAAGTCGAGGTGACTCGGCACGCTCGACACGTCGCCGGAATCCGCTCCGGTGATCGCCTGCAGCACGAGCATCGCGTCTTCGACCGAACGCGTCATCGGACCCAGCTTGTCGAGCGACCAGCAGAGCGTCATGGCGCCGCTGCGCGGCACGCGGCCGAACGTTGGACGCAGCCCGGCCACGCCGCATCGCATCGCCGGACTCACAATGCTGCCGCCGGTCTCGCTGCCGATGGAAAAGGCCACCAGCGCCGCCGCGGTCGCCGCGCCGGGTCCCGCGCTCGATCCTGATGCACCCTCCTCGATCAGCCACGGGTTCATCGTCTGCCCGCCGAACCAGATGTCGTTGAGCGCCAGCGCGCCAAGCGACAGCTTGGCAACGAGCACCGCGCCGGCATCGTTCAACCGGCGCACCACTGCGGAGTCTGCAGCCGGCACGCGATTGCGAAACGGCTCGGCGCCATAGGTGGTGGGAATGTCCCTGGTGTCGAGCAGATCCTTCACGCCATAGGGAATGCCGTGGAGCGGACCGCGATACTTTCCCGCCGCGATCTCGGCGTCCGCAGCCTTCGCGCGCCCGAGCGCGTGATCGCGGGTCAGCGTGATCACGGAGCGGATCTTTCCATCGAGCCGTTCGATTCGGCTCAGATAGATCTGCGTCAGCCGTTCGGACGACAGTTGCCGTGATTCGATCCACCGCGACAACTCGGTGACCGGCGCGAACGCGATCTCATCGTCTGATTTCGGCAGCGGTTTGCCAGATGGCTTCGAGCGGACAAAGCGATCCCGTGTCGACGGCGGCGCGATGCCGGGAAGCATCGGGTTCCAGATCGTCGCAGGCGCGTCGGTGTCGGCGAGCGCGACCTGCCGCGGTCCGGTGCGCCGTTCGAGATATTGCGCGAGCGACTGCCGCCACGAATCGGCGAGCTGCTGCCTTTCGGCCGCGGTCATCGTGACCTGCATCAGCTTTTCGGCTTCGGCGAACGTCGCCGGTGTAACGGCAGGCCCGGCGCCGGCGCCGGTGCCGAACGTTGGCGGAGCCCCCGCCGTGCCGGACGCAGGCGTCGATTGAGTTGCGGGCGCCGATGAATCGGAGCTGCACGCGGCGGCGGTGACAAGGAAGCCGAGCGGTGCCCGGATGAGGAATTGACGGCGTGTGTTCATGATGACTCTCGTTGCGCGGCCAGGACGCCGGTGACGTTGGCGACGGCGAAGCTCAGGCCCTTCAGGTTTCTTTCGACGGGCACACCGGGAATGGGGCGCGGATATCCGGACGCGCCGTACGACATCGGACCGGTTGAGCGAATTTCGTTGCGATCCAATGACCAGTCGAGCGTCACGCTGCAGACGCCTTCGAGCGAGCCGGGCAGCCAACGCACGCCCTCCTGCTCGCCGGCGGCGACAATCAACGCGCCGGTGTGCTTCAGTTCGGCGACCACCTCGGACAACGCCGCTGCATGCTCGGGATTCGTCGTCCCGAGGCTGAGATTGACGATGTCGACCCGTTCGCGAATCGCGCGGCGGCATGCGGCAACCAGCGCGATGCCGGTGGCCGCCAGCTCCCGATCGAAGACCTTGATGATGAAGATCTCGGCGGCCGGCGCCTTCTCGCGGATGACGGCGGTCACCGCGGTGCCATGCCCAAGGCGGTCGACGTAGTCGTCGTGTTCCGAGCCGTCGGCGTTGATGCCGACGCCTCCGGCGACGCCGCCGACGTGAGGATGTGATGCATGGACGCCGCTGTCGATCACGGCGACACGAACGATCCGCGATGGTGTCATCAGGTAACGCCGGCGGTGCGATCCCCCTTCGCGCCGAGCGCTTTGGGGGACAAGTCCATCTCGAACAATCTCGCGAACGTCGCGGATCGCCCGGCCAGCTCCTTCGGCGCGCCCTGATCGACGACGTGAGCGCCGTCGAGCAGCACCACGTGATCCGCGGCCATCGCGACTTCTCGACGATGGGTGATCAGGATCGTCGTGCGGCCGCGCATTACCGCGCGTGAGCCTTCGATGATCTGCCGCTGCGCGATGGCATCGAGCGCAGCCGTCGGCTCGTCCATCACCAGCACCGCGGGATCGGCGAGGAAGGCGCGCGCCAGCGCGATGCGTTGACGCTCGCCGGCCGAGACGGCCAGGCCGCGCTCGCCGACGACGGTGGCGTAACCGTCCGGCAGGCTTTCGATGAAACGCGAAATGCCGGCAGCCTGCGCCGCGTTGCGGACATCCTCGGCCGTTGCGGACGGACGGACGTAGCGGATGTTTTCTTCGACGGTGGCATGCAGGAGCGTCGGCTCCTGCTCGACCAGCACCACGTTCCGTCGCACGCTCTCGAGCGTGAGCGCGCGAAGATCCTGTCCATCGAAGCGCACGACGCCGGTGTCTGGATCGAGGAGACGGGTGGCCAGGTAGGCGATCGTGGACTTGCCGACGCCGCTGCCGCCGACCAGCGCAACGGTCTGGCCCGGCCGCGCGATGAACGACACCTCGTCAAGCACGCGCGATTGACGATCGGTGCCGAGCGACACCGACTCGAACTGAATCTCCCCTCTCGGGTTTTCGATCGCCGTCGCGTCGGTCGCCTGCACGACGTCGATCTTCGCGTCGAGGATTTCGAGCACGCGCGCCCACGACACTTTCGCGGTCGTCATGCTCGCCCACAGTCCCATCAGCGCCTGCGCGGGAGCGAACACGCGCATCTGATACGCGAGGAACGCGCCCATCGTCCCAAGCGTCAGCGTGCCTTCGATGACGCGCAGCCCGCCGTAGAAGAACGCGATCGCCGAGCCGATCGAGAGGACGGTTCCGGGCAGGCCGCCGGCGAAATACGTGACGCGCTGCATGCGCATCAACGACTCGATGAAGGCGCCGTTAAGGCCGCGGAAGCGATCTTGCTCGCGCTGTTGCGCGTTCGATGCGACCACGAGCGACGTCGCCTGCAGCGTCTCGATCAGGAAGCTGCCGATGTCGGCGCTGCGCTGCCGCAGATCGGCGATGCGCCCTTCGAGCTTCTTGCGGTAATACGCGAGCGCGACGAGGCTGATCGGCAGCGGCGCCAGCGCGATCAGCGCGAGCCGCCAGTCGAGCCACACCATCATCACCAGGCTGCCGATCAGGAACAGCACGTTGCCGACCCAGGCAAGCGCCGCTTCCGCCGCGAAGCGTTGAATCTCGCTGATGTCGTTGTTCAGGCGCGACACGATGTCGCCGAGCCGCGTGCGCGCGTAGAAGCGCGGCGACAGCCGCTGCAGGTGCGCATACAGCGACAGGCGCATGTCGAACAGGATCTCCGCCGAGACGCGCGTGTAGCGGAGGCCGCTGGTGACGTTCAGCACGAAGCCGAGAATGCCGAACCCGGCGAACCAGAAGACAATGCGTCGCAGCGCGTCGAGATCGCGCCCGATCAGGGCGTGGTCGATGAGGTCTTTCGAGAGATACGGAATAACGAGCGTGGTCGCCGTGCTGATCAGGCTGATCGCCAGCACAAGGATCAGGCGCCGCCAGTAAGGTACGAGGTAGCCAAAGACCTGTCGATTCATCGGTGCCTACGAGCGCGTCTCGTTCGCTTGGTACAGCCAGGCGCCGAACGTCGTGATCACGAGGAGGATTGGCAGCGAGGCAATAATCAGCCCGACGAGGCCGTTGAACCGAAGCAATCCGATTTCCCTCCATTGCCAAACCGCGATGGTCGCGATCAACCACCACGAGAATCCGGCAACGGCTGCAGTCTTCGGTCCCGGACCGTAGAGTGGACGCAGGGCCGCGTAGAGCCACATCGCCCAGATTCCGGCGACGATGTTCAAGGAGAAGCTCCCAAGACGGGCGACGGTGACAAGCGGCCGCGGGACCGCGTCGATGATCTCGCCGCCGAACAGAGCCAAGACTGGCAGCGTGAGCAGCGACCAGGACAAGCCCGCAAGGATTCCGCTCATCAACACGCTGCGCCAGTTGATCATGGCGTCTCGACCAGCTCGCGCAGCCAGATGTTTCGGTAGCGAACCGGATTGCCGTGGTCCTGGAGGCGAATCGGCCCGCGCGCCAGCTTCGGCGAATACGGAAGGATCCGTCGATGTCCAGTGCCTCCCCAGAATGACCGGGCATTGTGCACCAGCACGCCGTTATGGACGACGGTCACGACGGCGGGCGTGCTGAGTTCTCCCTTCGCATCAAACCGTGGCGCCGAAAACATGATGTCGTACGACTGCCACTCGCCAGGCTTGCGCGATGCGTTCACCAGCGGCGGGTACTGACCGTACATCGCCGCGGCCTGGCCGTCTGCATATGTTGGATTCTGAAAACTGTCGAGCACTTGGATCTCGAATGCGCCGGCGAGGAACACGCCGCTGTTGCCACGATCCTGGCTGTCGCCGCGCACTTCCGATGGCGTGGCGAACTCGACATGCAGTTGGACGTCCGTGAACTCGGCTTTCGTCCTGAGCATGCCCTTGCCCGTGCTGAGAACGCCGTCCACCATCTGCCAGGGGGCGGGCAGGCCATCGTCCGTCTGCCATCGCGACAGGTCGTTGCCGGCACCCACCAGAATCAGCGCATCTTTCGGCGGTGGCGCGGATACGAACGGTCCGGGCTCGACGAGCGCCGGCCGCGGCCGGCGGCTGTCGTGAATTCGCCACTTCCCGTTCGGCTGAAGCGGTGTGTCGTCGTAGCCGAGATTTGGTTGCTGATCCCTCGTCGACGCGGCGACTGTCGCGACCAATAGCCCAGCAACAGCCAGTGGCCACAGTGACAGCGTTGACTTCACACAGCCTCCGTTAACTTGTTTTCCGCGGCAGGATGTACAGCGTCGTCGTCTGATCCGAGTTCATCTCGATGGTGCGCAGCTTCTTGTACGACGTCGAGTCATACACGTCGATCGTCGCGCCCGCCTGATACACATACAGCAGCTTGCCGTTCGATGAGACGCGCAGCGCCATGCGCGGGCGGCCGTCGAACGCCGTGCGGCTGAGCAGCTTTTTCTGGGCGACGTCGAATGCCCAGAACTCGAAGCGGCCGATCGGCTGCGCCGGCGACTGTCCGCCACCCTGCACCAGCCCCCAGGCGCGCTTGCGGTCCGACGACATCGCGAAGCTGACGCCCTCGGCGGGCCCGATCGGCGTCAGATCGATGGTCTTCGCCACCAGGTTGACGCGGCCGAGGCTCATGATGCGGCGGTTGTTGATCGGATCCTGCGTGGTGAACAGGCCCGTG